>JAABUN010000027.1_pt1 | contig 323720 bp, 317 predicted proteins | sample 5559311 | NCBI WGS metagenome assembly JAABUN01 (sample SAMN10711877, study PRJNA513370) | rock metagenome | isolation source: Antarctica rocks | place: Antarctica: Victoria Land, Siegfried Peak sud | reverse complement strand
ATAAAGGTAGACTTAATACTCTAGTAACTTTATAGTTATAAAAGAACTAATCTCTACCTTCTAAGGAGGTAGAGGGAGGACTATCTAAATACCCCTTAAGGAAGCCACCTAGCTTCTCAGATATCTAGATAAAAGGATATCCGTTAGATAATAAGAAGCGGAACTAATACCGCTAGGACATCGCTAGCAAGCCGTATCGTACTAGCTAGATGTATTAAGATATCCTAATAATCGTAGCATAGCATCCGTTAGAAACGCCGAGGTTTACCCGGGGTTCTTAAATACTAAAATATAGATATACTTACCGTTTATATTAGGAGCTTTCTATTAACTTCGTTTAGGATTAATATTAATAATAAAGGGTACTAAGATCTAGGTACGCCTATAAGCTATATAATATATATCTTCATTATAGAATACGATGTTAGAAGGGGTAATTCCGTAGTTAGAAATTTAATGGTTCTTGCCAAGAAATGACGGATGCCAGACATGCCACGATATGGGATAACAGCGAACGTTAGTAAGCCTAAGGGTAACCGCACGCTGGAGCTAGACCCGGGGCTCCGGAGCTAAAAAGTTCCGGGCAGCTAGCCACTTAGGGCTGGACCAGAAGTAAGTTTAGACCAGAAGGGGTTGAACTCTAAGATCAATTTCCGCCCTAATCCTCGATCGAAAAATGGGAGAGGGGGCTCATTACAACACCTCTATCCCCGCCCCCCGTAACACAAAGGAAACATCTCCTCCTTTAGTCTTGATTCAATTCTCGAAAAAGAAAAACCTTTCCCGACTCAAGAGACGTTCTTAAACGATCAAGTCGTCTTAGCTAGTCCATGGAATACCGTAGTGCACATACACCACTCTCTGTCCAATTCACCGCGCTCCGACCCCCTACCCCAACCCCAACCTAACCCCTTCGCACCATCCCATTCCCCACTCCATCTAAATGGAAACAATGACCGCTCGTATGACAATCTGTAAGGGAAAACATGGGAACGTGACCATGAGAAGGATTAAAAACTGGATAACCAAAGACCCGGGGATTACCTGGTGAGCGTATCGTTGTTGCGGGCATACGCATTCCTCAGTGTGGACGAATACAGCGAGGGTGAATGGATATGAACAGGTTGGCAGAATGAACTAATTTAATAGATATCCTTATATACTCTCTAATATCGCCATGATCTGGGAATACGAGGAGTCCGAACAAAGTCCCACACGAGTGACTCGCCACATCTGACTTGCCAGAAATCACGTCCGGGCAGTCGTGAAGCTCAGACAATACTTTAGTCTGATGTGGCTTCTCCACTACATGAGGCGCTGAAAATGAATCGCTTGAACGCCTCTAAAACTCATGCACCGTAATCGCTTCGCATTCTTTCGTGTGTCCCGCACTCGCTGGTCGTTTGGATATCGCCTAAGAGATTCGTGTCATGTCGTCAGAATCATCGTCGCTCCAAATCAATTCGAATTTATAACAGCGAATAAAAATGGGTATCCGCAGAGAGTGCGTCAAGCCAGATCTATAATGTTTGCTGGCAGGGAATTCTCGTTATTCCATGACTTCGTATCAAAAGCGAAACTATCCACTGGGCTGCCCCTTAATGCTCTTCTTCAGCACGCTTCATGCATGTGTGGCTGTGTGCATGTACACTTCGTCCGGTGAATGATGTCCTTGCTGCTGCGTCAACACCTCACGGGCATAGAATTCGACGAGCATAGTGCCGTATGCGTCGAGCTCTTCTATCGGTACCGATAGACGAAAATCGTTCAGCAAGAGGAATTGAAGCTCCAAGTGGTTCAGTTCGGACAATGGCAAACCACCAACCTAAAGATATTCAGTGAGATCCAAGATTGAGCGTTACAGAAGCCTTACCTTTGCGTACCGCGAATTCGTATAGAAAACATCTGAAAAGAATTTGCTGGCGCATGTGACTCCTGCTATCACCAAGCGGTGTATATTGAAGCTATCCACAACAAAGAAGTGAGACAGATCGTAGGCATCGGCGTCGAGCAATGACGGTGGCATGGACGGTGATGGCCTCATACCATTGTTGGAGGAATCGGAGGAGTTGGACTCGGCAGGTGACACTATGATTGGTGCCCTTGGCGAAGAGCTGCTTCTTGCAGAATTTGATGGCGAATTGACTGTAGTTGCGCTGGAGCCATTCGAGCGGTGGCTATTCCCAATTGGAGGCTGCTCATCTCTAGGAAAGCTGGTCAAAGCGCCGCTATTAACCATTTCAGTCATTCTGTCAAAGTATACCAGTAAGCTTAGAAAGACCTCGTAGGTCGTAGGACAGTATTTATGGATACGGCTGAGATAACTGGCAATGGTGATACTGGGCACATTCTTCCCATGGAAAGCCAGTACACTTGAAGACTGCGAGCTCAAGCTTACAGTTCCTTCAGGTGGTGGTATATTTCGGTGTAAGTTCTCATGCTGTCGGTCATTCTATTGGGGTCTTAGCACACGGATCAACCAATTGGAAGTGAACCTACCGTAGTAGTGATCTTGGTCAGCAGGCCTGCCACCATCTCGATGATATCTGCGACTGGCATTGCGCTAATCTCGTACTGTTGTCCGCCAGCAAGCCTCCCCCTAAGGGAATGCCTCGACGGGTGCCGTGAGCGCGTCAAAACCTCTTCGCTTGCGAAGCTCTGTATGTGCCCAAGATCCCTCACTTTTATGCGACTTGGTGAACTGGCCACCGACCCATTCAGTGACACCGTTGAGCGGTATGTTGGCGCTAGTCGAGGAGATGGCGGAGGAATTGCTGCTGCAGATTGCTGTTCCTCGACTAGAAGGTGGCGGTTCAGGTGACCGTATGATTGCTGCCCTTCTTGCTGTGGCGTCTGCTCTGGGGCTGCGCCCCTTGGTCGAAGGTTGGAAGAAGCATCTCGCTCATGCACAGGGGAAGGCGTCGAGTGGGTAGCGGCTGCGTGGAAGGAGGTTCGAAGTGCCTCAGGCCCAGTGGAAGTCTGGTGCACGTCCCCAACTATCATCATAGCGGGCAAGCGCGCAAGATCGGAGACAAGTTTGCTGATCGCAACATCCTCCATGTCAGCTTCCTGCGTGCTTGGTCTGAGAATGTAAATAAAGGTGGGAGGGAAAAGAGGTACTCGGCCGCCGAGAAACCAGGCTGGAGCTGCTGTTCTGTACAAGGCAACTCGCTCTTGGGATGGACATGTCTGCGGGAACTTGGTCGCAAGTCGAGATTTTTTCCCATCGCAACTTCCTCATCGTGACTCTTGCTTTTGGGCTCAACAAATCTTCGGTGCAAGCCCTCGATGCGAATAAAAATCATGCTCGTACCTGTCCAAGCATCCCTGAAATGACAACGCCCCAAAGCTCGTAAAGTGGTTGAGTCCCTCTATGGACGGAATGCTACAGATACTGACGAGAAGGAGACATGACAGAGACTCTAGACTTCATGTATTTTGACATGAAGTTGCTATCAAAAGCTAGTAGCCAAATTGCTCCAGTCTAGCGTAGCGCGTAGTATGTGTGGCTGTGCAGGTGAATTACTTCATGCGGTAAGGCGTTCTATTGTTCGCCGCTCCTCGCCATAATTCCAGGCTGCATTGTTGACATCACAAGCTACCTAACTTAAGTCAAGCACCTTCGAACAGTCTCGGTGAAAGCGACCCGCGTAGCGAATCTGGGGGTAAAAATCATGCCAAGACACGTTTTTTGGTAGTAATATGGGTGGTCTTGGCTACTAATGAACAGTCCATATGCTGCAGACTACTATGCTGGATACGCAGAATGTACATGGATATCATAGAGATTGAGCAGCTGAATGGTGTATCTTCCGTCCCAACTGTAAATGTTGTCGCATTCCATGCCATTGACTCGTTCTATGGGTGACAACCATGTAACCGCTGCAGCCTTCGATATGTCTTGGATGCCGGACGGATATGTAGAAAGCGCCTAAACAATTCCCTGTCGGTACCCACCTGCTGCACAAAATGTACCTGCATAAAATTGATGCTCAAAGAAACTACTTAATTCCAGGACGAGTCCGAGCTTAGAGACTATGAAGTCTCTTCCTAAGCACACTATGTTACTCGTTGTACATAAGCCATCATGCTTGGAGCCGCAATGTGTAGTATCGTCCCCCCTAACAATTTCTGATATCTGAACTTGGTTCTATAGGAGTCATCAGCCGTTCTCAGTGGTATCGATATTTTGATGCCAATGACAAACATAGTGCTGCATGAAATAGCTTGTATCGCTCAAGAACTTATGATGGTAAATGCTAAAATGTCTCCCAAAAATCCGCGCATCAAGGTATCTTTTTCGTTGACTTGTGTACATCATCCGCTCCCGGACCCTTATAGCCTTGATCAGGGAGGTATAGATGTCTCACGGCACCCTCATTCGTCAGCACTACCAGCCGTATTACACCTCCCGAGCTCCCATCCCACTTGATCGCCTCCCTCAGAGCGCCCTTCACAAAGTCCACCCCTTCTTGCTCACTCATGCCTTCTTTCCAATACGAGTCGCAGTATCCATAGATGTACGTGCTACCAGAACCTCCGATGGCGTAGGATTGCTTGTGTAAGCTGCCGCCGAGTGGTATACTGTAAACCGAGCCTCCATGTCTCGGGTCGTAGCCTGCGATAATCATGCCCGCGCTTTTCAATCACCATCACATCAGCTCAACACTACCCTCAGTCACCCATATAGCACGCATCGCACCCACCTTAGCTGGTCCTTGTTATCGTAGCACAACTCCTGGAAAATCGCCGCCGCAGTTTGCGTAGTAGGCTGCTCGTCGTTCGTAATTCCGTACATTCCCAGATGGTAGTCCACGATATCGGCGACAGCTTGCGTATCTGCCGCTGAGCCCGATCGGCAGCACCATATTGTGTCATGTACTTGGGTGAGCTTATCCGTAACTCGATTGGCGATGTATGATCCTGTGGTGGTGCGGGAGTCGGCGCCGAGAATGACGCCTTGATTGAAAGTGACGGCCATACTATTCGAGAAGTAATGATCAGGCGCTGTTGAGAACCTGAATGTAGAAGGGTACGGCGGAGGGAGTGGAGGACAAGGCGGCTCACATTGAGGTTCCTAGGCTGAAGAGGACGATTATGAGCAGGGTCATTACGCATCATTGTAGAGGTAGTAGACTAACTTGACTTCGCCAGTCTTTAGGTGGTTCATGTCGACATGTATGCTATCTGCTCAAGTTGATTAGCTGCATCCCTCAGAAGATGCAAGAGATGGAGGACCTTCGCTGAGCATCTCCGTTGATATTGGCATTTCGAAGGGTTTCTGTCCAGTTGTTGTACTTGGTTGGTAGTGTATATCTTCCACTTCTAGGCAGCTCGGACGTTATTGCGCTTAGCGGCTAGCGCGTGTATGTTGAATGTCTTGGCGAACAAGGTGTTCTTCCAAATCAAAATCCGATGATAGCATTCTTACTTTTCACATGAATTTGAATCAAATAACCAAGATCGCGTTACCCATCCTATTCTCCCCAATCTAGGTGTCTTTACTTAATGGATGTCCTTAGGATTTACTGGTGGTCACAAGGCGTATCTGTCCGGGCATTGATAGCAGCCTAGTATTGTGCATGCTTATAATCTGGTCATCTCCCCTGACGATGTAAAATCCTTGGTCAATAAATTCCTCTTGATCAAATTACACTGAGAGCATAGGCCGTACACTTAGCTATTAATTTCGCAAAATTGCTAATCAATTTGGCGAACATGGCGACCCTCCTGTCTTACCTACGCTTGCCGGTACTGGCTGTGTCTGGCATCGCTTCTGTGGCTAGCGGACTTTTATACTACAAACAAAAGTTGGTCTTGGGGTGTATAGCAATCCCAAAAAGCTAATCATCCGGCAGCGAGCTTATCTACCCTCGGTATCTTCCCGCAGGCGCGAACACAGATGAAGGTGTTCCTCGTCCTACCCAGTTTGGGGTGTCGGACTGGGAAGACCTACGGATCCCCACACCTGATGGCGAAACGTTGGGGGCATTCTTCATTCGCCCATCCAACAAAGGTATGGCCAAAAATATTACGATTGTCATGTTTCATGGCAATGCGGGAAACATCGGCCACCGAGTACCAATTGCCAAGATCATCGAGGAAAACACTGGCTGCAATATCTTGATGCTTGAATATAGAGGCTATGGAATGTCTACGGGGACGCCTAATGAAGTTGGACTAATGACTGATGCACAAACTGGACTTGACTGGATTCGCAACGGTAAAGAGACCAAAGGCAACAGAATCGTGGTCTATGGCCAGAGCTTAGGCGGAGCTGTGGCTATACAGCTCGTGGCGAAGAACCAGGAAGCTGACGACGTTGTGGCTTTGATATTGGAAAATACTTTTACGTCGATGCGAAATTTGATTCCAAGGTGCGCACTTAAACATACACTTACAAGTCAGGGGCTTATTCTCCCAAGTGCCTTTCCCCCCGCAAAATATATCGCATGGTTATGTCACCAATATTGGCCAAGCATAGACATCCTCCCCCAGATTACGAGAGTCCCTATCTTATTTATCAGTGGTCTAAAAGACGAAATAGTACCGTAAGTGGTGATCGTGCCCTTTCCCCATCATTGACTTTTCCGCAATCGACATGATACCAAGAATATGTCACTTTGAGTATGACCTCCATCTTGGCAGTTGCTAAACAACTTTGTTTCACGGTAGGCCCTCGCATATGAAGCAGCTCTACTCGATTTGCCAAGCAAAGAGCAAAACCTGGCGTGCCATACCCAACGGCGACCACAATAACTCGGTCAGTGAGAAGGATTACTTCAATTATATATTTGAGTTTCTCAAGGAGAAGGCATTTGATGAGCGTTAAGTGAACTTTTTACCACAAACGAATACCCCTTTTGGGGTTACCGATTTCTGCCTCGTATTTATTTTTTGGAACTTGACAGCAGAAGTCAATGATGATGGGAGGCGTTGTTGGGCTTAATATTGAAGGCAGCATTCACTGTGGCAACAGCTCTAAGGCTTGATTTATTTGTATCCCCGAAATGCTTCCTGCGTAAGTTGGAGGTGTCTCAGCCTTCGGAATTCAGAGTTAAACGGCCACTGGAACCAGCAGGGTGCAAATGCAAACCCACATTGTAGAAAGCGTTCGATACATGCCGATCGTGTAGATGAAGGAATGATTTGACTAGTTCAAGGTGTAATGAGGATTAGATCAAGCGTGACTCATCGTGGCTGGTGTGTCATCCTTATGCTTGCCGAAGCCGTAGAACTATAAGGTTCACCATATCAACACCTTTGCCACTTTCTCCCACAGTACCTTAAACATTAGAACAGCCCCACGGCCGCAGCATCCTGAAATCTACTCTTTCCTTTTTGTCTACCGAGGCTGTTTTTTTGAAGCCTCCCAACTCGTTTCAGCTATCACTTACGATATAGTGTCACTTTTTCGGCTCGATCCACTGACATCGCAGTCACAGCAGCCGAACGTTCTTTCGCATGGAAATCATGCTATCAGCCGACTCATCAGCCCAACAACAGGCACAACCCGCCGGACGAGCGCCGCAGCGCAGACGGCCACGTGGGAAGAGTGGTCCGGGAATGGACCCGTCATTGTCTTTGAGGCCTGCTTCAGTCGCCCCATCTCCATCTACATCATCTTTGGACTCTTCCAGTGCAGAGGTCTCAGCAACAGAGAATGGCCACATGAGCAGTACTAGAGGTAGAGGCGCTAGAGGTGGGAGCAGGAGAGGTGGTAGAGGTGCAGGAGGCGGGGCAGAAAGTAGGGGAGGAAGAAGTGGTAATGGCCAAGGTGGCGAGGCTTCGGGGCTTCAGCACAATCGCGGGCTCCTGGGCCCGCTTGGCAGGCAATTTGGGGCACGACTGACACAACAAGATGGTGAGACCGCTGCAGCTGTCTCGTCACTGCAAGCAGATGCACCGGAATTCCATCCAGGTCAGCAGCATCAACATCGATCAGCCAATGCAGTCAGGGGAGGAGAGCAAACTCGGCCGAATCATCATCAGAATACACCAAAGGCCAAACGTGGGGGACGACAATCTATACTCAAGTCCAGTGCTGCTGACATTGCTACACGGACTCACGAAGACATTGCCCACGGGATCTACGAATGCCCAATCTGTACGAACGAAGTGGCACGGAATTCGAAGATCTGGTCTTGCAAAACTTGCTGGACCGTTTTTCATTTGAGCTGCATCAAAAAGTGGTCTACGAACGAAGGATCAACACAAGCTCAGCAACGCAACGAGGATGGTAACCTCCCCCCACCCAGGCAGTGGAGATGTCCAGGTTGCAATTTACCCAAGGACGTCTTACCATCTAATTATACTTGTTGGTGTGCAAAGGAAGCAGACCCACGTCCCATATCTGGCATACCGCCCCATTCCTGCGGACAAACCTGTGGCAAAATGCGGATTCTTCCAAAGCAATGCCCTCACCCTTGTGAGCTTCCATGTCATGCTGGCCCTTGTCCTCCTTGCACGCATATTGGTCCCTCGCAGACCTGTTTCTGCGGTAAGAAAACAATGTCGAGGCGATGCGTCGATACAAATTACGACTCGGGATGGAGTTGTGAGGAGATTTGTGGGGATATGATGCCATGTGGTGAGCATACGTGCCAGAAGCCTTGCCACGAGGGCTTATGTGGCGGATGCGAAGTACATATGGATTGCCGTTGCTATTGTGGCAAGGTAGAGCAAACCATCGTCTGCTGCGAGCGAGGAGGCGAGGAGCCCAGCGAAACGGATGCTGAAACGTGGATTGGAATGTTCGACTGTGGAGGTGAATGCCAGAGACAATTCGATTGCGGTACACACCAATGTGAGAAGCGCTGCCACCCCCAAGAACTTACAACACCACATTGTCCGCGATCTCCAGACGTCGTTCTTTCCTGTCCGTGTGGCAAAACATCGTTAGCGGAGATAGCAGTCAAGGCTAGAGACTCGTGTGAGGACCCAATTCCGAATTGCGAAAAAAGGTGCATGAGGCGACTCCCGTGTGGCCATTCTTGCCAACAAGTCTGTCACTCTGATCAATGCATGCCTTGTTTGATGACTGTCGATATAGCCTGTCGCTGTGGTCGTACTCACTCCGCAACGGTATGCCATCAAGGGAGCGAGGAGCGACCTCAATGCATGCGCACATGTAAGGCAACCTTGAATTGTGGGCGGCATGAATGTGGTGAGAGATGCTGTCCTGGAGAAAAGAAAGCCGCCGAACGCCAAGCTACGAAACGGAAGCTCCGGCCATTGGGGGTGGCGCGGTCTATTGGTGAGGGTTTTGAAGCGGAGCATATCTGTACTCGCTCTTGTGGACGAATGTTAAAATGTGGCAATCACACATGTCCTGAGTTATGCCATAAAGGACCATGCGGTAGCTGTAGGGAGGCTCTTTTTGATGAGATCAGCTGCCATTGTGGCAAAACTATCCTCCAACCGCCGCTGCCCTGCGGTACTGGGCCTCCTCCTTGTCGATTTGAGTGTGAGCGGCCAAAGCAATGCGGTCACCTACGTGTTCCCCACGAATGCCATGGGGATGGGGAGAACTGTCCGAAATGTCCTTTTTTGGCACAGAAGCCTTGCTTGTGTGGAAAGAAAACGCTCAAGAACCAACCTTGTTGGCTTACCGAGGTCCGCTGCGGCGAAGTCTGCGGGAAGAATTTAAAGTGTGGGTCTCACTCGTGTCGTAAATTGTGTCATCGACTTGGTGAATGTGAAGATGTGGGGATGGCTTGTCAGCAAGCTTGTGCAAAAGCAAAGAAGGCCTGCGGACACGCCTGCGATGTGCAATGCCATGCACCCTCGTCCTGTCGCGAAGACAAACCATGTCAGAGCAAGATGTTCATTACTTGCGAATGCCAGCATCTAAAGCAGGAAGTAAGGTGCATCGCCTCGAAGACCAGCGAAGGCAACAGCAAGAAGACCCTACCATGCGATGATGAGTGTGCGAGACTGCAGAGGAATCAGAAGCTGGCGCAAGCCCTCAACATTGACCCTGGAGCACATAAAGACGATCACATCCCGTATGCCAACGACACGTTGAAGATGTTTCGTGAAAGCGTCAAGTGGGCTCAGGTCCAAGAGAGGGAATTTAGGGTCTTCGCGGCTGATGATACTGAGAAACGATTACGCTTCAAGCCAATGCCACCGCATCAGCGAGCCTTCATACATGCTTTGGCTGAGGATTTTGGCTTTGACACCGAGAGCATGGACCCCGAACCGCATCGTCATGTAGCTGTCTTCAAGACGCCTCGATTCGTAATGGCGCCTATGAAGACACTAGCAGAATGCGTTCGCATCCGTACCTCTGTGGAAGCTGCATCGTCCGCTATCGCAGAGACTCAGAGAAAGCTGCAAGCGAACAATGAGGTGTACAACGGGTACTTGTTGACTCATCCCCGATTTGATCTCACGCTCGAAGAGTTGCGTACGGACTTCGCTGTTAGCCTGGACTCCACGCCAGGCTTAGCGTATGATATATCTTACCTTCCCAATGAAGAAATAGTCATCAGAGCTAGGCCAGCATCAGCTTCTACTGTCATCTCTCCTTCAGCCATCGAGGCCTCCATTAAGTCATTGAAAGGTCCACTATCGGCAACTACATCATCGAAACGCCTTGCTGCCTTCATCCAGCTCTGTACTTTGGATTCGTCGCTAAATATCAGGCGTCGTGAATTAGATGATCCTGCCAATAATGGGGGCTGGAGTCAAGTAGCTGCGAAAGGAGCAGCTCCGAGGACAGTATCTAGACAGAATGGAGTAGGCGAAAGGAGTGTTTATACTGTCCTCGGGAGCAAATTGCGGGATGCGAAGAAGAAGCAAGAGGAGGCGAGGAAGGCCAAAGAGGATGAAGTGATTGTGGACGACTGGGAAGAGGAAATGAAGAAGGTCGAGGCGGAAGAAGAAAAGGCTGAAGCTGAGGCCCAGAAGGAAGAGCGGGAGTCAAGCGGCGTTGGGATACATGAACCCAGTATCGACGTCCATGTGCTGAAGGAAAGGGCGAGCAGCACAGAGGCAGTGGGTGTAGACACGCTAGAGTCGATCAAGTAAAGCGCATAGTCCAACTCCTGTGGTGGACCTGATTGACTGGACAACCATTTGAGGCTGCATACTAGACAAACCAGCCTCGTCGTGATGGCTGTGTACTCAAGGTTCACTCCAGACTCAGGGCTTGAGGCGAAAATAGAACAGCATAGGAGCAGGATTGGACAGGCGAAAAGGAAATGAAGATGGCTAATCCGTCTGCCGAAGTCACAGAAGAAGATGCTGTAGGTAATCAATGGGCAAGGCATCCTCCATCATCTACTGTAGAAAACTGGTTGGTGACACCTTTCATTTCAAGCTGTTTTACCCCTATCTAGTAGTTTGATTAGCTTGTTCCCTGAAAGCCGTCCACTTACAGACCAATATGGCGTGGAGCTCATGACGGTGTAATCTAGAAAGCCTCAAGATGGATATTGGTTGCTAATGGCGATTGGCCGTTGTGCTTTGATCCTTGCTAATATGTCACGGCTATCATAGCTTAGAGTTATACATGTTTAGTTATAAGTATATCTATTGGATTACGATATGTCATATATGTCTACTCCTAATAAATAGGACACTGAGAGCGCTCGTATAGCTTCCGTATACATTTTTTTGACTCACGGTTGTTCGCAGATAGCGAAATGATCACTTGCTGCAAACAGCAGCCCAAGCCTCCATCATACACCCCACCTTCTCCCCATCCATGATGCAAAACTGATCCCGCATCTCATCAACAACCTGCGCCGTAACGGGCGCCAGCTTCGCCTTCTCCCCATCCGTCCAATTCCTCGCCACCATAGCCCCAAAATTCTCCAACAACACCGTCACGAAGTCCGCCTCATCCTTCCCCCACATCCCCTCCTTCACAACGCTGAACTCGACCCTTCCGAACCCGCCATCCATCAGCACTTTCTCCAACATGCGCGGGTTGCACCACGGCTCCATCAGCGGCAGCTCCGTCAGCGGATTCGCAGGCTTCACGCGCGCCTGCACCTCCCACAGAATCGGCTTGAAGCCGAACGTTTTCCACAGCGTCACCGCCGCCGTGCCGCCCGGCTTGAGCGTGCGGTAGATCTGCTTCGCGCCCGCGACGGGGTCCGGGAAGAAGAAGATGCCAAAGTTGGTCAGGACGGCGTCGAAGGCGTCGTCCGGGTAGGTGAGGGTCTCGCCGTTCTCGAGGCGCAGGTCCTTGACCTGCGCCGCGAGTGCGGGGTCCGCGGCGATGATGGCCTGGAAGGACTGCACCATCGGCGGCGTGATGTCGGCGGCGGAGACTTTGGCTGTGGGGTGGACTTTGAGGAACTCTTGGGTGGCGGCGCCGGTACCGCACGCGTTGTCGAGGACGGTGCCGCCGGCGGCCGGGAAGGACTTGAGGAGTGGAGGCAGGTGTGAGGCGACTGCCCGGCAGACGTGGCCGACGCGGTGTTCGTAGACCGAGATGATGGACGCGAAGCCGGCGAGGCCCTCCTGGGCGCTGGCGGGGGCGGAAGAAGCCATGTCGGGTGGTCTACTACATGTTAGCGGCGACGATGCTGAGATGGGGACCAGGACATAGGAAGGATTCAGGATTCATAAGCTAGCTTTGTAAGCATAAGCAGTAGTACTAGGAAGCAGTTTATCTAGATTATGTATAAGGTACTATACACGAGTAATATGTGCATTATCATAGTAACATATTGACATGCTTCGCGCCGGTCTCTCAACCTTGCGAAGATAAGGTATTTCTGCAGCAAGATCTACTAAATGACGCCTACCACTCGCTACCAGGGGAATACCTAGTTTACCACATGGCGATGAATGAAAGATCCTGGGACCCGATATGGCTCGACCATTCCAAAAACTTCGCGAAGATAAACCCCCGCGGATCAAGAATGTGCTCCATCACTCCCCCTCCCAATCCATACAAAGACACTCATCAAAGACACTCATCAATCACTTCGTGAGAGTGTTGCACTCGGAGTAGAGCACAATGCTAGCACTCCCAACATTAAGCCAAAAGCGCAACAACAGCCTCGTTGCAGAACCTCGATTCCATTCATCGCCCTGCCTCCAGCCCTCACATCACATCACTTCCTCAAGTCCCGTCACCAGTCTTCAGAGGCACTTTACCTTATTGCAGACGATCAAACACTTAGGCACTGCAGATCCGCCCAGAACCAATATTGATGAACCGCAAAAGCTATCTTCTTCTTAATTCGCTGTCGCTGAATATAGCTCCTCAGTACCAATGTTTCACCATGAGGCCTTCTTCAATTGAGTATGCGAGCTTCACTTCCTAGTAAGACTAGTGAAGAGTTTGGCGGTCTCGGATTGGACGGCCACAGTGTGTATGGCTCGTAGACGTGGTGCAAGTCCGCAGGATGTACTACGTTGTAGGGGGTTTAGATGTAACTTTTGCGTACATACTACTCTAGTGAGATGTATATTTCACGTAGACTGTGATTATCTATTCTATGCGAAAATTACAGGATTGGGCGATGTCGGTAAAGAAGCTTCCCAAAATACCTATTGTATTTTACTTAGCGCTTGCCAAGGCGGGACATTTAAATTGGTGGACACCATCGTAGGCGACTTAACAACGACAACAATCTTTGGGCTTTGCAAACTACTTTAGAGACAAGAAGCAAGAAAGCACACTTCCTGAATTTCGCCAAGCTCTAGGCGGCTCATACTCATATCCGACCATTTCCACCCCACAGTCGAGTTCTGTTGGTACTGAATAGTTACATTCACCTCCTTCTCGGCTTACAATAATAGGGCCTCCCGGAGTTTGCATCCGCCGTTGGAGCGATCTTTTCCTTGGCAGCGCTTTGCCCACTGTTCAAACTACATCCGCACCATGGCCGTGGAGAATGCAGTGTCTTCGCAAGGCAGCTTGTCCCCTCCAATCTTACGTTTGCCACCAGAACTCCGGCTTAAGATTTATCGACTTCTACTACTTTCCGACCACACTGTACGCATGGACTCATTCACTCACCCGAATTGTCTTTTCCCAGCAATCTTACGTACCTGTCGTCTTTTCTACAACGAAGCCGCCGATGTTCTTTATAGAGAAAACGTGTTTCGCGCCCATCGCATCGACGACACGAATGACAACACTGCTTCAATACTGCGCGCGAAATTCTTGATTGGCATAGTAGATCCTGAGGATGGAGAAGATGAAGCTTCCAAGTTACTAAGCTTTCTTGAAAATCATCCAAAATTGGAGCATCTTGTGCTTGAGTTCGGGTTTAGGTTGTTAGAGGACAGCAAGATTCGAGACCTAATAACATCCGTGCTCTGCAGGTGTGGCTACTCGTCCAGGCTGACAATCCGTTCACCTTTCCATTCCAAAAGAAGTTCTTACAATGCGGCGTGGCTGAAAGAAACAGTCGATACCGCGGCTAAGATGCGGAATGATTTCCCGGAAGCGTTCAAGAGATTCACTGACTACATGAAGAAAGTCCGGATAGCATGCTAGAGGATCTGTGATCTGAAAGCTGGAGTGTCAAAGGGCGGGTTGGAGATATCAGATTACTAATACGCTATTAACTGTCCATGCGCTATATTTGGCATCAAATATATTCGTTGGTCCTGTCCTGAATCCAAACGGGGTTTCAGTGATTGCGTGCTCAGTGGGATGCTGCTTGCTCTTTTTGAAGGCGATGTTTGAGGAAGGACCTGCTCGACCGCCAGCAGCAGCGGTGAGAAGAGGAGCGAAAGGGAGAGAAAGGCGGGTTGGAGGGCACATCGGGTATGTATTGAGCCTCGCGCCTTGAACGAAGCTGCGGTCCCTGCAATAAGTTCTTGGCTACCATAAATTGCTGGCCTAAAAAGATAGCCATGTCGGTCTTTGCGGGGCCAATTCAAATCTGGCATCTCAGTCTGTTCACTGCGAACTGTCAAAGAGGGTGTACAAAAGCACTTGCAAAGGCAGACAAAATTGGCGCTTGAGCTTAACATGCTTGCTAAAGCGGGTGCAACAACAATACCTATTCCGGACACAGTCTTAGTGTTTTCTGTACTTAGACGACCTGGATGGGCAGGACGAACATGTGTAGGCCCAAATATTTATCCACATAGCCAACATCGATATCAGGTGGACCCGTATAACTGCCTTCGATCTCCGTGCCTACAACCTATTCTTCTAAGGGTACACCCGTATCTAGCCACAACATTAATCTTTCCAAGCAGCCCAATATTCCATACATGCATGCAACAACAAGGTAAAAGGTCCATCCAATCTGCTTGAATCCCGCTCAAAACAATCGCCAACGAACCTGCCTACTTCATCGTTCTTCACCGGCTTGCTTGGATGAGAAAGAGAGGTCTGCTGTTGGGGAATATACACACATACAACGCCTATTCGAAGCGCACGGGGTTGCCAGGTCTAGAAACGGTGATTGATGAGGGGGGGACTGCGGAAAGCGACGGAAGTTGTGGAGGAGGACTCTGATGATGATGTGGACATTCCTTGAATTACCTGCCCCGATTGAGAAAAAAAACCACAGCTACGACAGTTGGGATGTGATCGATAGCGCTGGACAAGCATGAAAACCCTATCTATACACACGTTTTTGTCTACCCTTACGAGCATCAGTTGCATCCTTTGTGGGCATTGTATTTCTTAAACAGACTGATTTGCGTCTCTTGTGCGTATGATATAGAATATGTTACACACCTTGCGAGCCTGTTATTCGCGTCTTCACCTGCTTGTCTGCTTGTCAATGTTCTTTAGGGGCTTCGCCTGAAAGAGTATTAGTATATGAAGATGCAGGATCAGACTCAGATATAGCTTACAGACTCGCACTATGTTTTGTATAAAGCTATGAGACGAGCGACAAGTGTTGCAATATATGTATATTGCTCTGACCGTGCTCATAGGAAACGTTGCTTGGACGGGGATTACTCGTACTTATTTCGACAAGGTGGATTACGACTCTGTCGCAACGTAGAGGAATGCTGGATGGACAGATGGATGTTCATATCCTCTAGGCTATTTCACCAGCAAAGGTCAGGACTGAAGCAGCAATAGTAACATAAAGGCAATCTCAGAAGGCCTCATATCCTTTACCTTCTATAAAGTATGCTCAATCAACACCCCATCTTCCGCTCCCTAACATCTCGAAGATCTCCTCATCCCTCTCCTTCAGATTCCCCACCGTATTTCCCGCTCCACATGGACCTGGGTCATTGAATTGTTCCACAACTCTGACCTTATGCTTGGCAACTTCCAGAATCATTCCTCCTTCTACAGCAACCTTCTTAATCCCTTCTCTTGTCTCAGCTTCTACAGTCTCACCCTCGACAAGCGAGGTCATCACATCAGCCACAAACTCCGGCGTAACCCACATATCTTTCTCCGTCACGAGCTTCAACTTATCTGGGTTTTCAGTCCACAGAGGAGTCCGAATGACACCTGGCGCAACAGCTGTTACTCGAACGCCTACCCGTTTATCTAGAGGGGCCAGGGATCGAACGAAGCCGTTGATAGCGTGCTTGGTTGCATTATAGATTGGCGCAGAGAGTGGGCTTGTTTGGCCTGCTATGCTGGAGATGTGGACAATAGACTTTGACGAGATGGGCTTGGGGCATCTGGAGGACTTGAGGAAGTACGAGAGCGCAAGCTGGGTCGTGCGGATTGGGTGAGCGAGGTTGATGTCGAGGAGGGCGTAAGAATTGGATATGGGGAGATCGACGGAGGGTGGATGGCCCGGGGGGTGCCAGAAATTGGACCAAGGCTGTATATGCAGTTAGATATCTTTGTGTAGAGAGATAGAGAGCGCTTTGCTGCGTACCGGCTCGTATACACCTGCACCTGGGCAGACTATATCTACACCACCAAATTCTTTTTCTGCGACGCTGAACATACGTTCTAATTGATACCAATCTCTAACGTCTGTATGTTGAAAGCCTGCCTTTGCTGACGATCCGGGGGTATTGGTATTTGAGATAAGCTCTTGGGCCTCTGGGCGGAGTGCTATATCGGCAAAGAGGACGTTACAGCGCTTGCTCAGGAGGGACCGGGCAAATGCTAGATTAATCCCTAAACACTCGATTAGTATCGGTCGTCCCTTGTAGATCGAATATTGATTCACCAGAGCCTGCGCCAGTTATAATAGCGGTCTTGCCTGCTAATGACAATGCCATATATGGAGACGTTTAAAGGTACAATGAAAGATTTAAAGTGATGCGTCGAGACGTAGACAATGCTCGACATGTGAAGATTGTCCATCACTGCAGTTGCGCTTGGATGTCAACAATCTTTCAGTACTTTACAAGAGGAGGGCACTCGGGTGACAAAATAAACGCATAGTGGGCACGCCTTGGCAGAGCATACTCACCAAAACGAACACTGCTACTTTCACCTCTTAAGCACCCTATTAGTTACCTATGTGGTTTTAGTCTATCCGGAAGCCTTCTAGTAGATATATTAATGATATAATAAGTTTATATAGAAATTATAGTAGAGATTATTGTAGTGTTCTCCGCTAAGCGCACTTGCCTCACTATACGTTTATTTTGTCACCCACCAAGGAGGGGAAAGCCGAGCGTAGAGATTGGCTGCGATTTGGTCAAAGGAAGGTCTGCCGAGATGTAGGTGCTCCAACCTGCAGCGAATCCTGTGAATTCAAACACAACGCTCTGAAATCGAAGGCTACTGGATTGGTGTGACTGAGGACTTGGAGACGGTGACCGCCGCGTAGGTACGTATAATGATGCAGACGATATCATTTTATCACCCTTAGCCGCTCTAGGGACTGCTATTCTTAGACTCAGACCCAGCTTTCCTCCATAAGTTTTGTCAAGCTCCTTGCTAAAGGAATAGTGGCATTTTCATTCTTTACTTTGCTAGCAACGCAACGCTCATTGTCTCTAGCAGACCTTGATCTGGAGTAAAACATTTGGGACAATCATAGGGACACCAAAGAGCACATCTTCGGGAAGAGTCTGAGCTTTAATTGAAAGGCCGGTGGCCTCAGGTCGCTGTGCCGCCGACTACAGTCCCATTCCCACAGTCCCCCATCGCGTGCGGGGAATTGTACGTTGCGATGTCCGTCTACCTATATGACTCTCACACATCACGTCCGATGTCTCTCGTTGCAAGGGCTCAGAGTATACGTATATCCTGCTCTACTATGCAAAATCCGACAGCCGACTCATTCTGCGATATCACGTCGTGGGAACAGCTGGAGGGGGAAGTCTCGCTAGCCCTCGATTCAACGTCTTAGCAGGTATGGCACCTATGGCACTGTCCGCATCCAAGTTGCTGTGCCGCCATCTCCGCTATTTCGTGTCAACAATGTTTCACAACCGGTCCAATGTCTGCTTTCCGATCATCATTGTAACGGTCATGTTATATGTTCTACCCAAAATCCGTTCCTGCAATGTCACCCCTGTTCTGTGACGATCTATTGCTCAAATGGGCAGAATGACCTCCTTCACTGTTAACAGACACAGGAATGTTGGAAAGATTATGTTACTATCGTTGCTGCTTTCTCATACATTGTCCAATCTCCGTGCGGCTGTAAAGCCTTCTCTCAAGCATGGAGATTCGTGCCTGACCAACGATTGTGAAGAAAACTGCACCAGTACATATGTCCTATGAACTGTGCCTCCTCCTTCCCTCCTGACCGATTTTTGAATATGAGCGCGATCCATGCATCTCGGATAGTGCATCACACCTGCGGCAAGGACTCTCATTGCCTAGTATAAGTAGTACTCCTTGTACTGCATGGTTTCCCAAGACTGTTCTAGTGGAAAGATAGCACATCCAGGGATCCTTTCTGCCTAAGACACCTCCCTCAATACTTCTCACCAGCAGCAACTTGCCATACTTACATGAAAGCTATTTCATTGATAGTACCTGAGAACAATCAGTATGAGTTCTCAGCTGAAGGTGCCTCCAGATGGGAATCAAAACAGGACAGGGACTATGGTCGGGATGATCGTTGGTAGCGTGATTATCGCTGGCATCTTTGTTGTGCTGCGGATGTATACTCGTCTGTACCTAACCAAGTCCGCTCGTTGGGACGATTGGACCATAGTACTTGCCTTCGTACTCATTTCTCTGCTCTGTCTTGAGATGTATATGCTGATGTAGGCTAAGGTCTCTTCCGCCGTAGGCCTCGTCCTAGACATTTTGGGCATTCACAATGGATACGGACGACATGAATACTACCTGACCGACCATCAAATCCAGGAATTCATGAAACTTGGCTACGGCGATTGGATTCAAACCTTTTGGACTCTGGCAATCACCAAGTTGTCAATCTGTCTACTACTCCTGCGCATCTCCCCTAGCAAGCGTATAGTATGGCCTATACGGAGCCTGATCTTCGTCCTAATCTTGTCAAATATAATTGTGTGTCTTCTCTGGATCTTACAGTGCATTCCCCTGGATGCAGCATGGAATGCTGAGAAGAAGAAAGCCGCGAAGTGCTTTACACAAGGTCAGCTGCAGAGAATCATCATGACTCACTCGAGTAAATCTTCCTGGATCAGTTTTTTCTCTCGCTAAGTATCTCTAGTCATATCAATTATTTCCGATTTCATTCTCGCTGGATTTCCAATTATCATCTTGCAAAGTGTTCAGATCAAGTTGCGGCAGAAGATTCTCCTATGCGGTCTCATGGGTCTTGGGCTATTGTAAGGGCTCAGCTTTTATTACTTTCACCCTCGACTGCACGGCTGACGTTATACAAATAGGACTGCAGCCTGTTGCATCGCCCGCACGATCATGAACTGGCAAAATATCCATGCTGATCAGACTTGTAAGCTAAAGTATCTGACGATATCACCAAATCAGTGCCAATGGTCTTTAGGGGTCAGCTTTGATAATTATATGTGGCGAACGTAGGCCAAGCATCCACTCCTCATTACTAATTTACCTCTAACCTCTGACAGTGCTGAAGTCGATATTGGCATTATCGCAGCTTGTATCCCCACCTTGCTCCCCTTGTACCGCCTGATCCGCGATAAATTTAGTATCGCTGGTCAGAACTCAAGCCTGAACATTAGTCGCTTCACGAAGCTACTCTTCGGTCAGACCAGCGAGACTAATACTATAGCACGGAAGCCATTGTGGAGGTATCATAAAAGGGATCCCTCTTCTGCTCTTCAGTAAGGAGAGCGGAAAGACTCTACGTCTCACCCTTTCACTCAGATCGAAAGGGATGGGTATGAAGATATGGAAATGAAAGTTGGCATTCTAGGACACGAGTAAAAAAGTAAGTACTAATATAACTAATATTCTATTCAGGCTAATCCCAATGAGGCCAGCCGAGGGCATACCAGGCTGACGCCTCGTTTCGTTTGGAGCAACAAGGTCATGCCATTATGCGCCCGGTTCAAGAGAACATCTGCAAGGACAAGATGACGACGATCATAACGTCTACGATTAGTGTAGTCTCTGATGTCGGACTGAAATCGATCTTGTTGCAATCAGGGGGTCAGCAGCCACCGAATCGGTGGCTAGTCTGTTTAGTAGTCTAGAGTTTTCAACCTCCTGCTTCGTTGAAGCTTCCTATCGCCAGTTCAACCACATAGACAATTACATACATATGCTCCTACGGCATCTCGTATATCAATAAGTTATGACCCTAGGATTAAAGGAGCGAGAGAAAATGGCAGGAGCTGTTAATGAGAAGATTCGAACGTTGGGAGTATACTCTTCCTGTTTAGTTCAGTTCGAACCATATTAGGACTGTGTCGATAGTGGAGGTTGTGTCTTTCTCTGCAAATACCGGCAATAATGTCCAGAATCGTGCACAAAGTAGGATAGGGGTGGAATTTGCAGTAGCCTTCGGCCACTATTCCTAAACGGATTGGCGGTATACGCGGAGTGCGAGGAATGAAGCGACGAAATTTCATGACGATTGATAGTGAAGGTGGAGATGTTCGTGGAAAAACTTGCATTTGGTTGTAGGAAATATACAGGCCTATTTACACCCTACCGTAAAACGCAAACTGATAACCATGCCAACAGCCCCTATAACTGTACTTATCACACCATCACTGAGCCTTGGTTTTCTGCGCTACAGGGCCCATCTCCCTGTCAAAAGCCGCATACGAGACCTGTAAACTGGCCACGCCACTGATAGCTACGTATAGAATCATGACAAGGATGAATGCTATGAGGAGTCCCATGAAAAGGCCTGGAGTGAAATACTGGTACCGCTCGAATAAAGGTCCATCCGGCAGTGTAATGGTATCATTGGCCACACGCTCGTGAAGTGATAGGTCTCGTTTCAATTCCATGTGGACAGGAGCTTGAAAAGAGGAGTCCATTTCGTACCACTCGGGCTCGACATGTTCGGGTTGGGGTGCAGCAGCGGGTTGGGGTATAGCGGTGGAGGGTGAGGTGGTGTAAATGACGGTGTATTCCTTCGATGATAGAAGGTCAAGTACGGAGGCCAGGAAGGCGTCTAATCGACTAAGTCAACCTATCGTCTAAAGAAGTAAAAAGTGCCAGCCTACCGTTTTCGACCAGTCTTTGAGATCTCCCAGTGCCAGCAGGAAGCGCTGGGAAGTCGAGGTTGATGACTCTGGGTTTCATGTCTTCGGCAATGGTGAATGAACCAGCTGCCAGAAAGTGCAATATCAGCATCCGGCTGTTGCTTACGAGCATCTGATGGGTTGTCCCTTACTAGACGCATCGACTCGTAGAGGCGCTGCTCCACAACTATCCTGTAACGTCCTGCTAAAATCATCTGTCTCGACTTGGCCCAGAACACCTTCTACAGTCAAAGTCGACCGAATAGCCTTATCGCCTCCGAGCATCTTCTTTCTCAAGTGAGGTGCTGAATGCCGATTGCTGTAGTCCGTAGCATCGGCTCCTGGCTGGGAAACAATGATGTAAGTATCGGAAGTACATGTCTTGAGCTGAGAGTTGATAATGCTGGTCAAGTGGTTTGCTGAGACGAGGGATGGAGATGATGTCAAAAGTCTGGAGGACGTCGTAGATTAGTGGAGCTCCGGAGATGCGAAGAGGGGTACTTACTCGGAGGTGGAGTAGAGGAAGAACGGGGAGGTATTTTGGAATGCATTGGCGACAGTGACCGTCAGGGCGAGTACCCCAGATTTTCTTAACAGCATGGCGTCGTGAATTACTCTCGATGGTGGCGGCGTCTCGGTGTCTAGAAAGCAGCCTTCGGCGCTCGGCGGAACGATTTGCCGCTCTGCTGCGGGACTCTGAGAGCCCGATCCTTCATCGAATACTCCTACACATGAAATGTTTGCTAAACCACGAGCAAAACCTGCGATAGTTCCACCGAGGAAGCAGAGGAAGGCTACGTCAAAGATAGAAGAAATTGCGTTTGATTCCAGTGCTAGAGAAGAATATCTGTCCGGCTTTCATAAACGCAAGCTGCAGCGAATAAAACATGCTAAAGAGGAGGCCGCAAAGAGGGGTAGAGAGGAGAAGCTTACTGCTCGTAAGATCGTACGTCTGGTGGCTTCCAAAAGTGATTGCAACCTCTGACAAGCCGGAACTTAGCTACGAGAAGGTCGAAAAGCAGACCTCGAGAAACATGTTGAAGCCGTGAACTCAATGCTCAGGGATCAAGCCGGGGTCATTTCAGACCCTAGCGACGAGGAGACGGCAGATGTAGAGCAATGGGAAGGTATCACAGAAGAGCCAGTGATAGATCATGAGGATGGCTACATTGACGATGACCGATTCACCACGGTTACGGTGGAGGCTGTGGTAGTTTCGAAGGATGGGTTGCATAAGACAAGAAAGGAAGAGGGAGAAGACGGCGAGGGAGAGGGCTCAGGAGCAGACAAAGCTGATGGTGACCCACGCACTGCTGGACAACGACACCCGAGACCAGCAACAGTGAAGCGGACGTGGACAAAGGAACCGCCCAACAGGGTGAAGAAGAAAAAGCCGAAATTTCGGTACGAAAGTAAAGCGGAGAGAAAAGTTACCAGGCACAAAGAAAGATCCGGCAACAGGGTGAAGGCGACAGCCAGGAAAGAATGATGAACAATGCACCATTGTATCGCCGTAAGAATAATGATACCCATATATCGACTTTACTGAATAATGCGAATACCAATGCAAGATTCGGTCTACGAAGAAGCTATTGGTATGATCAACGGATGCAGGCTTGACTGTTCAACAACAAGCGGACAGTCCTTACAGCTCGCCAGCCCAACCCTCACCATTGTGGTATCGTAGTAAAGCTCAAATGCACGCTCGTGACTCCCAGATCATCATCCATCAAATATTCCCAATCTCAAGCTGGAAATCCTCCAACTCCTTCTTGACGGTCGCATATTTCTTGGCCATCTCCTCGTACTTCTCCTCCCATTGGTCACGAGAACTCTCGAGAGCCTGGACCTTGCGTTCATAGTGACCAGCTTTCACGTCTGTTTGACGTAATCTAATGGACGGGAGAGAGTCAGCCTACAAGAACGAAGACTGTGTAGTGACATGCTCCATACTTCTCATTTGTCTCTCTGATGTTCTTGTCCGACTCCTCAGCTTCTTCCTCCAATAGTTGCAGCTTCCTCTGCAGAGCTTCGTTCTGCGTGCCGTGCTGCCCTCTCTCTTCTAGTAACCCTTTGGTATCCTTGTGTGCAGCCTCTAGCTTCTCTACTTCGGTCTCCAAAAGTTGATTTCGGTGTGACAGCGAAGTGATCTCCTGCTCTTTTGCCAAGTTCTCCTGCTCCAAGGCCTTGACCTTCGTCTGAAACTCCTCGGCCTTGCTCGATGCTTCCTCTTGCTCCAAGCGGAGAGCGTTCATTTTCTGTGAAACATAATGTTAGTATTTTTCATAGGCACAATCTTGAGGAATGCAATCATCAAGAACAGTCATAGTTGATGGTTAGCTAGTTGTATATTGCAAGTAAGGCTTGAGGTAGTATTGGTAGACAGATTGCCTACCTGCTTGATCGTTTCGAGCGACATGATGGCGGTTGACGAAGGTCGACAGGCCTGGAGGCTTTGTTCGACGTCTCTCTGAGGTGCCCGGTTACGATATCAGATGTTATAAGCTTGGGGGTCTGTTGATGAGGATGTGGAATTACTGGAGCCTATGGAGGAGCAACACGATGGCCGCATTCGTGCTTAGAATAAGATTATCCGCGCGTCAGCGCCCCTAGCAACCCCAAGGTAAACAATGGAAACTCAATTTGCATTATTACTTTCTATGCATCACGACAGCGACGATCAATAACGACCGTGACATCGTCTGAAGGATCCTACACAGCGAAGATGTTGGCGGCCCGAGACCAAGAGAACTTGGCCCATGCACATCAAGCCGCGGGAGCGTCCAAGTCGCTCAATCAAGGTACTAGGCAGCTTGCGCCAAAGACCCCGGGCAACAAGGTGCAGAAGACCCCTTTCAAGGTACCTTTGAATGATGAGAATGGAGGTTTTGGGGGAGGAAAAGGTGGCTTGAAGACCAATGGGAAAGGCAGCGAGAACATGGTGACAGGGGCGAAGAAGGGAGGATTGAGGGACAAAGATGCATTCATCACACCTATGGGTACGATTCAGGGCATGGACAGCTTCATGCAAGATGGCTGACGGAGTGGATGTGGCTAGGCCCTCGGACTCGAGCACCACTAGGAATGAAAACCACAAACGCCAAGGCCAAAGCTTTTCAAACGCCGGCTCCACCACCTGTCGACAATGACGTTGATAAGCTCAAACAGAAGAGTGCTTCCGCGCGAAAAGCTAAACCGAGGATATCTCACGCCGAGATGACAAAGTTGGAAGTATTGGGCGATAAAGATGAGCTTGAAGAAAGGGAAATCGAGTACATGCCTCCGCGAGCCAAAGGTGATACAGGAACTGTAGGTTAATTCGAAGAGTGCTAATCAGATTAGATCTTCCTGACCTGCCGGACGACCACTATGAAGTCGACCTTTCAGTGTTTGAGAATGGTGGATTGATGAGAGGTGCGATGAGTTATATCGCGACCAGAAAAGGCGATGACGGGTTCAGCCATCTAGAGCGAGAGGAGCTGCGCCGACAGAAGATATGGGACAGGTCTGACCGGAAGATCGAAGCCCAGTTGCTCCGAGATGTCCATAGCATGAATGTCCCCTGTACGCATTATCCCGAGTGTCCTGGCGAGCTATGCAGAGACACAATGGAGGCTAGGAAGACAGCGGAGAAACAGTATCAGAAGACAATAGCAGAGATCGACGCCGAGACTGTACCGACCACGAAGAAGCCAGGCTCACTAAGTGGGCCTTCAACTCTAAAATCAAAATCAGCCGCCGCTGCACTGTCTCAAACCAAGGCCGCTGCTTCTGCATGCAGGACGAATTCGAAGTCAATCGCACCCTCTGCAAAGTCTCGACTCAATAAATCCCTCGTCTCCGGACCGAAGAGAGCTGCAGCGCCCACCAATCCCTCCACCATGCGTCATACGGCAGCAGTAGCAACCTCCAAGACAACGATGGGCTACGCAAAGGGCCGCTCTACTTCTGCGACCCTCCGAAGCGCGGTCCTACCCATGAAGGACTCTGAAGTACCGGACACCTCGTTGCCACCAGCAGAATACATCATCCGCTACGGGGTGCCGCGCCTAGGGAGTGAGATGTGGTTAACTTGTAATCGCGCCGGCTGCTTTGACGAGGATGAAGGGCAGAGCCTGGAGGAATTATTCGCTGGCGATCATCCATATAGTCTTGATGCGCTGATGAGGGAAGAAGCGGAGCAGGACTTTCAATTGACGTTCTGATGTGGGCCTGGACATGGAACAGAAAATGCTGCACAGTCAAGAGCAATTGCGACCTGACCAGTAGCTGTGGGCTTCGAAACCGGAGTTTGTGGAGAGTGATCGTCAGCACAATGAGGGCGTTGGTGAAACTCTGGTTCAGTTGGCACCATTCTTAATAGGCTTATTTGTGGATGCATGGAGTTGCACAAGCATCAGGTCATGCCATTAGGGACCCATAGCATTACAGTAGATTCGATACCATTTTCGCCCAGGGGAAACCAATCCAGTGAGTCGTTACAGAAACTCAATCGAGTCGCTTCGAGGGTGGGCTTTTCCATACATATACAGGATAGCCCATTAAATGATTACTTTACGAAGCCACGGAACGTCTAGATTCATGTCAATACTCAACAGCGCTAGGTCACGCGAGCCGGGCGTTTTTCAGCGCCTACAGCGCTAGCAGTCGGACGGCCCGGGATACCCGGACCCTAGCTCTTCCCAGAAACTGTTTGCTCATACTTACACGCATCAATATCCAATTCCAGCGACAGGATACTCAAAAACTCATCCAACATGTTAGGCCAAAAGCCCGCACCGCTGCGCTCAGCATTACTCAACCTCAAGATCCAGCCCACACTCCTAACACCCTGCACAGCGACCCCGACATCGATTCCCATACGCCGACGACTAAACACCATAACCCACAACAAACCTCCCTCAATACCCGAATACCACCACACACCGCCCACCAAACAAACCAACCTCACAACAATCCGCAACATCACCCAAGTCCCCTCCCCCACCACAACCACCCCCCAACCCCAAATCCAACCCCAAACCCAAACCCAAATCCAAAACCCCTACACCCCCTCCCCCTCCCCTCCCCTAACCTGGAACACCTACCTCGCCCTCCGCAAAACCCGACGCCGCTACAACCTCTCCTTCTCCCTCGCCACCTCCCTCTCCACCACCCTCCTCGGCGCCAGCTACCTCGCCCAACTCAACATCGAAAACCTGACCCTCTTCGGTCTCGATCCCATGATCACGCTGGGGATCAGCATGACGGCGTGTATGGGCGCCGGATGGCTGATGGGGCCGTTCTTGGGGAACGCGCTGTTTAAAGTAAGGTATCGACAGCAGTGGGGGCAGATTGCTGCGGTGGGTTGTTTTCCTTTCCTTCTTTCTTGTTTCCTTGGCGGGAAAGATGGGGATGATTTTGAGTATAAGAGTATGGAGATGATGAGAGGACTTGGCTAATATGGAAATGGCATTGGTAGAAAGAAATGGATCTCTTCCGACGGATAAAAAAGTACCGGGTCGATGGGTCTGGAGGCTCGAGCGCGAACCCGGTACCGGATTATTATGGGGAGAAGATTGATAGCGTGCGGGCTTATCGGAATTGGATGAAGGATCAGAGGGCGTTTAATAAGAAGAGGCAGAATTACTTTTGAGGAGTGTGGGAGTGGGTGTGGGATTGGGGTGCTGAAGGGGGCTGGAGAGGTGGGGAGTGTGGGTGTTTGATATTGATAGGGTGTACAGTGATAGCGATATGGCGTTTGGGGGGTTTCAGTAAGGTATATATCTGGGCTTGTGGCATGGGAATAACCCACCTCTACTACTTCAATGAGCTGTTTTCTTCTGTACGGGGGCTAGATTGATTTCCAAAGGTGTGCATGTGGATCAGCGTTAAAGAATGTGTTCTGATTTCTAATGATTGCGTAATATTCTGCCTCCTGAAAGAATTCCGTTACGCTCCGTCAAAAGCATGACCCGATCGTCTGTCTGCGAAGATAAAAGAACGAGATCTGTGATGAAAGAATCTGCGGCTGTGCGAAGAGGGAGTAATGATAGTGATGAAACATGCTTTTATGCTGGTGCAGATATTGAGGACGTATGAATATACAGATGATGTGCTTTGGCGTCGTCTACCGAATCCAAGATGATGGATGTCAGTGAGTGACAAAAGTTCGCAAGTGTTTCCGTTGCGTGAAATTGTCAGAAAGCGGTAAGTTCGGAAAACGAAGAAAAGTCTTCCGTGAAGATCGGCTGAATAGCAGTACGTACATCAGGCTGAAGCGGAAATGTCAATAGGGTCATGTCGTAGGAAGCGATCGCTCGGATCTGAAGATGCGGGTGGTATCGATGTTGAGATGACAGCGATGGAGAAGCCTTGATGAACGGCCACCCTCCATTTTGCGCGATTGCTATAGAAGTCTCATCATTCGTCTTCGACACGGCCAGGACGAAGCTTCGGCTAGCTCTCCCACTGAATGCTAGAAAGCCTATCGAACTCATCAACAGCATTACTCTCGAGCTCGACACCCGCTGCATTGACTTCGGGCTCAGAGCTGGCTGCTTTGACGTCGGTCTCGCCAGTGCTTTTCTGGAGAAGGGTTGCCAAAGGCTGCGCACACGGATCCAGCACGAAGCAAGCTTTGGACCCCTTGTAGAGTCTATAGGTGGTGAACATGCCAAACCCCTGCCCTGCGTAAGCGATGGACGAGTAGTGTAGCTCCAGGATACCATCTTTGCGCATCTTCAAATGCTCTACTCGATCCCCATGCATATGAGCGCTCACGCGCAGATCGAGTCGAAGCTGAGACTCTGAGACTTGGCGAGGGAAGTTGTGGATTTCCAAGCAGCGTGTATGCTGGAGATCTTCGATGGCTTTCTTGAGGCCGGTGCGTGTAGGATAGGTAGGTGAGTTGACGACTTTTGCGCTCACCGGTTGGTTGTTGATTGTGAGAGGATTATTTCTTGCATACTCCTCGTACGCCATGGCAGCGTGCTCGTGGAGGAAAACAATCAGTGCGGAATTACTGCCAGTGAGCTTGCAGGTTTCGAGAAGTTTTGCGTCAACGACTTCACCTCCCCGAATGTTCTGGAGAATCTGGCGCATGGTCGTATCTGAAGATAGACCCTGGACTAGGATCGTGCGGTAGATGTTGCGCTCGGATGGGTCGGGCTTGAATCGGACGCCATACTTGAACAAGTCAGGAACAAAACTTCGCTCGTGAGGCCCAATTTCGGCCTTGTGAAGTGCTATAGTGTCCTCTCGCTGTTCCTCAGAAGAAAAGAGCTTACATACCTGCCAGGATGGTTTATCCGAAATTGGACCCTGTGATGACTTGGTAACCGAAGGCTTTCTATTGTTTTTGCTGGACCATATCTTGTCCTTGAAGTGCAAGGCCGAGGTCGAAGCCTCAACACCCTCGAATGAAGTTGTGGAGGCGGAAACGTTCCACCTCCGCACCTCAAGAGGTTGAGCCTCGACTGCCTTATTCGCGGTCGCAACACAGTCTGCTGATGAGTCTTGAACTTGGTCGAATTGGGTATTAGCGGTGACGAAGGACGTTGAAGTTGATACAGGGCCGGACGGAATTGAACACTCGTAAGACGATACGTCCGTTTTTGGCTCAACTGAGGTCTCAGAGCGTCGATCAAGAGAAGCATTGGAATTCATTGAGTATTTTGAGCCTCGAGCGTCATGTTTTGGTACCTGGAAGGCTGTTCTGACCAGTCCGTCGCCACGACTTGGGGCATCGTGGACCTTGGAAAGGAAATGGTGAATATAGGGCTCCCTTTCGCCATCGGTCAACTCTGATACCGGCAATAGCTTTGCTTGAGCTAGGCCCTGAGCTTCATCATTATCTTCCAAGGAGTCTTCGTAGGACCGGTTAAGAAGAGTAGCGTCGTTCCCTGACGTGCTTGAGCTGTCAAATGCTATAGGGGCGCCCACAAGGTCGATGAGGTCCTCATCTTGGACCTGCACGCCAGATGCACGACTGGGCTTGCATTCATCGCTCTTCGATACTAGATTGAGTGCCGAAGTGATTGCCTTGGATGTCAGGACAGTGGAAATGATAGCCCAAGCATTCTCAAGTCTAGCCTCGAGGGCCTTCTTTTCCTTTTCAGCTTGCGCAAGCAGCTGTCTGAGTTTCGTCGCCTCCACGTCTCCACTGGGCCCATTGGTAGCACCTTTTGCATTGAGAGATGACAAGTACTGAGCAGCAATTTCGCCTTCTGCCTTCCCCGTCTGGCAGTGCTCAAGCTCTTTCTCTAGTACTGCAATTCGGACATACGGATTGACTGTATAGTTGGTGCCATTTATGGGGCCGGGGCCGTAGGGATGGTCTCCGAGCGGCAGATTGTGACCATGCGGATACTGGTGCTGGCGCGGGAAATGGTGGACTGGAGGCTGCTCAGCAAGTGGGATCTGAGGTGATTTTGTAGCCATAGTGTTAGCCCGGAATATGGATTTTGACTGTCTAATTGAGACAAGAATGGTCGCGATGCTGAGTTCCCAGACGGTAGCTAAGGCTGCTGCTGATGTTCGTTTGGCAAAGCTTGATGGACAACTGGTAAGGTGCGCTGTAGAGTTTAGTGAATTTGGCATGAGGCTCCAAATTTGGAAAGATACAATGTCTTGTGCGATGTAACCAGAATTGAGTTGAAGCATAAGACTCCCAACTTCAGAAAGGTACAGTGACCATTGAGATATAACAAGCAATGGAGTTGGATACTGCCGATAGGGCAGCATTGAGGCAGCATTGAGAGACTTGGACTTACGTCTCTGATCTATGCTCACCACAGCTGGTGAGGTTGTAAGAGACAGTGGGAATTGATTATTTTGCAGATGAGACCGTTGCAATACGGTGACAAAGAAAGCCGAATGAATAAGTTGAGGGAGAAGAGGTGAGGACTTCTTGATTGCTACTGGCGCATGACAGGGACGTGATCATAACAGACGACGGTGACAGTGCACAAGACAAGAAACAAAAGCCCCTAATTAAGAAGAAAGATGAGGGAGATAGACACCAGGAAAGGGCAGGTGGTGCAGAGTGTATGTACCTAGGTTGTATGGAGGAAAGTGTACCGACGAGGTCCTTCTATAGTCGTTGATGCCCGCCCTTTGCACTGGTACACTTTGAATATTCTGAAAGATGCTGTGCTCAACGAAGAGAGATGAGTCTCACGTTTATGGGAACCAGGGAGATGGAACATCTCGACACAAAGCGAGCAACTGATGCATCGCTTCGAGGGCTTTCACAGGGCAGCCTCCGATTTATCTAATCCGCGGAAGAGAGATAAGTTCCAAAGCCGTTATCTCTAGAGGACGTGCCTTCATGCTTGCAGATTTGGTCAAACCTCTCGGGCGTAGATGACCTGAGAATGGAGTTGGCCTTAGATCGGCAAGCATTTATGTGGCATATCTGGTCCAAAGAGTATGATTGTGATCCGGATGACACTGAATCGTGACGGTTGTGATCCCAGTGTTCTTGTGTAAGGTTGGAAGACTTCTCTCGCTTTCCCACGAAGTATAGAACATTCAAGGTTGTGCATCTTCCATCAGTGCACAGGGACAGGCCAGACTACTTCATAAGCCATAATATCGACAGATGGCCCGCGTTCGGTAGTATGTTCAGGCCTTGAGTGAAGATCAAGAGCAAAGAATCTAGTGGTTGATGTTTGCCATGTGCAATGGCTAAAGTAGAATGCCGTACCGCACGTGGATGCCGAGCTAGCCCTGCTAGTGCCGGCAGGACGGATAATCGATTGGACAATGACGACGTCCACCATTCAGATGCGGGGATGGGACGGAACATGTTCTAGAATATCTCTGGTGTGGAGGGGAAGGGTATGTCCGCGATGTGATAGTGTATGCAATTGGTTGAGCATGGCCAGAAGATGCGCTTGCGAGTCATTATGCAATATCATCGGAGCTGCGCACGCCTCCTCTCTTACAACCTCTCATCGGCTTTTCATCCTCCATTGACAACATAGGAACAGCAGCGACTCGTGATGAAGCTGTCTACAGACCACCATGACAGCGACAGTACCCACTCACCAATCGATGACAAAGAGAAGGTAGTAGGTGTCGAGCATGGAGAGTTCGAGACCCTCGGCCGCGGCCAGCTTCCTCCAGATCCAGATGCTGGTTTGAGTTTGGAAGAGAGAGCTCACATTGTGAGTCTCCCTCGTTGTAAACACTTATACCTCCTGGCGCGACTGACTGTGCATCAGGATCGTAAACTCTTGCGAAAACTCGACCTTCGCCTGATCCCGTGGCTATGTCTTCTCTACCTGATCTCCTTCCTCGATCGTACCAACATAGGCAACGCCAGGCTTGATGGCCTCCAGAAAAGCCTCCACATCACCAGCGGCCAATACAATGCCTGCCTGTCCATCTTCTTCGTCTCCTACGCCCTTTTCGAACCCTTGACCAATGTCCTCCTCAAACGCCTCCGTCCCAGCATCTTCATCCCCATCATAATGATATTGTGGGGTGCCACAATGGTCACCATGGGCTTGACCCATAACTTTCAGGGCATGATGGCCGCTAGATTCTTCCTGGGCTTGGCCGAAGCCGGTCTGTTCCCTGGTATCAGCTATTATCTTTCGTGTTGGTATAAGAGAGACGAATTCGGCATCCGAGCAGCTATCTTCTTCTCAGCAGCCGCTGTCTCTGGCTCTTTCGGCGGTTTGCTAGCAGCTGCCATTGGTAAAATGACCGGCGTTGGGGGCAAGAAAGGCTGGGCTTGGATCTTGTAGGTTCTTTGCTCTCACTTTCCCCTGCCATGCGGTATTGCGAATTATCCAGGAGCATTACCTCCTCTTCTTCCCAATTGGTCTCCGGTTTCATCTCAATACTCCGTCATATGTCCATAAATGACAATGCTAATGCTAAAACTATGTGCAGCATCCTTGAAGGCCTTGCAACAGTCGTGGTCGGCATTGCTTCCTTCTGGATGGTGTTCGACTTTCCTGACGAGGCCCACTTCCTATCTGATGTTGACCGCCAGCGCGTCCTTCGCCGATTGAAAGCCGATCAGCAATCCTCAGCTGAACACGAATCTTTCAAAATGGAATACTTCTGGGCCTCCGTCAAAGACTGGAAAACATGGCTGACCGCATTGATCTACATGGGAGCAGATTGTCCTCTTTATGCCTTCTCGCTTTTCCTACCATCAATCATCGCCGCTGTAAGCCTTGGTCTATGCTACATGCTTGTGATGATTCTTTGCTAATACTGATCGATAGCTTGGCTACAAATCAACGACCGCCCAATTGCTCACCGTGCCTCCATACGCGGCAGCAGCCATTCTTACCATCACCATCGGCTACATCGCCGATAGAACCCACCAACGCGGTCTCTGCAACATAGCAGTCTCCATTCTGGGCATGATTGGCTTCTCCATGCTACTAGCGGGAACGACGCCAGGAGTTCGATACGCAGGGACATTCCTCGGTGGTATGTGTTCTCCCACCCATCTCTCCATTTCGATACAGGCATTAGCCGTGAACCCCATCCCAAGAGCCTCCACTACCTCACTCCTGCCCCAAATAAAAACCCATACTAACACTCAATCCCCCCCACCAGCCCTCGGCATCTACCCCTGCATCGCCAACACCATAGTCTGGATCTCCAACAACACCGAAGGCGTCTACAAGCGCGGCATAACGATGGGCTTCGTCATCGGCTGGGGCAACCTCAACGGCGTCGTCAGCTCCAACATCTACCAAGCAAAAGACGCGCCCAAGTACAGAAAGGGTCACGGCATCGTCCTGGCCTATCTGACCATCTTCCTCTTCGGCGGTAGTATACTGCAGTATGTGTTGCTCAGGAATGAAAACAGGAAGAGGAGGGCTGGTGGGCGGGATTATTGGGCGGAGGGGAAGACGGAGAAGGAGATTGAGGCGATGGGGGATACGAGGCCGGATTTCATTTATCATTTGTAGCTGGGGTGGTGTGGACCACTTTTCCTACCTCGACACATCGCTACCTATCTTGGTCCTGATTTCTTGCCCGGGATGATCGTATCCAGTAGTATATCCTCAGAAGTACAACATCTCTCCGCAATATACTTGTATCTTGCTCACTCACATTCTCCTATCTCAACCACGCTCTCTACCCTTATATTATACCATAACAGTAACCCGTGTCGGAACACGTTCTTGCCTTGCATTTACCTTGCGGTGTATATGTTAATAAGATCGACATTTCCAGGGACGGTTGGTCACATGCAACAACCGGAGGGTTCGCCAGGTGCGTCTATACGAACGTTAGAGTCTTAGCTTGTAAAACTCTAGACTAGGGTTTTCATAGGGTCAATTACGATGGTTGACCTGAACTTTTTGTCTTTTTCCTACCTACTTTAGAATATCTATAAAGTATCTAGGCTTAATCACGATGATTGATCTGAACTTTTCGAATTTTCTATAATATCTACTTCGATATCAATTGACGATGTTAATTACAACAGAAGCTCTCCCATTCCTGCCCGTAAACGTAGCGCAATGGTTCACCGCAATAAGTCTCATAAGTAACAAGGCAACCCGCAGGCGCGGCAAACGCGTAAAATCTCAGACTGAGGTTTTCATAGGTAGGGTCAACCTGACTCCAGGTTAACCCGGACTTTGTGCCCTTTTCATTAATAATCTATCATCGGTGAAGGAGCTCAAAGAATTGGGCTTTAAGACCTATTTACACACATCTGAGTACCAAAAATGCGCTTCAGAACAATGGCTTGACCTTCTTGCGGGTGTAGCGCCATTCATCTACTGTCATACATACTAGGAGCCCTCCGGAGTACAACGGTTCAGTTAGAATACGCTGAGCGCTGCTTTCTTCTATTTCCACCAGGTTGTAGTGTACAAAGGTACAATGGCATGAGAAAGTCGCAATTTCATACTGCGTGACTAGGTACTTGCTCATCTAATGTGCGAAATGACGATTCCTTCTGGAACAGTAGACAATGGACAATGGAATTTCACATAGTATGAAGACCATTTCATACTCTCGAGTCCAAAGTTGCGATTTGTGACTCGTCGCACTTGTTAAATTGCATGCGCGACGTGACGGGATGGGATGGGATTATCTCTTGCTGCGTTCTGCGGCCTCAATCATCCTAGCCAAGGGGTGATGCGAATGTGCGACGAATGTGCTGGGAAAGGGGTGGTGGAGAGGTGCTGACGGAGAGGGTTGATGGAGAGGTGCTGATTGGGATTTTTGTGGGGTGGGAAGGTAGAGGAGCTGTTGAGGTGTGAGGGAGTGTGCACTATTGGTTCTAAAATGAGATGACATGATACTGTGGATGTAGAGTGTGGGGCTTGGGTGCTCCCAATTTGTCCACAAGTCATAGGGATTAAGAATAGGTAAGCCGCAACGCGATCAGCCTACAAGGGGACAGACTTCGGCTGACCAGGCCCTCTGCCTAGCAGAGCCCTAACACTGACATTGTTGGGGATAGAATCTACCATGGAGATTCCACCTCCAGTCCCAGAGAGTAGCAGCGTCGAAGTTCCGTCACTCGAAAATTGAGGTGGAAGTGTCTGTTCATCTTCTGTCACGGTCCCATTGACGGCGACCACATGCCGATGATACAATTCATATGGAGAACTGAGCGAGCCCAATTCGGCGCCTTTGAAGTCGAAATCCTGCTCGGTGGTGCCGAAGCTGTACGAGAGTGTCAGACCAGAGAAGAATCCTGCGCTCCCGGTCTGTGTTGTGGCTAGTAGTGATCCGCTGAATAATGGTGTGCCAGGACTTGATTTGCCGTTTTGGCCGCTGCTAAGCCCCGCAGGAGCGATGTTGGCGGGACTTGTACGATTGAAAGTCTGGATACCAGATGGGAAAACTGCGGGTCCGTAGACGTTATAGTCTAGACCTCGGCTGAGAGTAGCATTGATGCCGACTTCGCCCGCAGAGTCTACAGAGAAAGACGAATTGACCGTCAGTGGATAGCTGTACGTATTTGCATAGCCGTTGGTTGATAAGTCTGAGCCAGTCGTGTTCTGCTCGGTGAATTGGACATAACCTTGATCACTCAACTTGTTGAAGCTCTTGTAGGATAGTGTCTGACTCCAGGACGCAAGCCGCGAGCCAGCCGAGGTTTTGATGTTCGAAGTAATCGATATACGTCTGCTGACGGATGTGGTATAAGTCAGGTCTTGATTAGCGCCTGAAGAATTGGTGGTAATTAGGGACGTGATGAACACGTCAGGCGCTGGTGCATCGATGCTGGGTTGGGTCCCCGTGGTAACAGAGCCATTTCGTCCTAAAAGCAGGAATATGGTGCCGGTCACTACCCAGAAGGAGCCGACGCTATCAGAGATAGTCGCGTGACTTTTACCATCATCGTTGAGGCCAACTACCCGGATCTCGAATGCGTGGCTCGCACCATCACAGAGCACAGGTAGCCAAGGAGTGACATCGATCTCGTGCTGCCGAAGGTCAAAGGCATCTATTCCCACAATGGGTCGCCAAAACCCCGGGACAATACCGCCTGTGAAAATGACTGGGAATGGCCAAGATACGCCTGCTAACTGCCCATCAATCAAGAGCTGCACTTCCCGGAACGGCCCAAAGCCATAGAGTGTTCCAGCTGTAGATTCGAAGGTATTGACATCTGACGAAAACACGTTTGTATACCAGAATTCTTCAGCAATTTGTCCGCAGGCTGACAACGAGACAACTGCTCTCTCCACATTAAGAGGGAATTGGTAGGATACTGTGGCGTTTTCACTCGGTAACGAGAAGGCGCTAGCCTTATTCACTCCTGACTGCTTTGCAGAGATCGCCAAGATACTATCGGCAGTAGGCTGGGAGTCCAGCACAGTAAAAAACGTCGTAACCAGGCTTGTGAGGTATGGCCCAGTATAGGTATTGTCAACCACATTTGGGAGGTCAAAGATGATTTTCTGCTTCTCTTTCCACAGCGTGTTGTATTGACCCATCTCTTTGGTATAAGTCCAGACTATGCCATTCGCAGTTGGTTCGGCGGTTGATGTTCGGAAGACTTCCACATCCCCAAGATACATTAGTCCTAGACGATCAAACTGCCGGCCTTTGGACGTGACAGTGAAGTTCATAGTGACTCGATTGAAGCTGCAGGGTGGAGGTACATGTTCTCCTGATATGACTGTCAGTAAATGCGGTGGGAGGGATGTGGAAGAATACCTACCAACGAAGGGTTTGTAGTAGCTATTAGCGAACTCGTACTCCATGAGTACTTCGGTCCAGATGCATCCATACTGGTCGCGAGGACCAGAAGGGGTGTATACAGGCTCGGTGACTTGAAAATCAACCAGTGGAGATGTATTGGGACTCTGGCGATTTTGGAGAAGTTCATCAGAAGTCCAGGCTGCAAGAACATTTCGGCTCAACAGGACAAGCAAGACGTACAGATAGCGGAGATGATAGGGCTTGCTCAACGCAGGAGGCATCATGGTAGAAGACGCCTACACTCACCCTCAGCGACTCAGTAGATATTGCCCTATCCGCACTGGGAATAATATACTCATAAATGAGAGTAGAACGATAGACCACCTGTATGGGACTCCCCCCATCCTGGGACGTGGGTAGAACAATAGGACCACGTTCGGTGGCATGATGCAGGGAAGACAGACAGAACAGGAAGCTGTGATGCGTAGAAGCGCTGTCCTAGATTCCTATTGCGACCGGCACTCCCAAAGGTTGATAAGGGGGCACTCGGCCGATCCTCAAAGGAATCTTGTCTTCCAAACAGCCGTTCGATCACACGAAGGTGATATACCATTGAAGCCAACTATGTATCGCATGGTGTGGTGTAGTACGTTTGTCATACTACATAGTAGGTAGGTCAAAGCTGAAACCAGACCCACTGGCGGTTGCAAATCTATTTGCAGCTGGCATTGTGCCTTTGTAAGTGGCAAAGCAGCGCATCCTAAAGGAAGAGGCGCGCGCCGTGAATCCAAACTCTATGTTGCATATCAAAACGTACGGCCGCAGTCTGTCACATTGATTTTGTCACATTGATCAGTCAATATGAAACTTCAAGTGTTACTTTGAAGCCTTGTCCTTGCAGTGTGGTACTCCGTATAAAGGGTCTAGAAGGTCTTGAGAATAGCGCGCTATGGAAAGCCACGCGCAACTCGTCTTCCAAACCTGGCATAGGGGCCTGCCACCATACCCGTTTGAGAAGATGGCGATATTGACAGCTGTTCAGTGGCTCATCATAAATGCATAATTCATCATGAATCAACAGTCGTCTCGGTGGTATGGAGGCCCTCCGAACTATATCGAGAGGTATCAAACGCCAACATGGGGGTCTCGGGTTACGAAAGGCATTGCCCTCACATCCCGCGCATGTATGCGACCTGTTTCAAGTTTCACACCCTCAAGGCTTGCCGTGTGCATCGCAAAACATAATATGCGCCTCATGGAAACCATCTCGCAAGCTTACCATATCTGACACGAAGTGCAGGGTCCATCATGGCTTTAAGGGCGCCATTTGGCTGTGCCTGGCCTGATTCACACGTACATATATCTGCTGGCGGCTCTTTCTCTCACTCTTCACCTTTAGTACTTTCCACTCTGTCTGTCATGCCTTCGTACCATCTCCTGGTTTTGCAACTACCCTAGTCAGCACGCCCAGCATGCAGTCCAACGTTCAGAAGTCCATTGTTCTCGGTCTGGTTGTTTTCTTCATCATCTCATGGTCGAGCTTTCTTGTCCCGAATCTCGGATTATTCGCTTTCAGGCCAGAGCAATCACATAACCTTCAAAAGGGCCCGATCTACAACAAAACGCTGGGAGTATGAACCGTTCAACTTTACTATTGAGAGACTCCTAGCTAAACTACCGAACAGTTTCAAAAAGTCTTCGTCCTCGCTCTGCCTGATCGAGCCGACAGAACCGTTCCACTTTTAAACGCCGCTAATGCCACCAACATCACCCTGACCGTCCTCGATGCGGTAAGAGACCACCAGATAGGGCATGAGTCATGGCCACAGGATTGGGGAAAGGATCAGGTCCATCAACCCGGCGAGCTGGGCTGCCTAGTCTCCCACGTTCGGACTTGGAAGAAGTGAGCGTCTACTCCCTAAGCACACCAGCACAAAAAGGCACTGACCCCTCGCCCAGAATAATCGCCGAAAGAATCTCCACAGCCCTCATCGTTGAGAGCGACGCGGACTGGGACATGCGCGTCAAAGACATAATGACCCTAGTCGCCGAAGGCGTCCAAACAATAGTCGACTGGCCCTTTCAACCCATCAACAACACCGCCCGCTTCGGCGCCCCCATGGCCCCCTCCCCCTACGGCGAAAACTGGGACATCGTGTGGATCGGCCACTGCGGCAGCTCTAACCACGGAAACGGCCGCTACTACCCCATCAACGACACCACCGTACCCCCTAAAGACCACGAGTTCCGCTTCGCAGACATCCCCCAAGACGAGCAGCACCGGCCCGGCACGCGGATGATGTACGACCTCACCGGCTCCGTCTGCTCGACCGGTTACGCCATCAGCTACGCCGGCGCCGTGAAACTGGTCGAGTATTTCAAGGAAAGCCAGGAGAATCTCGACCTGAAGCTTATGGGGGTGTGTCGCGATAAGATCGATCTTGCCTGCGTGGGTGTGTATCCGCAGGTCATCACGGCCGCGGAATCCGATTCCAATATCGATCATGCGGCCGGTGAGGTTGCGGGCCAGGGCGGTGTGGCGGAGGAAGTCCTCGTGCGTCCGGGTCCGGCGATACAGTATAGTGCGCGCGTCAACGCTGAGGCGGCGATGCAGGGACTAAGGATTGAGAGCTGGCGCGCCGAGTGGAATAGTACGTGGGCTATGGTTGATGATGAGTGGAAAGAGATCAGTTTCGAGGAGGCGAGGGAGAGGGAGGAGCTGGCGCTGTTGATGGCGAGTGAAGGTGGCGGTCAGAAGGGGACGACGGACGGGAAAAACAGCTGATGGTGCACTTGGATCACGCCATAAATATAGACCCATGGAGCAATGGCACCGCTACCAGCGACGAGGCCAAAAGTCACCGCTTCGGTCATCATCATCTCAATCTCGGCAACAGACACCGAGATGCCCGCCCCCTCCGAACGCCCGCTTTAGCACTGCTCCTTTCAGGACTCGCTCCGACGGCTCAACAAACAAGGTCAATACCCTCCGCCAGAGCGCGCCACCCTTCCCACCACATCTCCAACCTTCGCACTTCGCAGAGTACATGGAGTATCAACAGGACATGCAGGATGCGCTATGAATGAAGTGAAGGATCCAGATCAAGTGGTTGCAGAGCTAGGGATCATCGCTTTTCTTAAAAATACCTGCAGTGGTTGTATAGACAGGGAAAAGAAGCAAGGTGTGGGTCACTACTATCGCAGCAAGATATTCGTCGCAAGCTTTTCAGAAACTGAAGTATTCATTCTCTTCCTCTTGCAGGGGTTATCAAGCGAAAGGGAAGACCTCCACCATACCGCTCGTCTCAGCGAGGTACCTTATTCAGGGAGCTTCATGATGTTCAGACAATTACACCTGCAGTCTATGCTTGACCTCCTCCGTACAGAAGTACAGCACGTCTCCTTCATCTCTCTATATGCGGAATTCGCAGTACCACGAAAAAGTCCTATTCCATGTTCTGGCAACCCTGGCATCAGTGCAGAAGCCCCTGAAACGGATGTCGTGCTAGGTCATGGGATAGAGACGCACCGCAGAAGACCTCAAGACACAGCGGATAGAGTAAGCCAGCGAGACTTAGCTATAGTCTGTTATGTCGGAACGGGTCCTTCTCGACAATAAATACTGTCCTGGACTAGCCTGCGGTTCGGGAAGGCAGATAAGGTACCCCTGACTCTCTTAGCTCCTTGGCACTCAGTTGACCTCCTTCTTTCCCAATGCATCAAGCCTTTTGCTTTGTTGTCATTCTCCAGCCATGTTCTCGCCTGAGATGTAGACAGCATCTGGTAGGTGGATCACTCACGCTTTCCTATGATCACTACTGTGCACCCCACTGAGAACCTCATGACTGGTTAGGACTTGCCCGTCTTTTCGTTGGCTTTAGCAATCAACCACCCAGGGCCACTCCGGGCTCCCTACATGGTTTCTGTTCGAGTAAATTCAGACATTTGCAGTAAGTAGCCCATGCACCTCTTGAAATAACGATAATCCTCTCAAGAAGCCGCTACTGATTGGTCTCAAGGAGTCGACGCACAAGTCACATAAGTCGCTTTATAACACAAGCCGCCGACTTGATCTTTCTTTTCTTTGCTACCATATTGTGGCTGAGGCTCACCGCAATTTCGGAAATATGACCTACACAATGACTATATACGTGGACGGTGGCTGCCGTCGTAACGGGAACGTGGGCGCCATCGGAGCTGCAGCCTGTGTATTCATGAACAGAAGAGGCCCATGGAAAAGCTGGGTAAAGAAATTACCACTTTCGAATCCTCAGCCTACGAATCAAAGAGCTGAACTCGAAGCCATCATCTTAGCCTTACGGCAAGGTTGGGAAATCTATCTGAGCCTGGACACTAATCCATACATGCACGTCACAATCTTCGCCGATTCGAAATACGCACTGGGATGTATGACACAGTGGAGGCAGAAGTGGCTGAGAAACGACTTCACTAACAGTGCCGGAAATGAGGTCGTCAATCGGGACCTCATTGAATGTGCGTACGAGCTTGATGAACGGCTTGCAAATGAGGGTAGCGTGGAGTACGAGTGGGTTCCCAGGGCTGACAACCAGCATGCCGATGCAGCAGTGAACAGGATGCTGGATCAGATGGAGTGAAATGCCACTACTCATATGCAGTGAGCGATGGCTGAGGAAGTGAGAGGGTTCAAGCATATCTAAGGCCGATAGGAAAGTCCTAGGAGCTGGAACCGCGAGACTCGTATGCTACCAACTTATCCACCTAAATCGCTCGGAATCTGTACCATGGGATCACAATGCGATACGAGTCAGTTTCCATTACAGAGTAGCGATCGGGACATATGACAGCGTAACAGGTCGGCTCTCCATAGCAAGTACATCTCGACAAGACTGTATCTCTAGCAATCCGGAGACAAAGTTTGGTCATCCTTGCTATAGCTTTGCTATAATGTCCATAACAATTCGCCTTTGGAGACTTAGCATTCTGCAAAGTTACCGAGCTTCGACACACTTAGAGCCTACATTACCATTACTCGTGCAGCATAGATCCTGATACTAATAGATCATAGCTCCTCTACCATACATTGTTACCTACTCAAGAGCAATACGGTGATACGCCTGATTCTTCTCCTACATCCTTTCTCTTTGTTTGAATTCTGCTTATGATTAGACTCTCCTAAATCTATTACTTATTAAAAAGCGCATCCCTCACGGCTCGTAGAGTGAGAGTTCATCGCGGACGATGCTGGACATCAGCCCAAGAAGGACTAATGGCCGTTATATACGCGATAAGCCACCCAGGGACTCATTATCCCATCGAGAAATGAAACATCCCATTCGGAAATCAGAATTACTATTGTAGTATCAATGAATCTACTGTTTACTCTCCTTCTCGCTTGAATCCTAGGCTAGTATTAGCGGCTAGCGCTACGTTCACCAACCACCAAACCTTCTCCATTCACTGTGCCATACCTCCCCTCCCCTCCCCTCCCCCCTCCTCTTCGGCCCCTCCAGCGCAAGAGATTGATTGGTATCAAAACTTGTCAGGTATAGTGACCCGTCTGCGTCTGACGCACACGCCACGCTGCGGATGAAACGTTTGGCGCTGAGTCTTCCTCCTCTAGTTATCGCATCATCATTCTCCTAATATGACTCGATTGACCGATTGGTTCAGTTGTGGTGGTAGCCTCCGTTCCAGGAGGAGGTGTTTCTGTTCCCTCGGTTCTGTACTCTAATTGAACATAGAACGAAACAGCCGACAAACTTGAAGCCAGTCCAGGCGGCTAATTCCTGTCTCCCTAAGTACTCTAGAATTACCTAGCATAATGAGGTAAAGCGTTCAACTTTTGGCAACAGTTCTGAAGAGTTCTATTCCTAGGAACAGAACATTCACGAAACCACCTATCTATCAATCCTGAAGGGGCAGTATATTAAATATGACGTCTTTCCCTTCATCGGCCATTATCAATGTTGGACGCGTTGGATCCTCGTCAATCTTGACATGCAGACCATCGAATCCTACAGGATTCGGATGAAAGATATCAAGCTACCTAAGGTCGCGGCGTCCTGCCACGATATATAGACCATGCTGAGGCTCGCTTCAACACGCTTTCTGCACTCCTCCAAGAATCGTGTCTCTAAGCTTGATCACAATGGCTTCAGACAACGGAGAGAGCAACAATGGCACAAAGCCCAAGATATCTATCGATGACATTCAATGAACAAGACAAATCATTTGATGTCTATGTTCAATACCCTGGTAACTCACGATCGCTCAAGGTGCCACGCACGACAGAGGAGATCGAGAAGGCCTTCCCGTATCTGCCACCCAAACCCGAACCCCCGCAACAATTACCGCTTGATCTATTTAACAAAGCCATCGAGGACGTTACCTCGCTCACTGAAAAAGAAAGGTTGGATGTACTAGACTGGGTACCTGAAGCCGAGGCGGATGAGCGATGTCGTGGGGCATGTGGTTTACCCTGGCAAGAACTTATCACAAAAGCTGTTGATAAGCCAGAGAACCTTACTTCAGACGAAGTCTCGTTTATTACGAGGGGCCGCTGCCCGACCTACAACATTAGCGGTGCAGAGCACTCGAGGGGATTTCTTATGCTAATGAGGCATCCAGAGGATGTAAGAAATCTCTGGTAAGAGAGGCCATACAGCTTAATTCCCAATATTCTTAGAGTCGCCTTAGTCCAAATGAATGCTGACGAGTTCATGACGAGAAGGTTTGTCGCCGAGAAAGCCGCCATAGGTCCTCGATACGCCACAGCCAGGGACAATGCTCGTAGGGAATCACAGCGTATTAGCCGCGAGCGAGATGAGGCACTCTCGCACTTGACTGGGGACGACAGGCAAAATATCCTAACATCGACGCACATTCCGTGGATCGCTCAGCTGACGGCTTCCCCAAAACCACACTTTGGTCTCGTATGTCTCCGGACCGCGTACGACGACGATGAGGCGTGGGAAAAATATAAAGAGTATATCGTTCGAAACTCGATGGTAGTATTTTTAGTATACTATGGCTCGGACTTCGTGAGCAAGGAGTGGAAGATAGATTTCATCGACGATGACAGAAAGAGGTTGGACGGCGCAAGTCTTGAGGACATGTGCAGGTCTGCAATCTCTACATTCCACCATCATCGAACGGTCTACTAACCCGGTCAGATACTTCAATGATCCGCTATCATCCTCTGTTACTTCCTCCATCTCCTCCGGCTTGCGCAGCGATGCGTTTCTCTTCGCCGACGCGAGCACCATCTCTTACCTCAACCATCCCGCAAGTGATCCCTCGACAATAGGCTATACCCCTCCTCCGGGCGCTCCGCCATACAGCACCGAACATCTCATACCAGGCTACGTCAACGTAGTCGACGCGTCCTATGACCCTGCAAAAACCTATGCCCACGACTTCAAAGGCATCCTCAAGGTGCATCCCGCCCACCTCGCAATAACTTTCTATCACAGACTCATAATCCGAGGACAAGAGAGAGAAACGGGCTCGGAGCAGTGGTGGGATTATAAGCAGGACTGGGAGACCATGTATATGCGCGCAAATGGGAGTCATGGTCGGAAATGTGGTATCTATCCACCCCTGTGGACGTATAATCGGTGAAAGATGATGAGTGAAGGAGCCTAGTATGTGCTTTCTTCACGACCGACGGTGGCATTTCGGCCGTGTTCCGGCCTGGTATGATCGGCCACAGTCAACGAATGGAGAGGATGATAATGAAGCTCATGACATTAAACAGAACAGAGTTCGAGGATGGCGTCACAGAGGGTAACGCCACGGCAAACGGTGGTCGCGGATAGCGTGATTCCACCTCATGATCTATAGATGATCCGGATAGGTAAACGAGGAATGAAATGATTATTGGATCTTTATACGCAAATGATAGTGCCCGTGTGAAGACTCGTACAGAGCATGTACAGAGAATTGCCAACCTCTACCTAGATAACGATACTCCAACGCCTTCAAGACCTGTCTGTTCCTTGTAGCCCATTCAACAGCCTTTTTGGAGTACAAACATTTCCCCCCTTAATTCATTCAAGAATAATACGATATATGCAGCCCAAACCCCACATCTATAAAACCTAAACAGTAGATCGTGCAACTGACTCAAAACTCTCCACTCCAATCCCTAACCTGAAAACCTGCCCTGTGACATTCATCTTATGCATTATGGCTTTACCTACGAACCGCTGCCCAATCATCAAGGCTAATCCCATCCCAGTCCAGACTCAAAGCGCAAATGGACCAATTACCAATCTAACACCCATCTCGTAGACCGCCAGCCCGGTATGAATCTGAAATCATGGTAAGAGTACCGAATAACGCGATGCGATTCTATGCTGTGATTCATCTATAGGAACCAAATTTAAATTTAATTATCACCGGTTGTGGTGGTGCGAGGGCAAGGTACCTACGTTACCCACATGGGATTCGTTGCGAGGAATACTACGTGTTTTGTTTCCAATGTAGAGGTGGAGATGTAGGGAGTGGGCGAGGAGGGGAGGGAGAGAATGATGGGAATGCCTCTGGTAGAATCCTGGAGTGGGTCTGATGGGTGTCTGTCGCTAGGACAACAACGATTATCAGCCATTGTATAGAGTGATGAGACAAAGACCGCTGCGGTTGTTTGGTCATGAGGGGAAGCAGGGAAGGGTTGTGAGATATATGATGTTTGTGCGACAGGACGCCTTGGTAGCGGTCGTATTGCATGATTAGTGTTTTCTATTTCAGTTGAATGAAGTGTTTGCCGAGCAACACCCACGAGAATGGATGGTCCAATGGTGCTGCTTATGTCTTTCCCCCGAGGTGAGTTTGATGATTTAGTCGGTGGACAACAGGGATTGGATTATCGTTTGCCGAAGGTCTTGCTCTCTGTCCGGTTAGATCAGTCCCTTTCATCCGCTCCACGTTGCCATTTCCCTTCCACGCAACACTCTCCATATATCCTTTCAGCCCCTCAATCTCCATATGGGAAACGCTTCTTTACCTTCAATTCTTGTACTTCTGTCTCCAAACTCACAATCCTCTTGTGCGACTCTGTACGCTCCTTCCCCAAAGCGCCCATTTGCCTACTGACCTTCTCCCACACATCAGAGGCAAAATCTCCGCCTTCGTTCATCAAACGACGAACTTGGCCTTCTTCGCCATCGTCGAAGTATGCGAAGTTCATGGCAACCAGTGTGGTCAGAAGCTTTTGCAGCGGCTCTTCCCCAGTGTTCGGTCTGATTGTATTGGCGAATACGTATCTGATAAGCGTTACTAAGTTGCCGACTGTGGGAGACTTGGCAACAATGCGAGAGTCCATCCAAGTGAGAGCACAATTTAAATTCTGGTGTGCTAGTGCTTGTAGGTCTGCTAACAGCATGTAGTTGGCGAGGGCATAAACTTGGGCGTGGGCGAGTAGCGTGGCTTCAAAGTCGAGCTCGTTGGGGACACATTCACAGCGTCTCAGCCAGCGATCGAGGTTCATAGTGGACGGTTCGCAAAACTTAACCGTGACACTGTTGTAAGTGCGTTTGGCAAGATTCGTTAGGGTCTTTGGCGGATCCTCTTTGCTCGTACTAAGAGCCTTGTCTGCGTCCAGTAAGACTCTTTGGTAAGTCGATGCGGAGATAGGAAAGTGCTCAACTGTGGGTGTAGCTACTGGAGTGGTTCCGTGTCCGCCGTGTGCCTCGTGCATGGCTGCCTGGTCGGCAGATGTGCTGTGAACGAACTTCGTTGGATACGGACTGATGTAATCCCCAGTATATAGCCAGGACACCAGTCGTTCTACTGTTGCCTCGTCCCAATTCTCTAACACGACCTTCTGCTCTTCGCGCTCCTTCCAGTCACCTTCCACAACAGCTTTGAGTTTTTCAGATTTAGTAAGGATGCTTGCATGAACGAGGAAGCATTTGCAATCTGGGCCCGCCATGATCTCGAACATGGGCCCAACAAATGGACTAGTAGAGGCGGACGCCATAGCGAGTCTGATGAGATTGACTTTCCCAAGATTGCACGCAGCTTGTTGACCGCAGTGGTTCTGATAAGATTGTCCGCGATTGAAGAAGAACCGAGGAAGTGGAGGTGGAAGTGATGGCTGATCGGGGTGGCAAACAGTAGGCTTCAGAATACTGTGAGCTCTATCATGAAGCGGAAGTCATGGTACGTTTGATGGCATCGACGTCAGCTGGAACCTCTGTAGTAGTGTTAAAGGAAAGTGGGTGGATTGCGATGAATATTAGAATATTTTGGGATTGAAGGCTAGCTCATTTGATGACTCGTTCCTTTGTTTAGGCATATCTTGGTACAATATCAGCTCTTTAACGAAGAGAAACTCATAGCGCGGTTGGTGGCATTGTTCTCAGCTAACTCTCTGAAGGCGTATTGAGTTGAGAAGAAGTGTGCGAGCTTAATGACAGTGAGGTAGAACGGCTTACGTTACGGATGGGGTCACTACATAGTACAGTAGGTGTTAGATATACTATACTACTGATCAGCCTTTCGGTCTAGGGGTTTCCTCCAGTTCCCAGCCGTTTTCTAGTGAAACATTGACTGATAGCGAAGGCTAGCTAAGGTGAATAATCATACCTTATTTCTCAGTACAGCATCAGGACTATAGTAGCGAATTTCATGGCAGTATGGAGGTCGATGATCTTACTATATGCTCTTGCACGGTGTCGACATCGGCGTGTAGGCTCGAGGTGAGGTCGAACGATGAACATGAGTGGTATGAACGATGGACTGTGTACAAACGTTGAAGACATAGTGATGTTCAGATTGTACAAAATGGGCCACCAAAGAGTCGGTCGAGAAAGGCCCTTAGACTATCTTTCGGATCAAGCGTTTGCTCCAATCATTACAGTATTCGAGCAATCCAGCGGTTGCGCTTCACGAGGAGCCATGATATCTGCAAAGTCATCAAGAAAAGTACATGTTGGCAACGGCATGCAGGCGAATTTTACACGTCTGCCTTTCCTTCCGTAAAATTCATCTTCCGTTTGTAAGGCTGATGTTTTCATGATTTGGCGATCTGCGGGCTATTCTTAGGAGCATCTGGGGTTTCTCATGTTACTAATACCCTTGGGGTCTGCTTTGTACTTGGAGATCGCGCCGCCTGATGAGGAATGAAGAACGAAATGCCGATCAGCATGATACTTGTGAAGCGCTGGTCTGGGATAGCAACTAACAGCTGCGAGCTGGTAGATCCCTTCAGGCTGATGGGTAAGAAAATCGGATCCCGACTTCGACTAGACTCGTGAAGTACTTCTAACGTCGTTCTCATTGTGCCTGCCGCAGACCCTGGGTATCTAAGGAGCATAAAATAAACCTGCCACACTATGTCCACCGAATACGCCTGTTAGCTTATTGAGTCACCATCTGAAAATCATAGACATGTTTAAAAACACCAAATTCCTCCCCTACAACTAGCATCGAGGTCGCCGATTTTGAGTTCATTACACCCTAGACTCAGTACCAGGACTCCCACGGATCTCCTGGACAGCGCCCAGAATCTGCGCCAGCATGTTTTTGTGGTCTCTCAGCTCCTTCTCCACACGGTCGATCCTCGTCTCTCCAGGTTTAAATACTGGGATGTTGGTCTTGGCAGTCACTGCTAGTGACATTGCCGCTATGGGAGCTGCTGATTGCTGAGAGTGAAATTGAGACTCGGAGCTGTTGAGATGACCGTTTGAGTTGAGTGGGGATGGGTAGTGAGGAAGAGTGACCGAACCATTATCCGCGTTGTGGTAATGAGCTGAGCCTTCTACAATGCGAGCGGTGGATGGAGAGGTCGAGTCATGCTGTGCGTACTGATGCTGTGCAGCGTCCACTAATTGTGCTGCAGGGTCATGATCGTCGCCAATACCATTTCGGAGCTGAAGCCCCGGTATAGCAGGCTGGAGTGGGCTAGAAGATTTCTGCGTCAGCAGTTTACTTCAAAGAGCATCATTCAAACTAAGCAGCGGGTTACATGTGAATACTGGCAACTGGAGATTCTTTTCGGCGCGTCAGATTCGAATGAAGGGAGAGCTGCGGGAGAATACTGCCGAGCATGCTCTGTGGGGAGTGCCACATCCTAATAGATTGAAAATATGTGGCAGGGATACCCCCAGAACATCTCTTCCGATTGGCGACAAATGACGTCGAAAGAAGACTTACGGGCGAGGTATACTAGGGCTTTGTAGCTGTGGGTCAAGCGTATGTTGTGCGGCTGGTATTGAGGCAGCTGAGAGAGCACTTTTCCTCTTCCTCCGCAGTTTTTTGTTCGTGACTTCCTCGCCATCAGGCACCCAAGCCCATTTCCCGTGAGAATTAGGGCCAGGTAGCCCCATTTCATTGGGATCCTGATAAGGTGAAGCCTGTGGCCGCCCAGCTGCGAAGTCGGCCTCCTCTTTTTGCGTTTTGTGCTTCTTCCTCGCATTGTAGATGTCCCTGGTCAATACCTTGATGTCAGGCCACATGATCCGAAGGTCTTCCAGAGTCTCCGCTGGACTTTTCCCCTCATCACACATATCGTGTACCTTTTGCAATTGTTGGTCCGTCATGCGTCGTAGCGTAGGATGAGCGCTCAAATCGTCCGACGGATCATGATTATGATCCGGCACCTCGGTGTCGACCCTCCAGTTTCCACCCTTCCTGCAGCCGGCAATGATCTTGAATGGACAGCCGAGTAGCCGACTCTCTCCTCGCTTGCGCTTTCGCTGATCGGGAGTGAGGTTCCGGCGGTTTTCATATATTCCGCCTCGGTCGCATTTTAGCCACAAACGGTTGAAGCGTGAGCGAGCAATGACGACCGCGTAGCCCTGGGAGGCAGCCCAGTCTTTGCACCCTTCGAGGAGCTCTTCGCGACTGTTGAAGTGGCTTGGCGGCATTGGGGCTAATGATCGCAGTGGAGGTGGAGAGGCGGTTGGTGATATTGGCAAACGTTCACGCTCCGGAGAGCTAGGTCGGAGGACGCCGAACATTGTGACACGCTCAATAGGCTATCGTCGCTGCGAGACAGGACGCCCAAGCTGTGTGTGGTATCCTCGATGTTGACTGATTTCTGTCTTCAGCTAGATGGGTGTGGGTGTTTGACGAGGGATGTCGTTGGAATAGTGAATGAGGCTAGTCACCTCTAGTCACGTGAGTCCTGGCTCCAACCAATCGCACGCGTAAGTTGTAAGTGTCAAGAAGCTAAGGTACTCCGTACAACATAAAAGGTCAACAGACACTCCCAGGCTTACTCAATAGACGATACAATTCTAACAGGCTCATTTTCTATTGACGTTAATCTAATGGTGGAGGTTATCTCTCAGGTATATCCATGATATACATCTAATCCCCACACTAATAACCACCTATAACTCCACTCCGCAATTCAACAGAACTCTCGCTGCATAGATATAAATAACCATGTTTCTCTCGGCGATATTCCACGCTTTCCATCATCTGCCACCGAACTCGTAGAAGCCCAAAAGTGTCTTTATCTTCTTGCGTAGAATAGATGCCTCTAAGGCTGGGGAACGTCAATCGTAACACTGAAACGTAATCCTTCTCGACAGGGATGTAGGCGATATATTGAGTCTTATGAAAGGAGTCGTCTGGCAACTGTATGCAGAAAATTGTTTACCCATGCTCAACTCGATCGTACTTTCCTCGAGAGGAAAGGGAGACCAAACGATATGCACACACAGAGCGAACCAGATTTACAGGTATGTTTAGTACGAAGCATTATGTTTAGCTATCTTTCTTGCAAAACTATATTGCTCATTTGGTAGGACACAGCGATGATGCTAGACAAATACACGCTGTACGATGCTCCCATTAGTGTCATATAGTAAGGCTCGAGCCTCAATCAACACGGGGAGGGCTTTTCGAAGCGTGCTTGCTGGAATAGGGGCTTGCACTCCTTCTGCATGTCGTCAGCCACAGAAGCCACTCCACGACATCAGAATGAGTGTGCTTACGATCGCCGCTTCTCTCCCTCCTTCCTGTATCCTTCGATGATCCTCAACATCTCCTTCCTTCCGTGTACTGCATCAACGTCCTTGCCTCCCATGCTCATGCTCACTTTCTCCTTTGCATGAGCCATCAACAGTTTCTTCAACAACAGGTACCGCATCTGTATGCATACGAATACCCCGCAGTCGCTCGAGTTGATTTGCTGTGGGGAGTCTGCCAGATTGATGAATTGCAACGGTTTCCCCAGCAATTGCCCAAGCTTCATTCCTGCATGTTGTGCCTCCTCAAAGTTGGCTGGATTAAGGCTGTCATAGTGGAAAGCCACTCTGTCGAGGACGCTGACGAGAAGAAGTGACCAGTGTGAGCCCCCTTCAGCAACAGACGGGTTGCGACAGTCGTTTATCGGGAGAAAGATGTGGGTTGTGCGAGAGAAGTTCGGAAGAGCTTCTTTGAGGGTCAGAGGATCAGGAGTTTGCATGAGCATGAAGGACATGGAGGGTCGCAATAGAACGATGTTGGCATTCTTGTGTTGATTCAAGAATTCGCGCTCAAGGTATCTAGATAGGTCGTGAGCTTTGACGTGACATGCACATATATGCAGAGTGGCTGGCTGCATATGCCAGGTTTGCTACACGTACTCTTCCCAGAAACTTATACTCTGCGATAACATGGTCAGCCGCCAAGTCCGCCGTCTTAAGCAAATGGCGACATACATTATCGGTCAGCCAGTCATTCTTCAGTGTTTCAACATCTTCTTTCATCACTGCATAAGCTTTAGCGCAGCGCCTGTCACTCAAACTTGAATACACAAACATCGTATATCGTGATCTGTAATACTGTCAGTCAGGGTCATAAGTCTGAGTCGATCCGAAACGTACAGCTCAAGTAAGGGTCATCAGCTCTAAGCTAGACAATATGGATCAGCTCGGATCATTGCTTGTTGGAAATCTTGTAAGCATACACCATCTCCAAAGTGTTTGCTAATCCTCCCCTTGAACGGATGCAATACCGAGTCGCGCATGGTGTATCAGATAATCGATGGGTTGCGGCTCCTCACTATATCGACGATAGACCAGAATGCACTATGGTTGCTCAATGCATGGTGACGAAAGTCCTAGGACTGGAACTCGCTTGCAGCCGGGGCAAGGCTTTCGCGAGGAGCGCTGGGGAGCCGTATGCGGGGCAGTGCAGCTATAACGTATCCTCAGCCGTCGATATAAGACTATGTACAATTTCAAGAGCCCTGCAGGCTTCAACAATGGGAGTCTTCGCAGGCACTTGAAGTCATAGTAGTGAACGGCTCGGGTAGGCGCGTCAGAAGATGGCCGATCTCCCGGAAAGCTGCCGCCTGACCGAGACCGGCCTAGCCCAGTATACATCATCGTCTATATATTTCTTGACGCTGATAGGATCTTTACTACGAAATCTACCATTGCTACTGAGTATAGGCGCTACGATCCCACACGCGACTCTATCTCATCGAAATGTACTTATGGAGACAACATAGTCACAGACGAGAAGTGCGTCTATACAAAATCCCTTCCATCATACGACAGGAAGCTATTCAACTATTCAATCGATCACTGCTCGTTCAGCCTGCGAAGGAAACAGTCGTGATTCCCGTTGGACACCAAATCCTTGCCTTGTTGAACGTTCGAATGGATCCAGCCGGAGCCAGTGACCTGACGCTGGGATTATCGATGTGCTTGCGGTAGGATAAGGCTTCTGGGCTTCGAGAGATCACCTCCGCCTAGGTATAAGCTTGATTTGAAAGTTGGTTCACACCAACATTGAAAGTAGGAGCTGGGCCTTCTACGCTTCAGCTAGCTCTGAGATGTTGCTGGACAAACCATTGCCTGGAGTCAAGGTCATGAAAAGGCTACCATGGTCGCCTCCGCGTTCGAAGCTTAGTATAAGCAATCTTGAAGAGTAATGGATCATCTTACCAAGTCCTCGATAACCTCCTGATCTCGCATTCCTTACGCACACCGCAAATATGGCCGTTGCAGCCTCCCACATCTGATACCACTAGAAGATCTCAGCGTTAATCAAGACGCGTCATAGGTCGTATGACATGTCTCCAAATGAACATGGAGACTTGCAAGAAGTTAACATACTGACGTCGTTTCGACAGCGCCGCTCGACAGAATCTTCATAATACACCTTGCATCGGCTACAGTACAGTCAATAAGGTTGAGCATCAAGGAAGACGACTCGAGACTCTCACGAGACTTCATTATAGCCGGCAATCCTACAGTAGGGTGGGGCCCGCTCTCTGGGTTTGTGGGTCCAAAGGTTTCGGTGTTCATCCCAACCTTCATACCGCCTATGACATCTCCACATGATGATGCCGATGGGAAAGGTCCACCACATTGCACCGTTGCCTGGAATTTACCCATGATGACGACGACGTTGTTGTCGCCGCCTGCTACATGTCAGTCCGAAAATATATGGAACCCCACTGACAGGTCCTTTTTGGACGTCTCTGTCTGGCTTTGGATTCTATACCTATATTGGTCGCAATTCCTCCTTGCGGTGACTCCGAATTTCCGGCGCACTGGAGTATCAGGATATTGGCCGCTCCACGAATCTGAGAAAGACTCGCTCGAGCAGCTGTATGACCATCCGTGAGCATGGGCTGGAAATAGCATAATGCTTTATCTAACAGCGATGTTAGCATTTGCAATGCTTGCAGGACCTTCGAAGACCACGTAGTTACCACCCATTACCCTGTAAGGAAGAGGAAAATCTTCTTCAGTCAGCCCTGGTACGTAGCGCTCTTTCCACGTGCGCTGCTCCGAATCTGGATGAATGTAGTTCATTGCACTCTGGCAGTCTCTAAGATTGGGGTTTTGTCCGAATCTCGCTCCATCGCATTGAATCCTCATACTGACTCCAGTCGATGTGTTTACTGATACGATAGGCTTATTGGGTGATAATAGTATTGCTGAAGGTGCTCTTGGTCGAGTGAGGTCTAATGATTGGTAGTCTGTCCTTGTCAAAGGCTTCGCTACGACCAAGGACATACTCCAGAGACACGAGAGATAATTTGTCAATATCATGTTGCAATCAATTTAGCTTATAGGTGGACGGCCACATTGATGCTCACACTGCCCGTTTCAGTTATGTGTTCAATAAAGATAGTGCTGATACAATTAGGCGATGGTAGCAGCTATCATGCGACACCTCTTCATCAGTCGAAACCCGCAGTAAGCGACAAACGCACGACCGATTGATTAACGTCTAGTCTATAGGCGGCATTGATCCTCTGGTGAGGTACAAAGTACTCTTGCAGTATGAACATTGGACAACCTCAGGATCACGCCATGATTCAGGGGGTCGGTTGAAACAGTCACTAACCCATTACTTACAGCACTTGCAGCGTCTATTAGCGGACTCATATCCAGGAAAACCTTACTTTGGTCTAGCAACGTCGCTGTTCCGAAATAGCAGCCTCGACTCTATCACAATATCAAAAGGGCGCCATCAGTTGGAAAGAAAGCTTCACTCCACCATGCTATTCATCGTATCCCCTATCCAAACCTATCGTGGAAACACTAGGATTGGGGTCGGTCGTGTATGTTGCCTTCAACTTTCTCCTTCGGTATTCGCCGCATTGTAAACAAAATCATATAAATTTCTATTCCGGGTCTCGGCCAGTCGAGTCAGCCTTCTTAAATATCACACCCATTCGACGTATCCAGGTAAAAAGTGCCAGTCCCATATTCTCATGGTGAGATTTTCACTTATGAAACCAGTATGCTCATCCTCTTTCAACTATCTGAGCCGTTCGTTGAACGTCTGCTGCCACCTAGAGATATCAATTCATGATATCGGCCAACGAGCTACTCACAAACTTTTGCAGAAGAAAGTGACCATAGCGAAATTATTATGATATAACAGGCTTGGGGAAGCAGAGTGGAAGTTCAGGAATCAGAGGTTTCCGCGATTCGGGATGGAAGTATATCGAGGGACAATCGCTTACCGATGAACTTACCAGATACACTGATAGAGCCTTTTCCGGAATGTCGACCAGCAGAGCCCACTGAGAGAACCTGCGACGGTCAACGAAAGAAAATGATACGACTAGTGAAACCTTCGGACTCCAATCGATTGTAATGTGCAACACCTTCGCCGAGAGCATCGACCATTGTTCTCTCTCTCAATCCTTCATTGTGGTGATACAAACCCGTGCCATGAAAAGGTTCCATCAACTCCCTACACCTAGCACCAATACGCATAACATCTATAATTCATCCTCCGAACCGTCCATATCCATATCATCTGCCGACTCAATGAAAACAAGTCTGGTACCTTCCGCAGCCGTTTGCCAAACCTGCCATTCCTCGTTAGCGGCTATTTGATTACGTGTGATACAGCAAGCACTTACATCAAGCATAGCATACTCATCCACCGTCTGACTAAACTGATCCTCCGTAAACCCCTTCGCAATAATCCTCTCCCTCACCTTCTTAATACTCAGCTCGCCCCTACTCCCATCCCCAATTGCCGCAGCCCCACTCTCCTTCATCGCCCTCACGAGGTTATAAATCTTACTGCTGGGACTCTGATCCGCCGCTCCCCTTCCATCGTTATACAAGCTCGCTTTGCTAACTTCCACCAACCGCAACGCTTCGTCGACATCGTCTGTCACCACCTGCGCCGAGAACCGCAATCGAGCTAGCGCTTGCGAAAGACGGACGATGCCCAAAAGTGTACGGGGGGAGGTGTGCGTGAAGTGCTTTTTGCCACCCTCGTCGCGCTTCTGCTGCTGTCGCATGCGGACGTAGGCACCGACCATGTACTCTGAGACTTCTTTCGGCACCGTCGGGCGCCAGCTGCGTGCTTGAGCTATGTATTGACGCACTTCGTGGGGAGTGAAAACTACGCCGGTGGTTTCTGGGTGCTTGTTGTTCATATGGACGTAGGTGACGTGTTGGGCGAGTTCCTCGTCGGACTCTCGACTGGGCTGGTCGAGCATGAGGAAGAGGACGTCGAAACGGGAGAGGAGGGCGGCGGGGAGATTGATGTTTTCGACGGGTGAGATTTTGGGATTGTAGCGACCGTAGAGAGGGTTGGCTGCTGCGAGGATGGAGGTGCGAGCGTTTAGGGAGGTGGTGATGCCGGCTTTGGAGATGGAGATGGTTTGCTGTTCCATGACTTCGTGGATGGCGGTGCGGTCGCCGTCGTCCATCTTGTCGAATTCGTCGATACAGCAGATGCCGTTGTCGGCTAGGACGAGGGCGCCGCCTTCCAGCACCATTTCGTCTGTGACGGGGTCTCGCATCACTGCGGCTGTTAGGCCGACACCGCTGCTTCCGCGGCCGGTGGTGTAGATGCCTCGTGGCGCTACTTTTGTGATGTACTTTAGCAATTGAGATTTGGCGACACCGGGGTCACCCATTAGGCAGATGTTGATGTCTCCACGTATTCGCATGCCGTCGCCGACTTCCTTTGTGCACCCGCCGATCAGGAGGAGGAGAAGGGCCTTCTTGACGTCTTGATGTCCGTAGATCTCGGGTGCGATAGACCGTGACAGGTATTCATACATGTGACCAGAGTTCTTATACTGTTCTATCCTTCGGAAAGTCTTGGCGTCGAAAGTTATATCGTCGTATGCTTTTTTGTGCTGGTTTACATGCTGCGCTTCCAGGTACGTATCTGTCAATAGACCTGCACGGATGGCCTTGAAGCCTGTATATGGTGTAGGTAGGAATATGCCCGCGACATCGATGACATCTCCCGGATTAATTTGCCGCGTCAAAGTGCCATGGCAGTGTACAGTTAGCGTTCTGGGAATATGACCCACGGGGACTTGATCTGCCATTTCTTGTATCTTGACTTCTTGGAAAGGCAAGAACTTGGATGCACGAGTGGATAAGAACAATTGACCCTTCGAATTATTTTTCTTGCATTCCTCTGCCGGACATTCTGTCATTGGTGTGAATTGCTTCGCCGTGACAGGCTGGAAGATCTCACAGCCGCATCGATCGCAGGTGTATGCATTTACCTGCACTGATGGTTTCACATCTGAAACCCTTGTCGTGATACCTCTAACAGTGATAAGATGACCCAGATGCTCTCCACGTACATTCCGAACTGCAAGCGCCTTCGTATTTTTCTCACTGTCTGCTCCAGCGGGCATGAGTGGCTTGAAAACAAGAGTATAGCGTCGTGTTAGCTCCGCAGGGAAGACTCCCTCTGGTTGTGAAGCGTCCATTTCATTCTCTGCAGCCAGCATCACGCTTTCGTTACGTTTTTCTCGTTGCGACATGATGATATCCAAGACATCGTCCTTGAAGGATATCTCCTTTGTCTCCTTTGGCATGACCTTGTCCACCGCCTGCGAGAGAACGTCGATGTAGTGTTTTGCGTTTCGTTCGATTGAGTCAACTAAACGTAGGGGCATGTCTTCCCCGAAACTCTTCTCATACTGGAGTCGCCTTCGTCAGTTCTATCCTGTGTTGAAAGCTGAAATGCCCACAAACATTGTCCAAATCGTCTAATTCTATCGTCACTTCGTCAATTTCTCGATCTGCCACTTTCTGCAACATCTCCATATATTTCCTCTTCGGCTCCTTGTATTGACCGTTAGGATGTCCTGCATCCTTGCCGCCAGTCACATCATCCAACATGTCATACTCATCGCTTGAGTTGTCCCCATCGATGTTAAGGTCCTGAACGGCGAGGTCTAGATCGGTCTGAGTAGATTTGTAGTTTTGCAAAAAGTCCTCGAAAGCGGCTGCACAATATCATCAGTACATCTCTCATGTCATGGCTCCCATTGCACAGTGGGGACGCTCACTTTGCTGCGCAGAGTAATCGACGGGCGATCTAAAGGTGAGGAGCGCCATCGTGCGCTGTGTGTCATGAGAGATTGATCAGAGTAATCAATGGGACTGGCACAAAACTGACGCTGTACTGTATGAGGTGTACCAAGTCGCGAAAACCGCGTTTTGACGCGTTTCAATTAATCAATGTCCAAAGACGGTTAGAGGTGTTTTCAAACAGCTTATCTAGCCCGATAAGGCAATAGAACTATGATCAGCAGCCGTTAGAATACCTCGGCTCAGGAGCTTCCAATCCATAAGCTTTCTCAACAACGGACAATCGTCGCTAATACTCAATGACTCGGGAATAAGTTCGCGCTCAAATGTTGCTCCTTCTTCAGCACAGCAGATTCGACATACCTGAAAACCTGAAAGCAGGCACGTAGAGGGGGAATGGCTACGACTCAAGCGATTGTGAGATTGGTGCAGCTCAAGAACTGCTTTGTCAACGTACCCCAGTCGGTGGTTACAGTCTTGGACAGTGCGAGAGCAGTGAGTTATCTACGCCGATCGCTTTTCAGGTCATCGCTTACAGAAGCAGATTGTTCAAAATGTTGTCGTCGAGCTTCAAGTTAGAGACGTCTCTCCAGGTGGCACCTCTACTGTAAAGTCTGGTGGCTCTCATCAACGTTCTGTCTACACGGGATGGACGGGAATGGCGAGCACGGCCAAGTCAGTACCCATGATCGAGAGGACTGGTAGAAGAGCTAAAGAGGAGGTGGGAGTGGTAGAGATCGATGCTACCTTTGGACGCATGCTAGGTCTAGTAGATGACCAGAAGGTCAACATGTTGCAGCCTTTAGGAACACGGATGCTAAGGTGAGACTGCAGGTGGGACTATTGCTGCATCTAGATCCTCCCTTAGCACATACCGTGCACATTGAGCCATTGACTCCGGCAGATTGGGAAAGCGAGTAAATCTCGAGCGCTATATCTTTGCTTCCGCTAACCCCGTACCATCAGTCATTGAGCTCCATGCGAGCTTCCTAGAGTCGAATCTACTATTCCAAGTACGAGCTCTACCCAACCCTGCCTTCGCTGCCGCACCCTCAGCCCAAGCGCAACACGCTCATCCTCTGACCATCCACCTTTCTCCCACTTCAACCGCGAACGTGATATTTAGCTCCCTTACACCTCCACAATCCTCCTCAACGCCGTTTGCAAAGATTTCACCCGATGGCGAAGTTATCGTAGCTCCCAAGACCCGCGCTCGTGTATCCCGGAACGGACGAACAGCCAGTACTCGAAGCGTTGCCAGTACCGGCCGGCGAAGTGCAGGCGCAAAAAGTGGTTCTGCAAGGCAGCGAAGCTACCGAGAAATTCCTGCTCCTAGCGCTGTGTACCTCCGTGGCGTAAACCAAAGCTTGTGCCAAGACTTCTTTGAGGGAGAAGAGAAAGCTTCAGGTTATGAAATGAGCCTCACAATTTGGGTGGATCGGGATGTCATGACGAGCAAACCGCTCCGAAACCTTGAGTTCGTCTCCGTATCAGTGGTAAAGCCTGCCGGCATCGAGCCACCTCTAGACCCACAGCAGCAACAGAGGCTAAAAGATATAGAGGCAAGCGAGGCCGGCAAGGCTGCATCGAAAGTCATCGCAAGAATAATGATATGGGACGATGCACCAGACTCTCGCTTTGCAGCTCTTTCTCCCTCTTTGTGCTCTGCGCTGGATGCGGCTGACATGGTTGGGGGTCTTGTGCGAGTAGAAGGTGCCCCACAGCGAGTGACCCGAAGCGATCTGGAGATTTTGAGATTGTACCCTTTTACAAATAGCAAAGGGGACGTTGAGGGTCTCCGTTTTAGAGGTCAGTCGAAAGCAACCCAGAAGGCTGTGGGCGAACAGATAAGAGAGCTATTCCGTAGCAAAGGTCAGAATAGCCAAGGCTTGCTAGATGGACCTCTCACAGATGGCCTTGTCCTGCCAAGGATTGGAAAAGGCAGTTCTTTTGAGCCATTCGAAGGGGGCCTCCTTCGGTTCGGACTCAGGCCAGCGGATGGCAGAGAATCTTCCAAAACAAATGCCAAGTGGTGCATGGGTTCGGAATTCAAAGATCATTTTGAGGTTCAACAAGAAACACTAGACCCTTTGACAACTTCCAAGTCTTCTGCTATCAGCCCTGAACCCCTGTCGTTCGAGCCTCCCTTTATGATTGGCATCGACGGCGTCATTGCGCAGCTGACATCGCATCTATCTCATTGCTTGTCTACCCTGGTGACTGGCGGTTCTGGTGCGGGCAAATCGTCACTTTCCAAACTCCTCGCTCATCGATTACGTGCGAGCCTTTTTTACCATGTCAGCTACTTCCCTTGCCGGAAACTTTTGACAGACGAGACTCGTATAGCAACCATCAAAGACATCTTAACACGGCTGTTCATGACTGCATCATGGGGGACGAGATTAGGTGGCCGAGCACTTATAGTCCTTGATGACCTTGATAGACTTTGCCCAGTCGAGACGGAGCTTCAAACAAGTGACAATGGCCGCAGCCGGCAAGTTAGTGAATTGGTGTGCTCACTTGTACGTGAGTACTGTGGCCCTAAGTCTGGCGTGATGATCCTTGCAACAGCACAGGGAAAAGAGGCTCTGAGCAATGTCGTCGTTGGTGGTCATGTCGTGCGGGAGATCGTTCCCCTGAAGGTCCCTGACAAGGACGGAAGGAGAAAGGTCTTACAAGTCCTGACTGGAGGCAACCCAAAAGCACAGATGCGTGCGAATGGTATCAATGGTCATTCCCAAGGTGTCAGTCAAGGTAGCGAAGGTAACGAAGCCGCTTGGATGGATGATTCGTCTCGCACTGAAGCAGTTGATGGTCCCGAGGAATTCTTCGTGGACCGAAATCTTGACTTCCTTGACTTAGCTGGGCACACCGACGGTTATGTGCCCGGTGACCTGGTCTTGCTCGTTTCTCGAGCTAAGAACGAAGCTCTTATTCGTTCTGTCCACGATACGCCTGACCAATCTGATGACTCACGATTATCTCTTACCAAAGAAGATTTCCAGAATGCATTGAAAGGATTCACTCCTGCTTCTTTGAGAAACGTGACCCTCCAATCATCAAAGACGACCTTTGACTCTATCGGCGGCCTTCACGAGACTCGCAAGGTCCTCCTTGAGACTTTGCAATACCCTACAACTTATGCTCCGATCTTTGCTCAGTGCCCTCTTCGCCTGCGGTCGGGGCTCCTCCTCTATGGGTACCCCGGCTGTGGCAAAACTCTGCTTGCCAGTGCAGTAGCCGGCGAATGTGGCCTCAATTTCATTAGTGTCAAAGGCCCTGAGATCCTCAATAAATACATTGGGGCAAGCGAAAAGAGCATCCGAGACTTGTTTGAGCGAGCAGAGTCAGCGCGGCCGTGTGTCTTATTTTTTGATGAATTTGATAGTATCGCACCGAAGCGAGGACATGACTCCACTGGCGTTACAGACCGCGTGGTCAACCAGCTTTTGACGCAAATGGATGGTGCAGAAGGGCTCTCTGGTGTCTATGTACTGGCCGCAACATCACGGCCCGACTTGATCGACCCGGCTCTGCTGCGACCCGGCCGCCTCGATAAGTCGCTACTATGTGATATACCCGATTTGAATGATCGACAAGACATACTTCGAGCACTTAGCGAAAAGCTGTCAATTGCTCCATCGGTCATCAATGGTTCTGATCATCGGAAAAGCCTTTCTGAGGTTGCCGCCCGAACAGCAGGCTACTCGGGAGCTGATCTGCAAGCTGTCATCTATAACGCACACCTCGAAGCCATCCACGATGTGTTGGGCGACCATGGCACCACCGGTAAAGTTGTTGGCAAGGGTGTGAAGGAGACCAAAAAACCCGGCCGCTCATCGAAACATGACATCCTCCAATTTCGCTATGGTGACAAAGATGTCATCGAAGACTCAGATTCCGGCATAAGCCATGCTAAACAAGCAGCAGAATATGCCACCATCATAGCCAAGCTCGACGCCATCAAGCTTGCGGAGAAGACGGAGAGGCGTGCTCGGCGTGGCGTCATCGATCAGTCTGCAGATGGCAACGTCAATGGCGATGCTGGCAAGGCAGATTCAAAACAAGAAGTCATCATTGAATGGAAGCACCTTGAAGCGTCACTAGCTACGACTAGAAATTCTATTGGTGCCGATGAGAGGAGAAAGCTCGAGAGCATCTATAGGGAGTTTGTGGTCGGCAGAAATGGGGAGATGCCAAATGGGCAGGGGCCTACTGAGGTTGGGGGGAGGAGTAGCTTGATGTGAATATAAAGGAAGCTTTTTATCCACGTGATAACAAATAAGGCAAAGATCTCACAAACATCAAGTAGGCACTTGCTGCTATGCCAAAAATCCAGGGCATGGTTTAGAAAGAAGTTCGTAGTGACGTTCACCATCACCAAAGGGCTACGAGATGGTGGCTCGCCAAACGCCGCGTTTTCCATCATAGCATTCTCGACAGGTGCAGATAAGAAGACATCAGAGGAGCTTACGCGTTGGATCGAATACGAGCCCATGACTACAATAGTATGAGCGGTCGAGGCAAACTCAGACTAGCACAGCGTCCGACCTTCATTCTACATATCTCGCCGATGGAAAAGGCGAGAAAGTCGAGAGTACATATTCCACTGTCCGAGATGGACTCGCTGGTATATGATATGCTTTGATTATTGGTAAAGACTACAACAGTCGACTTTCAATAAAATCAACATAAGCAGATACAAAACAGCGTAAATAATAGTCACGTTCATACATCTCTGATAGCGTAATCCAGAATTCATGGTGAATGATTTGAAAAGTCCACTACTCATCCAGTCCATCATTCGATTGTCCTGCAGTAAGTTCATTGCTCTCGTTCCTCAGAGATCTGTTTTATCTGGTCCTGCGGCGGGAAAAAGGGGTAAACACTAAGACTGCAAGCTGGCATCTATTTAATCTTGAGGGATACCGTCATCAGTACGCTAGATCAATGCTCGCATGAACATCTATGGCTTTTTCTGCGGGTATGGTAGTGGTATAGTGGTAGAGTCACATAGCAGGATGGGGGATTGCTAGGAATAGATCTGTACTCTATTTAACTACTTGATGGGGATGACATTTTCGGCCCAACAACAATAAATTTTTGGATTGTGTCATAAGATTATATCAATGTGATACCCATTCTACGCCCTCGTTTCCGCGTACTTTTCTTATCCAATCCAGGAACTTTGTTTGTGGTGAGCCCAATCAACCACCAGGTTGACGTCCTGCTTTTATGTAAAAATGAATTGGAAATCTGCATAACCATCTCTTCCGCTAGCATCTCCTTCATCGTCTATCACTAGATCCAAGAACATTCCTAAAGTGTTGAAACCCCTTCTTACCTTAGTGGGGGTTTCCGGACTAATTGATTTGAATCTTCGACGAGATTGCTATATGCATTCTCATGTTTTCGCTGCTTCCATCCTGTTCCCTCTCAGCCATGTCTTCCATTGCCACAGCCTCCTCCTTTCTGAGGAGCTTCAACGCTGCCTGCTTCATTTCTTCTTCACCTTGGGGGTTGCAATCCACACGCCGGCAGGCATGCGTCGTCTCTCCGAGCAACGAGGAAGAAGATGGTCGGGAGAGTTGGGAGAGTTGCAGGGTGAGGTATGTTGTAATTGCATCCTGATGGAGTGAGACTTTTGGAATGGAAAGCATTTCCAATGGTGATGACAACGAAGAGCTTCCTCGTTTGCAATCTAAAACAGTTCGTGGCTGTGTACACTTATAGCTACCGATCAATCTCTCCGAGTAAGAGATGTAAACGACAAAGCAATACGCAATTGGATAGTAGACGTGTATCAATACTGAAGACAAGTAAACACAGGAGACGATGATGCGTTACGATGGGTAAGCCGGAGATAGGGTTTGGAGTAAATAGCAAAGATTAATCTAGACGAGAGTGCCAGGTGATGGTTTTCGGACGCACAAGGCTATGCTGTTGATGTCGGTATCCAGTTCCAGTGTAACTTGATCGTATTGCATGAGCATTGAATACAACACATAATAGCAACCAATGATCAATGCTATGATGAAGTAAATTAATCTGAGAACAGGCGCATATCATCTTACTACATAACATAGAAGGGACGCTGAGCCCTAGCGCGCTTCAGGCGAGATCAATAATAAGAGGTTTTTCACATAACGAGGTTATCTTGGATTCCTGAAGTTGCTTAGTATACTACATGGAAGATCATGGTACAGAATCCATATTGTTTACTTTTTGCTATGTGTCTGTGAATGAGAAGCGTGAAGCATGATGATCTATAGGGATATCGTATCTTGTATGCTTTCTATCACTCTCGCTCCGTTGCCTCCTGAAATTTGCGAAGAAGTGGAGAAGTGCCGAAATCCGAGATTTGGAGTGTTGATAACTAGTAGCGTCTTTCAATTGCATAAGTGAAGTCACTTCATATAGCCCATTAAAGCTAAATTGGCCATAAAGAACGAACGCATAGCTTCAACTTACAAAGGCGACCTGGACTGGAGCCAGCTTAGGTAGTCTTGCTAAGTCCCCAGCCAAGCAGCCGAAGGAACTGAACAAGTTGACGCGGAGAGCCAAGCGGGCAAGGAGCATATGGAATGCGACATGAGGTATGCTACAATATGTAGGAGAATATGACAGTACGCGACGAAGACGTCGAATTGACAGAGCTTTGACAGCGAAGCTTTGGACAATCAGAAATTTCATCAGATGCGAGGCTTCCGTTGCTCGCTTGCTGATAAAATGGATTGCAAATAGGATTACGGTGGCATTGCTGATTGATGCGGCTACGCCCAACGCTGCTAGGCGATGTAATCTCCAGAGTGAACGCTTGAACCCATTGGGTTTTGGTAATTAGTTTCGATACGGGAATCTTGATCCTTCCAAGAGACGGGCATTTTTGATAGACACTTGTTCCACAGCACTTCAAAGTCTAGAAATAGTATAATATAATGGTATACTTATACAAGATGTTAGCGCTGCCAGGGCATACACATATAGCGGATTCAGTTATTTCTGAACCTTTTGAGTTCCGAGCTCCTGCCATCGTACGTTCCTGACTCGCCCGAACCATTAGCCAGAGAGCGGACAGCGTTGAGTGCAGGATACAGAGAAGAGAAATGAATGCCTAGAATTTGCGGATGTAGATGGCTCCATAATAGGGGCTGCATCCCCATATCCGCCTCAGATTTCAACAATGATTTGTTCGTCATGAATATACTTATTCGAAATGGCAAATGCTTTCGCATGCCTGATGAGTGTGTGCCCCGAACCGGGCCTACAACGTTTAGCTTTGCTCGGAGCAAAGCTCTTGGTCATGTTAGACGCTTAGCCAAGTGGTATTTCACGAGGGATCTCGACGACGATCTCTATGACAATGAGTCAGCTTGAATGAAACCTGCAAAGTAGATTGGAAGTAGCAAAAGAAAGGTTGATTATCAGAGTCTAATTGTAAATAACATCATCGGACTGCTTATGCAAGTGCTCAATGTTGTTTCTGACATAGGTTTCATCATCACTTGAAATGGCTAGGATAGAGTAGAGAAATGGACTTTATAACATACCACGAGCACGCACAAGCAGCGTATAAATCCTAATATCGCATTGGGAAGACAAACGCTTCGACTATAGAATTATAGCTGCTCGATACAAGTGACGAGGCTGTCTAATTGGTCCTGACTAGACTTTGACACCATCGTGCGCAAAGATTGGGATCTGCCAATATGATGTCAGCCCGTAATACAGCGCGCAAGCAGCTTGCCATCACTTACAGACTGTTCAGACTCTTCTCTGCAGCTTCATGTTCTAATTGTTTCGACTTTCCAGCGGCTACCTCCAGGACAGATTCCGGAATATTCGCGAGGCGAGCAACGTTGAGGCCATATGATCGGTGAGCAACACCATCTGCAACCTCATAAAGGAATGTTATCTCTTGTCCATCATCGCCAGTCTCCTCGAATCTCATATGAACATTCTTTAGTTCGCCATCTTCAAAGCCTTTCGCCAAGGCGCTCAGATTTTGATAATGCGTGATGAATAAGGTAAGGCTTCTCTTCTCCCTAACAATGTAATCCAAAACTGCTTGAGCAATAGCTACACCATCGTGTGTCGAAGTGCCACGTCCCAGCTCATCAAGTATGATAAGCGACCTTGGCGTGGCTCGTTTTAGGATGTCAGAAGTCTCGGATAACTCCACCATGAATGTGGACTCCCCTGCCATCATGTTGTCAAAAGCGCCCATGCGGGTGAGGACAGCATCGAGCATTCCAAGATGGGCAGACTCGGCAGGGACGTATGATCCAATCTGGCCCATGATCGCAATCAGAGCGATCTGCCGTACGTAGCTGGACTTTCCTCCCATGTTCGGTCCCGTTACAAGCAAGGCTCTGGTGCGGTCTGATGCAAGTTCTGTATCGTTCGGCACATAGGCGTCAAGTAAGAGCTGCTCAACCATAGGATGCCTACCCTGCTTGATGGCTATGCGGAGATCATCTGTATAGTTAGGTTTCACATAGCCTGGCTGATTAGCAATGGCAGCCAAAGACAGTAGGCAGTCAAGTGTAGCAAGTGCTTGCACACAGTCCCGAAAGGATTGATATTTCGACGAGATTTCGGCCAGCAGTTTGGCGAAAGCGATATCACAAGCAGCGGCCAGAGCTTCCTTGTGCTGGTCTCGCTCGCGGACCAATGCAACGACTTCTGGCGTATGAAAGCGAGAAACTTTCTTGGTACCGCTTATCTTTGCCCATGACGCTGGAACATTGTGGATCTGCGTGTTTTCGACCTCAACGAGATACTCAATACCAGCAACAGTCACATATTCAACCTTTTTCTTCTTGATCTTCTCCGCAGCAACGGATCGATGAGCATCAAGGTCATATTCTACACCCGCAATGCCCAGCTTGTGCGTCATGATGTCTTCACACTCCATCTCCTCGCGAAAGAAAGAATACTTGTCGTCTGCCTTGGCCGCTTCGGGGTTAATCTGCTCGAGATATGAAATTACGTCTTGAGCGATGGTCGGAAGAGCAGCAATGGCATCGTTGATAATTTCAGAACGGAAGCCAGCATCGGCAGGCTTCTTGATGGAGATAAACTCGGTCGCGATGCGCTGCATAGTCTGCAGAACGTTCAGTAGTTCGGGTCGCGTGCACTTGCCATAGTATATCCGAATCAAGCTCTTCTCCAAGTCGCTCCTAATCTGAGAGAGTAGGTGCTTGACCTTGTCGACCCTGATGGATGGCTGATCGCCCTTGAGCTCTTCTACAGCGACGCTGCGTTTCTCAAGCTCTGACTTCACAAGTAGAGGTCTGCCGACCCATTTGCGCAGTAGCCTCTGTCCAAAACGTGTCCGTGTTCTATCCAGGGTCCAGAAGAGGCTTCCTTTCTCTGTGTGATCCGTCTGATTCTGGTAAATTTCAAGACTAGTAAGGGTCGTTCCGTTGAGGAGCATGTGTGACCGGGCGCTGAATGATTGGAAGTATTTAGTGAGATCGAATACGTGTTCAAGGCCATAATCTGATAGGTACGTAATCATTGCCGAAAGACAGATGGTCACGCACTCGGTGAGCTTGAGGACTTTGTCCAGAGCCTTGCTTGCTAATTCGTCTTCCTCCGCACTTGCGGATTTCAACTTGTCACCATAGAAATTCGATACATGACTGTAAGCTTGGGCGACCATAGTTTTTGGTTTGTCAACTCTTTCAAGCCGTACCTTATCACCGAACACATTTGTCTTACTACCTGCGAGATGCTCTACCAACTTGTCTGTGGCTTTCGATAGATTACCGACGATAAGAATCTCGCAGGGAGCAATATGAAGCAACCGCGTTTCAATCTCGCTCCTCATGAAACCATCTTCGAAGTCATCGTGGATCACATCTCCGGTAGCAGGTTGCACGGCAACGAGCCCGACGTGAACTTTCTCGTCTGTCCCCCAGCCTTTGGCATTATGCTCGGTAAGGCAGACTAGATAGCCGGTAGCTGGAGCGCCTCCAGAGGGTGCTCCTATCGATGCTTCGAGCCCTTCCGCATCGTCGACGTAAGTACCCTTTGTATAGAGATTGGTGAGCTCTCGAACAAACGGGGCGTTACGGTTGTCTCCAGCTGCCTTTAGAGCGGCTGTCTCCAATTGTCGAACGACGCCGACTTTAAGACCAGCTCCGACCAGTCGCTTCACATGCACGTGGAGGCGATGGACGGGGATGCTTGCTGAAGCAAAGCGATCTAGATGTGCCTCCGAAACGTGCTCATCGTACCTCAATTTTCCTGGTATGCAAACGATGCTGAGCTCTTTGGCAGCGATTCTGGCATCCTCTCCAAAGAATTTGAATTTGTAGCCAACCTCCATGATGATAATGGTGTCAAGATGCTTCCGCTTGATTCCCAAGTATTGCTCCTCCATGGGTGTGAGCTTCCCAGCTTTTTTCCTCCCGGCAATATTGGTCCTACCTCTAACCATTGCTCTAGAATGTGGCTCAACCTCCCCATCGTCTGCGTCGTCGCCGCCGTCATCTTCTTCGTTACGTTCGGTCTCCTCACTAATTAGCCCATTACGCCTCCTAATCTCCGCGATACTGTCCGGTCGACCAAGCTTCTTGACAAACCTCTCGCGGAGCTTTGCCTTTCGTCTCTTAGTCTCCTCATCGTCGTCTTGCCTCTCTCCGTCTTGGTTGGGCGAGCTAGAGAAGGTATACTTAGAAGTCTGTTTGACTGCTTGAGACGCCTTAACCTTATTGGCGTTTAGTATTGTCAACTGCTGATCACTGGCAACCAATTGCCCATTCCCAAGGCTCCCATTAAGCGTGGTCTGCTGTGTCTGGCCAGCTGTGTCAGATTCCGATCGTCGAAGTCGCTTGGCTTTTGGAAAGTCTAGTCCAACATCCAGGACATGTTTCGGTGTAGTAGGACTTCTACTGGTACGTATGTTCGCATTTTCTTCCTCAGAAACGAACGGATCTTCTTCCTTATCGCCAGATGTTCTGTTCGAAGGATTGGATATGATGGAACGTAAGGGAGGTGGTTTGGGTGCTGTGCCCTTGGTGAAGAAGCTTGAGATGTTTTGTTGTTTCTTAGCTGACACTTGTGATAAGCCTTGCGTGGACACCATGGTCTAGCCTCCTACGAGGATTGGCGGTTTCCATGGCACAGTGTACGAGGTAACAGACGATTATGGTGATTTCGCGTGTGACGCTAGATCAGGGTTGTAGGCCCTAAAGCTAAACTTGAAGGAAATACTACGGTTCCAACCCCTTTGCCTACACATACATTCTCCCTACCCCGTGGCCTAGGTACCCTGTGCGGAATTAGCGTACAGAGTTCATCGTTTTACTTGCGCACAATCGCCTATTACGAACATCAAACAGCATCCATTGACCTCAGCAAGCTTATTGTATGATCGGGACTAAACGGTGTCTCAGTAGGATATCATCTTATATATACTATGTAGCTCTATATGGCTATTGTGTATTGTATGTGATGTCCAAATATCGCCCTCTCTGGTGCAAGTACAACGGTCCTTAGTGGATCTATTACCTGTCGAGCGAAGTGAGCGCAACGATGCTAACATGCTGCCGGTCCATAATCTTCATGAAAACAATACAAAAAATTGCAATAGCACTTGCTTGCAGCGTCCTGAAAGATTCTCCCATTTGGCGTTTACTTAATATGGATACTGTGAAAGTACCAGATGAGAGCAAGCCCACAAACGGACCACATCAACCATGATCATGTCCTCTTACTCGCACCTCTGCTACCCAGTCTCCGTGGATCTGGGAGGTCGTTGGGTCCTTGATCTCCGACCAGCCCGGTAGACAAGCCAGCTGTTCGGGAAGAGGGTACGGCTCGTGTATGGTTGTGTACGAAGCGTGGTTGCCTAAGGTAAGCATTCAACGGGTTAAGTGTCGATCCATGATACCTCGGCTCGATCATACTGCCAAAGTCCATTCCAGGTGGCATTGAGCTGAAAAATTGTGGCAGCTGATCTCCAGTGACGGAGAAGTATCGCTGGGTCACCCTTCCATTATGGATAGGGGCAGCTTCGTCATCGATCCGCTCATCTCCATCTAAGACAGGCGCTCTGTTTTCGCTGTCATCATTGATAGATGTTCGAGATTTTACGTTCGCAGCGCGGAGTTTAGAGTCCCAGGGAAGACCATGAGTGGCATTTTCGAGGCGAGGTCCCAACGTCTGTACTCTATCAAGAGCGATGCCGGTGCCTGTCGACTGAGTAGACCGTTGGTGGCCATGGGAGCTTTGCGAGCAGGCGACAGTATTTGTCGTGGTGGGTAATCGAGATTGCGCAGTATTACCCCATTCATTTTCGTCGTTGAAGATATGGAAAGCTTTCTTGCGTCCGACTTTGGGAAGGCCGTGTGTGAGTTCGCGTTCGCGTTCGTCGTCGTCGTCGTGAGGATCGTGATCCATGTTTCCATATCGAGGGTAGGTGTGTTGAGTAGGACCTAACTCGGCCAGCGCCTTGGTCGAGATGGCGCTTAGATTTAAGGCTTGTGTGGATGTGGTAGGAGATGTTGCTTTGCGCACCCGTAATCTCTTGTCGACAACATGAGCATTGGTACTAAGATCCGTAAGAATGGGATGTTCAACTTTGCTTCGTTTACGCTTTGACAACTTCGGCGGAGGGGTGAGCTCTTTAATTGGACTACTGTCCACATTGCCGGTGATCAGGCGTTGCTTTTTGAGTGATCCGTCGGGCCAGTAGATGCGTTCCATCTGTTCTACTGTCGCTGAGTTGTGCTCCATTTGCTCTAGTACGGAGTTATCTTTCTTTTGGTTCCGTAGCCGTTGAGCATCCAAGCTCGCAGAATCGAATAGTGACATGCCCGGCCATTTGATGCCTTTAAGCACCGGCGACTGTAGTATTGAGGTGGAATCTTTGACGCTACTGTCTTTAGCATTATTCTTGCGGATGTCCAATTTCATCAATGGGTCTCGTCCGATCCCACAAGATGATGGGCCGTCCAATAAGTCTGAGCGCTGCAAAGTGGCCTCAGACGGGTCCGGGTAGGCTGGTCTTGAGGGGCTGCGAAGGAACGTTTGGAAGTAATCGCTTTCGCCGTCCGTATCATAGCCCAAAGACAGCTGCTGGTTGTTAATGCTCTTCGTTGATGTTGTTTCTGTCATTTCATGGTGAGGTGAGCTGGCGCTTTGCCATGCACTCATCCGTGGAACGAACGCTCGATGATGGTAATCCTGATATGGTTGACTCAGAAAGGGCGATGGCAGAATTTGATGGGGAGTTACAGCCAACTCTTCGGAGAAACTCCGTTGACTGTCTTGATCTTCGCTCAAAGAGAGCTTTGCAAGAGCTGATGGTTGGCGGCTCTTTGGACGTGATGCCGGTTCAGCATGGCACAGTTGGGGGTCAAGGAGTCCTTCGACTTTGACAGGACTGGCATGGTTCTCTGATTCTGCTAGCTCTCTGGGTCGTCTTTTGCGTGGTTTATTGTATTTAGTGCATGCCACAGTAGCCGGGATGGCCTTAGTCTTGGATGCTCTGGAGCTGCAGTCTTTGATATCTTTGGAATCTTTGGCGATCATACGCTCCGATAGTAACTTCTCGATCTGATATCGGTCATACCAGCGGTCATATGCAGCAAGTTTGGTACGGACAGAAGCATCTTGACGGGCACGGACTTGAGCTCTGAAAATTTGTGCAAGATGGCCCTTAGAAGCGATGTGGGTGAGGAGGTGAGAGATGTCGCTAAATTCGGGTTCTTTTGGGCAGATGTTGCAGCGAAGGGGAATGAAAGTCATGGTAGCTGTTGACTCCAACGGCACTGGTGCTTGGACTCAATGACAGTACTGCTTGCTTGTCGAAAGCCCCAGACAGGCAATGCTCCTCCCCAAGAATGGGTGTAGGGAGAAGGCCTGGAGGAAGGCAAGGTGGAAGGAAAAGAATTTCTTGGAGGAGATAATTGACAGGCGGGAAACTACGCTAAGACTCCGCCAAGCCCAATGTGGAGTCTTGCGCAGAGGAAGGAGATATGGGCAAGGAGCTCATCAGCCCAGGAAAGGTCCTCGCCGACGAAGCGACTACTCCTGAAAAGAAAGGTAAGGGCAACTGGATGTTGCATTCTCTGAACTCAGGCATCAGTCTTTCTGGACCCACCACGGACTATGCTTGGAGAACCTACCACTAGGCCTACAGCAATATTATCTACCAAGATCTGGACTCCTGGCTTCTCCGATCATGTAGCTAAGTCTTGCGAATCGAAGTACACAGAATGACCTAGGGGTGCACATGCGCTCGCCGCCTGAAACTGCATTCTCAATGCTGTCGACGACCAGATTATCTATTCAGAACGGCTGCCACTTTGGCTTTCGGCATGCAGCTATGACAATATCAGCAGGCCACAGCGAAGAACGGTTTGCTGCTCAGCTCACTAGGTAGGGTCTACTGCTTCCAGTCCTGGGAACCCCAATAAGCTTAAGCCAGCTATGCCGAATACTGTATGGAACACATCTACCATGTCGCCTGGTCTGTCAGCTATACCGCCTCTTTCTGGATCCTGTGAAACGTTAGATTTCTTGACGTTCTCGAGCAATGTTAGACGGCCAAGGTACCTGGCATTTTAAGATGAAAATAGCCAGCTTTGCCCCATCGATCCAGTGTAACCGGTCAATCATAGCCAGACTGCTCGCCACCCACCAGCTATAGCACACATCTTCCAATTTCTCCGGTCTCCCATTTAAGCCCCCATTTGGAAGTTGGCGTTCGCTCAACCAGCCACCTAGTCGGTCTCTGTCTACTAAATCGAGGCGATCAGCGATCGCTAGTGCTCCGACACATGTATATATCTGGCCAGCATGCGACTCTGCACCAGGACCAACCCCATAGCCACCATCGAAGTTGGCACAGGCTTGAACATGCTCTATAGCTTTCTCAATGTTCACGAGAGGCAATAGGTCTAGGAGCGACAGGGCAAGGAGACCGCCGAATAGGAAACGCGTATCCATTTCGCCCCATTCGTCCCCTGCGAAGGCTCCGGTCTCTTGATCTTGCAGTTGTGCAATATACTTTCCCACACTTCCCCTACCACCCTTCCCTCGCTTATCAAGATCCTCCAAGGCATCAATGGTCGCTAAGATTTGAATCGCGCTCACGGTGTACAGCATGTGGGCATCATGACCAGGAGCAGCGCCGAAACCTCCGTTTGGTCGTTGACAAGAGATCACAAAATCAATTGTCGCCTCCCGAGGTAACCCCTCAGAGTGACCGAGGATGTGCAAAGCAGTCAAACCCCAATAAACTCCGTTCAGGCGAAGATGCTCCGTCAGCCAGTACTCGAGCTCATCTTGGCGCTGTCAGTAGATGAGCTTCAGTATGTACTGGGGTTTAAGGATAGTGCATCCTACTTTATCGAGGGTCTGTATGTACTCAACATGTTTGTCAATGACCAGTTTGAGTTCGTCTGGTACAGCGTCGGCGGATGTACCTCCTCTGCCAGGACCAGAAACTAACGACATGTTGTCATATGCTCCAAATGAGATTTTGCCTCGTTAGTGTGAAGATACCAGAGCAGTAAAAATAAGCTTTCTTCTTTGATGATACACAATAGGTAGGAAGACTGCAGCAAGTGGGCGGATAGTAGCGCGATACATAGATTTCAGTACCTATAGCTTCGCATAAGCTCGGACAAAGATACTCGGCAGTCTCCGGGTATATAAAGACACGGTCCTGCATTAGCGCTGTAAATACCAAGTAATCTATTCAGGGACAAAGAACATTCCTCAGCCGTGCGTACGTTAAAGTCCCCGCCAAAACCGGCCCAGAAGATTAACCAAAACTCGGGTTGGGAGGAGACAACAGCATACCTACATCACCACTAGTACTTGAAGAATAGCACTGCAAGCCATTCCATTTACAGCAGCTACTACGTTCTCCTACTCCCCTAACTCACCAGGCAAAGTGACGCTCTACGAGCTTCCTCGTGCAAGGACTTCACAAATCAAGCTTACGCTACTGCACTACGCTGCATAAGAACCGCATTACTGACGCTGGCCGTCGACGTGGGGTTCTTCCGACTTTTGGGCCTTGTCGAATCCCTCGAATCGTACTATCTATCCTACACATCAGAATAGGTCCACACAAGGACAATCTTACAATACCGAATACATCATTCGCCTGACCGAGCCCCTCATCCTCATACTTCCCAAGACGAATACATTGTGCCCATTTTTTAAATCCACACCCAGTTGCCAGGGCCCAGAAGAGATGAAAGCCTAGGAACGTTATTGAGGTGTTCGGTAGGTACCCTAAAAGCATGCGTCTGGCCCAGCTCTCTTTATTCTAATGCTTTTCGTACATCTGGCTCGCGAAACATCTCCTGCATAACATAAGGCCGCTGAAACAAATCTGTGACTTCGCCCATGCTAACTCAATGTGTTTCAGGATCACTCGTTCGAAGTCTCTGGCAGCCCTCAAAGAGCAGCGTCAAGACAAACCCCTGGCGTACCTCACCAGTTTATTTCAATCTTATCTCAAATATAATACCTGAGAAGGGTGGAAGGCTACTTCTGGGCGAAGTGAAAAGAGTCCAACATCTAGTGAAGTAGACCAAGGTCATACAACCTGCTCTGCTGCTTCATTAGGACAGTTTCAGATTGAAATATGGGGTACTGGTTCTGAGAAGGCGCTGTGGGTGAGTCGGCTCTTACTGTCTATTATACCCCTTGTTTTCACACTGCCTGAAGGTTGTTCAAGGCTGATTTTCGACTGCTACTTTTCCTCTGAGCAGTCTCCGTTGTGGTTTAGCGCCATTATAGGCGCTCTTCGAACACTTAGTCTTTACTGCAGATGCATGCTAAGCATCCTTTCGCTATAGCCCAGAAGTGATCATAGATAACGTCTATGAAGAATTGGGGCATCATTGAAAGACAAGAGACATGACGAGGCCGGCTTCTCTTTCACTAGCAGTACCAAACACCACGTCAGCTGTCAAAAGCACGCCAATTCCGCCTACAGATGGTGGGAGCAGCTCTTCATCGCCGAGAGGGGCCCATCCGAATAGCGATAGACAGCTGGGCCTAGAGGTAGCACAAAACCCCACAAGGGAAGATCAACCCAGCTCGCCAGAAATCACATCTCTTCCGCCCTTTCCGTCATCACCCAAGGACGTACCTAAACATGTTCGTGAGCCTTCGAAGGGCTTTTTCTCGAACTTGAAAGCTTCGAAATCATCCAATAAGGTACATCATGTTGAGCCAACGATCCGAAAAGTCTCTGAAGACACCACTGGAAACATCAGCAGATTGGATGAAAATTCGATCTACTCGACGCGTAAGAGCTCTCGTTCCACTCCTGACCTGAGTTTACCGGCGGACATGGGCATCAACGCTTTGATAAAACATGAAGGTACAAGTCTCTCATTGCTCCTGTGATTATTATTGATGTATTAACAATATTAAAGACCACAACCCTCAAGGGAATCAGATTCTCCGGCAGCCTGTTGGTACTTCGGTGATGTCAGACAGCATGATTCTCCCTAGTCCAAGTGGGGAATCACACTCGAAGAGACCGAAGCCACGTCTTGTAGGGCTTCTGACGCGTACTCGGTCCACTCGAATCGATGAAGCAGGACGGAAGTCAAAGCCTCCAACCCCAGTACGTACAAATGGGCCAGAGATCCGAATGCAGTACGACGGGGCGAGCGACGACGAAGTTCATCAAGTACCCCCGAAGACTGCACCCATACGACAAGATCATTCGTATCGGGACATGATCGGATCGAGTGCCCGCAATCGATCAGCAGATCGCCAAACAGCGTCAAATCAGGGTCAGGAGAACGCACAATTACGACGAGGCGAGAAGGTGTCCACCCATGGGCTGTCAGCATCCGCGTCAGGTGGCTTTCGAGAAAGTGGTGGCTCTCATCTCTTCACGAACATCAAGAATACGTCTACTAAAGCAGCGGATGGTCTCGGCAAAGCTGGCAAAAGTATCTTTGGAAAAGTTGCTCGCAGTGGCAGCAGCAATGCGAAAGAAGAAGAGCGGTATGTTCCAAGTGTCATCAATTTGCCTCTCGTTTTGCAGACTCGACGCACACGTATTGCTCAACGCTTGGCGGACTCAAGAGACAAAACAGAATTCTGGATGCCTGCTCTGCCTTGGCGTTGTATCGAGTAGGTTACAAGATTCCATCCCGTACATTGATGTTAACGAGCAGATAGCTTTCTGAACTTTCGAGGCTGCGAGGAGGAGGGTCTCTACCGCATTCCAGGAAGTGAATTGCAGATCCGTTACTGGCAAAAGCGCTTCGACCAAGGTGAAGCTTTCAGGGTTGAATCTTGAACCGAAGCCACTAACCGTGATACAGAGGGTGATATCAATCTTTTCGAAGAGTCAGAATTATACGATATCAATATTGTTGGCTCCATGTTCAAAGCCTGGCTCCGTGACTTACCAACCGAAATCCTTCCAAAGGCTGTTCAAGCCCGAGTGGCCCAGCAATGCGCAGATGCCACAGATTGCCCTCAAATACTTAAAGATGAGCTATCATCCCTCCCACCCTGGAATTACTACTTGCTCTTTGCTATCACATGCCATCTAAGCCTTCTAATTGCCTACTCCGATAAGAATAAGATGAATTTTCACAACCTCTGTGTTTGCTTCCAACCCGCCCTAAGGATCGACAACTTCTGCTTTCAGTTCCTCGTCCAGGATTGGCGCAACTGCTGGCAGGGTTGCTGGACCGAGAAAGACGCACTGGAAGAGGAGTACCGCGTTCTGGAAGGTGGCCTCCCATCTAGTGGAAGTGGTGGAGGGAGCGGCGGTGATAGCTCGCCAGGCTCGATTGCTGTTACAGAAGAGCGCTCGTTGGCTTCATCAAGCAGCAACCAGGCCATGGCAGAGGATTACTCCATCCATTCGGCGAGCAGTAACACAGTCGCTACTGATGGCCGCTCAGTGGCTTCTTCCAGCAGCCACAAGCATTCTATAGGAGGACGGGGTCAGCAATCACGACCACCACCTCTTACATTCACAAAACCTAGCGAAGAGGGCCTCTCCACGATTTACAGCGAGCTCAGCTCGACTCCGACTGCCGGCGGGTTCCAGACCATTAGTGATCTGAGCTCGACCTCCAATGGAAACGACGATCAGTACAGTTTCAGCTCGACTCGAACAACATTACCGGAGCTGGCGCCTGTGCTACCATTGTCACCAATCGTCCACCACTTTTCTTGACGCTGGTTGATCAGGATGTCCAATGTGAATCGAATTCCAACTCTTTGGTATGACTTACCGTTACTATAATCGCATTGACCACATCCGGTGGATCCAGTCCCAGTAACACCTCGGTATGCGTCATCACTACTCTTTCCATTCTCAAATTGTCTTATCCCATCACTATTTTCGAATTTCCCGGATCGGAGTTCCAAGGCAGCAAACCGAGCAGGCGACTCGACCTGCGCTCTCATGATCCGTACGATACCCATTACTGGTACGAGGTCTTTCACTGCCATCAGTGAAGTAAGGTGGTAAGTCCCGGATTCCAGAATTGAGCAGTAATACCAAACTTCACCGGCGTAACGGAGTCTTTTGGCTAGATACCAAATGGCATGGGTGTTCATTAGCGACGGGTTTCTCTTTTTAATGGTGTACTTTACTCCTACGGGATAGTACTTGGACTGAATTCGGATTGCAGTAGCGAAGAGGGCATCGTCTTGTATGATAGAATGATAGTATTTCAACGAAGGTCTTGAATTCTATATTCAACCAGCATTTGGCTCGAAGAACCTTGGGTACCGAAGATGCGAGCGGCTTGTCCCAGTGTGATACCTTATAAATAGCGTATGTACACGCACTCAGCCCTGCCTCTTCCCAAATCCACCTCCAAAAACAACGTACAACAGCCGTCTAAATCCTCATTCTCACAACAGCTCTTTCCAGCTCCCCCACACACCCGCCCCCACTCAAACTCCACTTCTCCCCCACAAACCCCTCATCAACTTTCTGTCTGCACACGCCGCTCCGAGCCCAATACTCCATCAAGCCCCTCGCATCCTCCTTCGTCACCCCCTCCAACCTCTGCACCTCCACCCCACCCTTGTTGAACACATCCAGCACGCGCTCATCGTATTTGGCAAACGGATCGCGCTGAACAGGCTCTCTGCCTTCGAGCTGGCTCAGCGCAAGGTTCAGCGATGGGATGACGGGGTTATTGGAGGCGGAGGTGGCGGCTAGGACCATGCCGCCGTTTGGGAGCGGAGAGGTGCCGGAGAGGTGGTCGAGGAAGAAGCGGATGATGGCGAGGTCGTGGGCGTGTATGGGCTTGTATTGTGCGGAGATGTAGTGGCTGTTTCTCATGGCGTGGGCTAGGCCGTCCATGCACATTATTAGGGGTGGATTTCCGGGGAGCTTTAGTTCGCGCATGAGGAGCTGGAAGATTGGCCATGCTGTGTCGGGATCTGAGACGCCGAGGAGGGCGAGGTTGGAGAGGGAGATGTTGGGGGGGATTGGGGTGGGGATGGGGATGTCGGAGGTGGGTTCGTGTTGGGAGACTTTGATGGTGGCGAGGATTGGGTTGGCGCGGGAGAGGGCGGAGAGGAGGGCGGCGATGTAGGTTTTCTGGTGGTATTGGGTTGGGGTTGTGCTGGGAAGGGGACCGTATTCTGTGCGAGCGAGGATGAGATCTTGAGCTGTATGTGGGGACGTATTACGTTAGCTGAAGGCCGCACCGAGTCTCGAAAAGGGGGATATAGGCGTGCGTACCTTCAGGGATATTAAGGACGACCCATCCCTTCAAAAACGCCATACTCATAGCCTGCAGCAGCATTACGGTCTTGCCACTCCCCCTCTGACCCACCAGCACCCGTCGAACAGTCTTCTTCGAACCCTCCGACCCGATTTGCTCCATTTCTCTCCCTAGATCCAACGTCTCTGGTCTTATAAGCATGGCAGGCCGCCTATACAACAGCCATCCCTGTGTAACCTTGAAAGCCTCCACGGCTCTCAATTGTACCACCACCGAGTCCGGTATTCCCAGGACCTGTCCCCGTAGCTTTTCATCGAGTATGGATTCTGCGCTGATGTCCTGCAAGCCTTGCACTTCCAATGCATTGGTATTACTGAGCACGATTCTTTTGCGCAGAGCTTTTCGTTCGCCAATGGCTGGGCGCTTGCTGCGCTCAATCTTTTGGAACTTGTCCTTCTTTTTTGTGAACGTTCGCTTTACGCCGCGCTCATTCTTGGCTGCCGCGACCACGCCGGGTTTCTTTTTCGCTGGTAGGACGAGTAGAGGCGTGCTGGTTGAGAAGGGGGCTATTGGGATGGGGAGGAGGATCCATGGCCGCTGTATGGGTCGTTGGGTGAGGAGGGCTGTATCTGATGCTCTGGAGAGGCATCGCCAGCAGGTTTGGAAGCTCATTATCAAATGGTATAAAATTACTGGAGCTCACGTTGGACCATTGGACGACAAGTACATTTGAGCCGCCGCTTTAGTGCTCCCAAGATAGAATAGAATAGAAGAGTTCACCTAGTAACCGTCCACACTTAGTAATCGTCCGGCCTTATAGGGTTAGTACCCTATAAGGCTACCCTAGAGCTTCAGATTTTATCATTTATAACTTCTTATGACCTGAATTCTGTAAAATCGCTGTCTATAAATCTATTTAGTATATCAAACGCACCGCTACCGTCCATTCCTCTATTATGCGAGACCGAACTAGGCAGGGAAGATCGCATAGAACTAGCCTACACGGCCTAGATCGAGGCTGGGGGACACGGTAATAGAATCCTATTAATCACGAAGGCAGCTAAGTAATATAGTATACTAAAGAGTATACTCGCCGACAGGATCAGGGGCCGTAAACCAACATCTGATGCTCATAAAGGCCAATAGCGAATTACTCCTAGAGAAGAAGCAGTACTTCTAGCCTAGGTTCTCCGTCTTTATGCATGGGGTTAGCTACCAAGGATAGAGCAAATACGCTTTATAGCGAACGAAATCCTTCCTATAAAGGATAATAAAACCCTAATCGGACTGAACTAGCCCTAGAAATTTATGTCACGACACCCGGAGGTAAAGACAGCCTATATTCCGCCACTCGACAAGGAACGTGTTATGGTACAGGATCCTGAGGTACTATCAGGCTGGTTTGATCTCTACCTACGTATCAAGATAGAGTACGAGGTAGACGAGAGGGATATCTATAATATAGATAAAAAAGGTTTTATATAAGGGGTAATTACCAAGCTTAAAGTTATAATACCTAAGTATAATAAGAAGAAGGCTTATATAATATAATATAGGAATCGTGAATAGGTATCGCTTATTAAGTGCGTCTTAATGGATAGTAGATCTCTACCCCCCTAGATCATTTTCAAAGGCAAATTAATCTAGAAATCTTGGAAAGAAGCTCTTAAATCAGGCGAAATTTATATCAGCGAGAATAGTTGGACTGATAATACGATCGGGTTTAAATGGCTTTAGAGGGGATTTAATTAAGAGACACGAGCGTACTAAAAAGGAGAATATTAAATGCTACTAGTTAATAGCTATACTTCTCATATCACGACTGCAGCGATTTAGTACTATATAGACTATAAGATTATTCTTCTTTACTTACCGCTATATATAATATATCTACTTCAGCTATTAGACGTTAGTGTTTTTTCTCCCTTAGCGACAGCCTATAAATCCTACGTCTAGCGAGTTACACGTCTAGGGGCAAGCTATTATATCGATAAGGTAGACTTCTTAGATATCTATTAATAGGCCCGGCAAGAAGCGATAACAGCAGTTAATATAAAGAAGGCCTAGGCTGCAGCAGGACTATTACTATTCAGGCCTGAATTAATTCTATAATATTTTCCTACGACTCAGCTACCTTAACAGTATAATATTGAGATCCGCCCTACTATACCTCCTGAGGTAATAATTACCTTAATTGGCCCTAACGGGAAATTTCACCTCGTATTAATACTAGCTAATGCTCTATATATTTAATAAATCCTATAGCATATCACGTAGACCGGAGTTGAGACGTAATAACCTGATCTGTCAAATATTCTATAAAAAGTAGGTAAAGCGGCTATTTAAGTAATAGCTGAGTCTATAATCTAGGGCGTTACTAATATAGAACTTATAGAACTTAATAGACGGAAGTAACAGAAATCTAATCGTCTAAAGGGGAACTATAGGGCTGCTAGATTTATAAACGAAGTAGTACTTATAGAATAATAGACCAATCAGGCTAATAAAGCGTGGAAAGCTGTCGTTACTACCCTGAATAGACTCGGTCTAGAAATCTTCAAACCGAAGGAAAAACCCGGTCCCAAATCACGTCCTACTCCCAGGAAGAAGCCATTACCCCCGGTAATCAGGCCAGTAGTCGTCACCCCTTTCAGGTCCCCTATAGCCACGTCCGCAACAGCGATCCCATATGGAACCAGAGCACCCCCGACGACGGCGATACAGGAAGAAATACCAAGTAAGGGGGACTGTACTATCGCCCGCATGACGACTAAGCGACTAAAAAGACTTATTATCAGGTTACCTGTTAGAATAACTACGGCGGAGTTGGAACGGGGCCTACGAGGGCAAAATAGCCAGCAAGGACAGGAAGGACAGGAAGGACACGTGATCAGAGGAATCAGCCAATCAGGACGAGGCATGCGAACAAGAAAACCTCGTAAAGGATGATTTAAATAGCTTAGAAATAGTCGCTTTATGGATTTATAGCATGAAATGGACGTTATAGACCACATTTATAATGTTCTAGGGTACGCTTATAGGGGTTCAGCCCTATAAGGCCGGACGATTACTAAGTGTGGACGGTTACTAGGTGAACTCTTCTAAGGCCTAAAGCGGCTCTGCATCCAGTCGTGAAAAGTTTCCCTACACAACTCGCTACTGCACACATTACACGCACAGCTCCTCCATAAATCAATTGAAAGACAGCAAGTATGACAGAATCAGCCACGGAAATCCCACAAGTATCTCTTCCCACCAAAGCGCCAGCACCAACCACCACAAAACTCGACAAAGCGTAAATCCCCCACCCACCATCCCCAAAAACAACCTCATTAACCATCCCATCCTCCCAGTTCAATCACAATCACAAAACCCATCCCCCACACCTTCGACCTCGGCAACCTCCTCTGCACCGACCCCAACCCCCTCCCCCCCTCCCCCGCGAACGACATCCTCACAGCCACCGCCCGCGACTGCGCCCAATCCCTCATAAACCAACTCCTAACAACCTGCCCCATAACCGCCCACCGCGAAAACGGCATCCTGATGACCCTCCCCCCACCCACGACCCCCCTGCCGCGCGAAAAACCCCTGCCGGCGGCGAAGCAGGCGACGAAATGGGAGAAGTTTGCAAGGAAGAAGGGGATCAAGGATCAGAAGCGGGGGGAGGGGAAGATGGTGTTTGATGAGGGGAAGGGGGAGTGGGTGCCGAAGTGGGGGTATAAGGGGAGGAATAAGGAGGGGGAGGGGGAGTGGATTGTGGAGGTTGAGGAGGGGAGGGAGGGGGGGTTGGAGGGGGGGAAGACGGTTAGGGGGGAGGGGAGGAGGGAGAGGGTGGAGAAGGTTAGGAGGAATGAGAGGATGCAGAGGGCTAATGATAGGAGGGGGAAGAAGGGGTGAGGCCGTGGGTGATGGTTTTGTGTGTGGGTTTGGGGGTTTTGTGAAATGCATTATGAGAGTTGCATTGCAGGTGCTATTGTGAGCGGGAGTGAGGAAAGGAGTTATGATATGGCTAGTGGGCTAGCATCGTGCCCTTCATCTTCCAAACAGAGCTGAAGTGAGTATATTGTGCGCCGACATAACTGAAAACGGCTGCTGACAATGTGAGTCCATATTTTGACAGCGCAAGAGAGCGCTGTCAATACATCGCTGAGATTCAAGTAGCTCTCGTCTTAAGATGTGCAAATTTGCAGCTCAAAAGCTAGGGACAGATACATCGATGTGATGCAACAACTCTCACAGTTCAAGATACTTCCGTCAAAATGCCCGGCTGGCCTCTAAGGAGAGAGGCGACATGAAATCAAGGCGAAAAGCCCCAACAATGGGGCCGACTGTGGTACAAGGCACAACGTTCGAATGATTTCCCTCCCTTTTCAGATGTGTTCTGCCACTTATTCGCACGCTGCTATAGCCTTTTCAATGGCCAAACCAATGCCGTTTTGCTGATGGTGCCGCTGCGCTAGACTAGCTTCGAGGCCACGCCTTGAGTTTGTACTCATGTCCTTTGCGACTTTTAACACATTGGCTTGTGTTTGGGTATACATGGCAGCCAATTTTCTCCTAGAGAGCTCCAGATTAGCTTTCCTATTCTCAACCAGTTGTCGACGTCCTTTCTCGTAAGCCTCAAGTAGGAGGTTGCCTCCCTTCCTGAAGTCATCAACGATGTCTTCTGCGGCAGTCTCCTTGCTAACCAAGTGCCGCACTAGTCGCTGTATCTGCAATCAGCACAAAATGTAGGACGAATGTGTCATTGGAGGGTACCCACGTGCGTTAAGTGGGATAAGACCTCAAGCATATTGTTTTGATGTGGTTCCAATGTCTTTCGCCACCGAGTTGTCGTAGAGTCAGTGTCCTGATCTGACCATTCTTTCTCGAGGGTGTTGGCTCTCGAAGTAGTCTCAAATGTAGATGGGGACTCGGGAATGGCATGGTGGTGTTTTTTCTGTCGCTTTGGTTCTGGTTCGACCAAGGTTTTGTCCGGATCATCTTCCTCCATGAAAGGCTTCCGCTTAATCATGCCAGACAGGTTCTCTTTGTTGTTTCCACCGCTCTCACGCATTTTCACCACGGCCGCCGACTTATGAAGCAGATTCATAAAGGAACTCGGGGGCTTTGGATCTCCACCAACGAACGGATCTTGGGGGAGCGTCGGCACGATGCTCTCCAGCGTTCTCTCGTTCACCAACTCGCCACTGTGAAGGACGACATGTGGTGGGATGGCTGCATGGGTTGAAGGCGCATGTGGCGAACTGGGAATTTGCTTACTATTACTGGCCATGCTTACAAAGGCAAGGTCGTTCGTGTCAAGCAAGATGTTGTTCATTCTACTTGGCAATTGTGGCTCGTAAGTATCGAGATCGTCTTCAGCAGCCGGCATCTCATCGTCGTTGAATGTAGACTGAAGTTTAGCGGCTGCGGCCCCTTGTTGCACACCTTGACGAGACAAGTCAGTGAACGGTATCGGGCTGCCATTCTCGTCCACTTTGGTACTCTGAGAACTTATACGATGAGCCCGTTCATGTATGGCCGAAACATCTACAACAGGTTTCATTGGAGGCATATGCTGAGTGTTGTGGCGTGGTGTCATGTGGGCTTTATCTTGGCGTTGTGCATGATGGTCATGGCTCTGATATGCTGCGTCGTCAGGAAAATATGCGATCCTTTTCTTGTCATCCAATTCCACAATTGCGGTCCCCTCAATAAGATCCATATCGTCAGCCTTCCTAGGGTGTATTGTCTTCTTAGCTGAGATGATGCCTTGATTCCTGGGTCCAGAGACTGTCCAACTAATAAGTCCAGTCTTCAGACTAGTGACGGGCAAGGGAGTCTCAGCGTTTGTAGCTTGTTCTCTTCGGCTTGCCTTAGCAGGAACATCAGTGCTTGCATGAGCTCTCACCTTGGTGATCTTTCCAACGATTCTATTGTCGTCGTTCACACTTCTTTTCTTTGCAGTTGTGGGTCTGATTGGGTCCTTATTTTCCGGAGCAACACTCTGTGGCAGTCGTACATGCGGAGCATCTGCGTTGACCATCAGGTGTTTAGCAGTCTCCTTGGCCTCCTTGGCCTTCCTCAATTGTTTGGCTGACTTGGATTTGAATTCATCGGTAGGATTTGCTTGAAGTGTGATCTGACCTTTGGCTGATTGGGTAATGTCCAAGCTCAGGGCCGCTCGATCTTGGTCAGTGGGAATGCCATCTCTTATGACTAAAGAGTCCAGCTTGGTTTTGAATGGATCCGCTGTTTTATTGTGATGGTTGGGGCTATGTATTGCAACATTTTCGTCATGTCTGTGGCAAAGCAAACTTCGCACATTTCCAAGCTTGTCAGAGCCTTTCGTGTCTGCCGCTATGTCGAGTGACTCTTTAGCTTGATCTGGATACGAAGACCCACCATCGGTTTCCGGCATTGCCTCTTGAAAATGGCTATCTTCAACGTCGCCCATCATACTAATCTCTACTTGGTGGAGGTAGTGCCCTGGTCCTAAATTGGATGCCATACTCTCGTCGGTGTCGGGAACCTCATCTGGAGCCTTGCGAATGACATCTGAGACTAAAGGTTGCTTTGGTTGTTCATCCCGTCCTTGAGGATAACGACGAGCTATGGCGTTGTTGGCTGATAGCTTCGGTCCCTGGTTGAGGAGGTCTTTCCGTACTGTTGCTATCCGAACGGCAGGCGCTCCTGGGTCTATACCAATGAAGGACTCCCTTGTCCTCGTACCTTCCTGGGTCGAAGAGCTCGGTGGCACTAAAGACTCCTGGATTAGATCAATCTTCTCAGGGCTGCTGATGTCCTCTTTAGAGTTAACTGCAGTGTTGCTTATCTTATAGCAAATCGCATCGGCCTTAACATTGTCCTCGGCAAATGTTATAGATTTTGGTCTCTGCACTGGAGATTGAGAGACGAGAGGAGCTTGAGCTGTACTTTCTTCGTCCGCTACTTTATCATTGATGCGTGCTTTCACAGCGGACGCGTTGCCGATCTTCTCCACAGCTCCAGAAGGTCTCATCGTAGGAAGCTTCGATTTGGGGTCATCCACATCTGTGATTTCATCGTCTTCTAGGCCTTGGAGTTTCTTGTTAGCCTTTATGGCAGCAGCACGCCTCGACTTAGGTTGCATGAGAGCCACTGGTGCTTGTGCCGATGTGAAGTCAGACTTGGGCTTTGATTTCACTCGCGAACGAGGAGCTTTTTTCTCCTTAGAAGCTGGATCAGACAGATTATCCGCTTGCTTGGACCTTTTGTGATGAGAGCCCTTATATGATTCATCGCTGGGGAGGCGTCTGGATTTCCAGATCGACTTTTCTTCTGGCTCATCATCCTTCTGAGGCCGAGCTTTCGATGTTTTGGCTTTCGCTGGAGCCGTGAAAAGTAGATGTGAAGCTTTCGAACCTGACCTTGTGACACTGGTCTCTTCATTTTCATCGTGACTGCGCGACGGTTGAGCTTGGCCTCGTACAGGCATTTTGGCTTGTGCATTAGCCGAATCTCCGGCGATCTCGGGGGGCTCTGGTGAAGCTTCCAGGTCGTATTCGTCACCCTCTTCACTTGGAACATCTACGCGAACTTTGGCGTTGGCTTTCTTCACAGCGGGCTTTTGGGCCGGCTTGGCCTGCTTTCGGACTCCAGCGCGGGTCTTTGTGATGATCGCAGCTTTGCGTTTAGGCTTGGTTTCCTGCTTCTTCTTTCCATGAGCACCCATCACTGCCAAGGAATGGGATTCATGGTTAGATAACAGTCCGATATCATTTTCAAGGCCGCCTTCAATATTACGAAGCCGTTTGCTCAACTTTGTAGGGGCTGACTTATCCGTTGAGCCGACACCGGCGTTAGGCGAGCGTGGCACAATGATCGGAGATCTGGACTCTCGAGACTGCTGAGGCTGTGAAGCGACAACTGGTGCTGGGCCAATCGACGGTGATTTGTGTGCCTCCGAATTCACGCCACGGTTCATGTGATGGTGGTCATTGAGAACTCCATTCGGGCTTCGTAACGGCAAAGGTTGCAACTTGACCGGATCCAGTCGGCTTTTATGGGTCTTAGGACTGACTTCATATGTACTATCATAGTCTTCAGCCTGTTCTTGAAGGCACAAACCCTCAGCAGCTTGCTGCTCAGCGACGTTTTCATTTGGATTGCGAGACTCGGTTGCTTTTCCTTGATTGATAAGCGCCTGCCTCCCTTGTAGAGAACTCGGCAAGCCAGTACCAGCTGTTCGGTCAAGAGTCCTCATCATTCTCCGATTGGCAATGCCATCTTCCGCATGCTCTCGAGAGCCTCTCACGTCAGCATAAGGATTACTCTGAGGCGACGGCTGGCTGACGTCAACGCCCATTGCAACCGATATGCTGCGCTCAACATACTTTATGGCATTAGAGGACTGCTGATTCGTCCTAACTCCCAACCCAGGACGCTGAGATATGGTAGGAAGCACTTGTGCAGTCGGATGACCCGTACGTGCTGGCGGGCTCCGAGATACTAACGATGCCGCTCTATTGGCCATGATCCTAAGCTCCTGATCGTTCCTAGATGACGGATCAGCGAGCTCGTCTTCTGAGAAATCGTCCGAAATGGCTTGCGAAACGTCGATCGCTTCAGACTGACTGTAGTGCCTAGCAATTTTCTCATTAGATGCTTCTGGCCGGATCAGCCTCAGCAGGGTTTTTGCATCATCTTCCACAGCGAATACCAGGGCAATGGAACTGCTATTATTAGCAGAGGCGTTGAAATAGCACGTTGTACCATCGTTATCGGATAAATTCAGAATTAAAACGTGACTCGGCGTTTGTGATTGGCTGTTGGCTTGACTGTCGATTATCGCTGACTTGATGTGCTCCAATGGTACGTCGATGTATGTAGCAGGCCCTGTTGCTGGGTTAGGGATCGTGATACTAAGATCTTCAGAGACAGTGACGAGGATCGCAGAATCATAGTTCGTATTGTGACGATCGTTGCCAACGATCAAGGCGAAAGCGAATATAACGCAGGATCGCCTGAGGCGCTGTCAGACATAAGCACAAAATTCGTAGACAGGATGATTATACTCTTGCGCACGAGGGTTCATGGGAGAATGTCCTTCGATAAACCCTTCGAAAGCGTTGATCCATTGTGTGTCGTAGTGCTGAGCTCTTGGGAATTGGGAATATAGCTTCAATTGGGTATTGGTTGGCCACACAAGTTCTGGCATGACTCCAGCGCGCAACATCGTGTGGATTATGGAACCAGCCAAGAGCTTGAGCATTTGACAACTCCCGTGTTCAATCACCTCGTTAAGCGATTGTCTCAGCAAAACGTGTGAGTAAACGTATCATCAGGAAGGATTAGAGAACGCTTACAGAGTTGAAGGGTCATCCTGTAGGAGAGCGACGTTCTGTTCACAGTTTTTGAGCAGCTCAAGTGCCACAACCCCAAACTGTGCACTGATCTTAGTGTATTTATCAGTATCGGCTCGAGATTCAGCTTACCCATCTTCGAGTCTGCTCAGGATTCTCAATCTTGACGAAGCTTTTGACCATTGGGATTAGTGCTTGCTGTCCAGTGGCGATTTTCTTGCCCTGTCGCTCCGCTGTTGCTTGGGAGGATGTCGATTCACCCCCGTAAAGCGTCTCCTGAGTGGAATCAGGGACTTGTCCAAGCAAAAGGCGCTGGAAAAGCTCACTGCAAGCAGACATAAGCCTCGCTGCTGCGCTAGGCAGGGTTCAGTGTGAACGAGAATGCTGCAGATGATGACAAGAGCCATTGAGTCCAGCCGTGTAAACAGATTGACGCTATCTGGCTCCAAGGCCCGGACGATGGCGTCAACCTCTCTCCCACTGTGCTCAGACCATTCTTCACGGTACTTTTTGATCGTGTCGAGAGTACCTTTGGGGAGACTGCGGACGTATATCAGTAAAGACTAGCTGTCGTTCAACAAACGCATACGATATTGTCCCAACGCGTTTGCGAGCCTTCTTGAAATAGCCAGCCAGGCGATGCAGTGGTGAAGACCCAAGCGTTGAAGTCGATATAGAAGTACTCGATATGGAGCTGTCAGCCATTGCGGCAGTGGTCACTGGCTAGAGTAGGTCTAAGATCAGGACCAACGCTCAAATTGATGGCTTATGCCATCGACTGAGAAGAGAGTGCATCGCACGGCTGGGATAGACTAGTACGACGATGTACTGACAACCAAGATGAATGGGCGTTTTATGACGGGCTTCTTAATGTGGATTAGACAATATATTAAGGACAGACATTACGACTAGGGCGACAAAAATGCGGACTCAGGATATTGAGACGGCGTAACCTTGCTTCTCGGCCTTCAACTTCTGGACTTGGCCGTTGATCACGGCTATATAACCCAAAGATACTGCACGAACCTGGGAGATCAGATACCATGAATTCAGTCTCATGTGGCGCGCGAAGCATAAAGAATCTGGCCTTATCTTCATCATTCTATGTAGGTAATTGCGTGAGCTGAGGCTTCTACTTACGCTCGCGTCCAACAATTGGGAGATTAGCTTGAGGCACCTGCTTGGTCCGTCTTTCGCTGTGGTATTTGGAAACACTCAAGGTCAGCTGAACTTCCACGGACTCTTGTAAAAGTCTACTCTGTTGAGTCAGCTAATATACACAGCCGTTTAGAGAGTGGTACCAGTTTCGAAGCTCTCACTGATGGTGGTCCGGAATCGTAGCTACATTTGCAGACCTTAGCTCCGACGACCTTCGATTTATGGATGTACATCACGCTCGATACTAAGCTCCTTGAACTCGGTGAGAGGAATACCCAGGTTGGAAGACGCTGTTGCAATCATATAGTCTTCTCGGAATGCTTGAATCTCCAAATTGACATCGGTCACCCTCTCTCCGTGGAACCAAATCTCGATGTCATTACATGTTTGGCCCCACTCACCAGTCTTCTGAGCGCCATGCGGTAATTCACTGACGGGAAGAGGGACTATCACGCTACGAAACTCCAGGAACTTAAGCCACGGGGCCAGGAGTGCTTCACCAGTCATCTTGACGTATGCTTCTCGTAGACACCAATGCGCATAGAAGTGACGGAGCTTCGCTCGGATTTCTGCTTGGGAATCGAGCTGCTTTGTTGGCACGAAGCCAGCTATGTCCTTGATCTCTCGGTCAGAGAACACCATTTCATACACATTAGCCCAGGCTTCAAACCCCTCCTTGACGACTTTGGCGTAATCCCTCTCCCAGTTCATTTGAACAATATCCACGCCCAGTCTGGTCAAATCACCCGGACACCCAACCAATGCGACAAGCGTACCATGGTGAGAGACGTTGAACTGCAAAGTCCTAGCATCAGAGTCCGGAGGGACATAGCATGGCTTCCGATTACTATCTTCGCTGACGACAACTTCGGGCCAAGCGACTTGACACGTATCCGCTATGGCCCGGCGCTTGAGCAGAGAAGACCCCAGAGAGAGCTTCGCATCTTCCGGTCGATAGTATCGGAGTACCTTGGCACGCTCTTGCGGAGCGAGCAAGTTCAAAGCTTGGGTAGCATCCTGCCCTGTGGCCCAATGCGCTGTGGCTTTCGCGGAACCAGGTCCTCCGTTTGGACTGGGCCATAATGGGTCGACATCGAGGAGCCAGCGGAAGATCTTCGGATCATCCATAGCCATCTAAGGTAGTCAGCCCACTGCCATAGTCGAGATTGAAGATATTACTTTACATAAGGTATCATACTCGCTGTCTTTGGCGCCCTTCACCAAGTCGACACATCGGCCTCGGCCTCTCCTGAAAGTCCGACTTGGCAAAGAAGTGGTGATACCAGCTGTCAGCGCAAGACTGGCTGACCAATATTCCTTTTCACATTAGCAACCCTTGGATCATTTGGGCTGGAGTATCATGGACAACTATGCAATTGATTGCGCTTCTGTATCGCTCAAATGATTCCCTTCGCAACACTGCATACCGATCGGTAGACTCCTACGATTCGAAGCCGTGACCCGGCCAGAGGGGTGAACTCAATGCCTAGCACAGCGAAAGGAACAGGTGCTTGTAGCCTCTCTGCCATCCAAAAGTACAAGATTATCAGTGCATCCTTTGCACGTGGTAAAGATGCCGGTCAATACCAAGCACACTTACCCTCTCCCTCGGAACGACGCAGGGCGGACTCCCTCCAAGACGCTCCTTACGATCTCCTAAGCTCCCAAATATGCAGACAAAGGGGAGGAGGTCCAGACCTACCAGACACCGTCCTCTATCTGGCCTACGGCTCCAACCTCTGCGCCGAGACTTTCCAGGGCAAACGCGGCATTCGCCCCTTATCCCAAGTTAGCGTCGTCGTCCCAGAACTGGTCATGACATTCGACCTGGCAGGCCTCCCCTACGTCGAACCCTGCTTCGCCAACACCAAGTATCGCACAACAGAGCCATCGCCTCTCCCCTCCGAGAAAACAAGCCTCCTATCAGCCCCACCGCCCGAATATCACAAAAACCGCTGGAAGAAAGGCCTCGTAGGCGTCGTTTACGAAGTCACCAAGGAAGATTTCGCGCACATAATAGCCACCGAAGGCGGCGGTGCCTCCTACCAAGACGTCCTCGTCCAATGCTACGAAATACCGCAAAACCAAGCCACCGTACCCGAACATCCCACCTCCGACCCCTTCAAAGCCCACACCCTCTACTCGCCCATATCCCCACCCGGAGAAAACCCACCACCGCAGGAAGGCGGTCGCTTCTCAAGACCAGACCCAGACTACGCGCAACCCTCAGCTCGCTATCTAAAACTGACACACGACGGTGCGGACGAGCATGCTTTACCGGAAGAATACAAAACCTATCTACACCAGCTACGCGCCTACACCGTTACGACGCGAAAGCAGGAGATCGGTCGGGCAATATTCATGATGGTGTGGCTACCGCTTATCACGATGGTTTTTGGGCTTAATAGGAGGTTTGCGGATGAGGATGGGAGGGCTCCGTCTTGGCTTGTTGCAGTGACGGGGGCGGTTTTCAAGGGGATGTGGATGAGTTATGATGGGGTTTTTTATGGGGTTTTTGGGGATGGGGAGAGGACGGTGTGTGGGGATGGGGATGGGGATGGCGATGGCGATGGGGATGTGGAGAGGAGATCTTTGATACGGGGTTGGGGTGGCGATGAGAAAGTGGATGATTTACATCAGGTGGTATGATAGAAGGATTTTATGTACATTGTTGGGCAACATTCGGAGCAAGAGTATTGTATTGTATTGATGTTCTATGTACACGTGACTAATAACGATGTTGAGCTTCATTGCGAGCCTTAGAGGAATGACTCGAGCCGCATGCGTGCATTGTGAATAATCGCCGTCGAAATGTGATCAACTGCGCAGCCCCTTCATGGCGATGATGAAGTCTGGGAAATTCTGGCTCTGATGCGCCATTTGTACAGGCCTCTAGGATCTCTGATACACTGTATTGTAGCCACGGCCCGGACAGAGATTGCCATAGTCGGAATTCGATGCTGCCGGTCCGTTTCCGATGATGGAGGGTCGAGAAGAGAAGCGGTGGCTATTGTTCGCTCTACTGACGAGGTTCCTGGAATCGTCCTCGTGAGTAGCGTGGCTATCCTTCCTTCTTTCTTTCTTTCATGACCTGATCTCTGGATCTTCATGGATCGTGGCTTGCGGGTACCTCTTGTTATCTTGTTGTCTTTCCGTTGTGTAGGAGAGTACCAGACAATGATAAGTGTCTACCCAGTCAATGTAGCCGGTCGTGTTTTCACATCGTTCTCCAGTACCGTGCGTACTGTATCCCAATGGAGGTTGTCATGTTGTTTTATTATAGGATACTTAGCCAGGACTTCAAGAACCCTCATACAAAGACCGAATAATCTGGGCTCCAGACCGTAACAGCGATTGCCGATTGAGGAGATCCCGCTGAGTTGGCATGTCATAGAAAGCATGGTGCAGGGCCCAGGTTATCAGACTCTGAGCCCTGATCTCGTTGTGGTGGCGGAGGAATCTCGAATAGCACGTCGATGGGTCGATCATGTCTGTGGAGTTGGAAAAGAGAAGGGATGCCTCGGTCGCTGAGGACCAGCGAGGGTCGGGGTTCGGCATGGTTGGTGAATGACAGGGTTGTCGAATTGGGGTGACGGCTTGGTATCAATTGGGGTCCGTGGGAGAGGGAGATAGGATTGTGAAACGGATCTGTCTGAGGAAGTGCAAGGTCACGATCTAGCCCGGCGATCGAAAAGCCAGTATATGATACTGGGATGTAGACCTTGTGAGATCATGATCTGGGATGTGACTGCTTTGTCCCAGCTTCTCATCTGCAGGTCCTGTCAGCCGAGTGATATAACCAAAGCTGTTCACGGCTAACACGGCCAATCCAGTAAGCAACCCAATGAGACAATGATGGATTTCTCATCGGTTGATAACTTTTGGAAGCATAGACGGGAAAATCAGCCCACGTCTAAGCACTCGCTTAGCATCTCCGTAATGCTTGTTGCGATGCTTGATGAATGGACAGCTCTTGGCGAGCGATCCATCCAATTGGCAGAGGCGTTCAAATCATTGCTGTGGCTATGTAGTCACATCCCACAGTACCGGTCGCCTGGGTTACGGGGGATCGGGCGGTAAAGTATCTTTATATAAGAGCTGCGAATCGCGTAGAGTGGTTTTTTTTTAGCGGATTTCGAATTCTCCGGGTCGGTATTTCCTATAGTGTATGTAGGCGCATCGCAGTGCATTGCGTGGTTGATGGTCGTGTCAGTCAATTGCCCAATCTGACAACTCATAACCACGATGCTGACAGTTGAAAGACAATACGACGAGAGCAGGAGTCATATGTGGGTAGGCGAACCTAGCATCAGAAGAATTTGTATCTTCGATGACCATTTTTGCATATTGCGTCCTGTTCTTGATAATGATGCCCGTTCTCGAATCAGAAGCCCAAGTCTCAGAACTTCTATTCGGAAAGGCTTCAAAGTTAGACACACTCCACAAAGATTAGGCGATGATCATTGCGCCGACGACTGACGAGAGAGTCTGACTATACCCTGGTGCGCTGCATCTGGAAATTCGTCTGGGGTGTATATGAATGATATAAGCGAGCCACGGTCGTCTGACTGAACAACAAAACCGAGGGATACAATTTGTCTAGACCGAGCAAGTCTGAGATCTGTAACGATAGTATATTGTATACGATAGCATAATTGGCACACAGTGAATCTTCAGGGGACTCAAGGAGTCGAAGTCAATACCCGCAACCTACTCCGTATCGACAGGTAGCTTTGCGGGATGATAACAACATTGCTGGATACGGAAAAGCTACCGACGCTGCAGTCTCTCACGTAGGATTGAGCCATGCAACCCTCAATTGCGTGTGAGGTGGGGGGCGCAGACGCGACATCAGCAGATCCAATATCTTCTTCCTGGTTATCTTGTTGTCTCGCTTCAAGCGATCGTCGTTCTATGATAGGCGCGCTCTGTCTTCATATATACACGCGATACATGCGTTTCCATAATCGCGTTGGGATCGACTCTCGGAACTGGATCCTTCTCATGCTCCTTTGCCCTGCCTCGATTACCTGCCCAAGAGGGTTTCGGTTGCGACGAAGCCTTAGTCACGCTTTCCCTTTGTTGTGACATTGAAATCTTCAAAGGGTGCCAAAGTGACTTTTGTGGGCCTTCAAGTTTGTAGCTTGTTCTCGAGGTTTGGATATCGCGAGCATCATGGTGGAGAGGGGCACGATGATCCATAAGGCTCGACCATTACCAACTTGCTGGGAGCATGTGGGAGGAATGATATGTACTGCTCCGATCACAACAACAAAGGCCTGGACTCTCCTATTGTAGCGAACCACAGAACGCGCCTAGCGCATTTTCGGGAGATAGTGTGTTGAGATGATAATCGAGGTTTGCGATGGGATGGTAAGTTAGTACGGCGGTTAGTGTAAGAAGTGGTAAAACAGTCAGCCTTTGACGTTGTCGCGGCTGTATCAGTACGAGTTAAACTCCAGCGCTTCCAGCCTCAACTTGCGCATGATCACGAACTATAACTGGCCTCCACCACTTAAGCTCTTCAAATTGATCTTCTGAGCTTACCTTCACCTTTGTTAGTCATGTGCAAGTCGGTCAATTGGCTGGTAGGCGTTCTCATTGGAAGCGATGAAAAGCCTTAGGACAGCATGAGACGGGCAGAGGCCTCGCTTGGAGCAACCGACTGGCGCACTCCAGCAGATCCAAGGTAGCGCGCCGGTGAGCACTCACATTTCTGGCGATACCAGTTGATACGGCAGGTTGTCCTGCTCCAAGGCGTGTTTCGTCTCTCCCCAATCTGACGCTATCTCCGCATTACCCCATGTGGGATACCAATACTGTTCAAATGCGGGCGTCTCAACATATAAGAACATTCCCCTCCCTCGTAGGTTTCCTGATCTAAGCCGCTCCTCCTCTCTTTCTTTGCATCATCGGTTCCGGTGCATCGTCCGGTCACTGCTTCTCCAACGCTGGGCTGGTCTAAGCGTTCATCCCCTCTTTCAAAGCTCATCAATACGCCTCAACATTAAGGTCAACTGCACTCAAGAGTCGCTGCCATGGATCTTATTCCCAGATCCAATGTGGTCCACCGTTTGGAGAAGAAATCTCTCCTCACAGCCATCAATTGTGTCGCTGGCTTGTCGATCTTCTTCTTTGGTTATGACCAGGGAATGATGGGTGGTGTCAACACGGCACCAGACTACTACCACAATGTCATGAAATTCGGCCACACAGATCCCATCTCGAAGGCTCCGGTTGTCGACAACACGCTCCTTCAAGGCGGGATTGTCTCCATCTACTATCTCGGTACGCTCATGGGCTGTCTCGTTGGCGGTTCTTTCGGTGATCGATATGGTCGTATCAAGACAATCGGACTGGGAGCTGGGTGGGCCGTCATTGGTGCTTCGCTTCAAACTTCTGCTCAAAATCACACCTGGATGATTTGCGCTCGTCTCATCAACGGTTGGGGTACTGGTATATTGAACGCCATCGTCCCTGTCTGGGCCACCGAAACGGCCGAACACACGTCCCGCGGACAATTTGTCGCCATTGAATTCACTCTGAACATCTTCGGTGTAGTCATCGCCTATTGGATTGAATAGTGAGTTTTGTTCGAGCATCAGGGCCAATGATGGATAAGCTAACGGATAATTTAGCGGCTGCAACTTCTACAAAGGAGGCGTCACTGGCTTCACTTGGAGGTTCCCTATCGGTTTCCAGATCCTTCCACTGGTGCTCCTCTTTATCATCTGTTGGTTCTTCCCCGAATCACCCCGTTGGCTCGTCAAGGTTGGTCGTGAAGAAGAAGCTCGTTACGTTCTCGGTCGTCTTCGTGGCGAGACTGGTGCAGACGCCGGCAAAGCCGAGGCCGAATTCCAGGACGTTCGCAACATCGCTGAGCTCGAACGCAAGACTGCTACCCGACAATCGTACTTCGCCATGTTCTTCGGCATCGGCTCGGGTAAGCTCCATACCGGTCGTCGTGTACAACTTGTCATTTGGCTCCAAATCATGCAAGAATGGATCGGTATTGCTGGTGTCACTATCTTTGCACCAACCATTTTCCGTACTGCTGGTATCGCCAACTCTGATGTTCAGTGGATATCTGGACTCAATACTATCACGTACATGGTAAGTTTGATTTGATATTCTGGATCCAAGATGAACGAGCTAACCATGTCCTAGTTCGCTACTCTTATTTGCGTTTTCACTCTTGATAGGATCGGTCGTCGCTGGACCCTCTATTGGGGTTCCATCGTGCAAGGCATCTCCATGTTTCTCGCTGGCGGTCTCACCACACTCGGCCTTGCTCATCCAGCCGGCTCGGCTGCGGCAAGAGGCTACTCCTCAGGAGCTGTGGCTATGATCTTCCTTTTCACAGCCACCTTTGGTGCTACCTGGCTCACTGTCCCATGGCTCTACCCTGCTGAAATTTTCCCTCTGGAGGTTCGTGCCAAGGGGAACGCCTGGGGTGTCGTTGGCTGGTCCGTTGGCAACGGCTGGCTCACACTCATCCTCCCCGTCGTCTTTAAAGCCCTTGGTCAGAAGACATACTACATCTTTGGTATTGCCAATGTCATCACGCTACCCATGGTATACTGCTTGTACCCCGAATCCAACCAACGCACGCTTGAGGAGATGAACCTCGTCTTTGCTTCAGACAGCATCTGGAATTGGGAGGCGGAGAAGAACTTCGCAATCCTCAAAGAGCAAAACCCAGAGCTTGTTCAGGCTGCTCAACGTGGCAACTCCGTCATCGACCCTGAAACCGGCCTACCCATGAAGAGCGGCAGAGGTATGAGCCTGGATGTCAATGGTCTCTCGCACCACAACGGCGCATGTGAGGAGAAGCAGACCTTCAAGCACGGCTAGATGCTGATAGCGAAGATGACATGATGGAAGTTCGAAGCCACACAACTAGATGAGATGGTAACATGATTTTCGTTGGTTGCACAGATTTCTCGGGAGGCCATTGAAGCGTGCTTGATGAATTCCTTATAGACATCTTCGAACATATCTAGCAAACACTATTATCCTTGAACCATCTGATCGAGCATGCATCCCTCATCTTGTCCTCGGTCGTACCGGATCAATTGCCCTTGTAGTAGCATTCGGTAAGCTTCCTATTTCCGAGGTATCCGGATCTTCATCTGGCATGGCTCTCAGACGTGAATGGCGAGGCACTGCTTGATGATTGCTTTAACTTGGCCTTCTTCGGGATAGATGCGCAGAAGCCGGGAGCCAAATTGCACCTCATAGAAAAGGATAAGAAACAGTACCTCTTTAGACCGTAGATGAAGGCCTGAGATTACCAACGGGATCAGACTTGGATGAATTTAGCGTACGCTAGTGCCTCTGAGATAGATGTTCACGAACGATCTCTTGGCGATATCAGCTCAAAGATGTCTGCATGAGTCAGAAGCCTATACTCTACCATTCGATTGATAGTGCATTCACGTATGGAACCGGTATAGCCTCGTACCTACCTGACCTTGAGGAATAGGTATCTAGGACTAGCTCGATCCTGACCTCGCGAGGAGCATGAGGAGGCACGGAATGTCGGAGGTCGGATCTATTCTACGGGCCGATGCACCAATCATAACTTCGAATTGAAGGCGAGGTTTCCTACGATGCATAACATCGTCTTGGTGAACTGTAACTATGCTTTGCATCCCTTCCATCACCTCCATAGATTTTCTGTCCGACATGCACTGACAATCATGACGCGCGTACGCCTCCAAGCCCAGGTCATGCCCTGGGAAGGGTTACTGTCAGCTCCTGCTTCAGGCACCGAAACGCGTCAACAGGGTATTGTCAAATTATGCGTACCCTGTCTTGACAGTCTCACTATCGAAGAGCTCGCAGATAAGATCACCGTTCAATGGGGGAGAATATACATTGGATATGGGTAAGCACAACACAGCTAGAATATTTGTCCTTCTACTCTGGTCCGACTTCTGACTTCTGGTCGTGATTTACTAGGTCACTAGATATCAAAGAACTCAAAACTATGTACAATGAACGTCTGGACATGGAAGAGACTGTGGGCGCGTACTTTGATGACAGAAAAGATCCCGGTAATCAATCACCTTCCGATGAACCACCCTTCAACTCGATCGTAAGGGTCTATCGATTTCCGCCAGACCCTCGGGAACTTAGGAATTCTGTACGATTCGGCTCCCTTATGCCCGAGTCGACCGCGAGGCCTCGCAAGCGTCCCCACACAAATCTGTTCGAAACCCCCCGGAGAAGTCTACATCCAGTGGCCAGTATAGAGGTCTGCGACGACGAGCTGCCGAACGGAAATTTTCAAGTCCCAAACAAGCGGCAGAGAAATAACGAAGCTCGACCAAATGGAATGACCGGGTCTGACCGGCCAACGCTCTCACAGGGGTATGGAAAGGAAGGCAACGATATTAGTTCACAGACAATCGGCACACAAGGCTCGATACATCAAGTTCATGATTCGCAGATTTCCACGGCAGGAAAACGTAGGTCTCTCTTCTGGTGAAATGTGCATCGCTGACAAGTGTCATAGCAACGAACCCGTACGGTACCCCAACATCTCTTTCCCTCGTGAGCTCTCAAGAACCGATCCCGCCCCACCGAATCGATGTTTCCTCAATCCCAGACTCACCAACTAGCAGGAGAGTGACGTCTGTCGACGAGATATTGGATAGCACAATCGATCATGAGCGAGAGCGCACAAAAGACGAGTCGCCGGAGATCGAATTATCGGTCCACGACGTACGTCCTTCAGAGCCACGACACATGACTAAGCAGACTAATACCGAAGCACCGCCGCCTGGATTATTGAGGACGTTGCACTCTCCTGTTTCGAGTACACATCTACGAGCTACAGTGCCCAAAGAGGATAGTGAATCAGAGACCCGGGAGAGCAATATCCAGCAGAGCCCCCAAGATGTCGCCAGTAATGCTCTCTCCCCACTGACACCACAGAAAATGTCTCCCAAATCGGCGCGGGGCGAAGTTCACGATATCAGTAATCACCCCCGGCGGTCCTCTGACGACATCTTTGACACAGAACTCGATATCGAGGATGTCCCTGAGAGGCAACGAGTTCATGGCACCGAGCACCTGGAACTTAACTTCCCTGCTACAGACCGATGTCTTTCGCCTCATGCGCCAAGCCGCATCAGCAATGGTATCGAAGATGGATACTCTTCAATACTCCAAATTCCCAAATCGGGACAAGGTACTGTGGGGTGCTCGTCGAGCGAGCTCACCGTACCGGACAGGCTAATTAACGGCATCGGAAGTACGATTGTCAATAACCTAGAGGAACGTCAAAAGACCGCATCCCCCTATGGCTTCAACCAATCACGTACTATGTCAAGCCAAAGCGATCGATCAAAGACTAAAGGGTTGCAGGATGAGGAAGGTATTGCTCACGACAAGCTACTACCAGAAGAAGAACCCCAATGTCAAGCCGCGACTATCAGCTCACAAGAGTACAACTTACCGACCAAGAATTGGAGCCATCTAGATGCAGAGCATCCGTTCAAGCAGGCACTCAGCCGGGGGAGAAGGCCGAAGTTCTCAAAAAATCCCAGTCTGACAGACGAGGAGGTCTCCGGTAGCGATCGAAGCGAGCACCAGACCGAAGAGGAAGCACGCCGTCGAAAGGAAGCTGAAGAGCAGAAAGAGAAAGAGAAGGCTAGAGAGAGGAGAGCTGAGCAGCGACGAACTGTCAAGGAGATGAAGGCTAAGGACAATGCGGAAGAGGAGGACCGGAGACGCATTAATAAAAAGAGGATCCCAGACTGCATGACTGATGAGACAAGACTAGCAAAGGACGAGAAGGCAGGGGAAGACAAAGCCCGAGTCGAAAAGCTGGCGGACGCTGAGAGGAAGACATTAGCTGTAACGCAAGAAAAGGGGGAGGAAGTGGTGGAGGCGAAGGCCGCCCAAGTAGCTAAAGCAAAGGAGAAACGAGTGTCGGAAAAGACCAGGAACGATGGAGACCAAATGCGTGAACAGTTCTTGAAAGAGAAGGCGTTGGCGGAAGAAGCTGAGAAAACAAGGCTAAGGCAAGACGGCGCTAACCAGCTCGTAGTCGAGGAGCTTCAAAAACAGAACAGGCCTGTCTCATTCTTGTCGGCGTCGAAAGGGGCAGCAGCTAAGACACCAAGGTCCGCAAATTACAAGCCCAGGACCGTGGAGCAAAAGGCAAAACGCACAGAGCAGGCCGCGAAGAAGAGGGCTCAAGAGCAGGGCAGGGTGCTTGAAGCCAGAGGACCCCCGAATTGGGCTGAGGCACTCTTTCAATCCAACGGCTTGATGGACCACAGCAGTGAGCGCATTGACACAGACACAGAAGAAGAGAAACCGCTACGGAAAGTCAAAGCTAAATCATTAGGCCGGGATTGTCAAAAGCTTAGAGATTCGTCAGCCCATCAACCGGCATTTCCTTCTGAGCCGAATGGCCAACCCCGTAAATCATTAACACCAGCCTTACCGAGTTCCACTGTCATCAAGTCACCTTCCATTCGGGGCAGTCTGAAGTTCTCGAGTCCATTACCAGCGGTGCTATCGGCTCAAATGGAGACACCCCTTCGCAGCGCCCTCAAACATCACCAAGCCCCCAGTGCACAACGACGATCCGTATCATTTGTTCACGATCAGGGAGAAGATTCGGCACACAATTACGCGGTTCCTCCAACCTTTGTAACTCCGAAGCCTTATTCATCCACTACTCTGCCTGCCAAGACTCTTGTGGATCTCAATAACGAGCTCGCGCTTCCGCCACCCACTGTGACGAAAGACTCTCGAAAGGCTCCGGTTAACATGTCGACTGACAATGAGATATTGAAAGAAAGCGTTGCCAAAAAAGACATAGTGCAGCAAAAGCTCAATGTAATACGAGACAAGAGATTGAAGGGTCGCGCTGTTGATACTCCGATATCTTCAGAGCCCGGCCTAGAAGCGGAAAATGTCCTATTTTCCAGCCAAGTTGACTTGGACTCTGCCCCTGCTTCAGACGATGATGTAGGAAATGACGGCCAGGCCAAAGCTGGTCCAAGTTCGAGGAAGAGGCCTCGAACCGGGTCTCGGCAAGAACCCGTGGCACGTTTCAATCTACGGGGAACACCGATAGATCCGGCTATCCAGAATATGCAGTCCACAACAAGCGAGTTACTACCTTATCCTCTTTCTACGCGTGCAAGTCCTACTTCAAATTCGTCGTCCCAGCGAAAGTCAGTATCGCGGTCCCCGGCGCAGGTTATGTCAGAGACAATGTCTGTAAGCTCTACCTCTTCTTCTGGCTCGCAGCCCGAGTCGGAAGCGGAGTCAGGAACGGATTCCGAATCTGCTTCCGACAAAGGGGGCGAAGTCTTGAAAGTAAGAACACCTAGTAGTACACGATTTAGTCAGCCCTCGGCAATCGAGAGTGATGTAGCCAAAAAGATTATCAAAGTCAGAATGGAACCTCCCAAACGCGAGTCATCACGACAAGCCGAGGATTCTTCGATTAGAAACGAAGCTAAAATCGCCGATGACATGGCAGCAGGTGAACAGCTGCTGTCTGGATCTAGTCAACCAGTGGTACCTGCTCAGACTACAAAGACAGCACCGATGTCTGGTGAAGGGATTGCCTCTCATCACATATTGTTAAATCAGGGACTGAATCGAGATGGGCGTCTCCCGAACGGCACTCGTCCTGCCTATTACACGTATCCCAAATTGAGCACGCTTAGGGAGCTACAAATGTCAACGACCGCGGAGGTGGGTGGTTCTGCGTTGTCGGCGCAGCAAAGCTTCGCAGGGTCCCCTCCTGGGGCTGGTGAGTCGAGTACCTCGAGCAGCAATGAGACCAGTAATGAGAGCAGCGACGAGAGCAGTGTCAGTGATTCGGATGAAGACAATGTGACGACTGGTTTGGCAGGCCCCTCAAGCAGTCCGACAGGCTCCAAATCGAGGTCAGGCGGTCTCCCGGGAATGAAAAGTGTGATAAAGCGTAAGATAGCCCAAACCCAACAAGTTGTTGTGTGCTAATACGTCGTGTAGTCGCGAAAAGCATTGGGTTTTCTAAGTACTGAGGACGTCGCGAATTGTTCTTCGAGCATCAAATTCAATGTAAGCGAGATACCCTGTATGGATGGTTCATGAGGAGTAACCCGAGCCTTGTTGATCAAGAAATCTATCAACGTATGCTTATGTGCGCCGCATGGCCCACATCTTCTGTGAAAATTTATGCGCCTCGTCACCTTAACGAAATCTAATCGAGACGAGCGTCCTCCTTGCGTGATCATGATCATCAAGTGTATGATGTTATATAAACACCAATTGCACAATGGGATTCGTATTTCCTATCACAGCGGTAACTTTCCAGTATATTACGACATCGCCTATAGAAGTCTGTCTGGAGGATCTAGCATCCAGTCAAGCGCATGAAGTCATCGCTGTCCCACAAGGCCAAGGGACCATTTTCTAATGAGCAAAGCGTTGAGGCTGACTGCATGATGCGACGTTTGGGGTGAGTTGACACATTGGCTGATGGGAATTCACGGCCGAGATTCGATCATCCAGACGTTTTTGGTACCTACGGATCTCGTCACTCCTGCTTCTACATCTCCATCGATCAGATGACAAAATCGACTGCGAAGAAAGCTTGCATCAATAAGCCACGACGCCATAAGTATTATCCGACGCCGTAACATCATCCTCCACCAGCACAGCAACACCGTAACAACATTCAACACCATACTGTGCGCGACCCCCTCTAGCTATATGATCGCGCGTCAAGAATACAAAAAACTATTACAGTGATCGCTCTCAGGTATTTGAACCACCTCGCAGAAGAGCGAACAAGGGAGGCAAGCAATAGCAGATCCTACGCATCTCAAGCGCCTTCGAGGCATGGCTTTTGTTGAAGCGATATCAATGGAATCAAATACACAGCTCTTTCCCATGTTCGCCTGGTGGGATTTGCGAAAGTTTTGCCACATTCCACTGTCAAACACGCGCGGTTGTCATGGCACACAGGAATGTGAACACCGTTGTCTTCCGCAGAAAAGTTCGCGTACACCGTTGCAATGTTTCTTCGAAACTCACGGTTTGAAGGCATTGCTATGGCGGCGTGTTGCGCACTCCTGTCATTAGTATTCTTTCAATTGGCAGGGGCCGTGTCTAATCTCACAGTGCAAACAGTGACGAGAACGAAGACAGAGTGTACACTCGAGACTCCCCTATGGATATATCCAATCCTATACTCACCCTGTGACATCTGCAATTCTTCCCTAATTACAAACCTACTCCAGCCTATAACCTCAGCAGCAATTACTGAGGGAACGACAACGAAATATATCGCTCCATTCTGGGACTGGAATTTCCACCACAAGAAGACCGTCACAGTCATTGTTGAAACACATCCCGGTCCATATTCGCAGATACAAACTTGGTCAGCCGGACAGCCAAGCTTCTCGGTCGGTTCGACAACAGACCATAGTGGTGTCAGACATCATTACGTATACGAGGTTATCATCGAATACGTGATAGAAGGGTCGAATTATGTATTCAACTACCCTTTGACGGTGACTACGACCTCAACCTTCACTTCTTTCTTCACAACAACTCTTTACCCAGGACCGTCAGAGTCTCCAAAGCCAAACGGTGATCCGGCCATTGCCTATACCCCCGGACCAAGCCAGCAGGCGGGACAGAACCCTTCTGCAGGTGATGGACTAAGACCAGGGGATGGACAGCCAACTATTACAGATAAAGGTCCCGAGATATCGTCTGGCTCGAATAAACCCGTACCGCCGAACTTTAACCCATCGAGCAACGGCGGCGGTGTACCAAGCGTCAAAGCTAGTCTCACTTTCACTAATGCAACATATAATCCTCCAGCCAACGTCCCCTACGCCACTGCTGGGACTACTCTTGTCAATGGCTTTCCTACGGCCACGTTTGGACACAGCCTTACCGCTGCGAGTAGTGGCGTTGATGATACAGTTCAGAGTAGCAGCCCGGCACCCGGGAATGGCGGTGACGCTCCGTCGTCGTCGACCTTTGTCGACGACCAAGGGTTGACATCCTTTCGTGCTTCAGGTATCCCTCCTCCTTCAACTCCAGCCGGAAATACTAGATCATCGGTCATAAGCCCTAGCAGTAGCCTTGGTTCCAGAACTGGTAGCCATGCTCTTGGGTCTTTCGTCTTTACCGGCTCGAAATCATCGCCTTTCTTGGCTCCAGGGACTGCGCCTCCTTCCACCTCAGCTGAAGGTGTTCCTATATCTGGTACGGGCCTCAGCAACAGCCTCGCAACTGGAAACGGTGGCAACGCCTTTGGGTCATCCACCCTCATCGAGTCGGGATTCCCTCCTCTGCCAGCTTCAGCAACTCCACCATCGTCTTCCCTTACCTTTCTGAGTGTTAGCTCATTCAATTCAGAGTTAGGCACCGCTCCCGACACTGGCGGTCTTACGTCTAGGTCACCCACCCTTGTCCAATCTGTGACATCACCTTTCCCGGCTCCAAGCACTGCAGTTTCCTCCGTTACGACTGAAGGTATCAGCCCATCTAGTGCAGACCAGAGCAACACATTACATACTAGCAGCGACGCTGCTAGCCCATCAACATCTGTCAGTCCGGGATTGACAATTCCCCCAACCACCGGCACACCGCCTCCTTCCACGAGCGCTATTCCCTCTCCCTCGGCAACAGGTGCTAGTACAGGCAATGGATCCCGAACTTTTCAACTTTATGTCTCCAATGATGTTGCAGGCCTTGACAGACTCGCCGTCGGCGAGTCTGGCAATGGACAACTTGTCGTTGGTGGCGTCGTCGAAGCCACGGTCCTTAGAATCACGAATGCGACAAACATGACGGATCTGAACAACAATTACATCTACTTCGTCCCCAAGCCGCCTCCGTCCCACGGGCTGACCCGTCGTCAAGTGACCAACACTGATCCTACGCTGCTATACGCGCCTGGTAGGTTGTGTTTCATGTTCAACGAAGACGTATCTCTGGAGCTTCCACTCACTATACTAATCTCAATGTGCACTTTACTTGCCACTAGGATCAAGGGCTGACTCGAAATTATACAGATCCGCCTTCGAACGCTGTTACCTCGGGCTTTTCGTTGCAAAGCATCACCTTGTCCTCTAATACCACGGAGGGAAATTACACATTCTATACTTGCAGCAGGGATCCCCAAGCGCAGCCCATTTATGTGGCGGAGGTGAATCAGGTACCAGGAAGATGCTACAATTTTGATCTTGTCACTACACCGCCCCCATTGAATAACACCAATACGACGAGCAGCGAGGCTATGTCAAGTGCGGCGGCTGCTACATCGATTGGGCCAGTTCTTGGGATGTCAAGCACTGCGAGCAGTGAGATGATGAATGGTACATCAAGCCCAGATTTCGGTACGCTTGGCAGTCTGAGTTCCATGACAATGAATCCCTCGGGTGCTGCATCCTCAAACAGCCAGGCGGCAAGTTCATCAAACACTCGGCAGATAACCACATCAATTATGTCCAGTGCTGGAACTTTGAGCATCCCCGTGGCAGCCACCACCAGTAATTCAGACACTGGAGCATTTAGCAGCTTTGGAGCTAATTCGTCAAGCTTTTCACTGTCGGAGATATCCATGGGATCAACTACTCAAACGCCAATTAGTTTGGATACAGGACTGATTAGCACTTCGGATGTTGGATTAACGAGTAATTCAGGCGCTGCTATGTCGAGCGCCTTAGGGAGCTCAAGCCAACCAAGCAGCCTACCACCGAGTATATCGAATAGTCTAGCTGCAACGATATCAAGCGACTCTGCAGCTATCGTGACAACGAGTGGCCTGGCGACTTCAACAAGCAATGTGTATGGGAGTTCTACATCGAATGGCCCAGGAGCTGCCATGTCAACAATCGTTCCGCCGGCAAATTCATCCAGCCATCCTTTTAGTACCCCCACATCCGTCCAGGCACAGTCAGGCACCTCAAGTTCAGTAGCGACTAGCACACCTTCGCCTAGCGTGGTGCAAAACACTCAAGGCTACGATAATGAAGGATTGTACAGCGACAATCCCAACTCTCGGCTGCTGACTGCTGACTCGGTCTCAAATCCTGCAATGTCCGTCGAATTTTGTGCGTCCTACTGCTCGGCTTATTCGTACTTTGGGGTGGAAAACGGTGAGTGATCCAAAACATTCATCAATCTAGTCGTGGGTGACCTTATTTGTAGGGAATACTTGCTTTTGCGGAAACGCCTTCAGAACGCAACCAGTTCCATCAACAAATCAGTCTAGTGGTGCCGATACTGTTTGCATCGGAAACGCCACCGAGTACTGCGGTGGATCGAATGCCTTGCAGGTTTATGCGGCTGCTTCACTTGCTTCGAAGAGCTTGCCCGTCGCTACAAGTTCGGTAGCATCAGCAACTCCAACCTCCAGCACTCTGACTTCGCCCTCGAGCAAAGCTTCAACGATCAGATCTTCCCCCATTGCATCTATGACGACTCTTGCGCCGTCGAGCCTGGATCTATCTTCGGCAACCCAAACATCATATGCTTATTCAACACAAGCCGGTCAAACTCCAGTCGTGCAAACCTCATCCTCCGATGCCCAGACGTCCCCCAGCGTGGTGTTGCCCATATCGACATCAACTAATACCCCCTCTCCATCATTATCTCAAGCCTCATCGATTGGTCTTAGCTCTCCAATAGCGGCCATTGCAAGCTCCGCTCTTGCGCCAAGCCCTTCCTCGAGTTATCTGAGCAATATCGCAAGTCAGGTCTCAATAACTAGCCCGAGCTTGAGTTCAAGCAGCTCTACATTCCCCGACAGTGCGGGTAGCATCGCTAGTCTGACCTCTAGTGCTGGAACAACATCCAGCATGCCAAGTACCAGCCAGAGCTCGAGCTCCATTATAGCTGGCTCAAGCGTTCCTAGCTCGAGCAGTCCTATTTCATTTCTTGGCTCCTCTACTACTGCAACGGCTTCAAGCGTACCAATGCCACATACTAGCATTAGCTCTACGATTCCCTTTACGACGTCCAGTGGACCCATAACAGATTCAAGCTCTAGCTCCATAAGTGCAAGTTCCATGAGCTCCTCCTCCACGACCTCATCCTCCCCCACGACCTCCTCCTCCACGAGTTCCTCGGCCGTCAGCTACTCCTCGACGGTTCCGTTGGTACTAAGCACGACATCTAGTCCTATTATTGCCGGCTATAGCTCTACAATTCCCTCTACAACTCCGGCCTCTAGCGGACCCTTAACAAGCACATCTAGCCTTATAAGTCTTAGCTCCCTGAGCTCGTCTTCCGCGAGTTCATCCTTCATAAGCTATTCACCAACGAACTCTCCTGCAGCTCCGACGTCCAGCGGGCCAACATCAAGCTCAAGCCTAAGTCCCACGAGCCTCTCCTCCACAAGCATCTCCTCCACGAGCAACTCCTTCACAAGCTTGTCCTCCACGAGTCCCTACTCTGCCTCTTCGAGCTATTCTTCAACGGTCTCTTCTAGTACTCCAACCTCTAGCTTACCGATGATAATTGCAAGCACGAGTCCCACAAGCCTCTCCTCTACGAGTTCCTCCTACCCGGTTTCCTCCTCCTCTTCGAGCTACTCTCCAATGGTTTCTTCTACGACTTCAACCTCTAACTCACCAATAATAAGCTTAAGCTCAAGCTCAAGCTCAAGCCCGAGTTCTACGAGCCTCTCCTCCACGAATTCCTCCTCTTCGAGCTACTCTCTAACGGTCTCTTCTACGAGTCTAAACTCTAGCTCACTAATGACAAGCTCAAGCCTAATTTTTACGAGCCTCTCCTCCACGAATTCCTCCTCTTCGAGCTACTCTCCAACGGTCTCTTCTACGACTTCAGCCTCCAACTCCTCAATAATTAGCTTAGGTCCGAGCTCCACGAGTTCCTCCCCCTTGACTAATCCTTCAACGGTTCTCTTTACGACCCCGACGTCTAGCTCACCAACGACAAGCTCAAATGCAAGCTCCACCATCCCCACCTCAACGACATCAGCTACAATGTTTACCCCGAATGGAACCACAACAAGTGCGCTCTCAAGCTCCACGCTCTCAAGCATAAATACGTCGGCTCTGGTCGCGTCAGCCACGTCAGTCATTGTGTCACAAACATTGTACTCGTTCTGTTCTACCTTGCTCGGCTATACTACGCCTGCCACAACAACCACGAGCACTGTAGTGCGTTCAAACATCATATCGAACACGGCTACCGCTATCAATAATTCAACCACCACTGCGACAGTGACTCAGACCTCGTTCACTACCGTTCCTTCGACTACCACGCAGCCAGTAACCACGACCACTCTTACCTCATACCACATTGTCGCCTCAACTGTAAGGCTAAAGAAGAAGCGCGATCTTTGGGCACGTCAGGCAGCATCTTCTACTTTAAGCACACCATCTGCGCTTGCGACCTTTCCACCGGCGGTCGTAACTTCAGCATGCAGTGAAGAAGCAACGCCCTCAACCCTTACTCAAACCGCAACCTCCACGTCCAATTCCACGTATACAACGACCGTCCAGTCGACTACCATCGTTACAGTATATCAGACATCCACTAGCGTGGTGCCAGTAACATCAGGCGTCTATACCAACCCGGTCAGTACGGTAACCGCCACAACGACATCTACAACCACAACCACAATCACGTTTGCCTCCGGGGCACCGACAGCGCCTCCGAATTATCTCTCCATCTCGCCTGAGCCTAATTTCGGTGCTGCATGGGCGCTTTCTGATCCCTCCACCCACATGACGGACAATTACTACTTCCCATACCGGCGCGAAGTCTTCGCTTTGACCTCCATTGGCCAGCTCTATTCTGCAAGTAACAACTCTTGGTATGGGATCGCCTCCACCGCCAACGCCGGCTCCACAAACAATAAATTGTATTGGGATTCCAGAATGCAGTATGGGAACACAACATTCTATGGTACCGCGATGAACGATGGGACGGGAAGAACGCAGCTCTTCTTGACCAACACGGCCACAAACACTCCATATAATTTTTGTGTGGCCAATTTGGCGAGTGCGGATAAGAATGTGGCAACAGGATTTCATATTTATTTCTATTCAACGGCGGCAACCTTTACGCCGAATTGTGTTAATTGTAATCTGTACCTGTCGCCAATCAGTAATGGCTGAGAGGGATTAATGGATGAATGGATGGAGTGTTGTTGCCATTTGCTATGTGTGTTTTCGAGCGAGATTCGATAATAAAGCCAGCCATTTACACCGTGTAAACTGCGCAAGACACCCTCCGTGATGGCCGTCCTCAATCATGGCAGTATGACTGTAGATTGCCACTATGAGTACACACATCAAAAGTAAGGCAGTACTTCTCTATCTGGTAAGGGACAGGATGCAATGAATTTCCAACTTTGAATATTCCAGCGATCAACGGGATTAAACCTCACAAAGAAAGTGGCTGGCAAGATGATCACCTATCTGAAACGAAGGTGGAACATTGATGTGTTGGGTTTTCTCCTTCAATCAAAGTCGTCTCCACGAAGTGGCACGAAGTGTTTTCGCATAGTCAAGTCAAGCTCACAGTAACATATGTTCAGTATGCATGCGCAGTCCCATTCAGGCACAATAACTCTACGCTTCCCATTCCACCTCTTTCTGTCAAAAAGCATACTCTGAAACATGACACCAAAGCGACCTTTCGGGCATGTCTTTGTTCCTTCCATGGTCGTGCGATGGATGGGTTACCGTTAGCCTCTAGACTTCTTTGTTCTCAAGCCCTTTGTCCTGCGGCCTCTTTCTCCAAAGGAGCATTCCCACCCAATCCTTCTATTACCCCATGAGAATCCCATCATCTCAATCAGCCCTTCCATCACGACCACAGCCGCTCGCTCGCTCACTCAATCACTCTTCAAGAATCGGAAGAAATGCCACCGAAACCTTTCACATCCAACATCGCACACCCATTCCACAGCCACCCCACAACAGGTCGCTTCGATGATGTGGAGCTCGGGGTACCGGCTCGCTCGGCCATAGCATCCAGCTCGAAGGATGAAGAATCACCGTCGAGCAAGCTGCATGATGCGCGGCACTGCCTTAAGCGGCATTCGTTGGGGTTGATTGCCTTGTTCCTGATTGTAGCCGGTGGGATCGTGGTGCCGGTTACGCTTTACTGCTTGCACAAGCTTCATTAGGGTTGTGGGAGTGTAGGTGGTGGGATGGGGGTTTCGAAGATTTATAATGGTGTGAGTGGTTTTCGCACTGGGATGTTTGAGGAGAGGTTTTGGTGGCGGAATATGACATGTGCGTCTTTTTCAGTTCTGGTATATACTTGGACGACCTTCTATCGAGTACTCGCAATGAAGACTGATATGATCTCGTCAAAGGGCCTTAGGAGAAAATTCTTATTTGCTACTTACAGCCTTCTATCTAACCGCAAGAACGAAACCAAACAACCAAAAAACATCAGGGCTGGTGGAGATAGAGCGGGGACATATGTCGATACAACACTATTCTGATTGGAGCTACCGGAAATGGTCCATCAACTTGGAAAAGATGCCATAGTCAACGGATTTTCCATGAGCAGATAGACATACTCCATTCAATATTGATCTCCGCCTTTCTGATGTCTACAACATACGATGTTGTTTGCTAGACTCGCCCTACTTTCCTTCAAAGAAGAGAAAGTATGCTAAATTCTGGACGATCATCGCTGTCAGCCAGACCAATCAAGTCCTCGAATGAACAATGCACGAAAACCTCTCCGTTGATGAACAACGAACTTCTAGCGAATGCAAAGGATGGAAATACAATGGCATTGTCACCGAGAATCGAGAACCCACAAAAAAAATTATCCATACCTCTTTCCACTCATCGAATTCTCCACCTGAATTGTCAGCTGCAGCTCTCCACTTTACAACATATCGCAGCCGCAGCCTCAATAACAAAGACACACAGTCGAGAACCGCATGATGACGGATGGATGGGATAATGGAATAATGGCATTATTTCCTTTCTCCTCTCACCCAATATATCGTCAAAAACCGAGAGCCCACAAAGGAAATTATCCCTACCTGCCACCTATCGAATTCCTCAATGTGATACCTCTCTGCTTCAGCAACTGCAACTCTCTGCAGAGAATGGTAGCCTCGATGACAAAGAACGCAGAGCCGAAGACCGCATGATGGAGGGATGGGATAATGGCATTATCTCCTCCAACCCAATCAACATATCCCCCATTAAACTTCAATGTGATACCTCTCTGCTCTGCTCTATGACATATTGCAGCCGCAGCCTCGATGACAATACATAACAAAGACACAGCATCGAAGACCTACCTCGTGATGATGGATGGGATAATGGCATTATCTCCTCTGACTCAAGTCCTCCAACACATTCCATGACATCTTCTCTCAAGTATATAAATCCCCCTTCCATGCTTCTCCAACTTCCATATTCCAACTTCCATATTCTCGAACATCCTCTCGACTGATCATACAGAACAACATACCCCATCTCACCACCACAACCGACAAAACCAGCACTTACACACCACACCACACCAACCACCAAAAATCAGAAATGCCCATCTTCACCTCCCCCCGTCCCCAAAAACCCACTCCCTCCACCACCACCAAAATCACCATAACAATCACAACCACCCCCCCAAAGCCCGCCTTCCTAACATCCCTAAAAACCCTCATCACCAGCACCCTCCACAAATCCCGCCCCACCCCAACCCTCCAACCCCCCGACGACCTCCACGCTCAAGAACTCGCACGTGAGCGTCGCGAACAATGGCTCCTCATGGCTTCCGGTGGCCCGCTGATTCCTGAACGTTGTCATGATAGGGATAGGGATGTTCAGCGGGGGCGGGGGGGACGGCTTCGCGTTGTGAATGGGAGGAGATATTCGGGGGTGGAGAAGTATGCGCCGTACTATGATAACAGTCGGATGCAGAGTGCGTTGGACGGCATCGAGATCCTCCCTGGGTATCATGAGGGTGGTCAGCAACGACAGCAGCAGGGTGAGGCGACGAGGAAGATATATGGGAGGCGGATGTCGGGCGTCGGGGAGTATCCACCTTATTATGACGAGGGTCGGACTGAGAATGTCGTATCTGATGATGGTGAGACAGGAGGACAGACATCCGGCGGCGAGCGTGAAGCGACACGCAAGACAAACGGCATGCCGATGTCCGACGTGGAGGACTATCCGCCATACTATAACGACCAACAGCCACAGACCGTCAGAACCCCCGTCGACCAACAGGAGCCAACCTCCACCCTTGAGTTCACCCCCAACCAATCCCCCCACCCCTCACCCACCCTCACCACCAACCCCACCCCCCCATCCAGCAAAAACCCCAACACCCCCCCTCCAAAACAGCGCCCCATCTCTGGAACCGAGCACTACGCGCCCATGAACGCCATCGACGAGTATGAGCGCTCGAACCCTGTAGCGCTGGATTCGGTATATGTGATGGCGTTGGAGCGGGGTAAGAGCCCAGTTCGTGTTGATGCAGGGGAGGGATGTAAGTCGCGGAAGGATAGTGGTAGGGGGGGTCGAGATGATGTTTTGGGTTTGAGTGGTGGTGGTGGGCGCGAGGAGTTGAGGGATTTCGAGTCGCTTGTTGAGAAGGCTTTTTTGTGAGTTTGTGGTGGGCGTGGGAGGATTGATGGATGAGGGTGATGGGTGCCGATGCTGGGGATTTTGGATTTAGGGGGGGGAGGTGGAGGTATGTTGCATTTATTCGCCCTAATAGTCGTGGTTTTGGCGTAGCTTGCGGCATAGATAGGGGGGGGGTTCGATGAGCTTCTTTGGTCTCCTCGTTCTCGAGTGTTGGTCTGGTAATAGAATGTCACGATTGAGTTCTTTTCACTTTTAGATTAATTAGCGTACCATGATATAAACAGGGTTTTAATCAGATATGACTCACCAGAAGCCCCCAGAAGGTGCAGATTGATAACACTGTGGCTTCCTTAGTTGTTTCGTGCTACTCGGTAAGAATCTTACCATCCAGGTAGCGGTGACACACTCTCAAATTCAATCTCTTGTAAAGGAAAGCTGTAGTGATTTCCATCCTTCCTTGAACCACCCCAAACAAGACGCCGCCTTATCTTCCCCCCTCCTCCTTCAAAGGTCAGGATGCAGGCCACCAGGACATAGCATAGACTTCTTACTCCCCACTCCTTCTCTTGACACCGACGATGCATCAAAAGAAAGAAGAATGACAAGAGCACTGCGCAGTGCACAAACATCCCAGACCAACACAAACAAACATGCAACACTCACCCGTCCATACCACCTTTCTTCCGCCATTCATATCCTTTCAATCCCCATTCCACCCCATACCCCAGTCCCCATCCCATCACCCACCCACCACCTCCACCTCCACCCCCCCTCTCCAGAAATGGGCTGTCTCCTCAGCAAACCCTTTCCCCCAAACATCGCCCCTCTAACTCCCCATTTCCAATCCAGCCACTACGGCGCCGACGAAGAGCGAGCCGCCCACAAAGCCGCAATGGCCCAATACCCCATCGGTCTCTCAAGTCGAAAGGGGGCGCAGGATCAGGAATTATATTTTTGGAGGAGGAAAAGGAGGCGGATGCAGAGGAAAAGCAATAGTGTCTCAAGGTCGCGAGTTGATCGTATGCAGGTTATTGATGGTGTGGTGTGGTTGTATTAGTTGCTATGGTGTGTAGAGTGTTGTTGTTGTTTGGTGTTTTGGAAGGGGATCGTGGTGGAGGAACCGGGATGGGGGGATGCTTCTGGTGGTTGATTAGTCTTTGTGAGTAGGATAATATCATGTAAATAATGAATATAAGCAAGAAAGTCTTGTGCAACTCCAACCGGTGTTCTAGCTACGGCGAGGGCGGGCACATAATAACCACAACGCCCGAGTGAAGCGTACGGCCGTATTTCCTTTTCTCAGGATCTTGGTCTGACAACGGATAACGGAGCGTATCGCGATGCCTCAGGGAGTAGTGTTGATGTGTGAACGACACGGATAAGACCACGCAGAAAAAGAATGGCTTCGTCTTATCACAAAAGCAGAAAACACCATTCATAAGTCAATTTTCAAACCCATAAATCGTCGACCGAAGACCGTCAAAACCCTTCCCACAATCTCATGAGCAGAGGTTACCGTCTCCCACCAACCACTCCAACACCACGGCGCACAAACCATGGGCTGCATCCTTTCCAAAATACCAACGTTCCAAGAATATCATCGCAGAAATCTCATCTCCAATCACGCAACACAAGAGCGCGACGCTCACGAAGCCGCATTGAAGGGGTATCATGACTGGAGCCTTCGGAGCAAGCACATCCATGAGCCCATAGCAAAACAGTCATCTAACGCTATCACCAGGCTCGAGGACTGACAAACCCACTGTGATCAGGGGTGAGATGGGGGAACAACAGCAGCAGCAGAGCACATGCAATGATAGGAAGCTACCACCTCAGATGTTGTCAGGCTCGAGAATGCATAGGACACAGGTGATGAACGGTCAGCTGTGGTTCTATTAGCTGCTGAGAAAATCGAATATTTGTGGGTGTTGACGATGGTCACGGGTTTTTGCCACACCTTTGGGTATTGGGCGGGTAGCTATATTGAGCGAGGCTTCAATGTCCGTATACCTGGCTGGTTACCAGGGGAAAGGGCCTATTGATTAGTGATGGATACATCCCAAGCAACTCTGGTGCTGCTTGACTTTCTTCCACTCCCATTTTTCGTTCAATCGCAACTTCCGGTACAGTGTAAGAGAACGTACCAAGAGCAGCGGCAACGGAATGCCCACTGTACATAAACCCTACTCTTGTAAGCTGTAACGCACACTTCTATTGGGCTTCGAACCCTCTATATGCAAATCTTGGCTAGTCTCAAGCAACTTTTGCTGGTTTTAGTCGGTCTTTTCGTAGCGCATGAACCCACGTCAACATATCTTGTCATACCATACCTCACGTGCGAAATCTTAACTCGCTGGATCGGGATCCTCATCACCACTGACGCTTGGTTCCGACTCTCCGCCGCCCCCTTCATGTACCATGTAACTCAAACCATCGCTTTCTTGCCCAATCAGTGGCGCCCTCTCATCTTCTTTCCTCGAGTAATGACTCCCCACACTGATCACAGCCACGCTCAGTCCATGAACCATCGTCGATCCCAAGATGATGAAACATACGACGGGCCAAACGGTCTCTATTGCCTCTTTGTGGGCGGCATGTTTCGGCGGCCGAGGGTCTGGAAGTGAAGTACCGTTCTCAAGCTGTGCCCTTGCTTCGATGACTAGGAACAAAGCGCCGAGACCCATTGGGCCGAAGTGGCCACAGAACAGTGCTTCACGATACGTGCGGATGTCGGGGATGAATCGTTTGAGAGCTAGGACGACTGGTAACCGTCTAAATAGAAGGATCAAGACAAGAAGCCCGAAAAGCCTTCCCGGCGTGATATTTTCCGAGTACGGGCTGGGGCTGAAACGATTCCATGGAATGATCGCTCCGAAATACACGAACATGCTAGAATTGAGGAGCAGGTCAAGGACGTTAGGCAGATGAGTCTCCCGCGTCTTGTTGGCAAACCATCCATCCCATGCAAAACCATATCCGGCTCCGAATGCAACAAGGAAATCATCCACACCAAGCGTACTCCCAATGCCAATGCCGAACATGGCCAACAGAAAATAGAACACCAAGAAAGAAGCCGGGTCTATATATCCTCGTGCTTGCGAAAATCGTAGCGTCCGATTGAAACAGTGACCCACCACCAAACCTATCAGAAGACCCAGGGAGCATTGCCAGAGTACCGTGCCCAGTACCCACTCTTTCACTGCTTCTCCTGGAGAAGTTTCGATCAGGAAAGCCAGGCCAATGAACAAGAAAGGAAAGCTGACACCATCATTGCACCCACTCTCCGCACTCAGCATATGTCTTAGCCTTCTTGGCACCCGTCTTGAAAACGTACTCTCAGCCAGCACACTCGCCGCTAGCACTGGATCCGTAGGCGCCAGACACGCTGAGATGACGAGTGCAGTCGTCCATTTGGTTTGTAGCACCAGCTTCGTGAAAAGACCAGTGATGAGCCAGCTGAAAGTCATGACGGGTCCCAGCAGCATGCCCACGCTCTTCCAGTGCCTGCTGAAATAGGTCTTGGGTAGTTCCACTCCTACAGTGAAGCACTGCAGTCCAACTATCAATCTTGCGGTCTCTTGTGTGACATTGTCTTCCAGTCCCCAACTCTGGGGAGAGAAAAGGTTGGCACCTTGCGGGCCAAAGGCAATCCCAACGAGGGTTGCGAGTGGAGGTTCCGAGAGATGGAGACGGTTGCGAATGAAGGCGCTGAAGAGGGCATAGCTTAGGAGAAAGGCCGAGAGGATTAGATAGACGAAGTGGGCTGGGGTGGGTTCAATGTGTTTACTGATCCAAGCCATAGTTGGGCGCTCCACATGCAAGCCAGAGATGAAAGTTGGAGAGGCGTGTGGCTCGACGGTGTGGTCATAAGAAGAACATTTTTAGCTGTGGGGAGAGATGCTGGTAGCGATCCTGCCTTGAAGAGATGGAGAGACAGAGGGGCGTCTGGTTGGCGAATTGATCATCTGATATCAAAGTATGATGTTGAACGAAGTCAAAATAGTGCAAGGTAAGGTAGTTGCTCGCCGCACTTGGCCCACCATGTACGCTATAAAGTAGATCAAGAACTACGACAAGCTCACCGATTTACAACGTTAGATGCGATGAAGGCAGCATTGTTTAGATCTGCCCCGTGCACCTCTTTCCAAAGCTGTGACATCGGAAATCCTCAGAAACCAACGCTATGCAAAACGAGTTCTGTTGTGCGATCCCAAATCCATCTCCAAGTCCCATATCCAATCCCATTCGTTACACCATGAACCGTTACTTCATCTCTCTCCCTTCCTTGCCCGCACCCCTAACCTTCGTAATAAAAGCTTCCTCGTTCCCCACATTCCATGCGCTTTTCCTACTACCACCTCTCCATCCAACCACACTCAGTACCTCCTCGACACCGCCATACAGTCTGCCCTCCAGAGCACCTAACAGCGCTACCGCAGTCCGTATGATCACTCCGTCCCCATCAAAGACCATTACATCCCACACCCTACTCGCCGTTTCTAGACCCAGTCCATTCCCGGGACCAAGGAAGAGCGTACGCATCATTGGCTCTAGGACTTCATGCGCTGATAGACCGAGACCCTCGGGTGAAGACGAGAACAAATGAGAATGAAGGCGAGGGAATTTATGGGAGAGGAGGCCGTCAGTCAATTGGTAGGCTTTTGCTGTCGCCGAGGGGTCCCCTGTGAGGAAGGCAAGCGGCAAAGGTCGGTTGAGGAGATTGCAGAGGCATAAGAAGGTGTCACTGGATGTGATGAGTTGAAGGCGGAGTTGGCCGGCAATAAGCTGATGTGCATTAGCCAAGCTGAAGTGACGACGTGGGAAAGGCTTACATGAGTGCCATGACTGTAGCCGACATCCGAGCGATACATCGAATACGCCATCAAGACGTCGATTAGATCGTGATATAGAGGTCCGTTGGGCTGGAAAATGTTGAGTTCCGGAAAAGTGGCCTTGACGTCTCGTCGGATTGCATCGAACCAAGCCTTCTCTTTACTGGACTCTTCACTTCCCAAGTTTGCGATCTGCGCTTCCATTATCTTAGCCCTCTGCAAAGCCTTGGTGAAAGTGACTTCTGTTAGTGCAAGATCATTTCCAATCGCTTTTTGCCAGACTCGGGCTCGAGACTTCGGTGCCACTCCTCTCCACCATAGCTCGCGGGTTCGTGGCTCGCGGATTACTTGGTCCCAATTTGGAAGCACATGTTCTTCCCAGATTCGGAGAAGGGCGCTTTTCGTGTCATCGTTGGCGCACTGGTTATGAGCGACTCTGGCGGCCCTTCCTTTCTCTGCGATATTCGTTAGCAATGACGGTCTCCTAGCAATTGACGTCTATCCATACCCGCTTCCAAGCTGAATTCCATCATGCGCTGGTACTCCCTCAAATGCTTCCTTTCCTCTTTTTGGTCTTTTGGCGGCAACCAGCTAGGCCTTGTCCTGCTCAGAACCTTTTCTTTCTCCTTACTGATAGGAAGAGGGTCAATCATTATATTATTCTTCCTAAGCGGCGGCAGCTCTACCGTACTTGACTTTGCCCTAGATGATTTCTCTATACTCGGTCTTGTGATTGGTTCGCCACTTTGAACAGCTTCTTCATGTTGCTGCTCGACCAATACCGCATGGGATTCAAATGCTTCTGTCAGTGTCTTTGCCTCCTCGGAGAGCTCAGATAGCGCAACATCCCAAGATTTTGTTCGTGCCGAGGGAAGCCCGGGATGATCTGGCATGTGGCCTGTAGAAGCACCTCGCGTTAAAACCCTAGGTTTGCTGGACAAGGTAGGCAGCGAGTCTAGACTATACTGCAGCGGTGAATGTGCGGTCAGAGCCGGAGCTGTCCCTTGAGCTTTCATAGCGTGCATGCCACGAGAAGTTCGCAGAGGACTGGGCCGTTCTGGGCTCGTGCGCGGAGAAGCTCTGGGAGACACTGATGGAGATGTAGTCGTTCTCTCCGTTGGGAGTCGAGGCGAAAGCGGTACGTTCCACAAGCTGGCATCATCAGGCAGGTCCTCATCCAGGTCATCATATTCATCTTCCAGCTCTTTGATAGACTTGCGGCTTGGCTGCCATGAGCCCCGTCTCGCAGGCGGTTGTCTCATGTCCTGAGAAGGAGATAGACCTGGCCTCCTGGGCGATGATGGGCTTGGTATGGGCCTGGGTACTGGGGAGAGGGTGTTCGGAGAGGGCGATCGAGAGCGGTTATGGTTACTCATTGCCGTGATAGCCAACGACGGAGTTGATGGACTCCTCAATCCCCGTCTGGGTCCCGGACGTTTCCCGTTGGGCATTATTAGCGAATGTACTGGATGATGTCCCTTGCTCGGACCCTGCAATCTTGGCAACTGGCGTTCGTTTCCAGCATTTGTGAGCTCTCGCATGGTCGTCGTAGATGCTGCGCTTCCTCTCGGCCCATCAGTACTGATCGCAGCATTACGCGGTAAAGGCCGTAATGATTTGTCCATGTACGAATTGTGTTCCCGAAATGAATGATATTCTTCCTCAAGGCCAATATCTTCGAAATGTGTAATATCTGAAAGAATGCCGTCTGCACCGGAGAGAGAGGATGAATGGAAGGAGGATGACTTGGACGATTTGGAGCCGGTAAGACCTGGTGGAGAGCCAGGCGCCTCCGTCACGAACGCAGACATTTCATCATAGAAAGCAATGGCAGCGTCTGTCAATGAGCGTTGGGGGGTATATAATGAATGCCTATCTAAGTAGGGAGGTGAGCCGTTGACAGTGTAGCTGAAAAGTGGGGGGTTGGCCTGGTTGTTGGTCCCGTTGACCAACGAATGTTTGTTGATGCAGGTGTCCTCTTTATTATAACAATCATGAGTGTCCAAAGAGTGTCGGGGGTTAGAAAGAATAGCGATTGAAGCGAATGTACAATAAAGATGCTCGTCACCGTCGAGGTAATGCGACAGCTCCGACGGAGGTGGGAGATAAGGAGTGGCGGTCGGCATGAGGCCCTTCATTGTTTAGGTAAGGTAGTCTTCTGGGGGGGCCAGCCCAGCCCAGATATCCTAGCGGTCGATCCCGAGGAACAACATCTTGATGATCCTGATGAGTACAGTATTTCATGAGCGTCAAGTGCGCCGAGTGTGCAATGGAAATCGAATGGGCACTTAATTCAAGGTGATGCGAGAGGTGCAGGACAACAACGTGTGGGGGATATGGTATGCATTCACGCATTGTCTTGGAAAGTTGGTCTCCAAGAGCGACCCCCACCTCTTTCGCGTGTGCCCCCTTGCTCAATTGCATCACGAATAACCTCACAATGCGATGATGATGCGAAATTGCCTATATCTAGTATTTATACCCTCGAAATACAGCCTCTCCTTGCCTTGCGATCCTATTGAGCCGACACGCTTCCTTGCCATTATCGGGCGCCGATTCCCCAATAGCGACATCGAGCCATGCGATGACCTCGCCATACTTGCTCTGTTTCCTACCCAAGACGTTGCGAAAAGCCTTCGTTGCAAGCCTATATCATTCGGGAGTCAGCCATAGGACCTGCTTACGAGTGTTACTGTCAATATGGAGAGCGAGGGAAACCAGAGGTGATGGGATACGCGAGCTGCTCTTCAACACGCCGCTTACCATTGCACTTGGCGTTTGTTGACTGCGCAGCTGTAGTCTTGTGCAGGGTAATTCTTGTGTTTGCCCTTGATGAGGACGAATGCAAGATCTACGAGATCGGCAATGGTACCTGCATACGGGGCCCATCGTCAGTTGATGTTTCAGGAAGCGATGGAGGTCTCCGCGCAACGTCGTGTCCGCGCGGATGTAGAGCCTTACCTATCAGTAGGTCCAGGTGAGGCTCTTTGTTTCTCGCCATGCATCTCGCGTACCGATAGTACTTCATCGATGCCTCGACAAAGTTCTGGTAGATCGTTAACAATACCGTCCTGCGCGAGTTAAACGTCGTATCAAGGAACATCCGGTGCGTCTGGATCTTGAAGGCACTTGGTCACCTGCTTAGCGCATGCAGATACGCCCCTCACTCTTCACTCACCTCAATGCTTTGCGGTAGAATGTCTTGCCTGGTAATCTCGATCGTTCGACCGTCAACGTATCTGCCAAGACTGCAACACTTCAGCAATGACCTTGGGTGTAAGTGTAGGGAACGTCCTACCTGTTGCCTTCCTTCTATCCCTGTCTTTCGTAATCTCGAGGGTCTTTGTGTCAATCATATTCCCGCAGTATGGGAACGCTTTGCGGCCTCGTAGCTGGGCGACTTGGGTCCCATTTATACTGATCCTAAAGTTCGCCAGGCTCTTCGTTGGATTGACCTCAATGCCATAATATTTAACCCCATTGTGCATGATCTGCAAGAATTTCTGAGCATGGCTCTGGTTTGTTGTAATGAGCAGAAAATCATCAATTAATCTTAATAGAAGGCTCTCATCATCTCGGAGAAATCCAAGGCATTCGTTTTCGAGCTCCGCATAAAAGTAATTGCAGAGGAGTGATGAAAGCACCGAGCCCTGGGGAATTCCGGCTTTTTGTCTGAAGAACTTCTTACCGATCTTAATGATATTTTGTTTGATGTGGTCGTCCAGCAAACCGAGCATCTTCTTCTTTCCGAGTGAAGTCTGCACAATGCTGTCTACAAAGACTGTATTCTTTGTGGTCCTCGCGGATTCGGTTCCGACTACTTCATCGAAGCTGGGAAAATCTGTCGCAGCTCTGGCTGTGGAGACAAACTTACGCGCCAGCTTCGAGTGGCTGCTGTTAGCGTTGCCATAAGTACGAGTGTCGGAGGTTTTGATTTCAGCATGACGGGCAATTCGATATTCATCCTCGGCAATGATACTCTTTATAAGCATGCACACTTCGTGTTGAGGGATCGTATCGAAGCAGGACTTGGCATCTGCTTTGGCAAAGTAGAGGAACGGTCTTGACGCATCACGCTCATCAAGTATCCTTGCATACGACTTGATTTTTGGGAACATTTCTCCAACGGAGAAAAGAGCAGAGCCAATAAGGGAGGGCTGTTTCCTTCTCTTGTAGTCGAGGACATTGAACACAGGGGCCATGATGGAATTTATGCTCCTACTTAAGCTGACCGTTCCATTTTGCAGCCTTGTAGTTCGTCGACGAAGGTTGGTAATAGGACGCATCCCGGTGTTCTTGGGCAATAACCTGATCTGACTGAAACCCAGGGAGCGCGAATCGAGCATCTGCCTGGCTTTCACCGTTCTAATCTCCTCAAACATAGAAAGCTTGAGACTCGACATAGCAGGCTCCGTTAGCGACCGCCATAAATCGTGGCGAAAGTAGAAAAGGCGATTTTGATGAACATTTGATTCCGTAACGTGGAAATTACATCGGATTAATGGTATCAATAACGAGTCGAAAACGTAGTAAAGAAATTCCTGGAATGTCTCCTTTCGCTTCTGCATGTCGGAAGCCGCGATTTTGGCGGAGGTGCTTAGGTGCGGTGGTATCAACCACGCCACACAACGTAACTGCTGAATTCAGCTTGAGTGGGGTGTTCCATCCAAAGAGATCCATACCTTCATGTCTTGTGAGACGACATGTAACGACATGTTCTCGAATCTTCGCAATCGGACGAAGCGGTCAACATGCTGCATTGCGAATGATTTATTCGCTTGCCCTTCGTTGCCTTCGCCCCAAAAGCAATTCGGTACGACCCTTGAAAGCGCGGCTCGACAGAACGCTGAAACCTCCGAGTGAGGAGTCGCCAGTGAGACTAGCGATGGCTTAGGAGGGTCTGCCGACTTCTCCAAGTTAGCCAGGTCAAGTTTCGATGATGCTGACAGCCTCGATATTCGAGTTTCGAATGGTTTTGGAATTGACTTTGTTGGCAGAACATGTTTATGAGGCTTGTCTTTCCCCTACAAGAGTCAACAAGGGGTACAGTACCAAATGAATGACATTGCTTGCCTTCAATGGGCAATAATGTTTCAACAATTGATGGTACGAACATCGAGAATGATTCCTCTGCAGCTTGCGAACCAGTTCAAAAGTTTGGCCCCGAAGTCGTTTTGGTATATGATGCTTCGACGTTTGAGGACCAGAAATCTCAATGCCCGTTCCTCGTAATGCACGCCTCTCGGACTGAGCGATCTCGTGCTCTCGCAAAGTATAGTCTCGGAAAGGTTGGCTAGTTTGCTTTGGGTCAACGATAGAATCGAACACATTGTGCAATTTGAATTGTCTTGGAAAGATGTACATCATGATGTGCACTGTATGGTGTGGACTATTCGTGTTGGGATATCGGTTCAGAACATCTAAGGTTGTCAGAGTGCGTATGGATTACATGATATCAGACTCACGAATATGTCGAAGGCCAAAAGTGACTTTGCTCTTGGCATTCAGCGCTGCACGTGCATAAAACATGCGATTTCGGACGAAGTTGATGGCCGACGGACTATTATTGTGCGGCCTACTCACTTTGCATAAGCTGCTTCGAGAATCTAGTTTGCCAGATCCTGATGAAGCAATAGTTTTCGAAACTGCGAGAGGTGGCAACTCGGTCACAGGGGTACCTGAAAACACTGTGTGAATTTCATCCGCCTGGAGGCCAAAAGGTTCGCACCTGATAACTGGTAGAAGTTGCCTCTACACCCATCGACAGCAACGAATATACCACACTCCAGGACGAGATCAAGCATGATCCGATCGCCCTCCTTGCCAAGCAAGCCGAGAAGCTCAGTCCAAGCTCCGTTCTTCAAAGTGTCCACGTTCTCGTTCGGGTAATGTGACACAAGGCCTAGTATACCGGCGACCGCACAGTGATCTTCGTTCACTCTTCGCGGGTTACCCGCTCGCTGGTAGCCATGACATAGCATGTGTGGCGGCCTGTGAACTTGCTGATGGACTTTGTAGAACAATAGCCAGATAGCGAAGTCCATGAGTTCCGATTGCGAGGTAGATCCCTCTACAATGCTACTACGAGCAGTGAGGGTGAAGTGCTGAGAGAAGGTTTCAAAGTCTTTAGATCGAGATGAGGCTGTCTTAGGCTGCTGCAAATCTACCATGCAGACCAATGTTCTATCGAAAAAGTCCTCTACTGCAGAACCGATCCTCCGGCGTCGTGCCTTGGAGCTTGTTGGCAATTTTGAGAGTACGAATTTTCGTAGGGTCGAGATCTGGGTATAGTAAAGACATAAAGTAGGATGCTGTATGGACACCTGCTGGATGTCGGCCTTGACCTTTTTCCTAGGATCTGCAACAATGTCGTGGGTGGAAGACCGACTGCGCTTTCGCTTCTTGGTCATCTTCTACGGGCCGTTCGAAGCAGACGATAACTTGAAAACCTTACAAGCGATCACGGGCGGCGATTGTAGGACACAAGATTTCAGATGAAATGTACAGATCAGAAATTGGATGATTATGACATCTTATTGATATAAATTTGAACGCGTCCTTTGAACGCGAATTGTAATTTACATTTAGTAAGGTATCAGCCCTATTCTACAGCAATGGCAGCAAGTCTTACCGAAGAAGCAAGAGGAACAAGCACAGATCACATCGGAAACATAAAGCGAACAAGAGCAGAGAAACGTCGTGTCGCTGTGTAAGGTTACTGATAGTGTATCGTTGATCGTGATAAGGAATTGCTCCCTTCCTGTCGTACTGGGGCATCTCACAGAGTAATACAGAGGAATACCGGTTGAAGCTCCGAACGTGCCTTACATATGCTTGTTTCAGGACACCCTCGCCAGTCAGCATTGATCTTCTGAAGGGCACGGTCCGTCTTGTTACTGCAATAATCCAGATTTATGCACCCTCAAATGCGCAGCTGTTCAATGAGGGACGGTCGCTTCGGGCGAGAAGCGCCAGCCTCCCTCCCAGTGATAAAATTCTCCTGCTCGAGAAGATTGCGTGTAATGTCATCCTCAGAAAAACAAACTTCTGTCAAAGTGCATATGTAGACCACTGTTATCGGGTTGTGCAGGATAGTACTGTGGAAAGCCGAGAGGACTGTGATGCCAGCGAGACCCCTGTAGTCTATATTTCCTGCTTTTCTGACGCGAAACTATTCTTTCTGTTTAATGGGTGCGCACTATTAGAGTGAAGTCCATGTAAATATCTTGGTAGATGCCCGGCACCGGTGTCGTATGTGGTGAAGCACGAGCCAATCCGTCAAGCCGTTATCAGCGGATGGATCTGCTGGATGAGGCGCCCTTTTTCGGAAGCGGAACGATGGACTCAAAGGGCTTGGCAGCGACTGGCCCTAACACTAACAGGCTAACCGTCCGCCCGTCCCATTGGTTCTGGTGCACTCGGCCATTCTTGCAGCACTGAGCCAAATCCACTTCATCCAGAGACGCTTCTAATCCTAGAACTACCTTAGCTTCCTTCTTGTCCAGTGAACCTCATCTGTACCTCCACTTCTCCAGCAGCCTACCTTGCAAGAGATTACCTACACGCTCCTCACCCTACGCGATCGCAGACTCGATAGCATTCATACCTCTGAGTCCGTCCAGCTCATTCTACCGTGCGACAGCTATTCTATTCGAATCTCAGGGCCGCACTTCGGACCGGCAGGAGAACCTTGCACGCCGCTATCACGGTCTCCTCTATTAGGCCGTGCACCCGTGTACATGCCTGATCTATCCCAATCAGCGATGCCCTGTTGATTCTTGATGCTGTTCGGTCACCATGTCGTCCCTCGACCAGGACCATACCCACTATGCCTCAGGTCCTCAGACCGATCAACAACGATCCGCTTTTACCCCCTCCACAACATCAGATGGTATCTCCTCTTTACCGCCCTTGCCAGCCTACACCTACACCAAACCTTCAGCCAAGCGGCCGAAGGTGTCTGCGGCCTTCGAGCAGAACATTCCAAATGTTCGTAGCAATGGTGGCAGCCGCAGCGACTCGCCTGACCCGCACGAATTCTATAGGCGCCATCAGGATCAGTACAGGGCGTCGTTGGCAGGATCATCTGGACAAGGAGATATCAAAGTGGAACAACGCGAAAGTGGCATGGCCGCGTACGGACAGAAAACCAATTTGGTCGTCACGAAGTCTAATGCTCCGAAGCTGCCTCCTTTGACATCTCGAATACAACCTCGATACAATACGTCCCCAACGTCGGACAGGTCACCTTTGAGCGCTGCGAAATCGAATCCAACCCTTTCGTTTACAGCTCGTAATCGGCAAACATCCCTGAAAGATCTGGTGAACAAATTCAATCAGACTCAAGACGAAGCCTTACCTCTGCCAAGAAAATCCAGCTCGAGATCGCCGTCTGCGAACTCCAACCCTGGAAGATCGTCAACTAATGCACATGTCAATCCCCGCAAGTCGTCTCTCTCAACCAGTACCGGCGATGTCTCGGGGAAAGAACCCTCACCAAACTCAATGCAGACCAAGGGAAAATCAGGGTCTCAGCTTCAGAGAGGGCGAATGGATGAAGACATTAATGCCAGCCCAAGGTCGAAGAGGGCATTGAGGGTCCACCGAACAGAGCCGATTGATTCCCGACAGTATGCTTCCGGTACCACCAATGATCTAGGCCATCATGTCAACATCCCTCCCCGTAGGCCTTTGTTCGGGGAGATTATTGCAACGAGTCCAATCTATACTGATCTCGGCTTTGGTATGTCGGGGCCGCGCCGACGGAGAGGATCTGAAGGGAGCATGCACACTCCCAATCCGATATTTCCACAAGAGCGTGGGCAATCAATACCGGAGATCTCGCCTTCATCGCCTTCTGCATGGTATCTAGGCCTGACACCAACGCTGGAGGAAATCAAGATGGAGAAGAATATTCCAGATCTCCCTTCCAACCTGCATCGCAGGACAAGAAGCGACTTCTCGGGCGCACCCTCAAAGCCACCGACGTCGAGGATGTACGGAGTCAACCTGTCGCCGTCTCGTGACCCGCCATCTTCTTCCAGCTCTACTACTACCTCTAAGCGCAATTCTCGGTCTCGCATTCCAATTAGTACCGCTCGACGGCTGAGCACAGCATCTGATTCGGGGAATTCAACGCAGTCAACGCGGGCTGGTTCAGCATTGGGAAGATCGCATATCAAGTCTCCCACAAGGCCTGCAGCTACAATACCGAAGCACCTACAGAAAACTCGTAGTCCGCCGCGGCATTCGAGATCAAGTACTCCCCAGAGATCGCCAAGGAGGGGTGAACTCGGTTCGGAAACAGGCCGTCCTACAACTAACCCACTTCTCACAGCTTACATATCCGCTCCAATGCCGAAAAAATCTCCTCCACTTCGGAGTTCAAGGCCTCGCCAGCCGGTATCGAACGCGTCAACTTCAGCTTCACGGGCGCGAGCGGTTGAGAGGTTTTCTTGCCACGAGAATGGTAGCCCAAGGAACACAAGGGAAGTGAGGCTACACAAACCTCCAGAACTGGCAGGCGTGGATTTTGCAGCAAGGAGGCAAAAAATCCAGCAGGCCGTTACGAAAACTGTCAAAGAGGAGGAGAAGAAGGACGAGCAGAGGAGGGCATCTATGGCTGTGTCAATGGCACCTGAGGGTCACATGGCTTACGGTGTTCCTACGGCCGAAGAGAGTGATACACGGGGTTCTCAAAGTGGGGTTCGCGCACTCGAAGTGAATGCGGGTCGATCAACAACACCAGACACCGAGGACGATCACACAACTCCTGCGGAGGAAAAGTCAGAACCTGAACTGGCAATAATTACTGGCCAGCTTTCAGAGAGATCTGTGTTAGACATGAGCATGGGGGATTCGCCCACCCTCGGCACGTTCCATAGATTTTCAGTCAGTTTGGACCAAAGCCAAAAGGGTGGTGAAAGTACCCCCTCAGATGTCGAGCCTAATTCCGCAATCACTGCTGGTACATCCGACTCAGTGGACACCTTTTTCGACGACGAACCTCAAGATGACTCGCTGCATCATTTTCGCCATTCAGACATGCGACAAACTCTGCCAAATCAGATCTCATCTACGCGACGTCCAAGCTCTATCCCAGAGAGAGTACGGCAACACTCTGCGCTAGAAAATTCTGTTACTGAGACGGATGATCGGGAATCAATCCAGATTATGCTTGGTGAAACCCCGATTCTTGAGAACGCGCCTTTCAAGGAGCAACAATACGATGGAAAGTCGAAGGAGCCCCAATTAGATGAGGGTCCCGAGAGTCGATGGAGCATGAGTTCATGGACTTCATCAAATAAGTCACGAGATGATCGCGAATCGCCATTGGAGCGAATTGACGAATATTGTTCAACGCATCCTACCGATCAACCTCACCTGTCCATCTCCACGTCTGCAAGCCAGCCGACTTCCCAGCCATGGTCGCCGCAGTCGTTTACGTCGGCTCGAACTGGGCGGACTACCATGGATAGTGAGGGCTACAGCACCATCGACCGCTTTCTAGAACACTATCACGACTCTAGTATCGTCAGCCCGGAGCTTATACAGGACATTCAACAGCATGTCCTCACCCAGTCTCCAGATCTAGCTCGGCAGGGCGGTTGGGATCCCAAGAAGGTGACAGCGTTGTACTTGCAAGAATTGGCAAAAGGAAGATATGGGCAACCAAATTCTGTACCAGATCCAGTCAGATCTCAGATCAGTCCCCGAACGAGCTCTATGAAGATCCCTGAGGTCCCCGAGAAGGAAGTCAGAGAAGACCATGATGAGAAAATGTTAGAGAGCATGGAACGCCAGAATGGAGATCCAGCTCCACCGGACACTAATCTTTCTGTCGATCAAGGCGAGTCCAAGCCTGCTAGAGCAAGCTTAACCGGCCCGGAGGATTGGAACATGTCGCCGTCTCTCGGTGGTCTTGACCTGCAAGCCGAAGCTGGAGATAGTCCCTCGGAAGACAAACCAAGATTACCTCCAAAGGACTGGAGGATGACAAAGAAAGAGATAGCGGAGGTTGCAGACCGCAAGGATGGCCTGGTACGACAACCTCCTGCAGACTTTCACCCACAATTGCCTCCAATCAATGGGCTAGGGCTTGACATCAACATTGTGCCGCCCCAGACGAATGATGCGCCCACCGTACCTCCACCGTTACTATTCCATTCTACACCGCTACCGCCATTCGAAGCATCTGATCCACTTAGGGTTCGCTCGCCGCCTTCACTAAGCGACTACAGCAAGCAGGCACCTCCAAGAGTCCTTAAGGCCTCGACTGCTGATCCTAATCATCCGCCTCTTCCGGATCTTCCTACTGACGACTCTCTTCATAAATCGAGATCAGCCAATTCCTCGAGTCACCAGCCATCCTCGTCTGCGTTCATATCTCAAGATCGATCTATTGTAGATCAACCATCTGCATTGACAGATGTATCTTCCAAGAGTTCGTCGCTGACACCTGATCAGAAACGCTTGACAAGACGACGACATATCATAAAAGAGCTCGTAGACACCGAGCACTCTTTCGGTCAAGATATGAAGGTTGTTGATGACATATACAAAGGCACTGCAAACGTCATTGTCATGTCACCTGAAGATGTCAAGACTTTGTTCGGCAATTCCGAGCACATTGTGGCCTTTTCGACAAACTTTCTTGATGCACTAAAGCAGGGCTCGAAGTCTGTGTATGTCCTGGCGAAGTCGAAGCGATGGAGAAGTAATCGAGTAAGCAACGCTACATCGTACAGCGGTAACACGGATGATCAATCGTCAATAAACGGCGTTGAACTTAGCGACGATGAAAAGGATCGCAAGACGTTCATCGGCGAACAGTTTCGTCACCATATGGCAAGTATGGAGAAGGTCTATACGGAGTATCTGAAGAACCACGACCTTGCCAACCAAAAGCTTCAGGCGCTGCAGAAGAGTCATAAAGTTGAGATCTGGCTCAAAGAATGCAAAACATACGCCGATGACCTTACTTCAGCATGGGATCTAGATTCCCTGCTGGTGAAACCTGTACAACGGATTCTGAAGTATCCTTTGTTGCTTGACCAGCTGTTGGAAGCGACACCAGAGGCTCATCCTGACTTTGGGAATTTGAGCATCGCTGCACGGGAGATGAAGGGTATGGCAAAGAGAATTGACGAATCGAAGAAGCGTGCCGATCTCATGGAACAGGTAACAAACACGCGAAAGCGCAAAGAATCTGACGTTCGGGTAGGCCTTTCCAAGGCCTTCGGACGCCGGACGGAAAAGCTCAGGCAGCAAGTCGGCCTTTCTGATATGGTCGACGACAAAGACTACTCTGCAGTCTCCGAGAGGTTTGGACAGCACTTTTTCCAACTTCAAGTCGTCATGCGCGATGTCGAGATGTACGCCAACGACGTTCAGGTCTTTATGAATAAATTCTGCGACTTTGCATCAAGTATGGAGGCACATATCGATGTTGGCCAAACCAATCATCCCGAGCTCGAGAGCAAGTGGCGAAAGTTCAGGATGTCTACGAGAGAAATGTCCATGACCGCTCTCACGGACCATGTAAGTTATCCTCCGCATGCCAGAGGGGCCGATAGGAAGCTAAAGCTAATTGACTCAGGTCGCTGCTGTGCGTAAGAACGTCATTGAGCCAATGACGACGCTGTTGAGACTGCATGATGGTCCTCAAAAACTGATGCACAAACGCAACAAACGAGTTACGGACTATGCACGCTTCAAAGCTATCAAGGACCGAGGGGATAAGCCCGACAAGAAGACCATCGAGCAAGGCGAGCAGTTCCAGGCAATCAACGAGACGCTGAAAGATGAATTACCCCGATTGTTCGCCTTGACAGGCAAGCTTGTGGAGGCCTGCCTGAACAACTTTGTCCAACTGCAGCTTCAGTGGCAGGTCATATGGCGTAGGAAATTGAGCCAGGCCCTCGACGACAACAAGCTTCCCGCCAAGGCGCAGGATATTGTGGAAGCCTTTGCGGGTGACTTCGCCTTTTTCGAGGCTCAGGTGCTTTCCCTTGGAGTTTGCAATGGGTCCATGCTACAGGACGTGAACAGCCAACCCAACTACATGTCTCCATCGACGACATTGAATGGCGATGATCGGGGTTCTGCACGACAAGCTTCCCAATCTTCCTCGACCGACCGAGCGCGTACCCTATCAGTCAGCAGCGATCAGTCACCGATGTTGCCTCAACCCGACTTTGGAAGTGGCGGAGGTCGTAGCAGTGGCAGTTTCTTCCCCATTGAGAACGGAATGCAGCAGCTAGCGCCGGCAGGCAATTACGTCACCGGTGGACGCGTGCGCGCTAGTTCCACGCTTTCAGGCCACAGTCCGCGAACACCCGACGTACCCGGAAGCTATCACTCGTTTTCGAGCAACACCACGCCAGTCCTCGCAACGCCGGGCCGTCCGTCAACCGCAACTCCCCGAACCTACACCGATCCCTCACCATCTATATCACGTCTGAGCATCGACACTCCTAGCATAAGCAGGCCAAGTGAGGAGTCGACGCGTGCAGGTAGAACATCACAGAGCACCTATCCTTCGACCTCTATATCCTCCCAACACCGCGATCACTCAGACTCTCCAAGATACTCCAATAACATTTTCCATTCCGCCTACCCTATGTCTGACTCTCCTCCAACGCAGTCGCCGGCTCCTGAACAGGCACAACAAGGGTTCAACGTTATATTCCTAGCCGCTAGCGTATACGAGTTCAATATCGATCGCGACAGGAGGGAGGCTGGTTATCCCTATTTGACCTACATTGCTGGCGAGGTGAGTCTTGCGCAACCGGATCCCTACTGACGTCGTGTTAACTGAACTCACTTAGATCTTTGATGTCATCGGCGAGAAAGGCGAGCTCTGGCTGGCTAAGAATCAAGATGACGCGGACAATCTGGTCGGATGGATATGGAACAAGCATTTCGTTAAGCTGGCGTCTTGAACGTCCCCTACCCAAGCACGATCATCAGCACCGTGCGCGGCTTCCCTCACAAGCCAAGTTCACATTCGATTACGTGCTCTCAGCACTTTTGCAATGATGCATATCACCACCTTTCCGAATCACCTGTCAGTATCGAATAATTCTGTTACATTATCGGTATATCACGCTTACGAGCTTACCACAAGGATCGGACGAAGGCATTTCTCTTTTTCATCTGTGTCGATCTCCTGAGTGGAGGGCTAGCATAAGGTGTGCGCATTCATGAGCGACGAACGTCTGTACAGAGCGTGCAAGCTCCATTACGTGTCACTCTGTCATAGGGGAGTCAGGTCGCAATACACTTGTAATATAGATACCCAGATACTCGATGTTCTTCCGTCAGGCATAGGATCGGGTGACGGGGGGAAATGATGGCTTGAGCATGCAGAGGGAATGAAGTCAGTATCAGTTACTGACGAATGAAATGGAATCGAAAGTTAACAGAATGGTCCCAATTGAATGTAACCAAGGGCTCAATGATACTCATGCTATATACGTCTGCCTGTCATGCTTTCCTCAATGCGCCCATTGCCTTCGCAGCTCTCCACTGATCCAAGTTGTGGAAGGTCGGCACCTCATCATGATTGGGTGATTGACGAGACCATGACTCGCAGCTCAGCGGTTTCCTTTCCGCGTATCCTATTCTAGCTGACGATCCGACCATACACCATAGAACCTTTTGACTGCAACAACCAGCGCTGGCCACGTTGAGCCGCACTGAATGCTGAAGGAACCCAGGGCCCGGGCGCCCCGACGAGTTCTGATAGGGTGCCGAAGAGGATCGACCGACTGCAGTGTGACAGCACCAAGCACAAGCGACCACGAGCGCCACCACCGGAAGGATTCTCCCTGCAGCTACCGGGACGATGTCATTGTTTTTGGGTCCTTTGGGAGGGGCTGTCCCCTCACACGCCCTGATCACGGCCCGAAGATTAGCATTGTTCCAGCATTGGGAAGAGCGCCAAATGCCCCTAGAGCAGCCTAGAGTGGCGCTTGGGCAGCCCACCGGAGCGGTAAGCTGCTTGGGCCAACCAATTCCATGGGAAGTCGGTATTAGGCTTGTACTTTAAAGTTAGGACTTGGGAGCCTGCCTGGAGATCGACATTTTGGGTTGGCGGTTCCAAGTGGCATCGCAAGAAGTCGTCCAGTACGGAGTACTTTACTTCATCCTCATCACTGCTGATCGATATTCGAGGACGACGAACACAAGTATCGCCCCTAGGTCTATGTGATGCTGCTTCCCTCTGCATGATCGTTTGATAGTTTCACGTCGCCAATCCTCTCCTACCACTATTCATAGACATGCTCTGGACACAAGCTCCTCATAAAATTACATCTGCTCTCCAATCCCACATCATACTATCTTCGCTTCGGGACCCATAAGGAGACAAAGAAAAAGACCAGCCCGGCGATTTCACCAATATCACTCGGGTAGCTCCTGGCCTCTCATAAGGAACGCCCGCACACGTCCGATTGAGGAAAGTGTCGCCCGTGGGCAAGTCGCTTCTCAATGGCCGTCGCCCTCCCTCAACAGCGGCAAAACCCCCTTCCTCCGCCCCCTCTATCGATGTCGACACCACCTGTGATGGACGTCGCCTCTCTTGTCAGCGATAGTAATGGGACGGCCTATCCTACACCATCTTCGGCCTCAACAGTGCGGCCCAATGTGCCTCCCACCGCCATAGCGGAGCCGGCGTCAACGAGTACGATGGATAATGGTAGGATATACAGGTATGTCTGACGGTCGATGATGAGGGGACCGGCAGCTGCTAAAAGAGCACAGTCTGGACATTGTCCAGCAGCCGGTCAGAGCACGCATGTGTGGCTTCGGTGACAAGGTTGGTCTGCCTCCAACAAGGATTATGCTGAAATAAGACCTTTGACTATCGGAAGATGTGTTGGGGCTGATTGGCTACTACTACAGGACAGACGGCCAATCACACCACCGCCGTGCATTCGACTCATAGTTAAAGATTCTGTGACGAACAAGGAATTAGATATCAAGTGAGTGAATGCTATCTTATAGCCTCGGCCAAAAGCCTCCCAAACACAACGTGCTGAATTCGAATGCTTCCTCCAGCGATATCGATACATCGTACTTTGTCCTCACAGTCGATCTATGGTCAGATAGCGCAACCAAAGAAGTCAACCTTGTCCGGCACTCCGCCACGTCTCCCTCCATATCTGCCACAACAGCAACCTCGTATCCTCCAAATGCAGAAGAAGTTGGTCCAACCTCGGTTTATGCCTCCACACCTCTCCACCAAGTCCAGATCCCACCACCCTACAGCCAACCTCAACCTCCGTCACTTGCACATCCCCAAGTTCCAATGTTATACCACCAGCATCAATATCCACAGCAAGGAGTGCCGTCGCAAAACCAGCCGCTTCCCCCACCGCCGATACCCTCCCAGCCACTGCCAGGAGGCTACTGGATCAATCAGACACCCACCCCCATGACTCCTACAGGACCAATGCAGCAGGTACAAGGTCCGCTACTCTCTCCTTCGGCTCAGAGTTCTTTATCTTGCGACCCTCGCTCTCACCCTAGTGGCATGTTTACGAGAAACCTGATTGGTAGCCTCTGCGTAAGCGCGTTCAAATTGACCGATCCGGACAATAACATGGGGGTCTGGTTCATACTGCAAGATCTCAGTGTTCGGACTGAGGGCCTATTTCGGTTTGTTGTCTAATCGCATATGATTCAAGCATCGATTCGCTAAGTTTTGTCTATGACAGGTTGAAAATGAATTTCGTCAGCGTCGGCTGCCCTACTTCTGCCCAAACGCTCAATACTGCCTCCGCGCCAGTGCTCGCCTCCTGCTTCAGCCAAGCCTTTCAGGTCCATTCGGCTAAGAAGTTTCCCGGTGTGATAGAGAGTACGAATCTTAGCAAGTGCTTTGCAACACAGGGGATCAAGATCCCCATACGCAAGGAGTAAGTGATGTTCCATAGTCGATAATCCTGGGTCCAGGCAGACGCGTTGCAAGTCACCTTGCATTACAACTTTGGAGGTTACTACCGCCAGATTCGTCACTTTACGGGAATCTTTCTCGTCAAGCTCCGAGCCACGTTTCGAAAACCCTGCCAATGGACGTCTCAATTCTACTCAGAGCTGCTCCCTTCTAGAGAGAACTGCTGACCGCGAGATCTCGCAGTGGAGTGAGAGGCAATGAAAGGAGGTCCGGAGACGGTGAGGACGATGACTGAGGATACATGACTGGTTGCATGATAGGATAGGGAAAAGATATGGGATTGGCCAAGAATATTGTTTAAAAAGGACAGACGCACAATGCTTTTATGCACGACGGCGTTGTCACCTTGATGCGGATCTCAACGGTGGTATTTTGATTCCCGTGATGAATTACTAAAATGGATAACGGTCTGGGAGGGTTTGATGTATATTGTCTGGACAATCGATAGAGATGCATAGATCATCAGGTATCATACACTTTGGTTGATCATCATGCTCCTGAAGGGAAGGGTGTCTTGGATTTCGGGGCTCAACCTTAATAGTCTGCTACTATTATTGTCTCATGCATAAGGAATTGGATGTGAGCTCTTCTGGTGCCACTCTGGTATTCTATGAAGTATTCTCCCATCTAAGGTCCGTTGGGTGTTGGGCTTTTCGCCTCTCGTAGACCGAGCCTCGGCTGGACGACTACCTAATCATGTACGTAGATGTGGGGTTCGGATTGAACTTACTGTTGTAGCCTTCGAAATAAGTTGATACTTGCTTGCCAAGTCAATGCGTATACATTGCCGTAGTTTATACTTGTTCCAATATCCAATATTGCGGCCTTTTTTCACCCTTGCAGTCGCTCGGTCAAATTTCTTTATTCATGACTCAAGTTTGTACAATTCCAGCTCACCTTGTCCAGCTCATCTTAAGCATGTAAGGCATGGAGTATCTCACCTTCCACGGCTCAACGGCCTTGTCTCCGTTTCGAAGACAAAGTCTTGCCAGCAGGCTTGGTGTTAGTGCTGTCAAAGCTAGATTCATCCATCATGTAGCTCTCAAAGACCTTCAGGGACAAGAAAAGCAAGCAGATTACGACAAGTCCGTTTTTGCAGAATTACTTGACTATGGAGAAGATGACAATTTGGATGACCACCCCTCTCGAAGGGATGGTGATGAGAGTAATAATGAGGATGGTGCAGATACGTTCTTTGTGTACCCCAGATCTGGAACAATTTCACCCTGGTCCTCCAAGGCGACCTCCATTGCTCAAGTATGCGGTCTCTCCCACGTGGTGTACCGGATCGAAAGGGGAACCATCATAGTTATCATACCAAAGCCCAATGAGAAGTACGACAAACAGCTCGCAGTCAAATTACTGCACGATCGTATGACCGAGACACTGAGCACCGCAGCGCCAGATCTCGAGGCGATGTTCGCACAAAGCTCACCTGCTCCACTGCAATACATTCCTATGCACGCCGAGGGCAGTGATCCGCGTGATGCCTTGAAGAAGGCAAATAAGACCTTGGGCTTAGCACTTGATGAGAGCGAGATTGATTACTTGGTCAAAGCTTACGCCTTAGATGGGTCGATTGCTAGGGATCCCACTGATGTAGAGTTGTTCATGTTTGCACAAGTCAATTCAGAACATTGCCGGCATAAGCAATTCAATGCGTCTTGGACGATTGACGGCGTTGAAAAGCCTTACAGTCTATTCGACATGATTCGCAATACCCATCGGAAGAGTCCAGCTTATACTATCAGCGCTTATTCTGACAATGCGGCGGTTTTCGAAGGCCAGAAAGGTAGCTTTTTTGCACCCGATAGATATACTGGTGAATGGAAGCAGACTGTAGAGTCTGTGCCATTCCTTGGCAAAGTAGGTAGGTCCTCCAGAGAGAGTACACACAATCGAGTAATGCAATCGATGAACTCATTTAAAAGCATTACTACGAGCGTCATGATCATGAAGGTATAGACTAAGCTAATTGAATCTTCTCTACCTCAAGAAACGCATTGTCATCCGACCTCAGTAGTCCCCTACGAAGGCGCAGCGACTGGATCGGGTGGCGAAATACGGGATGAGGGGGCAGTAGGGCGTGGTAGCAGAACCAAAGCAGGTCTTTGCGGCTTCGCAGTCTCTGATCTCTTATTACCCGATTTGCAACACTCCTGGGAGCTTTCAAATGTGGGATACCCAAATCACATCGCTTCGAGCCTTGACATTATGCTAAATGCGCCGCTCGGAAGTGCTGCTTTCAACAATGAGTTTGGAAGGCCATGCCTCACGGGCTACTTCCGCACCTTACTCACAAGTATTCCCCTGGGAGACGGCAAAGAGGAACTCAGAGGGTATCACAAACCAATCATGCTTGCTGGAGGGATTGGGAGCGTACGCCCTCAGGTAAGCGAAATGTTCCTTATATGGCTAGAAACTGAACCGTACTTCAGCATGCCCTGAAGGATCCCGAGCTCGTAGGAGCAGGTGCCTATCTGATCGTTATGGGGGGCCCAGCTATGCTCATTGGATTAGGCGGAGGCGCCGCTTCTAGTCAGGCTTCGGTCGAAGCATCTAAAGATATGGATTTTGCTTCTGTCCAGAGGGCGAGCGCCGAGGTCCAGCGACGAGCGCAAGAGGTCATTAATGCCTGTGTTGCAATGGGCTCAGATAATCCCATCATGTTCATTCATGATGTAGGCGCAGGAGGTCTGTCAAATGCTTTGCCTGAGCTGGTCCACGACACCGACAACGGCGCGACATTTGAGCTTCGTGAAGTCGACAATGCTGATCGTGGTATGAGCCCGATGCAGATTTGGTGCAATGAGAGCCAGGAACGATATGTGCTCGCAGTCGATTCCACTGGGTTGAATGTCTTCAAATCCATAGCAGACCGAGAGCGTTGTGGCTATTCCGTCGTTGGAAGAGCAGATGGGGAGTCAGGAGAAGAGAAAAGACTTGTTTTGACGGATCGAGAATCAAAGGAACACCCGACGCCCATCGATCTCCCAATCTCTGTCCTCTTCAGCAAGCCATCCAAGATCAGGCGCAGCCTGAAGTCTCGAAAGCTGCCGCTTTTTCCATTTGATTGCAGTCTCAAATCATACCTTCCGAAGCTAGAAAATGGCTATCTGGAGGAAGCCGTCTCGAGGGTGCTGCAGTTGCCGGCTGTTGCATCCAAGATGTTTCTAATCACCATTGGAGATCGTACGGTGGGAGGTTTGACGTGTCGGGATCAGGTGAGTCTCTAAGAGAGGTCGACATTCTACCAGGAGCTCATCAGCTATTCAGCTTGTAGGACCTTGGCAGACGCCTGTCGCAGATTGTTCCGTCACTGCGACCTCGCTCACCCAGGGACTGCGAACTGGCGAAGCCATGGCGTTAGGCGAAAAACCAATGCTCGCACTTATCAATCCTGCTGCATCTGCTAAAATGGCGGTCGCTGAAGCATTAATGAATATTGCTCCTGCACATCTGGTGGACGGACTCAAGCGGATAAGACTGTCTGCAAACTGGATGACGTCTATCAACAGTCCTGGTGAAGCTGCGACTATATACGAAGCCGTGCATGCCATTGCCATGGTACTCTGTCCGGACTTGGAGATCAGTATACCCGTTGGCAAGGACTCAACCTCAATGAAAATGGGGTGGACAGATCCAAAGACTAAAGAGGGGAAGGAAGTCACGTCTCCCTTATCACTGGTTGTCACAGCCTTTGCCCCCGTCTTAAACACGCGAAATACCTGGACGCCCGCTCTCCGGAGACCTTCAGAGGGAATTGGAGAGACGGCTCTGCTCTATGTTGACCTTGCATTTGGCAAAAAGGCCATGGGTGGAAGCGCTATCGCCCAAGTATTCGGTCAGGTAGGAGATAAAGCGCCAGATATTCGAGACGTCCAGCTGCTGAAGGATTACTTTGACGCTCTTGAGCAACTCCATGAAGCCGGGATCGTCTTGGCCTATCATGACATTAGCGACGGAGGTTTTTTGACGTGTCTAACGGAAATGGCCATTGCAGGTCGATGTGGCATAAATGTCATGCTCGACGACGTCTGCAAGAGCACAGACACCGCGGACGTCATTTCGGCGTTATTCAATGAAGAACTCGGTGCAGTATTCCAAGTCAGGATCAAAGATGTGATCAATTTCAAAAGCTGTTTTGCCACCTGTGGTCCTCCTGATGGTCTCATCAAAAAGATCGGCCAAGTGTCTCCATTATCTTCTTCTTCGCCGAGCGAGCTTGTTCTCTATCACCGCATGGATGTCGTCTATCGGTCACCTATCAGCAGACTCCATCAAACCTGGTCCAGCACCTCCTACCAAATGGCTAAACTTAGAGATAATCCAGCCTGCGCTGACTCCGAATACAAGTCTATACTTGACACTAAAGATCCTGGTTTATCTTTCAATCTAACCTTCAATCCAGCCGCTAACATTCTCCCCTTTACCACCAAGCTTTCCGATCGCCTCTCTCTTACCGCCAAACCGCGAATTGCTATTCTTCGAGAACAGGGGATCAACGGTCAAAGCGAAATGGCCTTTGCGTTCATGAGTGCAGGGTTCGTAGCTGTGGACGTGCACATGAGCGATCTCCTCTCCGGCCGCGACTCCCTTGCCAAGTACACTGGCCTTGCAGCGTGCGGTGGCTTCTCCTACGGTGATGTCCTGGGGGCTGGACAGGGGTGGGCGAAGTCGGTGTTGCTTCACAAAGAGTTGCGACAACAATTCATAGACTTCTTCGAAAGGAAGGAAACCTTCACATTAGGGCAAGTGAATCCCAAATCAACCCTTCAATCCACAGAACGTTTCGAGCCATGAGATGTATACTGGAAGCAGGAATCCCATCCTTTTACGAGTTCAACGCCTACCCATAAAAAGAGCAATGCTAACGCCCCCACAGCGTCTGCAACGGCTGCCAATTCCTCACCCGTCTCAAATCCCTCATCCCCGGCGCCTCAGCCTGGCCCAGTTTCCGCAAAAACACCAGCGAGCAATACGAAGCGCGATACTGCGAAGTCGAGATCCTCGACCCCACCTCCTCCCCCTCCGTCTTCCTCCACGGCATGAACGGAACCACCATGCCCATCGCCCTCAGCCACGGCGAAGGCCGCGCTCACTTCAGCACCACAACGTCCCAGTCTGCAGCTGCGGACTCCCTGTTGGCGCAGAATCTGGTTCCGGTCCGTTATGTGGATAATTATCTTCGGCCTACGGAGGTATATCCGGCAAATCCGAATGGAAGTCCGGGTGGGGTTGCGGGGGTGAGGTCGGTGGATGGGAGGGTGTTGGCGTTGATGCCGCATCCGGAGCGGTGTGTGGCGAATCCGGGGTCGTGGGTTCCGTCTGAGGAGGCGGAGAAGTGGGGGGATTTTGGACCGTGGGTTCGGCTTTTTCAGAGCGCGAGGAGGTGGGTTGGTTGATTTGAAATAGGGGTGTGGGGGAGGTGTGGAGATGATGATTGGAGATGGATAGTTGTGTTTGGGGGGTGTGGGTGCGATGGAGGTGTGGAGGAGGTATTTGATGTAGGACAATGATCGCGTTAGATATGTTAGACATGCTTGCGAATAGAGCGAGCGTTGAGTAATTCGTGACGAGAGGATATAAAATAAAATAGCTTTGTCCTCACCACTGTTAGAACCATGATACGTACTGTTGAACGCGACACCCTCGTACCACACGAAGCAGTTAGTACGAGAAAACCCATCACAACCTCAAGACTTGGCACAGGAAGGAAAGTCGCATGTCAAAGTTATCTGGATGTTACAAGCACACACATAGCTACCTTCAGCTACCATTGCAGTTCGTTCCCTAGTGCAAAGCAATAGAAAATACCACCAGACCTAGAGCACCGGCTTACGCGACGCGCATCAGCACTCCACCTATCCCATCTTCCGCAGCAACCATAAAGCCCGTAGCATATGTATACACTCCCATCCCCCCCATCTCCCATCCCCCATCTCTCCCCCCACCAAACCCCCCCCCTTCTACCCTATCCCTCCATTTCCCACCTCCCCTCCCCATCCCACCTCCTCCCCTCATCCTCATCCCCAAAAATCCTACTTCGCAGCCCTCTTCTTCGCCCTCGCCTTCTCCAGCGCCTCCATGCGACGCGTCTTGATGGCTTCGCGCTTTGATTTCTTGGCCGCGCGTGCGGCGTGGGCTTTTTCGAGGGGGGTCTGTTGTGTGTTTGTTAGTTGTGGGGAGAAGGGGGAGAGGGGGGAGAGAGGGAGGGAGGGGGTATGAAGGGGAAAAGGGGAGGAGGGAGGGGAAAGGGGGGAGGGGGGAGGTACTTGGTTTTTGGAGGGGGTGGGTGGTGCCATTTTGTTTTGGAGGAGGATGAGGTGTGGTTTGGTTGGTGGATGTGAGTTGTGGTTTGTGGGTGGTTGGTGAGATAGGTGAGGTGTAACGTGAGGTGGTGAGGTGTTTAGTTGAAATTGAATTGGATGAGATGAGATAAGGTAGTGGGTCAGTGGATTTTGGTAGCGATGGGTTGCTGGTGGATTGGTCTTTGGTGAGAAGGCGAGATGGTGAGGTGGATTTGTTATGATTGAGGTGTTTCTGAGACGCGTTCTGGGGATTATGGAGAGCGGGACTCGAAGCTGTTGGACTAGACCTGTTCGGGTTGAGTATGGGTACGCTAGTGGAAGTGATGGAGAAAGCCTAAATTTGATATGATAAGGTATGGTCCGGGTTCTCTTGGCATAGGAGATACTCAGGGATTTGTTACCTGATTAATGTATCTCTCTTCTTCATGGCAAAATTGCAAGGTGCAGGTACGGGTGTTTACAGGAAAGTGTTGATATGGAGGTCATGAAGGATTCGATGATGGCTTTGACAGTGGAGAATCGACGATGGCCCGATTGGGGAGATGCTAATCTTCCTAAGTCATCAGTACAGCGTGTCCAAAATCTAAACCACGGCCAGAAAGCATCCCAATCCAACTCAATAGCTCGCCCACTTGCCACAATATGCAGCATGCTCCCAAGGGCGGAAGATCAAAACCCGAGATATTCATAACATTCATGATCCCATACCTCGCGTTACCTCTCCAACTCAACCTGTGATAGCCACAATCCCTACCAACATCCCACACACGAACATCACCATCAATGTTGCAGCCACCATCCTACAGCACTGCAAGCTGTGTCTCGACCGGAGCTCTTTGTCACGCCGGCGCTCGCACGTTTCGCAGTGGGTGTGCGTGCGCATAGCTATATTTGATGAAGGGAGAAGGAATTCGGCGTGCGATTGTTCTTCTTGGGGCTGCGGCAAGGGATCGTGCATGACGGCTTCATCGTCTGTTTCATTAAGGGGTATATACTGTCAATATTTGTCAGCAGCTGGATATTATCGATCTAAGACGGGAAGGATGCGAGGAGTGGGTATTCAGGGAAGAGCTTACTGCGCTGGTAGAGCTGGGGGGAGGATGCTGGTTAACGGGGTGGTTGTGGAAGAGGTCGTCGTAGGCGGGCGCAGGAGTGGTGGGATCGTTGAGCTTGCCCATTTTTCGTGCCACTAAAGTTGCAAGAAGATATGTGGATGAAAAGAGCCCAGGTTCGCTGCGGGTCTATAAGAGGTTATATGTATGTGTGTTGGGGGAGCTTGGAGACAAGCAGCGACAGAAGTGTGGTATACGATCTGACCAATCAGCGAGGTGGTCCATGCGTCAACCCCCACCAAGCCAACAATCGCTTTGATGGGCAGCAGCAATCAGCGACTCACATACGACAAAGAATCCTTCTAGAATCCTACATTTACAGGAATGCCAAACGCGTATCCAGAGAAGAACGTGTCCAGGTAGTCTCCATGATCACACTAGAATGAGCAGCGGGGTAGTTGCGAAGGGACATTGCCATGACCATGTCCCACCAAGGCATAGTACGGAAAAGGGAATCACGGTCTCTGCGATAGAAGCCACATCGACAGACAAAAGCCTTTACCCCGATCCTGCCCTCTGTAGTCCGCAGGACATCGGAATACCGAGCGTCCGAAGTTGATACATCTGGCCTTATTGACTAAGCTCACTATTCTTCAGGCAACGGTACCATGAGCCATAAAAGCCCAGCCATGCTTCTGATGGATTGCAATCCCATCTCAGGCTCAATATTCGAACTGTTTGCACAGCTTTATAACTCAAGTTGCTTAGTAACCATTCTTCCTTCCAGAGTCGAGAAAGTGCCATAGCATAGTCAAAGGCCCACCACATTACGCTTCTAACAACAATGGCATCAACTGCACCCCTCGTAGCCTGCTTCGGCGCAACAGGTGGCTGCACTCTTGCAGCTTTGGTCCCTGCACTCAAAGCAGGTTATGGCTGCACAGCTCGTATGTTTATACTCTGTATAGGAGACATCCCTGAACTGAGAGTTCTCTAGTCGTCCGCACACCTACCAAACTCTTCAATATGCTCCTCGAAAAAGGCGTCACCCAGTCCGAAATCGATGCAAACTTGACCATCACGCAAGGCGATGTTTTGAATGTCGAAGATTGCAGAAACGTCTTAACACGCAATGGCCGCACGGTCGACATCATAATCTCAGGCGTCGGTACCCTGCCTACGTTTTCTCAAATGACCATCTGCGCCAATGCCGTGAAAAACATCCTCTCCGCGCTGCGAACCTTGAGACCAACAAAGAAACCTCTGTTCGTTGCGATCTCCTCAACCGGCATTACGACTACCGGTCCGCGAGATGTGCCTCTTCTAATGGCCCCCTTATATTATGTCCTACTCGCCAATCCTCACAAGGATAAGAAGAACATGGAAGATGCTATTATCGAGCATGCTGAAAGTACCGAGTCTGCCACCAGTGGCTATGTGCTCATCCGACCCACTTTGTTGACTAACGGAAATGCGCAGGGAGGACAGAAGGTGAAGGTTGGTACTGACGCGAAGCCCGAGATAGGCTATACGATCAGGAGGAATGACGTGGGACGGTGGATGTTTGAGAATCTTTTGCAGAGCGACGGAAGCAAGTATTCTGGGCAGAAGCTATCGTTCACATACTGAAGAAGTGAGTGTATTGTATTTTTCGACGTATGAGAATTGCATTGACGGCGTTCCACTATGGCACATATGAGACTGATTATAATGACCCCGTGTCCGTGTAACTTCTTCTATTCTAGCGGGATTAATATGTCTGCGTCATGTATGTTCTCAGTCATGAGAGGGCGATGAATATATTGCCCCCGAATTATGGATCAGTGTTACTCGTATGTGGCCTCCAAAGTGGTTACTGGATGAGTTAAGTCGATAGTGAAGAACATCAAGAGTGGGCGCTAAGACCGCCAATCGCGCCTCGGTGCGGACTTCCTCTGCCAAATACATTTGCATCTGTGATTGACAACGATGGCTTCACAAGGCCAAGATGCAAAATCCCCGAGCAAGCGTTCGCGCTCCGAATTCGAAGGGACCGACGGGGTCCGAAAGAGAGAGAATGTCGCACCTGCAGATGAAGGTATTTGACTTCACTATTGAAGAGCTTCTGAGAGCTAACGATTGATATAGATACCTCTTCCGATGATGACTTTGGCCCTGCTCTTCCTTCCACAGCTCCCAAGAAGAAACGGCGAAAGCTACCATATGAGAAGCTTTACGTCTCCGCTTTACCTGCCTCTAGCCGTTACTCAAAGTCTTTGATGCACAAAGACCAATTGTCCTTCGTCACAGTTACACCATTTACGGACTTTCTGGTCACGAGCTCCGTGGACGGTGTAGTCAAATTCTGGAAGAAAGTCGCTATTGGAATAGAATCCGTGAAAGAATTCAGAGCTCATATTGGCGAGATCAAGAGCGTGAGCGTCAGTCAGGATGGTCGCAGCTTTGCTACCGCTGGAGCGGACAAGACCATCAAGATCTTTGATGTCATAACATTTGGTATGGATTGCCTTGCATCTGCCGAGGCTTGATGCTGACGGCGAGCGGTAGACCTACTAGCGATCTATCAACTTGATTACACCCCCAAGGCATTATGTTGGGTGCACCGACGTGGTGCGTCTCTACCCTTGCTCGCTGTATCTCAGGAAGAGGCCGGCGCAATCAGCATATATGACGGCAGCGGCGCAGTACAGAGTCCGGTCCATACGATTTCTAGTTTGCACAAAAGCCCCGTAAGAGCTATAGCGTACAACAACGAATATGACTGCGCTATCTCTGCCGACGACAACGGCATGATTGAGTACTGGAGGCCTGGAGGTACTTATGACAAGCCAGACACTGTCTTCAAATTCAAGAGTTCCACAGATCTATTTGCGTTCAAGAAAGGCAAAAGTCTTCCCACTTCGGTCACGATATCACCGTCTGGCTCTCACTTTGCCACGTTTTCTTTTCCAGATAGATACGTTCGGATCTTCGAGTTCGCCACTGGCAAGCTCATCCGCACATATGATGAATCCATTTCCACTATCATGGATATGCAGCAAGCAGGTACTTCACTGCAGAAGCTGGAAGACGTCGAGTTTGGTAGACGTTTGGCCGTGGAGCGAGAATTAGAAAACCCAGCATTACAGAATAAAATCAACGTGATCTTCGACGAGTCAAGTAATTTCATTATCTATGGCTCCATCCTCGGCACGAAAGTCATGAACACTTTCACGAACCGCGTCGTGAAAGTGTACGGCCAAGAAGAACCATTTCGCTCTCTCAACTTAGCTCTCTACCAAGGGCAACCGCAAAAGAAAGGTGTCGTTACCGTTTCCATGGCCGCCAGCGCCAATCCACTCCTCCAGGAAGCCGAGGAACGGGACCCCATGCTCGTTTCTACTGGCTCGGCCAAAGTTCGCTTTTACATCTTCACTAATGACACCGACATCAGCAAGTCGACCCGAGACGTGCAAAACGAAAAACCGAGACATCTGAACGCCCGCCAGCAGATCGAAGCCAAACCCGCAGAAAGTGGTACGGGAGCCGTCTTGCATACGACCTACGGAGATATCCACATTCGCTTGTTTCCCGAAGCCGCACCAAAAGCTGTCGAGAACTTCGTCACCCACAGCAAGAATGGATATTACAACAACACAATCTTCCACCGGGTAATTCGCAAATTCATGATCCAATGCGGCGACCCCCTCGGAGATGGCACCGGCGGCGAGTCGATATGGGGCAAAGAGTTTGAAGATGAGTTCTCGGCTCTGAAGCATGACAAGGCATACACGGTAAGTATGGCAAATGCAGGACCGAATACAAATGGTAGTCAGTTCTTCATTACGACCGAGCGGACGCCGTGGTTGGATAAGAAACATACGATCTTTGGCCGGGCGGTCCAGGGATTGGACGTTGTGCATCGGATCGAGAATGCGAGGCTGCAGAAGAATAAGGAGAAGCCGGAGGAGGATATTAAGATCGTTAGCATTGATGTTGCGTAGATGCATCAAGTGGCTATAACAGAGTGATACCCCTAACTAGATCCTCTCATTCTCCAATGTTCGCATACGTCGAATATAGGGATCCCATACATAGCATCCTATAATCCATGTGCCTCTAGCAAATCCACCTTTTCCATCGCAAAAATCATCTCGTCCACTCTCCAACTTATATCTTGGGAGCTCACCATAGGCTACAAGAACAACTACGTCAGAGCTACTACATTTAGTTGAGACACCTTCCAGACCAGACCTCATGACGCTCCTTTCCTCAAACGATGCGCGACTACTTTGGCTGGGCATTTTCTACCTATTGATCAATAAGGTAATTATTTCTTGGAGCTATTTACATATTACTATCAGCGCCGTTACCACGCTTTAGCCTTTATGCAGGAGTATTGGTGCGGGGGAGTTGGGCATTGGTATGGGGAGGTAGTACGTATTGTGGTTTGTTGATGGTGTTGTTGGGGTGGGGGTTTTTGGAGGTGAGATTGCTGGGGAGGCTTTGTATGGTGGGTGGGATTTGGATAGAGATGGGGATGGGGATGGGGTTTATGGTGGCGGTTTTGGGGATTAGTTATGTTCGGGTGGGTTGGGTTGGGCTGGGTTGAGTTGGGATTATGGGGGTATGAGCGTGATGGGCTTGGGAAGAGAGCGAGAATTGGTTGGATGGAGGGTGAGGAGATTTGGGAATGTAGAGTTTGTGTTTCGTGGATGGAAGCGAATTTTTCGGCGTGGAATGAATTGTATGTTCAATTACTCAAGAAGCGGCGTATTCTTCACGCAAAATCCCAGCAATCTCAACACTGATTATCATCCACATCCATTTGAAGAGACTGGGATTGCTGAATTTGGAATCGATACGAGTCCCGAAGTAGTTGCACGTCTAGCTAGCTGAGTAGGGTTTGGGAGGCAATGCCATGTTTTAATATCTTAGAGCTGATCAAATGTATTATATCATCAACTCGTACCGGAAACTCGACGCATCCTCATTCAGGATATCATTGATCGTCCTATGGAAGGCTCGTAGTTTTTGACGTGTAACAGCAGCTTCACCTATGCCGTACGCAGGCCAAGACGTTGATAGTCATGCGAGCGCTATCGAGACGATGGTCTCTCATGGCTCGATTTGGTGAGGCAGATCATCCTAAATATGCTCCCGCCATGATGCATCCCAGAATTCTTGGTGAAATTTGGCCTGAATTCAGGGCTTCCTGAACGATAAGCATCAAGGTATTGCAGATAATCAATCCGGTACGATTCATGCGCATAACGAGCGGCCTCACATCATCTGTATAAGCCAGGCCTACATGGGCAATCCTTCTCATCCATCGTGTCCGACCTTCACCCCCTCAGTGGTAGAACATGTTGTCCCAGCACCGACTGCCGGCACAGCGGACATTCCGGCTTTTCATCCACCCAGTCCAATATACATGTCCAACAAAAAACATGTCCGCATGTGGTCACGCTGGGATCTTTCATGGGTTCGAGACACAGTGTGCACTTCCTCTGCTGCTTCGGCTGCAGCCAAGCCAGCGTGGAATCGTCAGAAAGGTCGTATCGCGGGTTCATCGACGGGGGCAGCGGTGTATGTGTTGTCTGCGAGATACGCAGACGGGAGGTATCTGCTTTCGACTCGATTTCGTTGACTGCCGACGCTTCTTGGTTGCTCAGTAGTCCAACTTCGACGCCGTCATTAAGCATAGCACTTGCGCCCTCGGTTGGGAGACTAGTGGTGATGGTACTATGCACGTGCAGATACGCTTGCACGGCCATCTGTAGCACTAGTAGCACGCCTAGGACTTCATATCCTACGCGCTGCTCCGAGGGCGCGAGGTTCTTGGAGAATATGTAACGTAGGCCGAAGAAGCGTTTACTGAGGTGGTAGTAAGATCCTGTAAAGTAGAAGATGGAGAGTGAGAGGGCGTAGATTGGAGAGGTGGAAATGGAGGTTATCGTTGATAGATTCTCAAGGGCGTATGTTTTCAGACGGTAGCGGAGAGATGATTTTGGTGTGTGAGCGAGGCTTGTTTCCAAGCGCAGACGGATGCGAGAGCGGAGGGACGGTAGGAGTTTGCCGAGTGTGTAGGGAAGCAGAACGACGGAGAGGATGTAACCAGCTCTTCGTCCAATTGCTGGTAGCTTCTGTGACTCATTCTCGACTTGGTAGATGTCACAGTACTCTTCGCCCAACGTTCGATTGCCAATGAAAGTCGTGAGACCGAGATAGAGCAGTTCGGTAAAGGTGCGTGCTTCGGAGTCCCATTTGTGGGCGAAACGAGAGCCATAGAGGCGGCGGAGAATGGTAGAAAGGTTCTCGAGTAATATGGATTGGAAGTAGGTGTCTTTTTGGTTGGAGCGGATTATATCTGGGGACGTAGCGTAGGGGTAGGTATAGGTTGGTGTCGTCGAGGAAGCTTTGGTAGGAGCAGCCACGTGGCTATTTGGGAGATCGGCGGTCGACATTTTCTGGACATCACAGTTGTATGGTTAGACTTAGACAGCATAGGATGCGCAGACAAGCGTTCCAGGAAGACCCTCATTAGGACTAACGTAGAATACCTCGGCATGAGATCCACTGCCACTTTAAGCTGACCCCGGACATTCTTCAAGCGGCAGGGAACCACTGGCACATAATGTTTGGTAGCGAATAGTTGACGACAAAATGATCCTTTTCCCTACCAAAGTCGCTCATTACCTCCTACTGCTTTAATCTTCAAAATCCTTTTGTGGATCATGTTGTCTACGTCATGGATGGAGATCCTGCAGTCGAGCCTGAGCTTGATACGTTCAGTCTGATCCTTCCTTTGCCATATAGAATTGCTGTCATTCTTGTACTGGGTAGGCGCATCATCTTCTTTCATACACGTGCCACAACTGATACTCGATAGGCGTTTGGGCTTGGGGTGTCAATCTACACTACCTTTCCATTATCAAAATCGTGAGCGGTGGCTGCCGAAGGATGAAGCACACGACACTGATCAAGAAGCTTGGCAGGATGTTCCAGCGCTCGTCAAATACAATACCCGAACTTCATCCAGTATACAGCCTCACCATCAGCGAACGTATAGGCTCGCCGCGACTATCACCCTTCCGTTGGTCGCCTCCATAATTTTCTTCTGGCTCATCACCCATGGCCAACCATCCCTTGTCATATACTGGGAGATCCTACCACAATCATTACTCTTCCTCCTGGCTGTCTTCTTTCTCATCCCCATCCAGCGTCTCTCGCGCGCCGGTCGCTACAGATTCCTCTCGACCTTGAAACGTGTCAGCATTGGCGGCATAGCTGACGCTGACAATGGGAAATTCGGAGACATACTCTTGGCCGATGTCTTGACATCTTATGCGAAGGTCCTGGGGGATCTGTTCGTGTCGGGATGCATGTTCTTTTCACCAGGGGTCTCTTCGACGCAGAAACCTGATCGCAGCTGCGGTGGAGCTTATATGGTGCCATTGATTATCAGCATCCCGAGTATGATACGACTGCGGCAATGCTTGATTGAGTTCGGCAGGGTCAGAAAGAACCCAAGTCCAACATCCGGATGGGGTGGACAACATCTCGCCAACGCACTCAAATATTCCACGGCTTTTCCCGTGATTGTCCTAAGCGCTCTGCAGCGTGGAACAAATCCAAATGATTTTGATATGAGCGAGGCTGGGTTATTTCGTTTGTGGTATGACAAACAGCCCGAGGCCACTGTATGATGCTAAATTGGGTACAGGTTGTTGTTCGTTTTCCTAAACTCATTCTACTCTTTTTACTGGGATGTCGTCAAGGACTGGGACCTCACCCTTTTCGCACCATCCGCTGTACGAAACAACCCGGAGCATCCGTGGGGTTTACGACGACATACACACTTCCATACCAAAGAGTTGTACTATGGCGCTATTGTAATAGATTTGATGCTACGTTGCACATGGAGTTTCAAATTATCACCGCATTTGGACCATTTCAACGACTTGGAGGGAGGTATTTTCGTGATGGAGTTTCTGGAGGTGCTGAGGCGTTGGATGTGGATCTTCTTTCGAGTCGAAACGGAATGGGGTCAGTATTTCAAGGGCGAGTCTGATCATTATCGTTCTTTGCTGATTGTTATATAGTCCGGACAAACAGAGGTCTTCTACCAGACGAGATCCTTCTTGGGGATATCAACGGCGACCTCGAGAGCCCTCTGAGCCCAAGCTTTCCCGAATAACGTTATATGCGTTATGTAGGGTCACTGAAAATAGAGATAATGTCCACTGGGATTGCCGTGGTTCTTGTTCGATCCATAAATTTGTCTTCATCAGGTTCTACCGCCTTTTGATACTCGTCGTCCTTGAAACACTCGATAATCTTCGCATAAGAGGGTGCTTCGAATATGGCAATACCATCGCAGTCCGCGACCGGGTATCCGCTGTCTTTCAGCAACTGCAATGCTTCCTGATTAACGTGTCCCTAGGGGTTCGAGGAATGGTTAGCAGTGTATGCCAACTCGATAGGCATGATGAGAAGCAAGTGAATCGTACCTGCTCATAGTCGAGTAGGTTCTTCTTGACGATGGGAATGGTCGGGAAGATATGAGTGTGCTCCTCACGCCAATAGGTATAGAAATCTTCGTGGCTCATGCTGCTCGGAGAAAGAAGTTGTCAGCATGGCCGTTGCAGGCTTTCATTACGGCGATGGGATATCACGGAGGGCCACTGAAGTAGAACCAAGAGTATGGTCTCTGAAAGATCGTCTTGACTTACCCTTTCTTGCGGTAGATGAAGGTAATCAGGCGCACTCGGTCAGGACGGCGAGCTGGCATGATGGGCCAGGCAGAAAGGAGCGCTTATGACTGATATGTGTTGGCGGCAAGGCAGCCAGGTCGGTAGGTACTTAAGAATTACCATTGTCCATGAAAGTTTCCCATGTGCCATCAATGCCCCTCAGCTTCCCCACCGCTAGCGTCATATCCGAGAGCCAAGCTTTTACAACAGTACCTTACATCATGAGCCAAGTGCTTTGCCGGAGCTCGGAAGCAGGGGGGGACACGTTGGTAACAGAATGATCCGGACACTACCTAGGCCAGATAGAAAACCCCACTAGAGTTCTAACCCAGTATCGTGTTCTACAGTGGGGGCGTATGCCACTTAGCACCTGTTACATGACACGAAGGGAAAAACGTTATGATAGGTACATAGTAGGGAATCCTTAGTGGGAGGAGGAATGATCGATGCTGATTATTTTTGGTGCGATTCTCTATCGGGTTTAGTGTTCGAACCATTGTGTCACCGAAGGCCTTTCTGCCTTGGGGTGAGCCCCCTACGTAATTATAACTTCCTAGTACGGAGTAAGAATTTCAATTTCAATATTAGTGAAGCAAGGCGACGTGGTCAATGGCGGCCATCTGGCTCCCCTATCAGCCCAGGGGCAGGCAAGTCGGGACCGGGTAAATTGGGGCAATTGGAGATTTAAGGTTTGGCGATCTGGTGTTTTAGGTGATGATAGAATAGAGTTGTCCGGATGGAGTCCGGATGGATTGTCGTATGCGGGTCAGTCGCTACTCGTTCCATTCCTCCCACGAATCCTCTTTCATCACTGCAACTATTTGTTCGTTCCTATGCATATTCTCCAGTATGCGAGGTGAGGTGAGGTTCAGCATTTGGTGCACATGAGATTGCAATCTCCATGTGGAAATAAATATGCAGGGTCACGGAGACCAGAGGTGTTTCGTCCCCGCATACTCTAAGTTCTACAGAGTACGTATCGATCGGTTACGAAACGACCAGACTTTACCGCGCGCGACGGAAGAGACGCATCTCCTGCCGTTTCAATTACAATCATTTGCTGGAACGATCCGAAACCTGTAAGATTGGGCCAACGCTAGGATAAGGGGGTTGTAACGGAGCGAGGATCATCCGGTATTGGAGGAGATTGGAGGCCGCGCATCGATTGGCGACCAATCTCCCAGTAAAATGGTTTCGCGACTCTCTTACCCTCCTGAATTTGACAAGAAGCACCCTTTCCTTGTCCTGCAACTTCATCCATCCTACACATCTCTTCCCTCCTCTCCGTCTCAGCAGGTTCACTCTTTCATCTGCTCAGACTCCGTCCGCATCATATATTTAATCGGCCTTTATCTGACAAGGCCCGTCGTACCCTCACAGTCTTTTATTCATAACTTGCTTCATATCAGAGAGACTACCACTTACGAGCCCTGAGAGTCGCAATCTCGACATTCTTCACTCACGTCTGACTCCTACGGCTTAGACTCTCAAAGGGTATAACGAACAGTCACCATGCATTCTTATTTTGCCATCGCTGCTCTCTTCGGCGCCGGCGCCATTGCCCATCCCTCCTTTCTGCATCGCCACCCTCACAACAAGCGGGACACATTCGTCACCACTACCAATGGGGACGAGGTCGTCGTGGAGGACTTCAAGGATCCTGTCATGGTTACAGTCACTGCTGGACAGGTTCCGTCCACCCAGCCGGTTGCGGAGAAGCTGGCCGTTCAGGCCCCTCCTCCCGGTTTGCTGGTGGTTGACCCCCCTTCTCCCACGCCTTCGTCGACAACGCCTACCGCAACCCCAACTCCAACTCCAGAACCGAGCCCGTCACCGCCACCCGCTGCTGCACCAGCGCCAGTACCTGCAACCTCACAGCCAGAGAACTCTAACACCTTCTGGGCCACATCACGCATGTCACCCCATGCTGGTGGCTCTGGTGCCAAAGACATTCTCACTCAGGCCAATTACTGGCGTCAACAATGGAATGGACTACCACCATACACATGGTCCTCAACCCTCGCCAAAAATGCATATGACACAGCGATGAACGTCGAGGAAAAGGACCCGAATAAACTATTGGTTCATGCGCTGTACCAGGGATCAAGTGCACAAGTTGAAGCAGTGGGCCTTGACGCAGCCTTAGACAAAAACGGTCTCACACCGTTCGAACGTGCCTTTGTGGGCTGGCTATGCGAGATACCAACTTCCAATCTTCCCTGCCAGTGCATGGATCCGTCGAAATATGACATTTCATGCGACCAAAATATCGATTCAAAACACAAAACCGACCATGCAGAGATCATAAAGTCAGATCGAAACCAAATTGGTTGCTACTACTTGGAGCCTCAGGGTGATATCAAAGTGGGAGTGTGGACCTGCGATTTCGCCTAAGATCGACCTCATCCCGTTTTGATCAATGGGAGCGACGAGAGAATTCAAGATGGATCAATGACGACCAAGTGTCTATCAGCTTTGGATCAAGTTACATTCTAGTATTAGTCAGTCTTTACCGCAAAATTTAACCATAGCATTCTTGTACATAACAAAGTTAACACCAGAGCATCGAGTATGTTCAAATTGCAGACATTCACCCTTCCTGTCATTCACAATTTAGCCTACATATAACAGCGCAGGACCCACGACTCAACACCTCCTCAATCCCAAAGTGAAGTCACCCCTCACCTCAACTTTCCATCTCCCCAAAAAAGCCAAAGATCACTCACTCCCTCCACGCACCATCACTATCACCATCACAATGCCAAACCCACAACCCCAACCCCCACGGCCCAAAATGCCCATCATAGCCCACAACATCAGCGCCACCGACTATGAAACTCTAACAACACTCCTCGACAAAACACTCACGTACCCCCCCCCAAATCCCATTCCCCCCATCAAAACCAACTAACCCTCCGTCCCCAACGGCAGTCTCCTCACCACCCACCCCCTCACATCCAAATCCACATCCTCCCACCCCCTCATATCCTCCCCCCACACACCCCTCCCCCTCTTCCACATGCACGACTTCACCCTCCGCACCCGCGCCCTCCTCGGCTCCATCCTTGTCGAGAACCTGATAGCGGACGAGGAAGAGGCGTTGGGGGTTTGGAACGATGTTGTGGGGCGGTGTGGGATGGCGGGGTTGGTTGTTGGGTGTGGGGTGGGTAGGAATGGGAAGGGCGGGGATAGAGTTGGAAAGGGTGGGAAGGGTGGATTTGGTAAGGGGGAGGGTAAGAAGGAAGGGATATTTGCTTTTGATTTCGGGGAGGAGGTTAGGAGGATTGTGGGGGAGGCGAGGAGGGTGGCGGGGGGGGCGGGGAGGGGGGTGGTGTTGGAGGGGGAGGGGGAGGGGGGTGGGAAGGGGAGAGGGAATGGGGGTGGGAGGAAGAGGAAGAGGTGAGGGGCGGGGAGGGAATGGGAGGAAAGAGGAAGAGGTGAGGGTGGAGATGGGCATGGGAAGGGGGGGTTTGAGGTAGACACTTGTGATGCGGGATCTCAGTCAACCAACCAATCAATCAATTGACGCATACAACAAAGCACCCATCATCCCCGCTTCTCTCTCTCATCCCAACCCCCAAATCATCAACGAAACGAGAAAAACCCAACAAAATCACATTACTGCAACAGGCTTGCTTCGCTATGATATCTGCGCGCGCGTCGCACAGGATTGCAAAAAAATTGCTTGGTCATTAACTGGTCATAAACAATATTCATCATCATGATCAATGTACCTAGGACTCTTGATGGGAAAACCGGATATATCACCTTCCTAACCACAATACAATATACCTACCAAGAATTCATGCTGTACTCTAAATATCTCCTATGCCCATCCCATCCCATCCCATCCCATCCCATCCATCATCCCATCCCATCCCCCTCACCCCCTCCCACTCAAATTACCACATCCACATCCACATCCACATCCCAACTTACATCATACCCAACCTCTATTATATGGTGACGCAGGATACCGTGCGTGTTGATGTCGACACAGCCTCTAATCGCCGAATAGATGAGGGTAGAGGTGTAGAAAGGGGGGTGGTGGGTATGGAGAGGATGGGAGGGAGGGAGGGGGGGGGAGGGCTGGGTATATACTCTAGATGTTTTGGATCAGATCGATCTATTGAGGAAAGCCTTTTCTTTGAAGCATGTGGAGTGGACATTTTGGTGGATTTTCCGAAGAACTTGTTTGGAAATATTTCAAGTACTTTTGAAGATATGTACATGGAATATTAGCATTGAGGATTCCCCGATACTTACATGGATCCAATATACAGGTGTCTAGGACATGGGATAAACTGTACATGTATTATAATGCAACATATGATGAAGAAAAACATCCCGCCAAGTCCTATCAATGCTCGCTCAGCGCTGGCGAGAACATCCGGGGTATACAATGCTTCTGAATTTTCCCTGGCCAGCTGAGGCACCCGAACGAGCGGGTATCCAAAACACTCCAAAAGGCCAATGCAACTGTACTGACAGACTTGGGCTAGTCTCAAGGGAAGATATACGCACCACTCCACACTCGCTCGAATATCGCCCCTTGATTCAGGATAGATATGATGGTGACCATACCCATCGTCAGCTTTCCGAAAAGACCGATCCGTGGACTTGCTGCTTCCCCCTTCGGCGCTGAACTATGGCCTCCGCTCAAGGTAGGGGACGCTTGTGTAACGTCCGTTGAGGATGATTGCGTATCGAGTGATGATGATCCAGCGTTACTTGATGATGGCGCCGTCTGAATGGCCGAGGGGTCGCTGTTCGTTGGTATAGACCCTGTTGTAGCGAGCGTTGTCCCTGAATCGATTACCGACGGTCTCGTAGGTAAAGATGACGAATCCGTCTTTGTTGGCCCCAATCCTTCAGCCCCTAGACCTCCCATTATAATTTCGCCCAGACCTGCGCTTGAGCTTGCGAGCGCAACTGTTTTCGTGCCTACAATCATCTCGTTGTTCGAGTCTAAAGATACGGTGATTCCACTGATGATCGCGTTTGAACCTCCTGGAATCAGTGTCGAGCCTGCAATTTCGACAGCTGTTGGGTTGGCTTTGATCGCTTGACCGGCGATCGTTGTTGTCGCTGACTCCGGGATGTCTACAGCGAAAGGTATTGACTTTGTCCCGATGACAAGCATGGGTGAAGCGAGAAGATTCTGAGTGCCAGCCAGAGTAGTGGCTTGCGCACCAAGGGTCGGGGTGACGGCAAGGATCGATACGCCGTTTGACAAAGGTGCAGCGAACTCCCCATCTGCTGTTGTGAATTGGCTGTGGATAAGATTCTTGGAAGGCAGGTAAACTCCAAGCGGGTTTGCGACCACTGTAAGGCGTTCCGCAGCTGTACTTGCTGCCGATGGACCAGGAAAATCCTGACCTGTTACCTTGGACTCGTCTGAGGCTCCCAATGAGGTAGCGGCTGACCCTGGCTTGTTCACAGACCGAGAGTTGTCTTCTGTGTCTGGTGTTGCAGGTGAAGGGGAGTTGATTTGTTGGAAACCAGGTTGCTGGTTTTGGGTAGACTGTGGCTTTTGTAGTGGCATTGTAAGAGCATTATCGATATTGGACATCTGGTCTGGTAACATGTGTGAAGGATCGTATCTTTCAGTAGTATGCTCAGGAGTGCTTCCCTGGTCGGCCTTCGGTCCTTGTTCGATATTGCCACTACCCCCCCGAGTATTGCTTGTATCAGCTAGGTTAGTGACCCCAGGGCTGGTGTCCTGATTTTGAGCAGGACTGGGCATCTGCGCTGTATCTGGAAGAGCAGGTTGAGTCACGGACATCTGATACGGTGATAGATGTAAAGGGTTATAACCAGACAAGGCCTCGTCGGTATGCCCAGGAACGCTGGGCTTGCTCGTCTTCGCTTCTTGTCCGATACCTTCATTATTTTGATAAATATAGCTTTTTTGAGCTTGCTCCCCAGTCTTGCTTTTATCGCTTGGTGTTCCATACCCTCCATCAGCCTCAACCTGATTCTTCGGTTGCGCTGAGTCGCTAATTTTGCTTGAGGCTACTTCTTTTGCAGGATCTCCACCAATTCGCCCTGCTTCACTCGGTTGTGCTGAAGTACTGATCTTACTCGGATTCGCTGGCTCTGTGGCATCAATATTGGCGTTTCCTGCATAGTGAGGTTGTGGGTCGTTGATAGTCTTGCTTGAGACTGTTGCTTCTTTGGGATCTCCACCATATTGGCCTGCACTGATGGTCTGCTGCGGGTCTCTGTCTTTTCCTGTCCCCATCCCTGGTTGAGTATTTTCGCCGCTACTGGCTGCAACACTTATCGGTATTGGTTCCTTTGGCGCACTTGCTTGACCACCTTGTCCAGGATGTCCGGAAATGTCGCTTTGCTGAGGATCGATCGTATGCGTCGTTGGATCACTTTCTATATGTCCATCTTGCTGCGACATAATGCGGCTAGGTTGAACTCCAGGAACAGAGACTTCCTGCTGAGGGCCTGCTGCAAAAGTCTCCTTAGCCCTAGAAGATGCGGCCGTATCTGCAGGTGGCGCTGATGGGTCCCCAGCAGCGGTAGTCTTCCTGGCGCCAGCATCATAGCTGGGACTTGGCGTAGGTAAGGCAGGAGTGGTAAGAGGATCGACAGACGTAGCATCTGGAACCATTGCAGCTGCCGGGATCAGGGTTTTTGGTGGGTCATAGCCGGTGAAGTATCCATCATGGCAATTGGTGAACCAGGGCAGAACTTCTTCTATGAGCTTTTGTTTAGGAGCAGCGAGAAAAGGGCGATATGGCTGTCCCGGTTCCGGCGAGTAGAACTTTCTTTCCTAGATGCAGCGTCAGTTGATCTAGTGCATCATCAAGAAGTGATCGGAAAAGGCGCTCACCATCACACTTCGTGCCGGGCAGGGCAGATCTCGAAAGTCGAACGACTTCGTGATCCATGTGTAATTCTGGTATTCCAGTGTGGAAAGTTCACCAGAGGTAAAGCTGAGCATCGTCGAGGTAATGAGAGTGCCCGGACAGTTGGATTCGGATGCCGACAGATACCAAAACTTCGCGTATATCTAGTATAGGTACACATAATCAGTGATCGCCTTTTCAAGAAGATCTTCTGAGTCTTGCGGTGTAAGTGGACAGTCACTCTTTCAAGACATTGGCCCAGAATTCGATATTGGATTAGAACAGGAGACTGTGAATTGAACAACACTCACGGATGGAGAAGTGCTAGCAGTATCGTTAGTCTAATAAGGGCTCAATGTGCTCAGCGACTAAACTCACAAAGTGAAATTTTCTGATACTACAGTGCTAACCTTGACGCCATCTTGACGGGTGACGGAGGACGGAAGTACCAGAGAGTGGCCGCGACCTTGAATCGATCCACCATGATTTTGCGCGTCGACGTAGGACTGAGACTCAATAGAGCTTTGTAGACTACCCATCGGAGTATCAGTATGACCGACGCAATCTGTTATGGACCAAGGATTCTCGAAGTAAGTTTTGATTGTCACTGGAGGAGTCAGAAATGTTTTGAGCATGGCCGTTGTAGTGAGGTAAGTAACTGGGCGGGAACCCCCTGAGACTTGTTGGTGACAGCCCCAGTACATTGTACCAGCATAGTCTGTCGTCGCACCGTAGTCCAGGGGTAAGACAGAATTACCAACCAAGTCTAGACAAGAGGTGTCTGCGTCGGGTTCCGGCCAATAATATATGTCCACATTTTGAGCCCTGAGGTCGCAGCGTCCACAACAGTTGTTGCCTGGGCCAAACATTCCTGGTCCCCTGTGAACATCCCAATTCGACACAGCGGACTTCCCTTGCGGTGTTCCCATCCAGGCTTGCATGGTGGCGAAGCATTGGGGTGTTCTCATCCAACTGAGGAGGGCTTGGACCTCGGGTAAGTTCTTTCCACAATTCGATTCTGTCTGTCCACCGAAGCATCCGGTACCCATCAGTTGGAATTCTGTGGTACCGAAGAACTTGAGGATTGCGTCTGTACGGTTACCAGAACAGGAAGTGTTCCAAAGCATGCATTGATCTGAAAAGTCAAACGGATAGTTTCCGCATATATGGTCGAAAGGGCCACAAGTTTTTGTCAAATTTGGGTAATTTTTTGGTACGTAGGAGGTGTACACAGCTCCAGTGACCGATGAGGGAGAATACCAGGTCAACGCGCTGAGGTTGACCCGACTCGTGAACTCCTCATCAGTGAGTCCATAGCGACCCGGATGGACGGTTCTAGACGTAATGGGTGGAATCTGCGAAAGTCCCTGGGAGGATTCGCGATATGACAAGAGAAGGGCTATTGGGATACACGCTTTGAGTAATTTGGACATATCTCACGATTGCATGCACAAAATCTGGGATACAAGCCAAAAAGAGGAACCACCTGCAACAGGTCCACAATGGGATTGAGAGGATAGTAGAGTGATCATTATGATGAAGTGGAAAGACAGAGAATCCACTCCACAATGTATTCTACCTACCTCTCGGACGGTAAGTCCCGCTAGGTCCTGAAGGATCTTATTGCGCCGTAAGGTACAGCTGGGATCATCTCTCATGCTATTGATCACCTGGGAGAGACTTATACGAATCTGCATGGATGGCGGGTAGCAGAACCTGCACATATGGTGCGTAGCACACCTAGAATCTTGAAGAGGCGCTAACGCTGCAGGGACCAGGGATGGCGTCTGGCACCGCGGACCAGCATCAATCTAGTGCTATATAAGTAAGTAGAATATCTGGGCTGTGGTGTTGTCTGGGGCAGCTGTCTCACCAAGCCTTCGAGAGGCAGCATTTGCTCAAGACTTTTGTATCAACCTCCGTACATGCTATGAAGATTCGAGTGGAGTCCGCAAACTCTGCGCTGTTGCTGATTATTTTATCTGCTCGTAAGCGCCAGGATTCTACTTTATGCACCTAGTATCCTCGTGCGGTGGGGTACTCTATGGACCGTCGGTTATCCTAGCGCGGCGCGGTTGGCGCAGGTACCGTACGGAGTACTCAGGCCCCTATCCATGAGTTTTACATTTGTTGCACTATCGTCAGCTACACTGATCAGGCTATTACATGACTTATATTAAGTGATTCCTCCGTCGTTGGGAAGCGCTTTTCTCGTACTCATGTACAATGCCACCTTGCCATCCTACAGATCGACGGGGAAGGGAGCTGACTACCTCACGCCAACCACAAGTGAGTCGGAGAGGCGAAGGTCGACGCTAGAAATTAGTCTCGGTGGAAGTAGCCCGCTTAGCGGATAGGGCTAGCCCGTAGCGTCCCCTTAAGGGTCGGAGGTTTCTGAGACTAGCTAAACACTTAGGCTCGGGACTTGGTACGGTTCCACTGCTGTCACAACATTAGGTTAAGAACTTAGGGCTCAGCCAGAATGATTCTTTGTACGACATACTTCAATCAGTATAAGTCTGATAGCTGCCATGGAAATCTGGTCATTTACTTGAGGCACGCCTCATTCGGAGCACGATCATTGCTTGATCGCTCAAGTCGCTCTTTTGTTTATCACAGTATTGAAATCCAGGGGCCAACAAGTCCGACACCTTCACATTACATAGCATCCAATCCCGTACATGGCACGTTCAACCCTGCCTTTAATCTGATACCAGTCAGCTCGCCGCTCGGCGAACTGGTACACCTCTTCCGCGCGGAAGATGCCGTGAAAGCGGTCCCCATCCGCAATGATCGTAGCTAACTCTTTGGCATCCGAAGGGTCAACAAGATAGATTTGCGAGAGCTCCCGTAAAGCCGTGAAGAATTGGAGTAGGTCTCTGTTCTTCAGAGTCTGAACATAGCCGAAGTAGAGGTTCATATCACTATAAGACCAATCAGTACAGCTTCTGTGAGCGGGCATCGAGATCTCTCCACCTTATCAGCCTGATGGAGCCATTGACGCTGATACGTTGTTTCTTAAGATGCTTGCACAACGCTGTGAATAGCCGCATTCCCACCTCCTGATTGAAGACATCCAACATGTTTTTGTCAGTGCTGCCAACGAGCAAATTTGTGTGAGAAGAAAGGATCTCCACAACATGTTTTGCTGTCTGGCTGGGGTCTATGTCTATCATGTTCGACGCGGTTCCATTGGGGCCCGGATTGAAGTCCACTGGCTTTTGCATGGTTGAACAGCAATACTCCACTTCGGCCATCAAGACCTCGATACCCTTATTGAGACCAGCAGCCACGCGTTCGTCGAGCATTTGTTCAAATCGCTTCTTCTCCTTCAATGCAGGGTTGAGGAAGTCATCGCGGTCGGTAAGGTTTCTAGCGATCATTTCCTGCCCATAGAAAACGTCTAGCATCTGCTGAATGAGATCTCCCACATTTACTAGTTCGAGAAAGGTGACGAGGGGGGGAACGCCGGATCGCTTGGGATCGCTATTGTTTGATGGTTTGTAATGAGAAAGGTGATCAACTGCCTGATCAAACCCCGCTTTGATGTGACGAGTGCCTAGAGTCTGTAGCAGTGTGATGAAGATTAGCTCGCACTGGAAACGTGCATCCTTAGCAGTGTGACCGTCAAGATTGACCAAGACCGCTGCTCTCTCTATGCTTGACTTTGCCATGTGAACAAGGTTCAGCGCTACTTCAATGCTGAACAGAGACCGTATACCTTCTAATCTCGAGTTCATAATTGCAGCTTTGGCTGCTAGCTCTGTGGTAGGGGGTTCTGCCAACGGAGTAGCAGATTTATTGACGCTCAGCATTGTGCCATTTACTATTCCGGGGCTTGAAGGACGGGATGAGACCTGCGATGACGCAGGCTCAGGCGTAGCCAAAACTTCGCTGTTGACCAAAGCTTTTGCTGTAGCCGACCTCCCACCGAACGGCGAGGACATCGGAAAGGTTGGCAAGACGTTGACAGGCATCATCACAACTTTCTTGAAGGAGGCCAAGAAGTCTCGCTTATCAGCCTGGCGGTTGACATTTGACATGAACATTGACTGCATCGAGGCATCTTGTTCGGACAACCTCTTTTCCCAATCGCTCACTTCTGCAGCTGACTTTTCCCTGAAGTACTCCAATTCTTCTTTTAGGTAGAGATCGACATGTGGCTTGAAGGCACTAGTAACTGCGTGGTCAATAGCCTCGTAGAAGTCATCACCAGAGACAGACGTTGGTCTTAGGGACTTTGCGAACTCAGCGCATTGGTCACAAGTTGCCGAGACTGCTTTCAGAAAAACTTCTGTACTCAAACGATGTGCTTCATTGAATAAGGAGGTGAGATATTCCGTTATGACGACCTCCTCGATTCGCTGGAGTAATGGTACAATTACATTAATAGACGTTGGGAAGACCTGATCAATAATGCTGACCTGTTCATTGAAAGCTTTTGAAAGGTTACTGAAGAAAGAATGTGATTGTTCCGCAGAGAATGTCCCGGATCCCGATTGATTCAGGCAGTCGAGCGGATTTCCCAAACGGTATCTGGAGCTGATGATGGAGCTCCGCGAAAGGAAGAGCTCCACGGCACTTTGACCGCCGTTAAGGCTAATAAGCACGTTAGCATATTTTGGCATCTTCCCAGTAACATCTCCGGCCTCAAGAGCTTGCTCAAATTCACTCGAAACCGCTTTTTCAAAGGCCCCAACCAGGGCTTCCAGCTTCAATCTCCTTCGTGACCATCCATGAGACATATCGCTGCTTGAAAATTTTGTTAGGTTAAAAAGCATTTGGGCCTGTTGATCCGGATCTCGGTAGGTCCGGAAGACCATGGCATGCGTATGATTCTCAATATTTACAGCGTCCTGGTAGAAAGGGGCCAAGGCCCCATACACCTTGCCATATTCCTGCCGTGCGAAGCCCCGTAGAGATCGAACTTTTCTGAACACGTTAAGCCGTAAAGTCATATCTTGTGCTTTATACGAAGCCGGCCTCTCCTGATGGGTGAGGTCGATAGCATCGAATCCGTCATCCAACCCTACTACCACTGCCTTTGGCAAAATCCCATTCTGGCCTCGTCCTTCCAGCGTAGAATCAAAGATGGTGATACTCGGTCGGCCAGATTCTTCATCTCTATTGGCTGCATGCACTACCCCGTTCACTCCAACAGCAACACGCTCGACTTCATCACGCTGTAGACGTTGTAAGGTCTCTGATCTCTTCCGCCGAGAAATTTCTGCCCTCTTTCTCGCTTCGTCCTCGTTCCAGCATCCCATCAACTTCAATTTCTGCACCCATCTCGTGTCATCGTAGACCATCTCCAGCATCCGCTTGGAGACACGGGCGAATCGCAGGAGCTCCTGGACGGGAAGGTGGGTAAGGATGATGGAGAGGATCTCTGCGAATTATCAGTGATGAGAGCCGAATTGGAAAGCCCAGCTTACCCGCTGGTAGCACAGGCTTCGAGCTGATGATCTGAGTCTCCCGTAACGGTGCCAGTACTGATTGTCTCGGCAGGCCACCAGGTACTGTGGTCCTCCTGAAGGCCGACATGTTTGGGATGTCTGGGTTTCATTTGGATGAATGCTATCGATGTCTCACACGTAAAACTTCGACCTTGGCTGTTCGTATATCTGATTTAGATTGCAGGGGAAGATATAGCAAGGAGCGGAACGGAACAAGCAAGTGTGGACAAGCGCACAACCGCTGGTTGCTCGAGGTACAGAATTACCATGATGACAGGCTACTTCAATACGATGATAGCGAGTCCCTCGGCAAGTATTGATATGGGAGGTCGAATTGAACCATCGGCAATTTGGGTCCACAGCCCCTCGGAATACGTTATCTACTCCTCGGCCACAATTGTTATATACACTGAAGCTTTATTCTCTCGTGGCGGCCCGAGCCATCCCCATGCCGCAGTGCATATGCCTCGGAACCAAAGTGCCACGCTTCCCAAATGAAATCCCAGCCGAGATACCCAGTATATGTAAGGAAACGCCTAGAACCTGCTTCTGCTCCCTCTCCTATGCTCTTCCGGTGGCGGGGTCCCGGGTGGATGGTTCTCAAACAAGTCTTCAAGATACGCGCTCGGTGCACGGCTTTGAGGAGCAGGAGACAGGTTAAGACTGGAATTGCTGGCATGCATCGTCAAGCCGGCAGTATTAAGTCTTCCTCCAGCCGTAGACTCCTCTGCTCTGCTCGGTGGAAGACTGGGGGAGCCAGGTGGACTAGGTCCTATTGATCTAGCTCTAGAGTAGCGATGACTCTGAGGGCCCAGATTTGACAGCCCAATTCCCCCACTTCCACCACCAAGGTGTGTCATCCCCGAACCGCCACCGGGTGCAGAATTTCCAGCGGCGTAGTAGCCAGCCGGGAGATAGCCAGAACCCCTGTTGCCTGGCGTTTGCATGCTTGTACCTGCTGTCGGCGAGAAGAACAGGCTTCCATGCCCTAATTGATGTTTGGTTCCTCGTTTTCCACCTGGCCCCATTGCTCCACCCAACTGATCAAGACTCAACGTTGATCCAGGTCCAGGGCTGAAGTAAAGGCTCTTGGTCTTGCCAGAATGTGCTCCTGGATCCCTAACACGAGCGTATTTGGCAGATTGCGCTATGGCTGCTTTCTTCACGGATCGGTGCAATGACCAGGCAACAAGACCACGCCAGGCCAGGACAAGGAAGCCAAAGAAGCCGAGTGCGGCACCAACACATATGAAGACAGTGCCTTCCGGAAGATTTGACTTTTGCATGAAAGGCGCATCATTAGTGGGCGGTACTGTCGGAGCTGGGTAGTTGTCCTGTGCGAGTTTGGGAAGACCGGAGACACCCAGTGCATCGGTTGATGAAGCTTTGACAGAGTTATCAGAGGTAGTTGCGGTCTTCGCGGTGGTCTTCGAACTAGTCTCCTGTGTTTTACTTGTAGCGGCAGCTTTCGTTGTCGCCGCTGCCTCAGTAGTCGCGGCCACGATACTTCCACCATTGGGAAGTTTGGGTAGGCTCTGCGCTGCTACATGAGAGATGAGTAGGATGAAGGAGTAGATCAGAGGTATGGAGGCGCCCTGAAGTCTTTGTGGGAGCCGCATCTTGTCCTTTCCTACCGGCAAGGCTATGCGATGAACCCAGGTACTGGTAGCTCTTGGCCTCCACCAACTTATCCTCCTCCTACAAGTGACAGGTCCCAAATCTATCTGCAATAGATGCCCGAGTATATGTGTGTTGGCAGGCTAGAACCATCAAGTACAGGATCAGGGTCAAGGAAAGGCGGCCCCTGTTGGGACGAATCCTTTGTTACTGAGGTAATGAACGGGCGACCGAAAATGATTGTTCCCCCTATGAATGGGATACACACAGCGAGTGTATGAAGATCGCAAAAGAGTGTTGGATGATGTCTTGGGGACGCGAAGCTTGAAAAAGCGATTGAGGGAACAGGGAGTTTGGTGTTTTGATTCCAGGTTCTTTTGCCCACTAGCCACCAGGCGCTAGGCAGCTGCAGGAAGTGGCGTGGGGCAACGAGCCACAAATGGTCTGCTTAACTCCGATCAAACGTCCACTGAAAATCCTCACTAACAGTGATCACGATCTTTCATATAATTTCAACTTCACAATGACAGTCCAAAAGAGAACAAGAAAGTTCGCGCAGGTATTTTTTGTCACATCTTCTTATAAGGCTCTTCCAGCTGAGAGAAATACAGGTCAAAAGAATTATTGGGCAAAGAGACTCTAGATTGTGGGTTCTCGAAGTAGCCTCTATCCGAGATCTAAATAGCTGAGTCCTTGCAGGAAGAAAAATCAAAACAAGGCCGAATTGGACAGCAAACGAAAGGATCCGAATGAAGTGGTCCGAGAGATGTGAGCTTCCATCAGGCCATAGCCATAACTCGCTCTCAAGTGTTCCAGACCTCAAGTCTCATCGTCGCTGTTCTTCCAATACAATACGGCACTAGTCAGTCTTCACCAAAGATGTGTCGATGTTTGACGAGAAACACCGATCCTAAGGATTGCAGGTGCCTCCCTATTCGGTTCTCGTTGATACCAAGTATGGAAGCTGCACTCTAGTATCAGAAATCCTGTGCACTGACTCTCATCAGTTTTCTCTCCCAGTCAGTATTGATTAACTTGATCTTCAAGACCAAGTCTCCTCTCAATTTCCTATAAAACTTATCAATCGTTGTATGTAGTACTGTTCAGCATAAGCTTGAGATGCTTACAACGATGGTATTGCCTCCTGCTACGGTTGTGGCTCCATTTCTCTGACTCTCGCAGATGAATTGCCTATACGCCAAGGTTACGCCCATCATTACAGACTGTGTCATGGCAGAGTTGGAGAAATTGGGTCCTAAGTATCGCATTGCACTACGCATAGCAAGGTGAAAAATCCCAGCCAACAATGTTAGGTTTTTTTTGCCAGAGTGTAGTCGCGAAACATGACTCCAAAGGAACCACTTCCCAGCTGTTCTTTGCAAGAGGTAATCGCTGACTGTGATAATCATCATTAGAGACGAACGGTTCGAGGTGAGTGTCTATACCTCACGTTTAAGCCTAGTCAACTTGGAGTCGCATGCGCTGACTTCCGTGAACACTCCTAGAGACTAAAATGTGATCATAAAGGAGTATACGCGGATGACTGTCTGGTAGACAGAGTCATGAAACACAAGATATACATTGTAGCTACGAATGACAGGGACCTTAAGAGGAGGATCCGCAAAATACCCGGTGTTCCGTAAGTCCTTTAGGCGATCATGCTCCCGGATATGCTAAGTTGTCCCTAGGATCATGAGTGTTGCGAGGGGAAAATACGTCATTGAAAGGCTTCCTGATGCTCCAGAGAAATAGAGATTGCGGCACCTTGTGGTTCTTGCTAAGAGATATTTCTCCGCGAGGGGATACCGATGGCGATGCATAGACCAACCTATGCCAGTGGCAATATGATACGCCTTCAGCACAATACACGAAACCGAACCAAGGACATATAAAGCAATGATCGCCGTTTTGCTAATACCTTGGACTATGAGCTTGGAGGCAGAATTGGAAGATCAACAGCTTGATATTGTATGGTAAGGACACTACACAAGTCCTCGTGGCGAAAGGCAGAGTGTTGGAGGCTGGGGTCAATCACTCCAGGAGGCTGCTTGAAAACTCTTTCACAAACCACCACCAACCCCTTCGCCCACTCTCTTGCAAAGCCGCCGTCGTACCCCTAAACATACAGCATTCCCCCCACGCTCATATTCTCTGACAACAGCGAACAAGAAACAAGCAGAGCTTGCCCGTTCAATCACCGTGCTCACTATCATGAAAAGGTATCGCAACTTTGTGCCCCAATTGGATCCTGCTAGAACCCAGTTGGTAAAAGAGCACAGGCGATGGAACGATCGAGAAAGAGGCGTCTTGCAGCTGAAATCCAACGCCGCCCATGCTGAGCACTAAGGTATTTTACGGTCGCAAACGGTTGCGTCGTGGCGAAGGGCGCATTCAGGGGCTGAACACTGAAATCCCCCCTTTCGCCACCCAGTTCCTTTGTATGCAAATCCATACAGTTAGCATTTACTGCATTCATATCAGTCCACAAGAACGTCTTGTCAGCCTGTCTTCCATTAGGTCAACTCGCATGCTTGCTTGGTGTCATGATCACTAAGCACAACAATATTGTGATATCATGATCGATGGCCTGTCGTTGTCAAACGTCCCACTTGCATTGTCATCCATCCACCTCTCTAGCCATTCGCGTCCTCTACCTATACCTCCCCATCACTACTGCTTGTACACCTCGCCAAGACGTCTCGCGGCCACACCGTGTCGCTGAGGAATAGTAGAGCCTCCGGTGGGTGCGGCGGTGAGCTTCCAATGGGACAAGGGAAGCTCTTCGGCTACCTACTTATGCATTGATCGTTCGTGGGTAGAGATCAGACGATCAGGCATAGAATGCCGTGGCAGGGAAGACCATGATCGTCCCATGCATGTCCTGGCGAATTTGGCACTCGTGAATTCTTAGCAACAACTAGTTCTACTGAGATATTCGAATGCGGGATTGCTCCAACATGTTCCGTCTAACACCGCACTTTTTGATAAAGATACTCAAGGAAGCCAGTCTATATCATCTGCGGTAATAGTACCTAGGCATTATATCGGCTGCAATGCTTGAGTGTGATGATAATATAGGCGTCCGTGTTTTGGTATTCGATGGGCACGCGGTGAGCAAGATAATTCGGACACTTTGGCCAACCCAACAACACCGATTCCCTACCTTAATTCCCCAAAACCCTCAATTCGCCACTGTCGCTATCCATACACAGATCAAAGTTCCGGAGGAGTGCGAATCGTAGACAGCTTGTATAGTAGAACAGAATGTTTTCCAAGCTCGATGATAACTAGACTTGTCCTCCTCCTCCTCTTCCGCCTCCGACGACGATGACGATGGTGTTGCCTGCTATTTTAAATGAGTGATGAAGGGACACGAACCAACTTTGCAAATGACCCATATGGTTCCAAGCATTCACTCACTCCAACATACCAACGAGTGAGTAGTCAGCCAACACCAGCATCTACTGTATGCACCCCAAGCTCCGAAGTTGAACCTTCATTTAACAAAAGTACTTTACGAGAGCAACACCAGTCAGGTTTTTTTGGGGGGGTCGAAGAAGAATGTAAACACAGCTGTGCGCTTCTGATTATTCGGATTACAATTATACTTATTTATTCTCGTAAAGCCATCCATAGAATATGTTTCCCCGCATGTGAGAAGGAAATGTGCCCAAGAAAATTGCCGTATATGTCCCGCTAACCAAACCCTCTTTGAAATTGCGCCAGACAACCATCAGCCCCCCAAAACTGTCTCGAGATTTGCCCTTGCAATTCCTCCAAGACCATTCTCCTTGCGAAGTGGTGTACCTACGGTACCGGGGCCTGGACGTAACTGGCCCTCGAGGGTACACCTGCGCCGTTGATGGCGAACAGCATGTAATAACCGGGCAGCATGATACCTGGGTCTGTCGGGAGAGAAAGGCTGTATACGTAGCCGCCGTTTCCGGCCTGACTTGGGCCAAAGAGGGGAATGCGTCGTTGATCGGTGTTGACGGTGTGCGTGGTTGAGCCCAGTCTGATGACCGACCAGGAATATCCGGCTCCATCCGCCGTGACTTGCAAATTAGAAGCAGGGGTGGTGATGAACATCTGTGCGGGTACGGGTCCTAGGATGTGCGGGCGTTGAGCGTCCGTGATGGGGAGGTTAGTCTGGGCGTTGAAGAGGTATGGGGGGGTGAAGACTTGAGCGTCATAGTGATTTGTAGCACATGCACCGCAAAGGCCACCTCCGCCACTGAGGACGGTGGCGTCAGGCAACAGAATAGCCGTAGAGTGGTAAGTGCGAGGAACAGTTTGTTGCTGCACCTTGACGAAGCGGGTAGAAACGGGGTCCCAGAGCTCGGGCTGAATTTGGGCGGTATCGTCAGAGAATGGTTGACCGAAGATTTGGCCGCCAGTAATGAACACTTGGCCATTGGGCAAGACAACAGCATTGGCGAAAATACGTGGGAACCACATAGGGTTGATGGGCTGGACGTTGACTGGAACAGTCTGTGCGTTGATGGAGAGGACGTGCGCATTGGCAGTAGCATTGGCACCCTGGTAGCTGGTTGCGCCACCAACAGTCAAGATCTTGCCAGCAGCGGCGTCGTACATGACTGCATTCCCGCACATAGCGTCACCGTCAACGCCACGAGCTCCTGCAGGGGTGGTACTGCCACCTCCCGCGGTATCGTACCAGTTCATAGCTCTGCTTGGACCAGCCTGAAACACAGTGCCAGCTTTCCAGCCGAAGAGCCAGCCATGATTGTCCGCGCGATAGACACCTTGCTGATCAGCCGTAAGCATGGGAGCGACAGGAGCGCCATTGAGAAGTGTCCATGTATTTGCCGTTGGGTTGTAGACTTCGCCATTTTTGGCAACAGTGTTTCCACCCGACCACGAGCCGCCAATGGTGAATGCATTGCCGTTTGAGAGTGTAGCCATTGATTGGTAGCCGCGAGGAATGTTCATCTCGGCCTGGGCTGACCACATATCGGTATTTGGGTCGTAGATACTGGTCTTTGGGGCATTGTTTCCACCAGTCGAAATGAATCTACCATTAACGTCCATAGACAGACCTTCGCAGAACATGTCATGATCTGTGTTCTGCACATTTCGCTGAGAAACCTTTTGGGTTGTTGGATCAAATGTAGCTGTCAAGGTATTGCCGCCATTGCTACCACCAAAAGTACTAGCCGCATATGATGACCAGACGAGCACCTTTCCACTGTTATGTTCGAGAGCCATGGAAACTGGCACAAGGGGGAAATCGATGGTTGGCGACCACTGCCCTTGGTAATTATGATTGACTGGCAATTGATCGGGAGTGGCTTGGAAAATGTTGAGACTTGCTATACTCGACCAGGGGCCACGAGCACCAGCTTCCGTGTAAGCCGTCAACCGCACGAAGCGACAATTGATGGCCTCGAAGAAGGTGGTCTTCGTGGAGGCGCTGTCCTGGTATGTACCGATAGCGGATACTGGATTCCAATTCACACCATCTATGCTGGTGTCGATTTTATGTTCACCAATGTTGCCATTGCTTTGCCCGTCCTGGCGTGGGATGTATGCGACTTGGTTCACTCCCGTCTGTGTCTGCGCCATATCAATAGTAATATAATGTGGGAGAGCGTTGCCGGTTGCACCGAACGGGGTGTGCCAGAAGCTGTTGACATTACCGTCGAGGACGTTGGATGCAGGATAACCGGGTTGATAGCTGTCAGCAAACGCGATCCAGTTGTTCGCCGGGGCGATCGCAGCGGCCATGAGCGATACTGCGGATCGTCCTTCTGGAATAGCCCTAAGTGGCACCCCATCAAGGGTTGTAATACCATCGGTATTGATATTGCCATTGTCAACAAATGATGAATGAATGTTGGCCACGACGTTCGCTACGTCTGCAGGGGCAGCCACAGGAGGAGTGACCATGCCTGGATCGTTCAGGATGTTCACCGGGGACAGTGCACTGGCGAGCCGGGAAGAAAGAGACGCGATCGCCGATAGGCGAAGGATATGGAACTGCATCTCGAGTGTAAGGTACTTATTAATGTGTTTTCCTCAGGCAGATTGATCTCGCAGCGAATGTGCAAGGTCTCTTGAAACGATGTTCTTCAATTCTTCAGACACAATTGGAAGAGGGCACACAAGTTGGATATGGGCGCAACGTTCGAATTAGGGTGAAACTGATGGGCAGAAGAAGGATTACAAAGTATTAAAGAAAGTAAAGAAATGCTAAGGCAGACTGCCTGCAACGAGTCGGCAGGGCGCAAAGATGTTAGAGAAAGTGGAATGAAGGAAAATCAAGTAAAGACTGGGGGGAGAAGGGAGAGGGGAGAGGTGGTCGTCGGAGTTTGTAAGGAAACGGGCGAAGGCAGGGGAAATTAGGCGGAGGAGGACAAAGCACCCTACTACGTACCTATTTCTTCAGGAGCCAAGTCAGGTAAGCTTCGTTGCTATGTTAGTCTGGTCTAGTCCAGTGGGCCCCCCTTTTGGCTGGGAGCAGCTTGGTTGTACTACCATCGTACTACGGAGTACATCAGTTGGTTGATGGGTTGGTGTACGGAGTACTTCCAGCCGCGCTCCTTAGTGTGATATCTAGCGTCAACATAGCGTCAGCATCCCTACTGGCTTCGCCAATAATCCTTAAAAAGTATGGCGGTAAGCAATCCCTGGTGCTACCTGCAGCTGTAGTACTTGCAGCATGATACGTCCTTGCTATATTCGGGCTAGCCGCTCGCCAGTCATCGATTACCGAAATAGCATGGTAGTGATATGGGACTGCGAATAGGAGTACGCTCCAAGCCTGTCTACCTGCATATCGAGAGATACCGCACGATGATATGCATCGGGCTACTGCACACGGTCGATGACCATGGCTTACTCAGGGCTCGGCTTTGAAGCCATGGAGGAGGCGTCTCGTATCGTACCGTGTCTTGATCGTGTGATCCGAAGACCAAGGTGAGGAGGTTGACTACTACTAGAAGGAAGTCGAAGGTGGCTGAAAATCCTTAGCGCGGCCAAGAGCGTGGAGACTCGTGCTTGCCGACTGCCAAGTACCGTACCCGGGTACGCTAGTGGCGCTAGGGCTGATCTTCTTCGCATCTCCCTCACGCTAGCGTCAGGGGTCGGTCAGGGGGTTACAGGAATAGGCTCAAGCGGCTCAATCGCTTTGGGAGATCGAAGCCTTGGGGGTTTGGCTTCAACTGGTTTGGAGAATCCAATTTCCACCATTTGCTCCACCTCAGCACAGAGAGACAATCGCCGCGTACCACCCCTGAGCCAGACTTCCTCATGTTTAGCCATGAGCCTCCCAGACTCGAGTAATGGATTGGTGTCCTGAACCGAGTCAACCCATTCGAAGCGAAGCCAATTGCTCTCTTGGGTCAGGAGAGGGCCTGATGCAGGCGAGACACTCTGTGCCGACTCCAACGTCTGACCCACTCTTTGAGCCCCCCGGATCGCCACACATTGGGGGCCGCATAAAGCAGGACGGAGTTTGATCGACAGTCTGTAGCCGCGAGAACGTCATCCTATGCCGCTCTTGGAAGGAAGCACTTCCTTCATACTGGTAGTCTTGCGTCCACAGCAGATTCGAACGCTTCTCAATCATGGCGGAGGTCTTGTGTATGCACTCCGTGTCTTCGCTCCTGTCCAATCTCGCCTCGATGCAGTCGCCCACTGCTTGTTTGAGGAGCAACTTCATCGGTCCCCTACTGCCGATCCGTCTAGGAAGGCCGAGATACCAGGTGTCAAAGGTAGAAAGCACTTCGAAATACTCGAAACGCTTGATGATGTTGGTGAGAATTATCTGCTGAGGTAATGATGTGGAGAACACGATCTCGATGTACCCATGGCTTCCTCCTTGTCCTGCATACCAAATGGAGCATCAATCCAAATGATGCATAAATTCTCCAGCACCAAGCGGCAACCATACCAATCGCTTGCTAAAGGACAAACAATTGCCAGGCAGGTAGTGACGAGGTCTGCTCCTATGCCTACCCTCATCTTCTCCCCTTAGCACGGAGATAGTAATGAAGCCAATCCCTGAAGAACAGTCTATCCACGAAGCAATTCAGAAGCTAACGCATCGAGACCCATTACGATGTTCATGCTTGTGAACACCACTCCCACAAAGTAGCCCACCCTGGATACGAGAGCAAAGCGCCGCTCATCTACTCGTATCGACCACAAGTGAGTCCGCTCGCTTGGAAGTTCCGGGAGAAGCCACTAATCCTGTTAAGGTAAAGTATACTCCGTATTCCTCTTGATGAAGGACCAAGACGCTAAAACTTAGCCTGGGGATTTATACTTATGTGGTCATCACGAACAGCGCTGTTGAACGCGGTCGCTATGCCATTGCTCTGCTACCGTTCTAGAGTGGACTGCAGTCAAACATTTAAGAGAGGAGGCACCTCCCACACCAGACCCACAGTAGGAAGAAGAACCCACAACGCCAAACGGTAAGATCTCGACGTTCCCAAATTTTCATCTGTAAATCAGAAATACAGATACCAAACCAACGTATATAAAACCCCCACCAACCCTTGCCCTTCTCCCCCACTTTCCCCATCCACAACGTCCGCTATTTGACATACCCATAACCCCTCCGGACTGACTCGATCTACCATGACCACTAAACCCGACAGCCCACCACACTTCAACCCCCCCATACCCCTTCCATAGCACCCTACCAAAACTGCCGCATACTTACCCATCATTCCATTCCATACTAACAACCATCAAAATTCAGAGCTCTGAGAGACCGAAGAGCACAACTCATGTCCTGTATGTACCCGCTCACCGCTCTACGCCTCGCCGCATCGTTCGAGAAGTAAATATTAATGTAGATGTGACATATCGAGGTAGTCATGTCTGGCACTCTGTCGGATTCTATGTGTCATATCTTGGTGGACGCAGAGATGCTATCATCTACTATCTACCATCTGGCACTTACTATAGGGGAGAATCTCTTTACATAGAATCGCCACCAAAAGCACTAAGTTCCACCCTTCTTCGCGATATCCTAACCATTTCCATCCCCACCTCATTCTCACATCCACCACACTAAACAACAATCCCCCAACCCACCTCCAACAATCTCCTCTCGACTCTCGACCCTAAACTCTCGCCCCCTTCTCGCCCCCTTCTCACCCCCCAAAGCCTTCCACTCTCGCCATTAACCTTCACTATCAAAGTACTTTAGCGAACCTCCTATGCAGCAGAATCACCATCCATCACTAGAACTCTATAGAATACCTAAATCAGCCTTAGCCCTCCCTACCCTTAGTTCTACTCAAGATACCTACCCTCAGATAAGATACTTATCGTACCCAGCATAGACCAATGTAGACTCCCTACCCTAAGGTAGATACCTTCAAGTTATTCTACCTTACCCACCTTACCTTAGTGTCAACTTCTCCCCTTCGTATCCTACAATCTACACAACTTCACACTAAAATACCCAACCGTGCCGTGCCAGCTTCCCCACCCGTACTCACTTCCAACTGGCAACTATCCAATTCCAACCACGGACCCGCACCAACACTAACACTACCAACCCTTCTACCAACACTCTCTTCCCATCCCGTCCCGTACTCACTTCCAACTTTCGTATCGTAGTGTGTAGCGTGAGCCATCACATGCATGCCGTCTATTCTATGGCGTATACAGAGTACGTACTGTCATGGTTGGAGATCGTGGGTGTCACCGCCTCGCCTCGTACCCAGCAGTTCTAGGGTCTGCTGATCGGACGTTTGATTTTTGGAGGTGTGGGGGGTGGAGTACCTATCTTGTAAGGTTACCTAACGAATTAGCAGTATGTGCTATTTTAACTTGTGCTTATCTGGCCGAATGTTGTGATAGATACGGTAGGTCAAGTACCTAAGTGGCTGACGCTAGGCGGCTGAGACTTATGCTCCATGACTACCTACGCTCGATAAGGGCTGGGAAGCGTGGCTGTGCGTATATTCTAAGGCGGCCTTGGGTTCAGTGTTAGGTTGGGGGGATAGGGTGGTGCATGAGGGATGTGATGCATTCGTATCGCTATACCGAGATTGCAGATTATCGATGCCGTCAAGGCGCTAGTAGAGGCAATTATGGGGAGAACATCGCATGTCAGATGGTGCTCGTTGACTGTGATTCAATCCATCCATTTACTTGCTCTTTATCAACATGCTACAAGCATATCCTAGGAAACATGCTCACGCCTCACTTCCATTAGATGCCTATCGATAGAAAACCCTCCATGATCTGAACATCCCTATAGTTCCTCTCAGTGCCGCCCTCTATCTCTTGCGCAGTCCACGAGTCTGCAGTCCCGCAGCGATTCCAAGGAGCTTGATGTAGATTTCTTCGAAACCCTCGGCGTCCTCGTCCAAATATGCCTCTGCAAGGCGACGGAAAAGTTGGTCTTCGCCGGATTCGTCCCTGGATATTCCCGTCATACTGGCGAATTGCTTTCGGATCGTGCGATACTTCTTCTGGTACAAGGTTGTGAAGTCCGGCTTTCGTTCGGCTAGTTGGCCAACCCCTAAGTCAGAAGCCGATGGACCGGTACCACCAGAGCGAGGTATTAAAAGTTCATCCAAGCCGTTGCTGGCTTTCTCAGCGGATTGGCTTTTGAATGGTTGCCTCGAGAAAACGGCCATGACATCGTCATCGCCCCCTTCAGGTGGTGTCCATCCTGAGTGATGAGATGGTGGCCCCTTTGGATTTTGCTGTGAGAATACTGGCTCCGGCTCGATGCGAAGTCCCTGATGCGACGTTCCTTTAATTATAGATGGCGGCCTAACATTTTCATTGGACGCACTCTCGAGAGGCATTCCGACCCTCGGCGTAGGATTTCCAAGCTCAGATGGAGAAGCTGACAACGTCTTTGGAGCGTTAGGATTTGCAGTATTAGACCTTTTATTCCGGCTCTCTTTCAGGACTTTGTCGAACTTCTCCGATCCATACTCTGTCTTGAAACGGCTAGTAAGGGCCTCAAAGCGTGAATTAATGTCTATATCTAGGATTATTGTTGACGAATTAGTACAGCTTGTGCTTCAAACGTGGTTTACGACAAAGTGAAGGGGGCTTTACGTTTACTTGGCACCTCAATGCCTGGTGGTTTGGGTTTATGGGCTTCATGACTTGAGGCTTCCATGGTCAGATCATCCGGCCTTTGGATCCTCGCCTCTTTCTTGGAAACATTTGTGTCTGCAAAGGACGACCCAGCATCTTTCGTAAGGCCAGCTTCGGACTTGTTGTCATGGTGAAAACCCTTAGCTTCCGGCACGGCCTTGTGTAAATTGAAAGCATCTGAAAACCCAGCCTCGGTATATGAACCCTGTGGTTCGGCTTCCGGACGGGAAGATGCCCCTCGAGTGTTGGTCAATCCGAGCCCTACTAAGGTTCCGCGTGCTGTCTCCAGGTCCTGAGCCTCACTCTTCCTGCTAGAAGTAAAGCTATCGATTTCTCTGGTCGGATTTTCAATACTCCAGTGCTCAAGGCCTGGGATGCCAACATATTTACGTCCCGAATTGAGCGTGCTAGCTTTGGACATTGAAGAGATATGGCCATGTGACGCATTCGATGAGGTTGACGACGAAGTTGGGTCAGTGGTGGAGAGCTGCGATGATTGTGGTGGTGGTTCCTGTATTTCCGACACTTCTGGGTTGGTCGATGGGACCTTTTCGGATGATGGGTATTCGGAAGCTTGGGGTAATCCCTTGTTTTCAATACTCCAACGCTCAAGCCCTGGGATGCCGACATATTTGCGACCTGAGCTGAGCGTGCCAGCATTAGTTACTGAAGCGATATGGCCATGTAACGCAGTCGATGAGGTTGACGAGAAATCCGGATCGGTGGTGGAGAGATGCGATTGTTGTGGCTGTGCTTGCCGGAGGTTTGGAAACTCTGGGTTGGTCGATGGCACCTTTCCGAATGATGGGTTTTCGGAAGCTTGGGGTAATCCCTTGTTAGACATTTGTACTATGCGACCGTTGTCGACGAACCATTGAAGCACCTTATCGAGCTTTGTACTAGTTGCGGTCCCTTGCGAAGTGACCGTACATCCTCTATTCCCAACAATAATCAAACCGTCGCGATGTAACGTCAGGAGTACCTTCAATCGATTTGCTTGGGATAGATATCCAAGATTTCCACTCGAGTTACGGGTCCTGACCAGATCAACGATCGCTACACCCACAGTCTTGTTTACCCAGGCCTCGGGTAGACCAACCTGTACGCGATCATATCCCGATGAGGGGTTAAGTCTATGGCACCGGCTCAGAGCATCCTGGTATGCTCCTACCTGTGTAGGGTATAGCGTGACGATAGCAACGTGGTTCAAGGCTATTTCAGCGGCTTTCAACTTGTGCAGAGCATTGATCGCGGCGTATGTATTGCCTCGATTGAGCATTGAACCGCCGAAAGGTAATTCAACACAGACACAATCGTTGGATACATTAAGCACTAAGTGAGAATGCAGTCAGCACTTTCTCATCAATATATGATTATGGCCCACAAGACAGGAACTGGAAGTACGGGCTCCTGAGGCATGTCCCCTGATTCACAATGAGGTCGAGATAAGGGTTAGCATAGAGGAGAAGTTATGACTTACTCACTGGGTATACTTTCCTGCTAATCTCTTGCCGTATGTTTGGATAAGTTTTATGGACGAATTCGCTGAAGCGGGTGGACTCAGGGCGCTCTCTGACCAGAGTACCCGGACCGTCTATGAATTAGAGTCAACATTCGATGAACAAGAAGGTGTAGCCTTCGATAGGGTGACATACCTCGAAGAGGCTTTTCGTGCAAAGAAGCAAGTAACACATTATAGACGTCAATTGACCCTGCAACCATTTGTGTCTGCACATTTAATGGCCATTTTCTAATCGCACTGTCGGGGAGCGCTGTCTTCCATGACGGGGGCACAGCTCCGACGCAGTCCTGCTTAATAGCGCTGTCCAAATGCTCGACCAACAGCGTATCTGCTATGAAGAACAAAGAAACCTTAGTCGCATAAGCAATATACGGCAACAGCTTCTCAGCTTTCTTGACCTCGTTGTTCGATGTGCGCATGTTTGGTCCATGGCGGGAGATCAAGAAGCCGTTAGTATCTGAAATATTGAAGTCCATACGATAGAGGTCCTCGTCAATACCGGCCGTCAGGTCTGCTTTCAGCGACTTCCCGAAATGTTGTACCTGTGCAAGAAGGCTTAGCGTCGTCGCGACTTCAGAGGGATATCATGAAAGGAAACTTGATACGATAAGACTTACATCAACGAGCTCTTGCTTGTCCTCTTCCGTTGCACGCATATAGCTGATCTCACCATACTGAGGATCAAACCTGCAGGACATAAGATGGTAGTTGTCCTCAATTGAGCCACTGTTCCCATTCTTCGGAACATCGGTGCGTAGAAGAACACGGAAGCCAATCGAGGAAGGGTACCCATTGCTGACTTTGGTTCCGAGTCTCACCATGACATTTGCAAGATCGTCAAAGTCGTCGCGAATGTTGCCTATGGGTACCTTGCGGCCATTCATGGTAAGTAGAAGGATAGCGGACACCTCATGGGCAGTATCCGGCATAATGCGTGGGCCGTCGTCTTGTGAAGAGTAGTCTAACTGCGTGTTAGATTTCGCGACCATGGTGCCGGTGAGCCCCAAGCCCGTCCTATAAAGTGCGCCTTCTTGGCTCAATGCTCGCGTTGACGTGACGGCATAGGATGGGTATGACCCAATAGGAAGAGATATGTTGTAGGTTAATGGGAATGTGGGTGATGGTGAGGTGACACGAAATGAAGAACGGAAAGTTGAAGACGCTAGTCTGTTGACAACAGCATTCACTCGACCGTCTTCCAATGCTTAGTAACGATATCGCGACATGCAACCATGATATTGTGGCACACAACGAGACAGATCGCTATATTACGACCCTGAGAGATCTCTCGCGTGAGCATTCGCATTACTTGTAAGGATACAGCAGGAGTTGTCACGCGTTTACCTGTGCAACACAACGGTATTTGCTTATTTGCGTTGCTAAACATGTAACGAAAAAATGCTGCGCTATATTCTTCCCTCCCCAAGACAAGTGCTAAGCGTCTATTCAGATCTCAGCGCATTTCTGACCTGATCTCCGAGACCTCCTGCAACATGCTTGATACGGTTAGCGGCAGGATCAACCTTTGAAGCTGCCATAGCGCCCGCGAGACCGAATTGATTTGGCACCCCCTCAATACGATGGGTGGAGTTTATGTTCTTGACGAGGGTGATCTGGTAGCACGTAGCGGAGCCTTGACGTGAGATGATGGTTGAGTAAGCAAGGAAGTATTCCCAAATCTGTTGACGGGTTAGAGTGATGGGTACGTAGAATCAACAGGGGTATCGCATACCCTGAACCATCTGTTTCCATACTTTGCTTCCACCTTCTCCTTATTCGCCATCCAATTCCTATACCACCTCCAGAGCGTCGCTGAATAATGAACGCCAATAGTGTCAATGCCTTTCACCTCGAAACCGGCACCTTCCAGCTTGTCCACGAACCAGCCAAGAGGTGTCGACGCGTCCGCCCCCGGGAAAATGTACTTGTTCATAAATAGACCCCATATCAGATCTTCGTATTGCCAGCACTTCCGAATGCCGGCAATCTGCAAGAAGAAAACCCCGTCATCATCCAACATATCATACACTTGTTTCAGAAATGTGGGGAAGTACTTCACGCCAACGTGTTCAGCCATTTCCAGGCATGTGATCTTGTTATATCCTCCAGGAGGTAGTGGAATATCACGATAGTCCATACACAAGATTTTGCTCTGACTCTCCTCTATACCTGCTTTTCTCAACGCATTGTTACCCCAGGCTGTCTGATTCTTCCCAAGCGTTACTCCAGTAGTATTGGCACCATAATTCTTACTGGCGTATTTTGCAAGCGTACCCCACCCACAGCCAATATCTAGTAAGGTTTCGCCGCGCTTGAGGCCGATCTTCTCGCAGACGACACCCAACTTATTGTCTTGCAGTTGTTCGAGGGATTCTTCCTTGTTGATATCTGATATGATGCCCGACGTATAGATCATCCGTGGTCCGAGGAACCATCCATAGAAATCATCGCCGCGGTCGTAATGGTCCCGCACTTGCTCCTCGTCTACGCATGTCAGTGACTAATTGATACTTGGGCGCGAATGGCATACCTTGGGACCGAGTATGCATGATGACCTCGGGCATCATACCAGTTAAGAAGAAGCGAAAGAGGCTGATAGTGAATCTAAAGTTTGCCCAGTCGTGTCTATATTCCATAACCTCCAATGCATCGCCTTTGAAGTCTACAACGCCATCGAAGTATAATTCATGGAATGTCTCCATAGGTATCTTGCTTTTACCATGGTACTTTGCTCTGTCACTTTCCTTGTGGAATTGGAGGTAATGCTCCACTGGCCGGCCTGGATATCGAGCTTTCTCGTTCTTTCGTGGGGATATAGAGGAAGCAAGGTACCAAAACGTTGCGAGAATAGGAATAGTCGTGAATACGGCGAACAAGATCCATGTATACCAACCTCCATTGACCTGGCGTGCAAGATACGCAGGGCACAAGACCAATAGAGTGCCAAGGAGGATGTTTGAGAAATTGTCACTGCTTGCAGAGTCGGCAGGTAGAGGCGCATTCTTTATGCATGGATACTAACAAGAGATTTAGCCATTGGAGAACACATAACCAACAGGGTGTCTTTCTCCAACTCTGAGAGCTTCAATGGGGCATCTATAAACATACTGTAGTAGTTCTGACGCCAAAATCCTCAGGAGGGGGCACTGGGGTAGGAGCGGCAGGTGTCTCGATAAATTCAAAGTCATCGGAAACTTCTGAACCAGATTTTGGCATCTTCACTGCGAGTAATTACTGCTGAAAGGATCAATTGATAGATGCCTCACAGGAAGTCGCATGTTAGAACCTTTCTGTCTCGTTTGTTTAGAGAACGCGGCTGTTGCCGCGCGTTTGGGTAGAAATACCCCTGGCCATAAGTAAAGCACTTAGGTAGGTGCTCAACTTTGTTCTACGCTGCTTAAATCTTTTATGACTTGTCAAATTGATCTGTAGTTATGGAAAACACACTGTTATAAAGCGAATGATGTCGTCCGAGAGACCTAGGCTTTCGGCAATCCAATGCAAGATGCATTGAGTGGGCCATGCAAGTCGTTATACAACATTTCCATATGTTGTCTCATACAATTGCACGTTCAAGAAGACTGGCTCGGCTAAGGGTCGTGGTTGAACGTGGGCAAGCAATAAAATGTAACGAACGTATCACCTGCATGAAGTCGAGAGTAGAATTGATATGGTTATTGCAACGGTGGGCAAGAATTGAATTGAACTCAATCTAGGCTTGATGAAGCTTCCCCTATCATCCTAGGGCATCAGCAAGTTGCTGAACCTGAAGAGGAAACAGAGGAATCTCGATCTCCTTGTTACCGCGTAACCCAAACCAGATCAAGCAAAGCAATGTCAGCAGCTATCTTTGGCAGGGCTCATCAGCACGGAAAAATTAAAGACAAGGAGGCATCTTGAGGACGTAGAAGCTCTGCATAGCCATGTATCAGACCTGTCACCCATCAAAGCACATCCCCTGATCAAAAACAACCCTCTTAACAACCTTAACAATCTTCATAACCTCCTCGTCCACAAACTCCGCCTCCCCTTCCCCCCGCGCATTCCGACACAACCTCCCACACCCCCGTGGATTGCCACGATGACTACCAATCTCCCGCGGGCAAACATACACCTTCTCCGTCATCCACCTCGGCCAACACTCCACCCCCACAACATCCGTCCCTAGCATCTCATGAACCCCCTCCGCGCCATCCTCCACCACCGACACCACGAGCTCGGTTCTCAACGCCTGGTGGTATCGCTTCCCGACGAGCCAGGCCTCTAGCCGGGCGATCTGGAAGTATTGGGCTTGTTGGAGGAGGGCGGTGTAGAGGGCGTAATCGTGGCCGGTGGCGGGGGTGTAGAAGAGGGGCAGGATGCTGGTGAGGAGGTAGCGGAGGGTGTGTGAGAAGATGGCGGGGTCGGCGTCGATGAAATAGGAGCCGTCTGGTTGTTTGTCGGCCCATTTTCCCTGTGGTTGCGCGCGGAATCAACGTGCTATTCTTTTGGGAATAGCGCATTGGGAGATCACTTACGGAGAGTAGAGAGGCGAAGACGGGACTCTCTTCCGTCAGGGTGTTGGTCCAGGTGGTGAATCGACGGTCACCTACCTGTAACGTGACTATGTCGTTCGGGTTGGCGGTGGACGGTGAATTCAAGATCTCTGGAGAGGATGTTTGGATTGGGGTTGTGGCCATGGTGAATATGACGCGGTTTTATGACAGCGAATGGCTGGTAGACGGTAGGGATGAGTGATGAGGCAGTGAGAAATCTTCTTTCAGGGAAGGGGAGTGGGAGTGTGCTTTTGGACCGTGCAGTACATTGCTAAGGAATAGGGGTTTGGGGGAAATAGATGTGAGAAAGAAGCAAACAGACCGCATACTTATCAATATCAAAACACACGGTGTATTGTTTGCGATAGATACCAAACACAAATAACCTGCTTGCTAGACTACAAGAAAAGATATGCACAGGGTAGTTGCCTTGCATTATCTCCATTACCGACCAATATCTGTCCTGGTCAACTCCACCAACTACAGTCACCCATTCTCATGCAACTAATCCAGCACCCTTCCGGCCGTAGCAGATGTACTTCTATCCTTTGTCTGCACCTTCTTTAAGCCCGTGCCTTTCTTGATGTCCCCAAGCAATCCACCCAGACCAGGCTTGGGCGCTCCACTCTGAATTGCACTAGGCATTCCTGGGGGAGGCGGTGGAGGAGCTGGAGGAGCATTCGCCATACCTGGTGGAGGTGGGGGAGGCGGGGCCGGGGGTGCTCCTGATGGTGGCATGGGTGGTGGTGGGGGAGGTGCTGCAGAAAGTGGTTCACCGTCATCGAAGGTTCCCGGCATGGAAAGTGTAGGTGGAGGCGAGAAAGCCGCGCTTGAAGTTGAAAGGCCTGGGCTTGTAGGGCTCTCGATCGGCTTCTTGTCGTCCATTGCAGACAGTGGTCGTGGAGGCGCCATAGTGCCAAACAGCATCGATGCAAGTTGCTTTGCACTGCCACCCGTGGGCTTATTGGCATCATCCTCGTCATCTGAGGATGAAGTGGAATCGACAACGGACCATTCATCTTCTTCAGGTCGAACTCGAGAGGGGCGACTGCCTGTTGGGGTTGATGTGAGGGGAGGAGCTTGAGATTTTGCGGACTCTTGCTGCTGGGTAAGGCGATGGAAAGGGTTGGTAGATTCAGCGTTAGTGTTTGGTGAGGTGACAGATGAAGAATTAGCAGCTGATTCACTGGCTTGATTCATCTTCTTGAAGAATGGATTCTTGCTGTCAGCGTTGTAGGAAACGGAAGAGGGGATTGGAGCCGACTGTAAAGGTAAAGCTGGTGCTGAAGGAGGTGTGAATGCTGGTGCTGGTAGTGGACTCGTTCGAGGTTCGGACGCCGTCGGAGTTGATATAGCTGGAGGAGAGCGCTCTGTTGGCTGGGCGCTCCCGTCTCTGGAAAGCACTTGGCTATTGGTCGGAGTTGTCTCTTGTGGTGTGATCTCCTGAGGACCTTCATCATCAGATGAATCATCGTCTCCAAGGTTCTCCAATTGCAACTGCAATTGTCGCTCCTTTTCCCTTGCTGCCTCGATCTCTGCTCGATGGGCAACGAGCTTGGCTTCTTTCTCCTTTGCTTCCTTCTCCACTGCCTGTTTTCTACGCTTCTCTTCTTGTTTCTTGAGTTTGCCTTGCCGGACTTGTTCTTCCAGAGCCTTGAGCCTTGCTTGTGAAGCCTCCCGCTCCTTATCAAGCTCGATTTCTTGGCGCTTAGCTTCATTCCTATTGACGGTCATTAAAACGTTTCGCTAGTACATAGAGTTTATGCGACTTACTCCATACCCCTTCTCTCAGATTCTTGTGCCCGCTGCTGGTCGTGGATTGCCTGTTCCTTGCCTCTCTGTTCAGCTTCTGCCTTCAGTGCATCTTCCTCGTCTTTCCGCTTGGCTTCGGCACGTAGAGCAGAGCTGTCTGCGCGACCCTTACGTACAGGTGGAGGAGGTGGCTTTTTGGAGGATTTGCTGGCGTCTGGGACGGATGGAGTCTCATCGGCTATTCTTCGTTGCCTTTCGTTCTCTCGTTTAGCATCCTCTGCTTCGGCTTGAAGTAACCTATCTTGGCGTTCTCTGGCCTCCCTTTCTTGGCGCTGCTGTGAAGATTCTCCCGTTTTTGAAGGGGGCTTTAGCCCTAGAGCCGCTAAACGCTCGGCCATACGCTGCTCTGCCTGCTGCTTGATGAACGCAGCTCGATCTTCTCCGCTTTTGTATGACGAATAGGTGCCTCCGGTATCTGGAGTTGCTGCTGACCCTGACTTCTCTCGAGATTCGGATTTTCTATCCGTTTTGGTTGACGTGAGGTTGGGCGAACGATCCGAGGGAGAGGCAACTCTCGGCTTGTCGTCTACTCGCCCTTTGCTAATATCTTGGCTCTGGACCTTGCTGACTCTGCTACTTCTTTGTAGGTCAAAAATGAAGTCTCTGACTTCATCCTCAACGCCAAGGCCGTCCTCCCACCTTCGCCTTTCATGTTCGCTCGTCGGATCATCGCTACCCTGCGCCAGCGTGTCTTCAAGAGCACGTGAAAAGTCTCGAACGCTGTCTTCAACGTCCTTGATCATGCGCTCATTGGTTTCCCGCTCGGACTTTGTCCTCGAATTTTCCTCCTCCAAACGTCTTGCCGCCGCTTCACTATCATCCGAACTCGCCGGTGCACCTTTGCCTGTCAAGGCCGCCGAACGCTGCTGCATCATAGCCTTAGCCCGAGCCTTGAGCCTGTCTCCTTCGGTAATAGAGCCACCAGGTCCAGTGCCAATAATGCTTGCCGCAATCCCGGGATGGGCCTTTGCATCCTTTAGACGGAACAACTCAAGCTTCGTATCTGCAATACTACGCTCTGTCTTTCGAACTTGAGACGCTAAGTCGGGGAGGCGATCTGTCAACCTTTGCAATTGACGCTTCAGAGCTCTACGTTCGGCACTGGAGTCAACGTCCCGTAGCGCCGATTTTGGATGACTGTCGATGTCCTCTTGAATTTTGCGAATACGTCTATAGAGATCCTCAGCTTCCCTACGATCCCTACGATCAAGAGCATCGTCCTCTTCTGCGGCATTTTCGTCCTTAAAATCCATTGCGTCAAGCAGAACTTCCTTCTCCCGGATCTTCTTGCGTATCTGGTCGATGGAGAGCTCATCAGTGGATCTTTCGGATGATGGCGAAGTCGATTGAGTAGGCGAAGGAGTTCGACCATCTCCGCCTACTCGGCGACGTGCGCTAGACCTATATCCGATGTCATCGTCGTTGTTTCTAAAGATTGTGGCGTCTTTGCGTCCAGGGCTTATGCCATTAGAGTCTGTACGGAAAGAATGATTTTTCAGATAGCTCACACCCGTCTTTTGCGGCTGTAGAAATGATCCTGAGCTTTTCCTCTGCTGGGCATCTTGCGAGAGTAAAGATTTGACGGTATCAATCGAGTTTGAGAAGTTCCGCGTCGACGGAGGTACCAGTTCTGGAGGCAATTGGTTGGGCACGGGATAGCCGTTCAGCTTTCTATAGATGAGATGCATAGCCACAGCAAATTCATCCATATCCAACCTACCTTTGTTTCCTGGATCGGAAAGGGTCCAGATCTTCTCCAGGTCGGACTGTGGCAAACCACTTTGTCCCATAACCTCGATGGCGACATCACCTCCAAGGAAGCCCTTATTGAATCCATCCCAGGCCTTGAACAACCCATCATAGATTTTCTTTTCATCCTTGGTAACAGCCCATGGTACCGTAGCAGTTCCTGACAGGCCGGTTGTTGTGTAACCTCCTTCCCGTCCAGATTGGGGCATCATCCGCTGTTGAAGAGCATCGATGTTTGGCAGGCCCGATGCTGGTGTATTCGCAAGGCCCCACTGTCCTGGGTGACCGGTAGGCTGTTCGTTCAAAGACATATGAGGCGGGTTGCCAGTCTGTGGTAGGGATAAGGTTGACCCATATTCTGTTGGCATGGAAGGCATAGGCGGCCTGGCTCCTTGAAAGCCAGTCGCTTGCGGATTCTGCTGGAAATTCATTTGCGGCTGTTGCTGGAGCCCCGTAGGCTGTGCAGCATAACCCGGCTGTTGGTTTCCAAAGCCCGTTGGCTGCGGAGGAATGTACTGTGCTGCAAATCCCGTTGGCTGAGACGTGATTTGTGACAGCAGCTGGCTGTTCGAAGCTTGAGGCTGCGGTTGCTGGATACCTGGCGCTGATGATTGAGTGGTAGGAGCACTGAAACTCGGCGCATTACTTCGTGGGGCTTGTGTAGGTCGATCGTCAGGTACCCCGAAAGATATAATGTCTACCATACTCGAGACCTCATTCTGCATCCTCTCTGGCAATGTTGATGGTAGATCTTTCCCCACAAGTTTCAGATTGCAAAGGTACATAGCTAAGGCAAATTCTGGAAAAAGAAGCTGTCCGGACTTGGTTGTATCCGATAGAGTCCTAGCTTGCATTAGCGAAACATTATTGCACGATACCCATGGTGGCGTACCATATCCTCATCAGATCCGACCCCGGAAGCTTTGACCGTACAAGCAAGTCTTTCACTTTCTCACCTGGTCCACATCAGCACCTAACCACGGTATCTCTCAAAGATCCCTACCGTCCAAAGCTTGCCCATCTCCTACAGCTGACTTGAAAAGTTGTTCGAATTTGGCCTGGTCTGTAGCCGTCAAGAACGATAACCTGATTTTTGGTATTTTAGCACCTGATGCCAATGGCTGGGGTACTGTGGATGGTAGTGCAGTCGTGGACGAAAACGACGCAGCTATTTGAGACGAAGTTTGACCGGTTTTCTGGGGAGCGACGGCTTGTTGAGAGGGTGCTCCAGTCTGAGATGGCTGATACTGAGGTGCATGGTTTTGGGGTGGCTGCTGGTTCTGAGATGAGTATCCTGTGTACTGAGGCTGCTGTTGTGAAGCTTGGAACCCAGCCTGCTGCCCTTGACCAGCATAGCCTGTATACTGTTGTTGAAGTGGAACACCCTGGAACCCGGTGACTTGGGGCTGGCCTGTTTGCGAAAAGGAGGATTGCCCATACTGAATGGGGCCTGGACGGGCGCTGTTAGCTCCACCCAGGTAGGAACTCGAGCTCGAATACATGGAACGCGCGCTCGAGGCAGGTGAGGAATGGGAATGAAGGCTTGATAGTAGGTGGTGTTTAGGCTGACGATATTTAGAGATAGGTGCTTTCCGAGGCTGCACTAGTAATTATGTTATAGGGCTGAATTATTATATCCAGCACTAGTCGCCAAGTGAATCAGTTTCAGTCTATCTAGAGAAAACAACCGTTGCCCCTCGCTCAAGATATGGTAACTTTTTGAACGACATCAATACCTTTCTATAATGAAGATCGAAGCTTTATACGCATCGATGGTCTCTGCCTTTTCCCCAGCTGCAAGTCGCCATTCCGCCAACAACACCTTAGCAAATGCACCGTGCCCAGAAGACCAACCTCAACTCCAGGGAATCAGCTGAAACATTCGTAGGCCACGGGCTCCCTGCATCATCTTTCGCCGGTTTTGTCTCTTTCGGCTTTCTTCTCATCTATCTTGCCTCCATCTCCAACCATCTTCCTCAATTCCCATTCCTTCGTGAATTCGCGGCTTAGTATGCTAAGATCGCTGACCAGGTCTTTGCAAGATTGCATGAGAGCGCCACGAGGAGTGAGTGTACCATCAGTCTGGATGCGGAGAATGAATTGACTATAGGGACGGTCAATATCAGTGCAAAGGTCTCCCAGTGAGGATCGCTTAGATTATTTGACCCACCTAACGAGCGGATGAGGTACTTTATAACCGGCGAACGTGACGTGAGGTGACTGCAGTAATCGCGAGCGCAGCATGTTGCCGAGAGTGTGGTCTTCTTTGTTGAAGGTAAATATCGACGATGAGGGTATGCCTGAAGGGTTATCACACGTTAGCCGCCTATAGTGTGCTACACTGGACATGGACATAGTTGCATCTGAGGCTCGTAATCGGCACGTCTCTCTGTCAGGATCAAGTGCTGACTTACGAGTATCTGCCTCCTCCGTGACTTTCTTCTCGCCATCTCCAAGCAGAAAGAGCTCGAATCTATCAGCAGTGTTATCTTCTGCTCGCGAACCCCCCCGTCTCCCCATGCCTAGAGAGTTTATGTCCATGCTGGCTCTATTGCCTGAAGCCTTTGACATATGAGAGGTATTTGAGGTATAAGTTGACTGGCTCAAATCCCTCGGAGGTGCACGAGGAGTGTCCTCTCCAATGGGAGCGATGAGACTGACTGGCGACGATGGGCTGAAATTACCGCTAAAGGCACTGTACGAATGCAAACGAGGCTTACGAGGTGACATCGTGATACTCGTGGGCTGATTGATGTGCTTGAGATGAAGGTGAGGGAAGATGAAATCTCACTTGAGTACAAGTGTGAAGTAAATCAAGAAGAGATTGAGCGTTGATTCTCAGACCAAGTGTTGACCACCAAGTCCGGGCATGATTCATGCCACGCCTGAAAAGCAAAGTGGCTTTCTGTGGCATAGTACTGGGGGATCTTTTGGTCTTAGACATCCTCATATCGTTTTACGGGAGTAGAAGCCTCTTTTGGTTATGTGGACACAAAAGGTTGAAAGAGGTAAAATGGGGTTCAGATCGACGGCATAAGAAGCTCACTCAGGACTGACCTGTCTGGAGCGTTCGCCATTGATGCTGTAATTTTACCCTTAGGTACTACATAGGCTTCCAATGAAACCTCTCACTGCTATACAGCCCAAAAAATAGATTACATATATATTTGAAGTGCTAAATGATGCAATGCCGGCTATCTCAAATTTGAGTGTGATTTGCTGTAGTTGAGATTCATGAGATTTCGACCCAACGAATATGATACATGCACCAAGACTATGCGCTTTAGAGACTAGTTTCATGATCACCCTGAAGCCTCAAGCCTCAAGCCCTGTGGCCCTCAAGAAACCACCGACTACTGGACATTCATTTGTGCCTTAGGCACATGATCTTGGGTGATGCAGTTACAGTATATCTGGAGCTTAATATAAAGAAGTCAATGACACTAAGAAGATGCCTCCTTCCCTGAGCTCAGCATACTCATGGACTTGCTCTCCACTAATCGCCAATGCTCCCATGCGGTTGATAGCATTAGCACCTCTTGCTGTGGCCGTCTCCCGGGCTGGTGGGCTAGGCTTTGTGGCTGCGGGTACCGATGTTCAGGATCTGAAGAATGAGCTTCAACAAGTATTCGATATGTTGGACCAGTCGCCAATCGACGGTGCCCAGACGGATGTATTGCCAATTGGTGTAGGCTTTATCAATTGGGGCGTAAAGCTTCAAACCGTCATGGAGGCCTTCGACGACCATTTGCCAGCTGCAGCTTGGCTTTTTGCACCTGAAGAAAACGAAGATCTTGTGGAATGGACGCAAATGATCAGGGCAAGGAGTACAGGAAGGACGAAAATATGGATACAGATTGGTAGCGTCTCAGATGCTTTGCAAGTGGCCAGACTTTGCCATCCAGATGTTCTCGTCATCCAAGGTGCTGATGCTGGAGGGCACGGGCTGGCACAGGGTGCTGGTATTATCAGCTTACTCCCAGAGGTCGCAGATGCTTTAAATGAGGGAGGGTTTGGAGATATCTTCTTGGTAGCAGCAGGGGGTGTCGTTGAAGGTAGAGGAACAGCTGCCTGCCTGGCATTGGGAGCCGATGGGGTGGTGATGGGCACGCGCTTCTTGGCCAGTTGTGAGGCCAATATTGCAGAGGGGTACCAAGATGATGTTCTTAGGGCGAATGATGGGGGTCTGAATACTGTCAGGACGACTGTGTACGATCAATTAAGGGGCATTACGGGCTGGCCCAGTAGATTCAATGGACGGGGTATAATAAATCAAAGTTTTCTGGATGTCCAAAATGGGGAATCCCATGATGAGAACAAGCGGCTATATGAATCGGCTCTGCGAAAGGGTGATCAGGGTTGGGGCAAGTATGGAAGGTTGACTGCCTATGCAGGAGCTGGAGTTGGTTTAGTCAAGGCAGTCAAATCTGCCCCAAGCATCGTCTACGAAGTCAGACGAGATGCAGCAAAGGTCCTGTCAAGAATCTCGAGGCTCTCCTCGAAGCTATAGTGGTGCGTTCATTCTGATCGTATCTAATCAGGTCCTTCGCTAAGTGACTGTAGGACGTTTAGGGTCCAGAGCATTGATGCATAAGTCTGGTGTCATGCACAGCTGACCTGTTCATATCCAATGCTCGTGAAGAGAGCTGCGAATCAGATAATTCTGATAGCAATGCTCTTCTCCTGCTCCGAAGCATACTTCTAGCTGGCCTACAGGTCCTTGATGCTCGAGGAGACCCGCTCGGAAGTTTCACTTGCCAAATTCCCAGGAATCATGCTGAAGCTCCTTCAGGTCCTTCTCCACCCGGAATCAACTAAGAAAACGTTAAGCCATGAAAAAAAAGTTAAAGGGCTAGACCTGTCACTATTACCATGCAGATATTGTTTCCATTCAACAGAATCTTTGGCATTTTCGTACTATTTCCACTGTAGTCGCTAGGGAGACTGTCAGCATAAGTATCGACACTAAGAGACTGGTGACATTAGGATGAGCATACAATTCTGTCACGTCCTCCAGAACCATGTCTTCGTTGCCAATTAGAAGTGATCTAAGATTTGCAGGAATGGCTTACTTACTGACATAATCATCAAAGCCAAGCAGCGTGCCCGCAAACTCTGACTACTGTCAGTACTGCATGGAGGAATGTGTTGGCTTCAAGAGCGTTTGCCTTTATCTCCCTTCATCACTACCCATATCCTTGAGCCAACGCATTTGTCTATCAGCTCTGTTGTCTGGCGTCAGGAATGGCCATGGAAAGGGGTTTTGATGGACAGATACCAAGCGGTAACAATTGAGACGCCATCGCTGAGACTTGGTTTCATCGATCGAGCGTCGAAGGTGTGTTCTCACGATAAAAGTAGTTCGATTTGCCTCATAATTTGATAATGCTACTGCGAACCAACGCTAGCGCCAAAGTACGGACGCTAAGCTCTATTCTAGTGCCCGAGCGCCCGAGTATCATGCCGTGCATGCCCAGATGGTCCTCCACCAATCCATTCGAACACTGTCGTCGATGGTGACACAATTGCTGGTCGCATTCCTTGGCCTAATGGATTGGGACAAGCACCGATGGGTCATAGAGTCCCATGGGCCAGCGTGATGGAGCTTGATGTTTGTCAGTCATGGTCCCTGAAAGACAGATTGCCTTGAACTGGATTCGACGCACTTCTATTGTTGCAGGTAGCACGCGAGGAATGTCTACAGGCGCTGCGCAGGTAGATGGCAAGATTCTCCAAGGCTCGAAACCCCTTTCTGACTCCAATCGCACTTGGAAGTCCTCGCAGAGTATTACTTTCACATCACCCAAGAACACGACTTGGGGGCCCCAGCATGGTCTCCGATTCTCCAGCTCTAGCACCCCATCAATCGATCCCCGTATGCCAGTACTAGATAATGCAGCAAGGCATTCGATCGGCGACGGGACGACTTTCGTGCCGACACCGTCCAAAGACTCCATCGACCAGATCACGCTCTTGCATAGTCCTGCCTATCCTGAATTGTCCTCGTCCAGGTCGTCGCCCGGGCTCTCCACGCACGATGACCCGTTTTATCCTCTTCTTGATATAGCTTCACTAGCTCAAGCAGTACCAACATCTGATTCAGAAGGTCAAAGTCAATCCCCCACAGAAAACGACGAGCCCCGTACATCAGCAGCTTCAAATGACGAACCCTTTCGCAGCCCGCTTGGTTTCCACATCCCGAAGGCAATATTTCAGAATGCAATGAACGCTACCCCTCCCAGCCCTTCCGCCTATTGGCAGCACACGCTTTATCGAGGACCTGGTAGTGATAAAGAGACCGTGAAAGTACATTATTGCAAGAACAAGGAGAACACGGAGACCATAGCACAGCTGTTCCTCGAGGAAGAAGTGATAGGCTTTGATCTTGAGTGGAAAATCAATCCAAAAGACGACAGCATAAAGAAAAATGTAGCTTTAGTCCAAGTAGCTAGTGAGCGGCGGGTTGCGCTCTTTCACCTGGCACGATTCCCCAACGCTCAGGCTGAAGAAGACTTTATTACGCCTTCATTTAGAAAACTCATGGAATCGCCAGAAATCACAAAGGTTGGCGTCAACGTCAAAGGCGATTCCACCCGGCTGAGGAATTTTTTGCACATCGAGTGTCAAGGGCTCTTCGAGCTAAGTCATTTACATAAATTGGTCAAATTCTCAAGCGGGGACGTCAAGAACATCAACAAGAAATTAGTGTCCCTTGCGAGCCAAGTCCAAGAGCATCTTCAGCTGCCCTTATGGAAGGGCGAGGTACGTTCTAGTGATTGGAGCCAGGAACTGAGCTATCGACAGACACAATATGCTGCCTCCGACTCGTATGCGGGATTTCAACTCTTTCATATGCTCGAAAACAAGCGAAAAGCTATGAATCCTACACCTCCGCGCCCAGCACACGCAGAGTTGAATCTTCCAATTCGACAGGCGAACGGTCAAGATGTAGCATTGGTTGATGAAACAGCTGAGACTCATGAAGACTCTGATGAGGACTCTGATCAATGTTGCGAGATTTCGGTCGAAGATTTGACAAGCGATATTGATACCCTCAATTTAGGTGATCCCCCCGTTTCCGATTCAGAGGCCTCACTGGTTCCGAATGCACCGCCCGTAGCACCTTCCAGTGTCCGATCGCCAGGCGAAGCATCTGGCGAAAAGTCGGTCAGCCTTCCACCTTCTCGTGAACTGGACTCCGCCATAGCTTGGGTTCAGGGATACTGCCAAAATACCAAACCCTCCGCCAAACCTGCAGAATTACGCGCATATGCTCTCTGGCAAGAACAAGGCTTCGACATCCCCACCGTAGCAAAGTTATTACGAGTTCCACCATTGCAAAACACCACCGTAGTAAATTACATCGGCAAGGCCATCTCAAACGAGATGCTGCCCTATCAGTGCGCGAGAGTCGCTGAATTGGAACAGTATGCTGGCCCCTACGGACTCCCAGTCGCTTTTCGGAATTTTCCTAAGAGGATACGCGGGGAAGACGGCAGGTGAAATGATAAGAACCCAGAAAAGGTACGTAAAACAGAGGATTTTAAGAGTGAGCGAGACCAATGGGTATCTACTCAAAGACGTGCAAAATAAGGCGAAGGGAGACGCTGTTAGTTATGACCTGTAACATCTAATTGCTCGATTACTACGTTAGGATTTATCCCGGACTTTTCCCACGGCTAGGCATGTAATATGGAGTTGGGCATCGCCTCAATGGAGTCAAGCGTCTGCTTTTACAGCATTGAATAGACTTACTGGAAGGAGAGCGGGTGGCCGGCTCCTAGCTATCGTTTAATCTCTCATCCATGAGATAAGGCATATCAAAATATGTTCACCTTAGAGGGAATCCAAGTAGCAGACACGCCGCAAACTCACCCTCGGTGCAAGCGATATGTGTGTGCAGATGCCGAGCTATTTTCCCTTCCTTGGTTGCATTTTCCTTACAGGTAGGAACATCTTGTCCGGCCAAAGCAGGTTATTGTTCCTTACCTATTATACCTTACTAGTGATATAAACGGCACGTGTCCCTCACTCTTCCTTGGTACCAATGGCCTAAAATTGATCATTCGAGCGCATCTTCCCAATTTTCTTGGTAGTCCGGTAGCGAAACGATGTGATCTCAGGGTTGTTCTAGGGGAAATATCCTGATCATTCACCGCTATGATCAAACACGATGGAAGCAAACTCTGTTGACAAAGAACAAGTCGCCTATGTGATTTACATTTACGCCAAGAGCATGCATGTGAGCCTCACATGTACATTCAACAATACTCCTAACTATCTGAGCGGAAGACTACAAAGAGAGGACCAGGTTTAATACCCAGCTCCGTCAAACACTCCATCATCACCCCACATATCTCGCAAGACCCATCAATACAGCTACAAACATGAACCATCATCTGCCTCCTCCACGCTCATCGTTCCCAACCTCCTTACATCGTCAACGTCATCTATTTGATTCAAAGAAAAGAAAAAAAAAGAAAAAAAAAGGAGAGCGTAGAACATACATACCTTAACACAGACGCATTCCCTACAGTCATCCAACAACCCACCCAATGGTGTGGTGTAACTTATTCAAATCCAAAGCCTTACCCGCTCCTACCTGCATAAACACTTCATACACTCTACACTCATTCATTCATCTATCTCCCTTGATGCTTACCTTATCAAATCAGTGAGAAAAGTACGTACACGCGGTGGGTGGGGAGCATGATATGGGGCGCAAGAGGTGTGGTGTGGTGTGGATATATTATCTAATGACTAGTGAGAGATTATTCGTTGTAGCGGCAGATAACATTCGGTGGATTATGTGACGTTTGTTGCGATAGGGGGTGTTGGGGAGAGGAGTGGACTGCTTAGTTGGCTGAAACGGTGTTTTTGTTGATGGATGAGACTGAAAAAGGCACACCTTTTCATGGTCGCTGGTCGGACAGGAAGGGTTCTTGGTAGAAGTAGGTAGTTTTGGTTCGGAACCTAAATTGGGTAGGGGGATGGGAAAGGGGTTGCAAGGCGTGGTGAAGGGAGGGATGGATGGGAAAGTCTGGAGATGAAGCATTCTCTATTATCTATCCGGTCTAAAGATGTTGATCTTACAAAGGTACTTTTGTACACTATCATGGGTATCTCTCCAGCATTGTCACATTCAGAGTTCCAAAACACCATCCAATCCCTTGACATCACGTTGTACGCCCAGTGCACAAACACCGTTTGGTAATCCCACAGTCCCACCCGCCATCACTCTGCTTGCTGCTGCATGTGTGACGGTAGGTTATATCCCGCATAGTCCAAATGTACAAACGCCCGGTCCACACTCGGCACAGACTCCAAGACATACTGCAAGCTCTCGCCCAGGTCGTGGCTATCCCTAAGCGTCATGCCTTCGTCCAGTACCACATCGACTTCCACGTTCAACTTGTCGCCCGCATGATATGCCTGCAGGCCTTGTATCGACTTGATCGTCTTGGCGAAGCGCATGGTAAGATATAGAAGGATGTTGCGGTCAGCGGCGGGAGCGGCAGCACCGGTGAGATGTTGGATGTGCGTGTTGGACGTGCGTGACCAGTTGACGATCACGTACAGAGAGAGTAGAAGACCACCCAGGGCGTCCAACCACCACAGGGAAGCGTAGTAGCCTACGAGGGGGAAAATGATGGAGAAGATGTTGAAGACGACGTCTGTCATTGCGTCCTGGGCTAGCGCTTGGACAGAGCTGTTCTTGATGAGTCTACACCAGAACCAGCAGCCTAATTTTAGGAAAACTGTTGTAGCCATGATGACGATAGCTGGTATGCCAAGTTGGACAATGGTATGGTCGGGACCTGTGAGACGATTAAAGCATTGAAGTAGGACTTGGAAAAAGGAGGTTATCATGATGACTGAGAAAACCAAAACGCCCAGCGGCTCCAAGCGACGACGTCCCACGGGGTAACTGTGCTGGTCTTGCCTTGATATCAACTTCGTAGTAACCCAGACTATCGCCGTGGAGAGGAAATCGAGAGCGGCGTCAACCAGGGAGGCTAGCACCGAGAGAGAGGAAGTAAGGACTATGACAGCGATTTTTCCGGCGAGAAGTACGGCGTTTGCAGCGAGATTCACGTAGATGGCGACAGTGACCACTTTGCTACCGCTTTGGGCGTCATCGTCTTCGCCATACTGAAGCTCATACGCCTTGGGCCCATCTCCTATATCTTCACCTAATAGTGGTGTATTCTCATCAGGAAGCTTGTAGAGCGCTTTCGGTGTGCGCTTGAGCTTCACCTTGCCTTGATCCGCATGGCCGTTCGCTGTGGGGTTGCTGTCAATAGTGGGATGGCGTTCGTCCTCGAGCGAAGAGTTTGAAGATTGCTCCTCCGTTATAGTATTCGGGATGCTCATATGTCCGTTGCCATCATGACCATGATTGTACTCTTGGATCAGACTGTGTGGCAGTGATGAGTCAAGAAGCCGGTCGATGTAGAGATAGGAGGATATGAGATGGTTGTTGCGTTCGTAATATCGACGCACAGGCTTCTTCATCGTCTTCAACTCTTCATCACTTTTGTAGTACTGCTCCCACCGGTACCTGGGATTGCTGTTCCCAATCAAACGCATACTTCTCATCTGGGGCGTCATCAAAACCTCCCCACCATCACCGATAGCGCTCATCCTCCTTCCTCCTCTGCCCAACCAGCTCTTTGCAGGACTGGGACCCCCATGGCCAGTACCACCTCCATCAGCATCCGCCTCGTTGTCATGGTCCTCGTCTCCATTCGTCTCTGGCGTCTCGGATCTTCTATGAAGGGCTTGGGTTCTTAATTCTTTGATATTGGCCGAAGACCTGCTTTGAATGAGTGACGGGAGTGCTTGGCCGCGAGTAGAGAAGGTGCTGTCCGAGTCGGAGAGGGGAAGGAAGCCTCGTAGAGAACCAATGCGATAAGATTTTGGTCGTGGTGGGGAATCGTCCGCCATGGTGGGGGATTTCCTAGTATCTCAGATGCGAATGGGGAGGTTCAGCATTAGTCTTAGATCTCAATTGTATGAGCGAGGTCATGTAAGCAGCGTAACCTTGGGAATTAGAGGAAGATCTCCCAAATGGTAGGAGATGCCGCACAAACGGAGCACGTAGCTATCAATTCCCAACCGGAGCTGTATCCGAGCTAGCTTTTAGCGTGTGCAAAACCATTGTACCTGTAAACCTTTCTAGTCATGTCAGTTCATGATAATGACTTACTGCATTGTTCTATAGCGACGAAATATCTTTCTAGTCATACGGTTGAGATCAATAGTAAAGATCGAAGATCTGTCAGATTTGCAACTACTATGCAAATAACGTTAGTGCTAAGGAAGTGAGAGTCTTGGGGTGAGAAGCAATGACCAGACTTATTTTGGCACGGTGATTCTAGACAAGTCGTACATATCATATTCGCATAGCTTGAGTATTAAACAAGTCCATTTGAGCCATCGTCAATATCTTTCTGCGTGTATGATCATCAAAACAAAACACCACCTGGATATCGAACGCCACCCAATGCAACCACTTTATACAAGCTCCGTATCTTAACCCTCTTTACCCCAGCCTGCCACCTCCACAATCACGTTCCCGATCGTAGTAAGCACCCAGAGTGTTATGAGTCCCCATCCCACTTTCCGATCCATCCGCCACCCTCTCAAAGGGACAACGATCAACAGCCCTGCCAAGGTCACGAGAAGAGTGATTCCACTGATCAATAACGTCTCTCCAACCTCGATCTGATAAGGCTTATACCGCACCGGTATCCCTGGATGCTTCTCATGCCTCCTTTCGCCATTTGAGATGGTCATGTATAGCCCACCAAGACCAATGCCCAGAAGTATGTTCAGCATCGGCCCACCGAAGCACGCAGATAGAGCCATCACTGGATAGCCCAGGCGCGCGACTGTGATATCAGCGACAAGATCGCCCAAAGAGTTTCCGACCGCAAAGATGGTGAGACCCAGTATAGCATCGCTGATTCCAAGAATGACGCCGAGGGCTTTGAGGACGCCAACGACTTCATTGGCGATTGTGGAAATCCACGCAATGGAGACAATAAAGCCTAGGAAGCAGAAAAGGTAGTGGTATTTGGGAGCGTGAGAAGGCGTGGTAGTCAAGACGAGAATGGCAAAGGCCAGGAGCGAACCGACGAGGGAGTATAAACATGGGAGGAGCAGATTGTGAGTAGAAAGACGGTCATCAGTGTTGGCCCAGAGAAGGACGACGATAAAGAAGGGTGCGGTGAAGATTTGGGTCGCTACAAGCCATCGATTCCACTCTTTAGGGGACGAAGGCAGTCCGCCTGAGTCTGGAGTCTGCTGCGCATGATTTATGGATTGGCGGCGTGGAGGTTGCAAAGGCCTTGGAGGTGCGAGGAAAGGCTTACTGGGGATATCACCCTCGGGTCCAGATACGTTAATGGCTGGTGAGCCAATGCCATGAGTCCCATGCTTTCGAAGGTTCGGTGGTTCTGGCGGATCCTGGCTCTCACTAGTGTGAAGTATGGGACTATCCTGGGGGAGAACGACCAAAGTAGATTCTCTGCGGCGTCCAGTGTGCTCGGGAGACCTTGAATCTGGGTCTGGCGTTACAATGGTTGGAACACCCTCCTCGTCCTCGTTCTTGTCGGCTTCCACAATGGGCAGTGTAATTGTGAGGAGAAAGACGCTTGGTGCAGCAACAAAGCCCAACATCTTCTCCCACATGTTCTTGTCCTTCCATGAGTACAGAGTCGGGAAAAGAGTAGAAACGAGGATCTGTGGTGTAGGGAGGATTTTGTAAGGCCACCATCGCAATGGCTTCTCATCAGGTTGCTGGTAGAGGTTTTGGTAATACATGGAATCTGATCCCATACTGGATGGAGGTAATCGTAGGCTTGGTGTACGTGAAGGACGGGTAGGAACGAAGTCTGGATCATCATGATACACTGGAAATGGTGACTGGCCACTTGATCTGCTCGAAGCTCTTGATCTTTGGGGTGTTGTAGCGCGTGGTATCTGAATTTTGGGCACCCGTGGTTTGCCGGTCATCGTTGGCGTATCGACGGGTAAACGGTCTTTTGCGCCTGTGTCATCATCGCTGGCGTGCTGAGGCTCCGAGATCCTCAATATTCCATCTTCGGGCGGAGACAGCAGTTCGTCAGGTCGTCCATGTTGCAAGGGGGACATGGGCGCTGGGCTCATAGATAGATAGCCGAACTCATCGGCTGGGGATGACATGGCCAGGTTCGGTGGAGGGGGACTAGGTGACCTATTTCTTTGTCTATTATCTACTGCATCTTCTGGTGTCAAAAGTCCTCCACGCTTTGGAGGTAATCCACCCAAAAGGTCTATCCGTGGCCGTTCTAGCGCTCTAGGGTCTAGTCGTAAACCCACAGCGTCGTTGGCAGACACTGCGCGAACGCGATTTGGTCCCGTCCGATCAGCGTCGAGGCTATTCCTTAAAGAAGCATTCTCCGCTACATCATGAGCATCGACATTGTCGTAATTGATATCAATATTGGGAGTATTCGAATTATTGTCCTGTTGTTGTGCCGCGGTGTATGTTGGATCGTCTGAATACCTGCGCAAGTTGATCGGAATAGTCTGGATATTCCTCGACTTTTGCAATGAAGATAGTATCGCTCTGAATTCAAGTGCGCCAACGAGACTAGGGCGTATGGGGTTGAGGGTGTTCCTACGCTCCCCAGGCCTTCGTCGACTGACGCGCATGTTGCTACTGATTTCAGCTAGATAACGGTCACGTGTCTCGTCATCTGCATCCACTTCGTCGTCCATGGCTCTAAGCATTGGGCTGCCCCCTCTTTCCAAATTGTCAAAATCTGTCGTGGATACGGTTCTTGCCGTACCCCTACTCCTGGCTGCTGCATTATCTTCATCGTCCTCGTCATGATATATTTCGTGTTCCGCCTCGTCAGTACCAGGGACATGAAAATGGCTCCTCGCTACATCTTCGAGTAGTCTTTGGCGAGACCGTCGACGTAAATACCAGTGCCACACAACAACCGTGATCACATAAAAGACGTAGAACCCAACCATGACTGCGCACTCCCATAAGTCTAGGTGACCGTCTGCCAAAAACACCATACTGAAGCTTGCTGCAACAAGGAAGAACCCTACGTCTCTCACAAAACTCTTTCTTGCGACCTTGAACGGTCTCACTAGAGCCATCGAGCCGGCTACGACTGCAGTGATGAACCCTGCTGCCCCAATAAGCTCCCCAACAGCCAAGCTGCCGCTATGTGTCTTCATTGCCGCGAACGTAGAAAAGACGTCTGGGCTACCGTTTCCAAGGGCCAGAAATGTAACGCCCGCCATGCTTTCGCTCATGCCCAAGATGCTGGCGATAGTGCTTAGATTTATGCAGAAAAAGTCGCTGGCAGCAATACCTATAGTGCTGAAGAGCAAGGCAAGCCATATTACCAGGATGACGAAGGCGACGGGTTTGGCGGTATGGAGCTTGCAATAGTACAGCTGAAGGTAGGAGAAGAGACCTGCTTCCTCATCGGGGCAATTGGCACGAACGAAGGCGCATTGGTCCTTCGCAGAGGTGACAAGGCGGCACTGTATACCCCAAGTCAGTCTTTTGCAGTGTCTTCTCGGACTACGCGCAGGAAGGAGTCAATGTACCGCTTCATCTCTCGGCAGAAGGTTGCCTCCAGAGGGACGATGTTGGGTGAGGGAGTTGCTCCGTTGAAAGAGTTGATTGTTGGGGACTCTAGAACCGGAGTCTCTTCTATTGATCGTCAAGCTCAGTACTGCAGTGGTCGATATCACGAGAACGGCAATGTAAAAGGCTCGAGCAGCAGAGTATTTCTGCCTTCGGCGAACACACCATGGTTGTTGCCGTTGCACAGGCGCTGATGCGGGCATTTGACGAGACATAACAGATACATACTGAGAAGAGCGAATTGAGAAGACGAAAGACAAACGAACTGCGACAGCGACTTAGCAATACTGACGAGATTGAGATAGTGCGAGGCCATTGTTGCTTGCCGTGCGTGCAATGCGCATCACTATTGCCAAGACCTTCATTGATCCCTCCATCCTGCTTTACGGAGCTTGGCTGTTGGCGCTAGTCATCATTCTAAAGTAGAATAGCGCGAGTGGCGTATATTAGCCGTTCACCCTCGCTAGTCGCTACCCGTCTCTACTTTACCGCTGAGTTGGCTCGACGATGGCGTCGTCAGAGAGCGATCCCCTACTCCCTCAGGGTAGCTCTGCGCCGGAAATATCAGGGTATGGATTCTCAAAGCCCTCAAAAGCTCGATATCAGTCCCAGAGAAGAGTGATTGAAGAAACTGAGTATATCCAAGACAAGGATGATGAGAATCGTAGCACCGAGGCCTTCTCTCCTTGTAAAACTCTTCTCACCTTTTTCATGATAGTAGTGGGCCTCGCGGTGCTCATAACCCTTCTCGTGCCTGGAACCTTTGGCACCCCGTGGCATGGGCCGGAGGGTAACTCCTCGACCATTGAGGCGAGAGTCAAGAAGATCCTTACGGAAACCCCATTGATAGGTCTACTAAGTTGACTGCAAAGTGGAGGCAGCATTCTTTCTGACATCCATCATTAGATGGCCATAATGACCTTGCAATTCTCATACGATTCGCTTATCAAAACGATATCTACAACGAGAATTTCACACAGAAGTTTGAAGGTGGCGGTTTGTATGCTCATGTAGACCTTCCCCGGCTCAAGGAGGGAAACGTTGGAGGCGCATTTTGGTCCGCCTTTGTTTTGTGCCCGAAGAATGGCACCGACTTTTCAGATCCAAATTACGTGGAAGGTCTGTCGCCTTTCTTTCCTCAATATTCTCTGATGACTCGTTATTGGGGATATGAAGGAAATGTTTAGATCTTCAGACGGGCACTAAGAGTGTCACAGCGATATCCACAACTCTGTCACAGTTGGACCTTTTGCAACGATTGACAGCATCATATCCCAAAGTGTTCTCCACTCCAACTCTTGACCGCAGCAACGCCTTGGCTGCATTCGCGAAGAATGGCCAACTTATCTCGCCAATTGGCATAGAAGGGTACGTAGTATGAAAATGCTGGTGGCTAAGTCACGAAGGACGCACTGGCAAGAGGGCCTTCATTTGCATCCCATCCAATGGCCCGCTACCCAGACATACTACGAAAGAAGCAACGCTGACTCGTACTCTCGAACAGCCTGCATCAGATCGGGAACTCATTTTCTAACCTCAGACTCTACCATTCGCTGGGCGTGAAGTACGCTACGTTGACGCACAATTGCAACAATGCCTTTGCCGACGCTGCACTTACCACCGACTCGTCTGGTAACACCATTGCAGGCCCTGCTTACTGGAATGGTCTGAGCGAAAAGGGGCAGCTTGTGGTCAAAGAGATGAACAGTAAGGCACATCCAAGCCGTTTGCCCTTTACTTACAGGCGCGTACACTTATCAGGAAAATTCTCTTTATTTATCAAACACCCTTTCCAAATGTTCAAGCACACTACATCATTCCCATCACAAATCTCACCTCGTGACTCCACACCACATATCCCTAAATCCATACTAACCCAAGCCGTCTACAGGAATGGGCATGCTCATCGACCTATCCCACGTCAGCAAAGCCACAATGCTCGACGTCCTCGGCGCCCACCCCGAAAAAACAACCGGCAGCATCGCCCCAATAATCTTCAGCCACAGCTCCGCCTACACCCTCTGCCCCCACCCCCGCAACGTCCAAGACGACGTCCTCCACCTCATCAAGCAGAAAAACTCCCTAATAATGGTAAACTTCTCGCCCGACTTCATCTCCTGCCTCCCCTCCTCCTCCTCCTCCAGTTCCGGAATCCCAGACCCCTACCCCCCAAACGCAACACTGCACCAAGTCGCCCGCCACATCGTCTACATCGGCGACCTGATCGGCTACGATCATGTGGGTCTCGGCAGTGATTTCGACGGTATACCGACTACCCCCCGGGGATTGGAAGATGTGAGCAAGTTTCCGGATCTGGTTGGTGAGTTGCTGCGGATGGGCGTTGGGGACGGGGATGCGGCGAAGGTTGTTGGTGGGAATGTGTTGAGGGTGTGGGGGGATGCGGAGGATGTGGCGCTGAGGATGCAGGGAGAGGGGGTTCGGCCGGTACAAGATCGTGTTGAGAAGATGCATTTTGCGTTGTGAGAATTTTGGAGATGTGTCGCGAGATGGATTTTGTATTGAAATATCTGATCGAGTATATACATGCTTATATTATTGTAGCTTCACCCATGGTTCGAGCGATGGTCTTGGATGTCTCTCCATCTCAGACCCGACAAGCTTGCCATACATACGTTCAACCACTGAATATCTCCTCTACAATCTATAGATTCTAGCACTCCCAATGTATCAAAGTAAAGGTTTATCCATCACTCCACCAGTAACAATAAATCCATAGGCGAAAGCCTCATCTCAGCATAATAGTCATCTGTTCTATTTAATATCCCTATCAGCACTCCTCTTACCACCAACACAACTACACCACCTCAAACCCCCTTCCCCTTCCCCCTCCACCAAAATCTAACCCCCAAACCCCCTCACAAACCACCCCATCACCTAACCGTTCATCCACCCTCCCCAACCCCCACAACCCCATCTCACCCCTCAACCACCTTCCTCGCCTTCCCCAAACACTGTCTCACAACCGCCGACCTCTCCCGCCCCTCCACACCTCCCACCCCATCCAAAAAAACAGCCCTGATACGCTCCCCCCACCTCGCAATAGGAGCCAGCGCAAGTGCAGCCTCCGCGGCTTTGATGCGCGTCTGCTCCACCTGGTCGCCAGAGGCGAAGACCTGCGTCGTATACTCGATCAGGATACTCTCCAAACCTTCGGAAAGGTTTCCCCCATCCCGTGCTTTGTGCAGTCTCTCAAAAAGCGACTTTTGCGCATCGTATATAGCCTCGATCGTCCTTCTGCTCCTATGTTCAGTTCTGATGCGGTTTGTCAGCTGGAGCGATTGGCGTAGCTGGGAGCTCAGTTCGTCGTTTGTTGTCCGCGAGGGGTTGATCGATTTCAGCAATGCGCTGGCTGCATTTGCCAATGTGGACTCTGTTACTGCTTTCGAAGACGCGCCTCCGGATTTCGAATCGACGTCCATTTCTTCGGCACTCTCTAGGTATTCTTCTACGACCGGCTCCATGACCTCGTAGATGAACGAGTACATGTCGATGTCCTGGCGTAGCTCGACGAAGTCTCCGAGGCACTCAAATGCATGCTGACGATAAGCCGAATTGTTCCTCTTACTTTCGCGCAGGACGATCTTCTCGACTTGTTCTGCCACTTGGGGGTCGGTCGACCAGTAAGTGCTGTTCTTCGCAAATTCAATCAGAGCTTTCAACACCTTCTCCTTGCCTTCCCATGTTTTGCCCGACAAGGCCTTCTCAAGAGCCGGCCATATCACCTTAGCATTCGCATCACTAATGCCAGTCCCAGATGACCTTACTACGTCCGCAATCGCAAAGGCAGACGTATGCTTCAGCGACCAACGCGGTGACTCCAGATACTGCGACGCTAGTCCGACAATCTCTTTGAGGTAGAGCAGCACCGTCCGAGACCCTCCAACATTCTCACTCCATGTGTCCTCAAACAGAGTCTTGGCGCGCTCATACGTATCGTGCTTTGCAATAAATACAAAAGGCAGAAAGTCACTTGCAAGGGAATTGAATCGATCTGTGGCATGCTTTGACACTGCATACACTATGTCGCCCGCAATGACGCGATGTCGCTCGTCATCAGAATCAAAATAGAACTTATGGCACGATGCCACAAGCTCTTTCGAGAGTACTTCATCAGATGCTAGTCTTGCAAGGTAACCACATGCTGCAGCATATGACGAGGAGATTGTGTCATTCCGGTCAAACACCTGCTTGCGAGCCAGTGGAAGGAAGTAATCGGCGTAAGGCTTGAAGATGAAGTTCTGACGAGTGGAAAGCGAGACCAGCACGCGGCTACAGCCAACTTTCGACGGCAGTCCGACTACTGATTTGATCGCGTTTTCCAGGCTCTTCTGCAGCTCCGGCATCGAGCTCTCGTCCAGAAAATCAAGGCATCGTTCTATCGCTTCTAGCATGGATGATCTGTGTGTAGACTGGAGTCAGCGTCATCAGGGGTCAGTGGTCGTTAGAGTCATGAGACGCATCTAAATAGTGAACAGGGATGAGGAAGGGAGCATGGTTCGACGAGCAAGCTGTGATGCCAACAAAGGAAAAGCGAAACCCACCCTCTAATATGCTTCAGACGAGCATCATCAAGCTCTTGAGCAGTCATCCCGTACTTATCAGCATTGAGGTGAAGATAGTTGATCATTTCGGGCTCTATGGAGCTCAGAAGTGCAAGAAGCCGGCCGACAAGATCTGGCACAAAGGGGCGTAATGTTTTGCCATTGCTGCTCTTCATAATCTTCAACAACGTCTTTCGTGCGAATTCTTGGACTTCTGGTGCTCCCGACTCCAAGCCAGAAGGGCTGAGTAGGAAGGGGAGAATCTGCTTCAGCATTTTGTCTGAGCTACGAATCGAAGATTCGCCGGCCTCCAGTGCGCGTGTCAGTATACCGGTCAAAACTCGAGCAAGAGCCATCGCTGCAGTACGAACGGATTCCTTGATATCGTCGCAGACCTTGAAGGTCAATTCCCAGATTTCGGTCAGGTATTTCTCGTACTTCTCCGGCTGTCGTCCTTGAACAAGATCAGCGATGGCCGCACAACTGGCCTGCCGAACTCTCCATTCCTTGGCAAGGATGTTCTTCAGCAGATCGTTCATAATGTTGTCAAAGTTCGTGTCGATAGTCTTTGCTGGCTCTTTGACTAGCGCTGCCCAAATATCGTTCATCGAATTTCGCACATTCGTATTTGGATCGAAGCGGTATCGGAACAATGCTGGGTACAGTTTGGGATTGTGGGCTAAGTAGCCCTCTGTTGAGGCGTCACTCAGTATATTGCTGAGTCCAAAGCGTCCAAATGCGGCGCGGCTGGACCATATAGCGTTATTAGATGCCAGAGACATGAATTTATAGACTAGGCTAGAGTCACCAACTTCAGAAGCGAGGCTCATTATATCTTTGTACGTTGTTATAGATCCATCGCCAGTAGGTAGGGCTCCTGCGTCAAAAAGTTCAGTATCTTCTGACACAGTGCCCGCAAAGCTCGCTTTTGATTCTGTGAAAGAGCCGACAAGGTCTCGTATCAGATCATCTTTGAGTGCCTTGCTGCCCTTCTCGTAGAGGAGAGTCAGCCCGCGAGATGCAGACTCTTGGTTCAATGAATCACGATCAGCTAAAAAGCCTTTGAAAGCTACTTGGCACTCTCTAAATCGGGCTTGAACGACCTGCAAATGCCCACAGTACTGTATCAAACACAACAGCCATACCACAGAGGCCTGCCTTAAGGCTGGCTTCGTGGACTTGCAATTCAAAAGCACCTGGGTGAGAATCTGCCGGAGAATGTTGCAATTAGCGCTTCCATTGCTAGCCGTCAGTGTAAAGCAAATAGTGAGCTGTAGCACGCGATAGGGATCTCCGTAGCATTGCATGCTCCTAAACATGGCCCATAAAAAGCAAGCTGGGGCCCAACAAGACAAAGAGGTCCCCAAGGACGCGCCAAAAACCGACGACTAGTCAATACGAAGTATGAGGGTGAGCCGTAATGGGCACTTGCCAAAGCCCGCATGGATCATGAATCGATATAAACGTGGGAAAAGACGTACCGATAAAAGTGTGGCTTCCGTGCCGAAGGGCCTATGAAAATCGCCCTGAATGTCTGACTGCGCGATTAGGGACTTCGACTGCCAACCAATCGCAGCGCAGGACAGAGCATCTCCGATTGCGAATTGAGCTTCTACTTGTCTGATAGTGTGCATGTCGTAGAGCTCTTTGACGATGTCTTGCAGTATAGTATCCTTACTTGGACCTTCATTGCATTGAATTGCAATGTGACCCAAAGCTCTTATAGCTGATTCGTCTCCTTGTTTGGCTTTTACGGTCAGCTTTTCGATCAGACTCCGAATATCGTGGGGCTTTGGGATGATTCCCGGCGTCAGAGCGCCAAAGAGAGCAAGCTCCGACACTGCAGTACAGACTCCTTCGAGGAGAACCTTGTCCCGAGCCTCATCCAAAATGTTGAGTATGAGACTGATGAACGTCGATCGCAAATCATCGAAATCCGGACGTAGGTTATTCCGTGAAAAAGACCTGCTGAGAAAGTACGCGATCGCAAGCATTGGCCCGTGTATTTGAAGAAGCTCGCTGCCAATAGCATGTTGCCATGACTGGAGTTTATGCCCAAAAGCGCTCATCATTCCATCAGTCATGCTCTCAGGTGCTTCTTCAAGAGTCGCGAGAATACCAAAAACGTGGGACGATCTATCACGAAGGGCCTTTTTGTTGGAGAAGATGGGCTCTTGAAGGCTAAGGACCCTGGCGGAAAGGTTGATGTATGCGTGATCGGGAAGGAGCGAACAAAGCTCCAGAAGGTAGTCGCCAGCTCTGCTGACATCTCCACTCGCACCACTCTGTGGAATCATACCAGTAAATGCCGCCTGCAAGTAAGTCGTAAGCGCTCTAGTATAGTCTTGATTCTCTGTCAAAGCCGATGGAAGATCTCGAAATAAGAGTCTGAGCTGTGCGCGGGCGCCTTCATTGTTCGTAATTAGAGCATCAATATTGCGCTCCCAGTCGCTATCGACGACAGGGGCAGCTTTGACTATCGTCAATGCTTGGTGTAATAAGATACAACGGCAGAAGGTGAGTGCAGGCATATACGCATTGGGGAGTCTAATCTGTGTGGTAGTCCTAACGTTCCACCAGGAGTCAGATCCATAGAACTTATCGACGAGCTCTGGAAAGCTAGGAAGTTCACATCCTACCCCATTCTTAGGCGAGTCATCTTTGACCGGGTTCAGCATTCTGTACCAATATGGATCCAGCCCTTTCCTCCCATTCTCAAGAAGTGCGCTTCGCTCATTTGAGTCGCCTTCCATAGCGAGGACATTAATCCATCTGGCTGTGGTGTTGCTAAATTCAAGACAACGATTTGCGAAACGTACGGCGAGGTATCGAGTACTCCGAATTATTTGAGTACTCAATTCCTCTGATTGGTCAACATGGAGACTCATATGGTGCAGTAACAACGACGTCAGAGATGACTTGAAGTCTGATCCTAGGCCATCACCCATAGCTCCAAGTATACTACTCAGAGCTTGCTCGATACTCGTAGATATATCATTTCCTGAGGGATCTTCGCTAAGAGATCTAAAAAGCCATCGTAGCAGATCGAGATTAGGATCAAGTAGAAGTTTCTCCGGGCATGCTCCAGCTAGAAGCCCAATACTTTCGTATCCATAAGCCCGTGAGGCCAGCTCGCCTGCACTTGGTCCTCCTGTACTGCTCGCTGAAGTGGTTTCCGTGAATCGTGGCCAGCCTTGACTCTCAATGTACATTCGCAATTCCCCAACGACTGCTGGCGCAAAAGTGCTGAGATTATCACGTGAACTAATACGCGCCAGCCAATTCGTGAAAGCAAAGACCTGAGCACGTAATTTTGTTGCTTCCAGGCCTTGCTTCGGAGTTGAAATGGTCGTACCCTGTTGGGCAGATTCCGTAGGGGCAAGCGCTTCTTGAACGATCTGTGTATTTTGTGGCACAAAAGAAGAAGCTAGCTCAGATCTGCATAAAATTGAGAGTATCTTTGTCTGTAACGGTGCTCGGGCTGGCAGAGATCCATTGGCACCTCTTGTTCCTAGGTAAGTTGCATACAGACACTTTACTAGATTTGGGTTCTCGAAAGAAACAGCCGAAGTAGCATGCTTCAATATGTCGTCACCGATATCAGAGATTCGCGAATTGGGATCAGCTGAGGCTAATAATGCTGGTAGGAAGCGCTCTGAATCGACGAATGCTCCGCTGGCAAGAAATCTGGAGGCAATGACTTTGGTCTCAACAAGATTGAGGCCACCCGGAACATTCGAAGTCCAAGTGTCCTTCTTTCCATACAGTTGTAAAAAGCTGCACTCCTCGTCACTTAATCCTGGGCAGCGGGTTGCATTGGATTTATTTATACCGAACAAGATTAGCTTCCCGAGCCAAGTGGTTACAAAGTTCACATCATCCGGCCTGCTTGCAAAGCTAAGTCTCTCTCTTAGTTCTAAGTCATCTTTATCTCCACGCGGTGGGAATTTCATGCTATGAAGTAGCTTCAGGAACAGGTTAAATAGGGTTGCCGCATGTGTGGCAGACTCGCTGAAATTGATTGATATTCCATGAAGAAGGGTAGGGAGTAGATCTAGGCGTTCGTGAAGGGGTAATCTATCGATACCCTGTTGGATGTAAAGAAGATCAAAATGGCGAACAAGAGCATTGCGGTTATCTTTGTATTGCTTTAGCAGTGTAGCTACTGGGAGTTTGATCGATGGCGGCTTTATCCGTGTATTGATATGCTGACAGACTGTTATGACCTTGTTTCGAACGCTCACAAATTCAGAGGCCAGTTTGAGCAGGAGTGGTGGAAGATAAGTATTCAAAGCGGACTGCAGCTTCTCATCGTTCGAGACCAGTGCTACGCGCATCTCGACTTTGCCTACCAGACTCAACTCTCTGGCCTCTGGTGTCTCTGTACTTGCCATGGTGGATGTGTATCGGTTGTCTGTGGCTCATGGCATGATGCTCTCCTTTGACATCCATCTCTGAGCGCTAAATACAAAATGTCTTGCGCGTCGAGCGTGCCTGTCGATGGCAAAGGATGATTTCACTCTAACTGTATTGGATCCTAGCGTTCGGCGCTCTTGGCAGATCACTAGTGACTTAGGTTATCTTGATGGAACTGCCTACTCCAAGCACCTACGGTCCAATCCAAAGGCAACCTTGCAGCACCTTTATATGCTCCGGTCTAAAGGGGCGAGCGTAGCGAAGTATATCAGATATGCTCACGCACTCAGAACACCAAACAAGCCCAGTCGACCCCATGGATCCAGCATTGAGTAACTAATATCAGAGGCCACTCGTCAGATCTTTGTGTATAGCACGGTAGATGACCGTCAGTGTCACTGCACGCCACCTATAGAACTAGAATATGTCTCATGATGGAGAGCAGTCGAAGCTTTTACGATCATGCCTCTGGTGATGATACATTGCCTGAGGAATATCCACCCCCTACCGCAAATAATTAATTTTGAGTACTTCTAATTTCCCTCCTGAAATTCATTAGAATATCAACGGCTTTATGAATTCGTTGGCTGGAACCGCTTTCCATCGGACAAGTCAAGTATTATGGATGTATGCTACGTCTCGGTCCAGATTGCGATGTGACACAAACTTCGTCCAAAAGTCTGCCTTCTCCAATCTTCCTCCAGTGTCTCTTGAAGACGTTCTATGATGAAGTCTAACAATTGGGCTTGAAGTATGCTAGAAGCAGAAGTAGAATTGAGTGCATGAACAATTGGCCGGTTCCTTACGACGATCATAATCACCATTAACCACTTCAAATCGGTAACGTCGAACATAGGAGGGTATAGGCGCTCTTTTCATACGAAACATGCTCCAGACATAGGATGGTGGGAAAGATCAGCAGAATGAAGATATCCAGACTCTTGATGTGAAAAGAAGATTCTCTGAATGCTGTCGGGTATCAGAAGAGGACACAAGGACTGCCGCATGTCTACAGCTGAATAAGCCATATCCTCGGGCTTGTCTTTTTGACATCAAAATGCAATGCACCATTTCATGATTCATGAATCAGTCAATCAAGCCCCATATCGAAATCCCTCGGACCGCCTCTACCACCACCCATCCCCCTTCCCATCCCACCCCCACCACCACCACCATTCACCCTCTCCTCCAAGTCTCTCAGCTCTCGTTCCTTGTCCGTTGCCATCTTAATCCGTTCCTGTCTCACGATTTCCAATACACCCTCCAAGCTCGTCCTCCACGTGTCCAATCGCCCTTGCACCTCCGTCCACTGTTTCTCTCCAAAGACTCGGTACGTAGATCTGTGGATCAGGAACGTTTGATTGAGCTGACTCAACTTTCCTTCCACCAGCCCTGCCCGAATAACATCGATAACCCACATCTCCACATCCTCACTCGGTATCTGCAGAGCGCGTTCGATATGTTGATACGGTAGACTTCGCGTTTGCGTGGTTGCTGCCAAACTGGCTAGTGTAAGGAGCCTCATCTTGCGGTGCAGGATCGATGCATCGAGTCCACTTTCCTCTAAGAAACTGTCGTGCGACTCGAGGAAATCGTTGTAGTCGTCCAGTAGTTCCGCGTTGAATATTTCGAGTAATTCATACCAGTCTGGCTCTGATTTCTGTAGTGCTTGGATAGTGTCGCTGGAAGTGAGGTCTTGGAAGTCGAAATGAGATGGGTGGGAGAGAGCGGCTTTAAGAGAACGAATAGCGAGAGCATGTGATTCGTCGGAGGAAACTTCATCAAGCGGTATGGTGCGGAGCGCGCGGAGGAGGTATAGGTAAGATTCCGCGTCTTCGCCAGCTTCAGACGCGGCATCCGCGATAGTGACGTAGAGTTTGCGCTGGTCCTCTTCGTCAATGTCCCAGGCCGTGATCCAGCTGTCTAGGTTACTCAGCTGAGGTCGCAGAAGCTCGAAGGAGGAGGAGCCGCGGATCACGCGGAGGACGTTGAGAAAGACGTGGTATCGGGTCTCTGACGTTGGAGGAAGGATATTGAAGATCGTAGTCAGTATCGAGAGAGAGAGGCCTGGGCCATTGATTGGGGAGGATTTTATAGGGGCAGAGAGGTTCTGGCAGATTTTGGGGAGGAATTTGTCGAGGTTTGGGGATTGGCGGACTAGGTGGACAAGTAGGTTGTAGGCTGCTGTAAACTCTATAGGTTGTGGATTAGCACGTAGCCTGTCGAAGAAGGATCGCTTTGATTTTCTCACCCTTTTCTGGAGCGGAATTGAGCACCTCGCTGCTCCTGACAAGCTTTTTGAGTACCTCGTCCTTTTGGCCCTTCTCTATCAGAGGTGCGATCTCTGCTTGTGTATTGGCGCCATCCGGCGTTTGCTTTTTCTGCACTTCATAGATATAGTGCGCGAGTTCATCTGCAAGCTCCTCAAATGATCCTTCGATCAACAAGGTGTTCGTGGGGCCGGGCATGATGTTGATTGTCCAGGCCGGCGGACCGCGGTGTTGTGATTTTTGTGCGGCGAAATCTTGGCGTCGCCCATACGCTATAATAAAGTTGAGGAATACACGTCCTTCAAAGGCATATTATTCTGCTGGCACCTGGTACATGCAAGAAGATTTCCCCACGAACCGAGCGGATGGCTATGTCCAAACACCCCAGTGACGCTTCTGTAACCATATAGTTCGGTTCATACATTGGCTTTACAGACGTTGAGTACCTGAACCGAAAACGCTTGCTCTCCTTACGTTGAAAGTATGTACCTGCTCCGCTATTGCCCCATCTTCGTCGGCGTTCCTTCACGTTCTCATATACTGTCTTGAGCCCGAAGCTCTAGCTTGCGAAGCTTGGTAAATATCTATAGCTGGCAGCATTATTATGATGCCTATGCCCACGGTATAGTTGAGCGTTCCCTGAAATAGACCGGGATCGCCGACTCTTCGCTGTTGCTTTGTCCGACAAGGTCACCTGGGAACTTCATCACGTTCGTACCGGCTTCCTTTATCATTTTCAAATAGCTGCGGATCGCCTTTTCCTCCCATCTCCATGAAAACGTCTGCTTGCTGATGCGCTGCAGGAGGCTCTTCTCCCAGGCCCATATGACCATTCTTAGTCGGCTTGGGAGAAGTATGAACCTTCTTGCCATCCACGTTCTTCTCATACACCTGCACCGATATGAGAGCTTAGCATTGCTATTCATAAAGGATCACGAATTGTGAGATATGTTAGGGGTGAAGAAGGGTCCCAGAACACAGCTCGAACCCTAGCATTTTCCCAAATGAGGAAGAAAGTGAAAAATGTTATAACTTACTTTGACTGGAACCTTATTATCCGTCCACTCCACAACTTTGCTTACCTTGACGTCATTGAGATCGCTAAGTAATGTCCTTTCTCGAGCAAATTTACGCTTAGAGAAGTCGAGCTGGTCCATCGCCCCTGTAAGACCGTCCGTGCTATCGGTAGGTCTGAACTTTTTCATGGTGATCCACGGGTGATCGAGGCATTCGTCTATTGTGATTCGCTTGTCCACGTCTACTGTGAGCATACGATCGATTAGATCAAGCGCCGGGTCGCCAACAGAGTCCCAGTATGGCGAAGGGTAGTCGAATCGACCCATCTTGATCTGTTGGGAAAGATTGTAAGGGTTTTCCTCAGACCACAGCTCATCAGAGAAGGGCGGGAAGCCACAGAGACATATGTAGAGAACTACCCCAAGTGACCATATGTCAACCGCTCTACTGTATTTACGGTGCCTAGAATTCTCAAGGATCTCAGGTGCAACATAGCTGGGCGTTCCACATCTGCGACAACCATCAATTAACCTTCTTGGGTATTTGGACCAAGAAGTTGCTCGCTACTCACAGTGTGGTGGTAAAAGACTCTTCGCCGATGATTTTGGCAAGTCCAAAATCTGCAAGCTTCACAGACAGCTCCTTGTCGGCGAGTAATATATTTTCTGGCTTGATGTCCCGATGCACTATGCTGCGTTCGTGCTGAGTATGTGAATAATGATATCATACTGTAGAATATATGGGACAACGTACCAAATACTTAACTCCTTGGAAAAGCTGTATGAAGATTTTCCGCGTCTCTTCCTCTGTCAGTTTCTGCTTCATGACTATACAGTTGAATAATTCTCCTTCTGGGGCAAGCTCGAGTACCAAATACACTCCATCTTCTTCGTCGAAAGTATCCTTTAGGCAAAGCATGTTTGGGTGACTGACAGACTTCAATACACCAATCTCTTGTTGCAGTCCATCTGTCTGCGATTTGCCACTGCTCCCATGCCGTTTCTCAAATCGTTTCACAGCGTATTGCATCCCAGTACTCCGTTCCACGCAAAGGTATACAGTAGCAAAATGGCCTTTCCCAAGCTGCTGCAAGATCCTGTACTGTTGACGGAATCCATTGCTGTCCCTATTCTTCGGGTAGTAGAACATGAACCGTGCTTGATCGAGGACGGATATCTCGTCTGCGTTTTCGAGCTCACGACGCTTGTTCCTTCCAACGATGGCCTCATTGACAAAGGTCCCGTTGCTCGAAAGATCCTCAACGAAAGCTACGGCTTGCCCGTTCTTGTTCTCATTGAATATCAGGCAATGTCGATTTGATATTGTTGGAAGCTCTAATTTGCGATCTATCTCTTGTTAGTCTAGAAACTCAGCCATGCTCACACATCTTTGCATACCGCACTCTGGATGCCTCCCTATAAGATAACCACCGGACGGAAAGCCTAAAACCCGTTTATCTTTCTCGTATGATTTCTCCTCTTCGTTGTAATTATGTTCCCCTGATTGCCCCTTTCCACGCTTCGAGGTGCCCTTACCAAAGTCAGAGGTAGGGAATGGCGCTGGACATGCTGCCCTTGCCCTACACACTACAGTCTCGCCAAAGACATCGTCCAATGGTACCAAGTAGCCCCAAACACCTTCAGCTTCCTCATCATCAACTTCATGGGAAATCGATTTCCGTGGTAACAGGAATTGGGAAAAGGCTTGCGTGTCTGCGGGAGGGGATGATAATTGGCTGGGGCGGATGGGTGAGGATAAGGGAGGAGTTAGATGGCGAATTTGGCTTGGGCGACCTTCCGGAGGCGAAGCTGTAGGCTCCTTATACTCGTCCGTAGGGGTCGACTCTTGATGGGTAAGCGGGGAAGGAAGGTAAGACTTGCCCTTCACTTTGAGAGGTGTGGTCTGTATTTGAGAAGATATGCGCTCCGAACGGCGTGGTTTCTTAGGGTCTTGACCTTCGCCTGTTGAGTTCTTCGTAGGGCCCAATTATCAGCAAAGGACGCAATGCTAGAAGATGGATGACTCCGTCTTACCCTACCACGCTTCAAGGAACTGAATTCGGATTTCCTTGGGACCATGTTAACCGAAGTGGTCTAACGGCCTTGATAGCCAGGTTATAATGAGTGGAGATGGGCGTAAAGGGCGGTGGTGTCGGCCGTTAGAGCCTCAAACAATATCCAGGCACTAAGGCTCAAATGTCTTCTTGGTGCGTTGAAATATTCTTCCTGTAGTAGTAAGTAAGGTACATCGAGCTCAGATTTTGGGGGCTGACACCAACAGTCTCGAGGAGGGGTGACTAATGGCGCCTTTTGGTTGGTGGGTGCTAGTTCTGGAACTAATTCCAGATACCATACTTTCCCTTTTCATCTAGACGACTGTCTTGTTTCAAAAGATTATAAGATCTCCAGATTACATGGCTCTCCTTTCGCTATCACGGTACTCTAGCTGTTGTCGCTACTCGGCACAGAAGCACGAACTGGGCGATGAGGGTTGATTTACCGCGGCCACCACGGCGGACTTGGCAGGTCAAGACTGGCGTCCGCGTTGTGGAGGTCTGGCAATGAAGTAAACGTTCAACAGACAGATACGCTGGAGGAGGCTGCAGTCATGACAATTCCAGACAGATTGGAACCACGATTGCAATGGACGGCGCCATTGGAGGTCGGTGTACCGTACTCCCAACGACAAAGCCCGCTTTTCGGACTACCCCTGGAAATCCGGAATCTCATTTATGTGAATGCCTTTGGACCATCGCTCATACATATCGTTGCATTGGAAAGTCGGATTGGTCATGTGACGTGTCACCACTGGCAATCCAATGACAGCTGGGATGGACACGGACGTTGCCATACGGGATTTACGCCATTAGTAGGCCCGCAGGGCAATATTGCAATAAACAACGACGAGGACCCGAAGGATCAGCTGCTTGCTTTATGCATGACCTGTAGACTCGTGTAGGTAATCTGAGCAGGCCTGGCTCTCACTTGCACCGACCATCCTCTTGCCGTTTACCAGTAGACTAATATATATCTCCGCCATCTACAGTTACGACGAAGCCCTTCCCTTCATGCTCTCAATTCCCCTGTTCACAGTCCAATCCCCCTACACCGCAATCGTCACCAACAATGCAAGAATGGGCACACTCAACAACATCCGGAACCTTAACATGAGTTTTAGTTTTTACCACCTCCCTCATCGCCAGCCATGCGAAGACTTGGATCGTTGGAGTCGAACATGCCAAATACTCGGTTCGATGTCCAATCTGCGCTTCTTATGTATCTACATCTTGCAATACAATTCCGACTCATCATTCCAAACGCAGCATCCTGAGCAAACTGAAGAGCAGGTGCGCTGGCTTTTAAAACCTTTGGATAGCATTCGGAATGTAAAGGACAAGGGAGGCCGTTTTGATGTAATAACGGCAGGATGGACAGTACCGTTTGTGGTTGACGAGGGTCAGTCCTTCAACTCACTTCAGGACAATCTGCCGCCTCACAGTGAGCTTGCTGAGCGAATGCGCGGATTGGGGGAGTTTTGGAAGCCGACTACCTCAAGCTCGTGAGTATGCCATGGCGGTTATGCTCAGATATTAAGCCTGGAGACCCTGGATCAGCTGCATTCCGACCATTGACCTGGCCCCAATATGGGGAATAGCCACAGCACCCTAATGGATCCCTCCATGATTATAATGTCAAGCAGAACGGCTACCAAAACACTGAGATTGCCCAGGAATTAACATTCACATACTTACACCTCATCTGGACCTAAGCAGGTTCGAGTGAAAGAGATTCTGATTGACTGGATACCAATCCCTCCCATTTCATCATGCCAGTCTCCTCAACAATTCAATGCTGAGTAGCATTTGTACCAATCGAATTGGGCTTGATCACGGCTTTTTTGGCTCATACTAGTAGTCCTGATTTTGAGGACAGACAATTGCAAAGAAATCTATCCTATCGTACCATTGGCTACAAAGCCCCTCTTCAACGGACTTCTACATGTCTCACCCGTGGGTACCAACGACGAAAAGGTGCCTCTAAGGTTCGCAGCTATTATCCTTCTAAGATCAGTATCACCGAAACTAAGCAGCGCCACATCTAGGATCCTGACGATTCCCAGCCCCTAATCTGCTCCATTGATCCATCCGCAACGAATGTTATCGTCAGCATACTATTTCTGATGGCCAATATCACGATCGATATCTTAGCTGCCTCGGGCTTGTACCACAATTGATCATGAGATTGATCTGCGTGGCAAGATAGGCAAGTTCATCAAGCATAAAAAGTCAGCAAGTCGCGCCGTAACAATTACACTCGTAAGCAGATCAGACAAGATGTCCATTCATGAGTCAGCATTGTGTTGACTCTTCATCCATGTATAAGCTTCCACTCATAGCTCCTGTGATCAGAGCCGTCAAGTTTCCGGAAGCCTTCGTCAGCGAGGAAACCCAATGATCTCTTGCCGAAATTCATAGGATGCTTCTGCCGTCTCACTGGAAAATCTCATTGGCTCACCTTCGAAGCTATACAGGAGTCCCTTCGGTCGCTGATGATTGTAAATAGCGCTCTATATGTAGAACGTTGTACGGGAAGAGCATGAATTATAAGTCTATTACTATGCACACGAGCAGCAATCTAATGCTTCCCATGTCTACATGCTGTGCTTTCCGAGCGACTCGCAGAACACCGCTAACGCCATCGCCAAACCGTGAACGGTATAGGATATATTGAACCGCAGACCATACAATCACACCTTTTCGCTCTTGCCCCTACGTTCCCAATGTACGAACGCCGGGTTCAGTGGCCTGGAAAACAGCGACGAGTAGTCCGTTCCTACAACCCCTTTCTGTCCATCCAGACTCCTCAATCGGAGCTCGCGAACCACGGTCGCCGTGATGACTCCTAGCTGAACATATGCAAATGCCTCACCGATGCACCTGTGCCGCCCTGCCCCGAACGGTAAGTAGGGACTACCGGCCCCCTTGGACACGAGCCCATACCCGTAATCTACCGTTTCGTCGTCGTCGACCTCTTCGTTGGTACCCTGGAGGGCGGACCCTTCGTCCCACCGATGCGGCTCCCAGTGGTCAGGCTCCGGGAAATGCGTGTCCGTCTTCGAGGTTACGCCCGGGGCGGCGAGTAGGATGTGCGATGTAGGGATGGTGTAGCGTGTGCCCTCGACGGGCATGGGGGTTGTCACTTTGCGCATTATCGAGTGGATGGGCGCATGGATGCGGAGAGTTTCCTTGACGACTTTGGAGTTCAGCGTCAGACGCTGGAGGGCATCGTATGTCAACGGCGGAAGATCGTTTCCGAGAATTGCTTTCTGTTCTTCGTACAGCTCCTCCATTATATCAGGCCGTGTTGCGAGGCGGAGGAGTATCCAAGCTGACGTGCTAGAAGACGAGTGTTGGCCTGCCATCAAAAGGGCAATCATCATGTGCGCAATCTCTACGTCAGGAATTGGTGTCCCGTCTTTGTAGACCGAAGACATGAGGTTCCAGATCATGTCATCGGTATCACGCTGCGAGCCTGCCTCCCGCCGCGCCTTGATGATTTCCAAATATGTATGTGCCATTTTGGTTTGTGCATAGTCACGTTTGCGATTGTGTGGTAGTGGAGCCCATGGAAGCAGGAAATTTATGGGGGAAAAGCCCATATCGAGATGGTGGTAGAGGTCGGCGAAGCTAGAATCGAACTTAGAGCGTACTTCTTTGCCCTGAAGCGAACGTGAAGCGGTATAGATTGTAATTTCAGCCATGACTGCAGCAATGTTGACGGTACCCTCGGAGCCACGGAAAACGTCTGATCGAGCGATGAAGCTTCGAACCTCATCTGTGATAAGAGGGACGTAGGATTTGAGGGCATCCGAGGTAAGACCGAATTTGATCAACTATTCAGCACGTAAGAGCCAAGTCTGCTTGCTGAGATGCACCTGCATACCTTTTTTTGCTCCATGAGCTTCGCATTCGGGCAGTCGTATACCACATCCTTCCCGAACACGGGGGTAGTCAAGGGCCCATATATTTCTTCTGCGTTGAGATCCCTGTGTTTCCCATTGAGTATGAAGTCATTTCCCTTTACCCCCAAACACACTGTGGTTTTTCTCCCGAGTAAAATGAATGTAAAGACATCGCCGTACTGTGCCACGGATCAGCATGTAATTAGTAGCGGCAAACCCGCAGTGGTCCAAATACCTTTTCTCGACAACTGAAGAAGAACTTGTACGGGTCAATGCCATAAACAACAGTGCTTCCAAAGAAAGGCACCCAGTGAAATACAAGTGGGGCCTCATTCGGATTTTTGAAGAGCAATTGGTGGAGTACATTGAACACAATTGCAAGTATAAGGACTGAGAATGCACCTCCAGCGACAACAACAGTGGTCGACCTATCCGTCAGAAGGGATTGCAATGGCTGCGTGAGGGTCGCGAGGAGCCCCATGATTAGTGGAAATGACTGACTGAAGCTTCGAGCTGCTCCAGCATGAAATATGCGGATCGTTACACGATAGGAAAATATTTGTGGCTAGGGCCGCGAACTACCACTCACCCACTTATCATGAAGAATTGCACGCCGAGCCCTCTACGGTGGTACATATGTATTATCATGAATGATTTAAGGTTTGGGAATACGTAGAAATTGAGAGGATCTACTGCGAACTCCGAGCTCTGAGCCACAGTGATACATAGTACGTATACACTGCCGTACAAATCACGGCCGGAAATCGAAGTTGCCGAGCAATCTTGAACACTCCACCGATCGAAGGGATTTTATTTTCGCTTTTAGGTTACTCTACTAGGTACTCTACAGTCTGTCCGTCACATAACACTGAGGAGAACTTATCAATTATCATTAGATGGGGTTTGTTGTACTGACGAGAACGGTCTCAATGTAGAATACAGATGGCCTCGTTCTAGTCACAAATCCCAATACCCTTTTCCTGGATGCTTCATCATCTCCTTATAACAGCCTGGGCGCGGGCCTTGTCTCGCGGTCTATAAACATCATGGCCGTGAATAGTTGACCTTATAGACGTCACGTTAAGCGCTCTGGTATCATCCCTCTATCAATTCAATCATTACAGTCCCGTTCTTTAAGCCCGCTTGCTCAATGCTATCGTCGAGCATCTCGATCAGATTCTTCGACATGAAGATCAACTCGAACTCGACTTTTTCCTTCCCTTCGAGCGGACTTGCCTTCAGCCATTCGTAAATGCGTCTTACAGGGTCTGCAAGCGCAAACCTCCTGACCACCCTGCCATTGGGATGGCGGAATTGGATCCTCGTCACGGTACTAGTGTCCGGAGATGGTTCGGTATGTGGATTCGAGAAAGAGACTGAAGCAAACTTGCTAGGCGTAAGTGTTGATCCATTTGAGGTTGATAGCACTTCTGAGTTATCCACCTGGTCCAATTCTTTCTCAGCGTGGGTGTCTCTTCGTTTCGCTTCGTCGGCGTTATCCACACTCCACGTCAACTCGTCAGGATCTGACACCCGCCTACTATCTTCGGTTCCTGCTAAGCTGGCTTGCAAAGCCATCTCCATCATCTGCTCCTCTGTCATCCTCTCCACTTGTGTCTCTTTTTTAGTCTCCGGCTTTCTCCTTGCGACAGGGTTTTTCGCTGTGGCTTTCAGACTGTACCTATCCAGAAACTCATGCAGTTGCATCAAAAAGTCCATAGCCTTAGGCGCCGGCGCACCTGACCAGACTTTGACTTGCTCGCCTGTTCTTGGGTCGACAATCGCAATATGTGGGTATGCCTCTTGGTCGTCCTTGTTTGAAAAGTAGTATTGCACATACTGATTGCCTTTGGGATCGTCCTTCGAATATTGCATGAAGATGAAATTCTCTCTAACTGTATCCATAACACTAGTGTTCTTCCAAATGTCTCGATTCAGAACTTGGCAGTCGAAGATTGAGGGGTCTTGAATGTTGACTAGGATCCACTTCTCGCCATCCTTTCCTTGCTGTCTTGCTTGATCCCAGGGTAGCCGGGACATCATTTCGAATGGCGGGCGATACATTTCAGCAAGTAGGTTCGACCTTGAAGAAGCTTCTGACGCCCCTCCTGTAGCTTGAGCCATTTGATCTCGATGAGAACCTGAACGACCGTTTGCATCGTTCCATATCGAGGGACTAGTGGCTTGATTGAAGATTCCATGTCGGTCTATCACTGTCAGTGACATCACCAGATGAGACTGACCTCTACAGCCTTACCACGATGCCTTGAAGGCTGCCTCCTAGCCATCATTTGCTCCATCACCGCTGCCCGCATTTCTTCTGCGTTGGATGGATCAAATGATCCTGGACCAACAAGAGTCTCTGTTGTCCGTCCAATGGGTGGCCGGTACCCATGCTCGTCCAGCACTTCCGAGCTGCCATGACCGCTACCGTCCCCTGAGCCAGCTACACCATATAGTTCTTCCTGTAGCTTTCTTGCCATCGCTTCATCATCATCCAGATTTGCTCCGGGATGGCCTGCCGGTGGTGTTGTACTCATGGGTGTTCTTGATACCGATGACGGTAATCCAGCTGCGGGCAGTTGCCTCCGGCTTTGCCCTATGATCTCGACGTCGTCATCGTCTTCGTAATCCTGGTCATCCTGGTCAGAGTCTAGGTTTACTATGCCGTCCTCATCCTCATATCCCTGCCTATGTCCAGCTGGCCGCGTAGCAGGTGGAGGGACTGGCGGAGGAGCTTGACCTTGATGGTGGACTGTTGAAGAGGCTTGTAGGTCAGCACCATCATTGGCGAAATAAAGTTCCATGGCTTGTTCGATATTGCCCTCAGCAAAGCCGAGGTATTGGCTTGCAATATGATCTGACGAGCCTGTAATTCCCACGAATTGCATTATAGTGTTCGGATCCATCTTGGACGCGAGGTCTGTTATTTTGGGTGAGAAGACGGGAAAGTAGACTCAGATCAAGTCGGTTTGATTATGGAGCATCAAAAATCAGGTTAAGTATGTGACCACATCGAATGATGCGGAGGTGTTTTGATGTTCCAATGGTATCCCATTTGCAAGTGTTGTGTAAGGAGGTGTTATGACAACTGAGAGGTCGTTATGTCACAAGGCGCATGGAGGATGAGTATTGGGTTCCAGTGGGCTTGTAATTTTGCAGGAAGAAGGCAATCGATTGTCCCCGTTCCGCGTTGCTCGGCAGATCTCCGGACCCGCGTTGGTGACAGAGAAGGAGCTTTTGCTGCGTACAAAATCGATTAGGGGCGAGGTCAATTGCTACGTATAGAATGGAAAGGTCAGCGCTAAGTACCTATATCGTTCATCTCACTTACTGAAGAATGTAGGTCACCGGTATTACGGAGGACAGCATTGCACAAAATCGCCGTGCTCTCTACAGAACCCCATAACAAACCAGACTTTACAAGACTTCACAATGTCTTTCCTGCCAAACATCAACCAGAGGTACTCTCACTGTCCCAGACACCCATCAGTCTGGCCGAGGTCGAAGTCCTGTTTGCTCTATGTGAAGCAGCGCCGTTGCTACAGGACTTAGAGACAGCCCAAAGACTCTTGGACCAGCTTTCCCCTTACCTGCTTGAGGCTCATACACAAGCCATAGCTCCTTCGCCATTTCTTCGTTTCCTTGAGCCTTCGCCTTGGGAGGCACTAGGATACCAATTGACACGCGCTGTTCTCGTCATTGGAATAAAGTATCCTGTTCTACATGACACCGCCCTTGACTGTACTACAGGATATCTGCGCAACTGTCTCCAGACACTGAGCTCAAATTCCTACAAAATTCCACAGTCCGACAAATCTGCCGAAGATGTCGAGGTTGAGGATACTCTCGACACTGCGACTGTCTCCGTTTCCCTATTTGGCTTTCTAGAAGCTATCTCACACTATATTAACTTCTACAGCGTTGCGGAAAGGCTTGAAGTAGTGGATATTTTGCGCCAGATTCTGGATGAGAACCTTATGGTGTCGGTGGAAGGCGTGTTCTCGTCGATTCGGACGTCTGAGGGTTCTGCTAGAGCCCTGGTAGACTGGCGAGCATATGTAAGCCGTTATGCGGCTACCGGAAGACCGATAGGAGCAATGCTGTTACAGCGTGGGTTTATGAGACTCCTGGTATCCTGCAGCTCATTGCAGGTATCCACACCGGAGCAGTTACAAAAGATGGATATATTCGACATATTAAAATCAAACGAAGAATCCGTCCAGGATGATAACTATGATATCAACATTGCATTTGTGGAATCAATGTCCGACTTTGCCATTGAGTCGATGCGTCTACTCGAAGATGGCTCTGACTACCTGCAGCTTGGCTCAGCATGGCAGCAGCGATTGGCTTTTGCAGTCAAAGCATACACCATACAAACTTTCCTCAATTGTATAGTGGTTGACGAAGGAGTCGCGGATGTTGACACTATTATGTCTTGGCTTGAAGATACTATGGCTGATCCAATCCAGATGGCCGACGAAACGTTGGCATATGTTGTGTTGAAATCAATGGCCGTTATTGCCAAAATTTCACCTTCGATCGCTTCGACCCTGAGTCATTCTCTGCCAAGATTCGTTGTTCAAAGTGGCATCAAAGGCGAGACTGTTGTCATAGCCGCTGAGAGCTTGACGTATATACTACAGTTATTATCACAAGATGCGGTGATCACGGGCCTTTACTCACTCGGAAATGTCTTGAGTGCTCGATCAGGGACCGACAGAGTTATCGGCGGCTTAGAGCTGCCCAATGGAAATGCCAATGGCTCTAAAAGTGTGATACGATATACTCAGCATTCCTCTGGTAGTGCAATTTCTCTAGATTTAAATGGCGAGGAACAAAATGTAGCAGCATACGGCAATATTGTACTTGCAATTGTCAGCATCGCAAACAGCTGTCAAGACGAAAAGATAACGGCTTTGGCGCAATCCATGCTACTACAGAAGCTTGGACGTGTGAGTTTGGCAGTAGATTTGCGTATCATTACAGAGGCAGCCAAGTTAGCTACAACCGGTTGTTCAACTGAATTCAAGGCGCTGCTCAAGCTCTACGCTAGACTTGGTCATGAAGCTGTCGTTCGGGGCAACACCAACCTCTCAGATTCTGTAAGATGTCTGAACGGTCTCTAGTTGAGGATCCTAACATGAACTACAGATAAGAGATGCCAGACTCTTCATCGCTAGATCGTTGAGAAAAGACTCATCTTTGTATCCGATCTACCTTACTCACCTGCTCGAAGCCATTGTCAGCAAAGGAGATGTTCATGAGAGCGACAACACGCACCAGGCCGATGTGGACCTTGCTGCTCGAGAAATTGTCGAGTTGCTCCCTGCCTTGGCAACTGTCATCTCAGCAAGAACGGCTGAAGATGCGATCAGTGACAACCAGGACATAGCGTGCCTCCATCGGGAGGCATGGTTCAATATCGTTGTACATGGCATAACCCCTGCCTCTTCATGTGGGCAGCAATACAGACATGAATTGCGCACGCTAGCAATACTCTCAAGGCCGCTGATCGCCGAGGATCGTGCTGATCAATTCGAAAGCGAGATAGAGCTCAACACGGTCCTACGGCGGGGAATGAATGCCCCTCATACAGCAGAACAGAAGAAACGTTTGATAGCCCTGTTGCCTAGATGCGAATCGGACATCAGGGGTCTAAGCTATCCCAAGGTCATCTTTCTAAGCGCTGTTCATCTCGTAGAGACCCTTAGATCTCAAGCCGGCGATTGTTCCCATATCCTCACCTACTTCCGAGATCCAAGCCTGAATGGGAGCGCAACGGGGAATTGTATGGCAACCATCGCTGACGAAGTCATGTCAATATACCTGAGAAGGACACTGGTCGCGCCGCTCCAGGACGACGTAGCGCCCAAGGTTGCCGAGCAATTGGCAGCCATGTTCACTGGCTGCTGCAACCATACAATCAGAGTCCAACAAATAGCTGCCACTTGTGCTGATAAAATCATCCACCATATGCCGTCGTCACTCTGCCAAAAATCATCACTTTTCGCACTCCTAGAGCTGCTGACGATCATGTGGACGAGCTGCCTTGAAGCAGAGCTTGATGAATATGAATTGAAAGCCAACTATGTCTCTGCGCTTGGGAAAGTGTCGGTCGAGCTCTCCGATGATTATGACCTTCGAAGGAATACATTGAACAGTCTCTATAATCGAGCAAAGCAGTGGATTATCTCTGTCATCAATATCGCTCCTTTGGACGTAAAAGGCTTGCTTCAGACGTACCTATCAGAGTATAATGACGAAGGAGCTTATGGCCATGTGTCTCTAGGAAGGAGCTTCGCATCAGACATGGGCTCTGTGATACCCTTATCAGATCAGAAGCTCGGTGCAATTGATCGTCATGGAGAGTGTAACATTAACACGGCTTCGGATTTCATCGCGCAATACACTACACGTCAAGTGTATAGGCTTGCTGATGCTTTACCTGATTACGATATAGAATGGGCCAAATTTATGCATCTTAATGGAACAGGAGATCGGCCTGCAGATGGCGCTATTCAACATGACGACGCCCGAGCAGTGCTCGCTCATCTAGAGCGCCGGACATTAGATAATAAGTTCATCTCCATCGGTGAGCTGCGTGATATTTTGAGACGAGCCGCTGCCCTTCTCTGCAGGTGCGAGAAGGACCAGTGCGCCATTATACAGCATCTTGTTGGTATACCCTTTGCGATATTCACTAAGCAGTCTATTAAGCTAGGCATTTCCTTGTGGTTGGGCGTCATCAATGAGAACCCCCGGATGGAACCCAGGATACTGACAGTGATAGCCGAGAATTGGGAGAAGACATTACACAACCGTGTAGGCGTTTTCAGCAGAAGACTCCGTCATCTTGACCCGTTCTACATCAAAGAGGAATTTGCTCCTTCTGAGAAGACGGATCTCATGAACAAGCAACAAGCAGCTCACAATTTGATCGCACCTCATCTTCGACTGCTACAGTTCTTAGCCAGCCACTTCAATGCGAATCGACTGGGAAGCCCTCATTCACAGCGAATCTATTACAAAATGATCCTTGTTACTCTCCGGGGCTTAACAGAATCCTCTGCGCATCCCTTGGCTCGGGAGGTCCATTTCCAGGCTGTATTGTTTGGACTTAGTCTCCTAAGACATGGCACTGGCATGGAACAGGCCGCGCGATGGAGATTAAAAGACACAATCTTGAGTGCTGCGCTGGCGTGGTTTTCCCATCCACCAAGATGGTCATATGGTGGTAATCGATTGCAGCTCAAGGCAGAGGTCCGCCTTCTGGCTGATATAGAGAATGCACTTCGAGTGGTGTCCTCGCTCTTCGCGAAAACTGTGGGAGGTCTCCAATCACTTACCTCGAAGCAGGACTTGCTACAAATATTGCTTGAAGACGAGCAGTCACGTCTTGTAGTATGGCTATATCCTCTCGATCATGAGACAAGGCATATTTTTTCCATGGGCGACTCTCGCAAAACTCCTACGGATGCGGTCCTTTCATCCATTCTGAGAAGTGCATGGATAGAGCATCCAAGCCTAGCGATTCAATTAACAACTCGTTTTGCCTCCACGAACCTTGCAAACGACTTGCGCTCGCTATTACTCAAACAACCCCAAAGGGCGATAGAGGAGCCCGAGGCTCTTCAAATTCTCATCGGATCCTTTTTGCCAGCAGATGTCTCACTCCAGCTTAAGTATCTGCTTTACTGGTCTGCTGTGAATCCAATTACCGCCGTCACCTACTTTTTGCCGGAATATCGAAACGATCCTCATCTGATCCAATATGCCATGCGAGCGTTAGAAAGTCACTCTGTGGACGTGACATTTTTCTATGTGCCTCAAATTGTTCAGACTCTGCGTTATGATATCCTTGGCTATGTCCAAAGATACATAATTGAAACCGCCAAATTCTCCCAACTTTTTGCGCATCAGATCATTTGGAACATGACCGCCAATGCTTACAAAGACGAAGACTCAAGCATCGAAGATCCATTAAAGCCAACGCTCGATATTGTTAAGGAGCGTATGATCGCAAGCTTCTCGGAAACTGACAAAGCTTTCTACGAGCGAGAATTCTCCTTCTTCAATGAGATCACGGACATCTCTGGCAAACTCAGACCATACATCAAGAAGAGTAAGCCGGAGAAAAAGCAGAAGATAGAAGAAGAATTGCGGCAGATCAAGGTTGAGGTTGGTGTGTATCTACCCAGTAATCCAGACGGCATGGTGATTGGGATCGATCGTAAATCCGGTAAACCATTACAAAGCCATGCCAAAGCGCCGTATATGGCCACTTTTCGGATCAAAAAGAATCGAGGCGGCATGGAAGGTACAGACGACATGCTTGAAAAGACCAACCAAAACAAGGAAATCGGACAGAACAGGTCAATTACGTCGGGAAATACTTACGAGGTGTGGCAGTCTGCTATCTTCAAGGTCGGTGATGACTGCAGACAAGATGTGCTGGCCTTACAGATGATCGCCGCATTCCGAGGAATATTCAATAACGTCGGTTTGGATGTCTATGTCTACCCGTATCGAGTGACAGCCACAGCACCAGGTTGCGGCGTCATAGACGTCCTGCCGAATTCGATCTCAAGAGACATGCTCGGTCGTGAAGCAGTCAACGGCCTGTACGACTACTTTGTGTCCAAGTACGGTGCGGAGAGCTCAATCAGGTTTCAAGAGGCACGCAACAACTTCGTCAAGAGCATGGCTGCATACTCCTTAATATCCTATCTGCTCCAATTCAAGGACAGACATAATGGGAACATCATGGTCGACGACGCTGGCCATATACTCCACATTGACTTCGGCTTCTGCTTTGACATCGCCCCTGGTGGGGTTCGCTTCGAACGGGCACCATTCAAGCTGACTTCAGAGATGGTAGCTGTCATGGGTGGGAGTACGACTTCGCAATCGTACAAATGGTTCGAAGAACTATGCATCAAGGCGTTTTTGGCGTCGAGGCAACACACGGAGAAGCTTTGTCACATTGTGGTGCTTATGCTTGGAAGTGGCCTGCCATGTTTCAAGCCGGAGACCATTACACATCTTCGCCAAAGGTTTGTCTTGGAGAAGAGTGAACGGGAAGCGGCGGACTTTATGAAGGATTTGATCAAGAAGAGCTACAGTAGCTATTCGACGAAGGGATACGACCAGTTTCAGCTGCTCACAAACGGAATACCCTATTGAGAAGGACACCAAGCGATAACATTGTCCAAGCAAGCATTGATCAACGTCCAGCTTGAGCGTGACTGAACAATCCCCACACAAGTCGCTGAAGAATGCAGCTCGCATGTTGTAAGGAAAGCCTGAAAGGATAGAGATGTAAGGTAGTTGGAAGAGTACCTTAGAGTAGATCCCACCCAATGGAAGCCGGGCAGGCCATTGCTTGGCGTTCTTGGCGTTGCCCCTCATGTAAGGTACCCGCTACTTTATCCTAGAGTATTCTACGGCAGTCCACAGCGAATCATTCGCTAGTCCCGCTGATGTCTGTATGATGCAGCATCGTCTTTTTGTTTTCCACCATCCTCACAACCCAGAGCCGACCTTTTCTAGCCGCCGACACTCTACAGGGCTCGTCTGCACACTCACTGCTGAGCCTATCCCTACCCTGTTGTCACGTACAATCACGGTAGATCTCATACACTATACCAAGCCAGCCATACAGGCTCCTTTCAGAAGGTATACTGAACGATCCACGGGAGAAGCAGTGTAGAGGTCGTTGAATCCAACCATTCTCTATCAATACGTCCAATTATAGTACTAAGCTATACGAATAAACCAGTAACAAAATTACGATCACGACTTTATGATTAACGAAGTGACGACTCCAAGTTTCTTTTTGTCAATTCTAGGATTCCGTCGTCGTCCTGTTCATCGGTCGCTCAACGATCAATAATCACGATTGTCGAAATACTCGAAGATCAGTAAGATTTGGCGAGAGCCAGGGTTAGCTGTCCAAACCACTGTGAAGCGAAGAGCTCGGACCTGTCGATAAGGTGGTCTTCATACTGGGTTGATATCTCGGGCTACGACAGATGGCAGACGTCACGGGTGGTGGCTTGGTAGATCCAGAAACACTCTACTCGAGGCAGAACTGCATCGGTCTGTCCCAATGACGACGGTCAAAGGTGATGGCTCTGACAACATCCAGGCGGTGGCAGCTTTGGGAAAGTGTATAAAGGGTAGACGATGGACCCAATCCCAGCCCTCGTATGGTGCTGACATTTTGTTTCAGAGTCGACCGACAAACAGGTCAGGCAGTAGCCATCAAGATCATCGATGTCGAAAATGCAGAAGACGAAGTTGAAGATATTGTCCAAGAAATCTCGATTCTATCCGAGCTCCACTCACCCTACGTGACCAAATACCATGGTTCCTTCCTCAAAGGCTCAGATCTATGGATCATTATGGAATTCTGTTCCGGGGGAAGCTGTGCAGATCTACTGAAGCCAGGCCTGATTGCCGAAGAATACATTACCATCATTATACGAGAGCTCCTGATGGGTTTGGATTACTTACACTCGGACAAAAAATTACATCGAGACATCAAAGGTATGACGCCCAGCATGACGACATAAGCTAAGCTGTGTTGACGTTTTGGCTGTGTCAGCTGCCAACATTCTTCTTGGAGCAAATGGGCAGGTGAAGCTTGCCGATTTTGGTGTGTCTGGACAGCTCACTGCGACCATGACTAAAAAGAATACCTTTGTAGGCACGCCGTTCTGGATGGCGCCCGAAGTTATCAGGCAGTCTGGCTATGACCAAAAGGCTGATATTTGGTCTCTCGGCATCACAGCTTTGGAATTGGCTAAAGGGGAACCGCCTTATGCAGACATCCACCCAATGAAGGTTCTGTTTCTCATACCTAAAAACCCACCTCCTAGTTTGCAAGGAGATTATAGCAAGGCTTTCAAGGACTTTGTCGATCTCTGTCTGAGACGTTCACCTCAAGAGCGGCCAAGTGCCAAGGAACTCTTAAAGCACCCTTTCATACGGCGAGCGAAAAAAACCACGTACTTAACGGAGCTGATAGAACGCCACGAGCGATGGCAAGCCGTGCACGGGGATCAATCCTCCGACGACGAGAGCGATAACTCGACGGAGAACCATCAATATTCGAGAGAAGATAATGAGGACCTCTGGGATTTCGGGACTGTAAGACCAGCGGGTGGCAGAGGCGCTGGTTTGAAAGCTATGAATATATCAGCCACAAGTTCGAGAGCATACAACGACTCGGACCTTAATCAAACCCCCAGAAGTGTTGGTCGTAAAGTGAACGAAAAGTCAAGGGACCAAGCTCCTCAGGCCTCTGAAGATACAGTGAAGTATTCCTCTCCAGCCGCAGCACAGGGTCGATGGCCGTCACCGCAGAGGAGGAACCCAATATCTCCAACGCCATTATCACCCGGTGTGGCTGCCCGGGTCCCTCTGCCACCGTCGCCCGTCAAGCAAGATTTACCACGGAGGAAGGTCTCACAAGTGCAAATACCCTCGCACGTACTGCATACACCAATGTCTTTTGGTAGTGACGGCTCCCAACCATCAGAGGATGACCAGAATCTTCAAGAAACTCTCGCGGCAGATATGAATGTCCTTGATTTGGCCCCCACTAATGATCGCGAGCTCAAGTCTCCTCCTTTCAAGACTGACGATATTTTCTCCGCTAAGGGACCGGAGCTGGAAAAGCGTCCCCCGCCTAAGGAGGCTACGCCCAAGGCCAAACCACTCTTTCAAGTACCCGAGATTCCTCCTTATCGATCCACACCCGAAGCTGCCAAGGCGGAACCTCTGCTTCGTGTACCAACTACCAATTACTCTCCTTCCACCCCTTCATCGAATCAGCAACGCGAACAAAACTTCAATGCTCCGGTTCAGCAGCAGCAGCCCATGCCTACGCAATCCTTCGAAGATTTCGTCCATCATTCCAAAGCTCCGAAATCACCACTCACATCAGCTACTAATCAAGCTGGGGGACGGCATCATACGTCTTCTCAATCCCGTCCTGCTAACCTCCCGGCTCTCGACCCACATACCAAACTCACCGCTCTATCTAGCGTCATAGTTCCCGCTCTCAAATCTGCCCTCGCGCGTCGCCAACACGCGTTCGAAGAATCGCTCAAAGAGAATGTGGAGAGAAGTAGTACCGCTACGCAAGTAGAGCTCGAGGTGATGGAGCAGAAAGACCGAAGGCGCAAACATGCGCATGAGAAGCTAAAGAGCCGTGTGATCAAGATCGCGGGGGTCTTCGCGGAGATTGAGAAGTGGGACGATGAGAGTATGGTGGGCATGGGTGGCGGTGTACACGGCTTTCTGGAAGGCTTTTTAGAGGAGATGCTGGTAAGGATCGAGGAGGACCCAGTCGCGGACTAGGTGGCGATCTTTGAGCGAATTCGACCAGCTGTGGGATCGTGAAGGGTTTACGCTGGTGGAGAGTGGATAGATGGTATATTCTGATTGTCTCGGGCGCAATTTGTCCGGGTCGCGAAGGGCATTACACGTCTGTCGGTGCAGGTTCTGCGATGACTTTACCTACCCTGCAGGCCACCCGTTCAATCGGCAGGGAATTCCAACAGCGTATGCGCATCTTTGGGAAATGCAACAGTTACATAGAAGAGTTTACACGGCATGATTTCTATGAACTGAAGCGATTCATGCGTCTGCCGGAACAGCCATCGAGAGCTTTCCTTTTTCCGCGTCTTAACGGTGGAAGGATCCGCTGGCTAGGCATCCACCCGGAGGTTGTACTTCATGTCTATTAGATGAGTAGATGGCTTTTTACGAGAATGGGGTCTAGTATCATTCCATTCATCTTTATATACCAAGTCAATTAAAGCTGCGGTGTGATGAATTGTTCATCTCATCGATGGTCGACTTTTAAGATATATACCTATATCACCTTACCTTACTATGCACAAATACCTACCATGAGAGTACATTACCTACCCCAACCTACATAAGGTAGGTACTCACGCACTCAACCCAACTATACCCACCCCAAGCCAAGGTGAGAAAAGCCAAAGCCAAAGCCAAAGCCGCTTCATCATATATGGTCGGTCATCTACCTATGTACCACTCCACGACCCCACACCGAATCCTAGTTTTACGTGAAGAACATTCATTCATCACGCACTCACTCACTCACTCATTACGCACTCACCCATCTAATCATAATAGATACCCTTTTCTCTAAACGACTGTGACGGTAGAATACGGAACATGCACCAACTACAACGCATTCACTCACGTTCTTCTACCTCCCAAACCCTAGATCCCTCACCTACACACCCTCAACCCGTTGCGCTGGCTATAAAAGAGCGTGCAACAACGCGCACGGATGGTTCTGTGGGGGGAGATATAGAGATATAGAGATTTGCGTATGTAAGAGCCTTTACGTGGAGAGAGGCGAAAGGAGCGGATGGAATGGAATGGTTGAATTGCGAGGATGATTTTTTTTGATAATTGGGAATGAATGTTTGAATCGAGGGACAGGTCGAAGGTAGGTGGTTTATTTTTGAGTGATGGAAAAGGGGTGAAGAAGCGCAAGAGATGTAGATCTTTTTTCTGAGGGAAATTGGGGGCTGATCTTCGGGACCCGCTCCTCGCACGCAAGAATCGTGGTTTCTGCAGTAAGTAGGTACGATGACGACAACAGACCAATCTGCATCGTAGTTTGGAAGACGCGCTTGGGTGACAGATATCTGTAGAGTACAACATACAGATCTCCCTCTTTGGCTCTCCGTCTCCGACTCTGGCTTTCTATCTTGCAGCCAAAGCCATGCCATGCCATGCCATGCCGCCTTTTCTAGTTCCTTCGTGTATATATCCGGATCGCTCCTTCTCACGTGTACATGTCCGCGATATCATTACTTCGTGTATCCGGCTCCGACCTCGTCCCCTAGCCGACAGGTCGTGCAGCCACTGAGAATGCCCGAAAAGCCGCCCCTTTCTTTCCTTCGATCGAAGCCTCCAGCGGATACCTCCGGATTTTGTGAAAAATGCTCTTTTCGACATATTGTATTCGTCCATGTCCTGGCGCTCTCGATCGATCCTCCACTCGTACTCTCTCTGCATGGCGTCCGTCGATATCGGATTACCGTTGGTTTGGTACAGTCTGGAGCCGCGTTTGGTGAAATGGTCCACGCGCAATGATGCAAGAACGTTGTGACCTTACTCGTACAAGATTTTTAACCTGAAAAAAGGTAAAACCATCCAATGCAAGGATAGAAATTCACCACATTAAGCTGACCAGCAGCGATTGAAGGGAAAGGACTGTATATACTGGAAACTGACAACTCTCGGAGCCACCAGGGCCCCTGCTTAGTATGACCGCCCAGGGGACCAGCCCTGTTGGGGTACTTCGGCAAGTGTCGGTTTCTGGAACATCTGTACCAGTCTCCTGCCAACGTTTGTCTCGATCTCTGTCCCGTCACGCGCAATCTTGACTTCTCTGTTGGCATTCCAAGGGTTTCGTAGACCTCGCGTACGGTAAAAGGGCAATCGGCTTGTGGCTATCCACTCAATCTTGAACGGTTTCCCAAAAGCTTGAGTATCGCTAGAGACGCCGGCCTCATCGGTCTCCACCGCTCGCTCTTCAACCTTGACGTTCTCGATAGGATCGTCAACTTCGTGATCAACGATAGGTGCTAGGTCCTCGTCTTCCGGATCGGCTTCCCAAAATATCGTGCCACGCGCGGAATCGTCGATGATACGGCCTCTTGGAGCGAATTCGGTGGCCGCAGTGGGTATCGATCTCGGGATGTCTGGATCATCAATGATGGTTTCTCCTCTTGGAGCCCATTCAAGACCTGCTGCTGTCTCGTCGCTTATAGGAGATGCCATGCGGGCGACACCATAGTACTCTCCTGACTTGTTGGCCGAAAATATAAGGTAGACATTCTCGGTGGACTTGAGATGTGAGCTAGGTAAAAGGGAGATGCCATTGCAAGCTCACCTCGTAGGCCTTGTTTAGCGCCTCTTCGTTGTGCGATTGAGTGGCCCAGATGCTATTCCTCACGCTCAATTCCATATCCTCAACTGTCAGACTCTTCATAACAAAATACTTGTCGGCGACTTTGGTGTTGGGTTCGCCTGTGCGGAAAGACTCAGCAGAAGCCTCTTCCTCTGCTCTAGATGAGATCTCACGGTTTTGTTGTATGGCTTCAAAAGCGGTCTGGGTGTAAGCCACAGTAGGCATAAGCGCTGCAGGTCCAGTAGGGGCTCCAGTGCCAGGACTCGGAGGCGAGTTTCTTCGTAGGCGGCAGACTAGGCGGACGCCTTGGAACCTCGAGTCGTGAAATCGGGCCATTGCAGCTGCACAAGCCACTTCCGACCTGTAGTTGACAAATGCACAGTTGCTCTTGGATATGAGGAAGACACTCTCGATGTCTTTTTTAGCGTCTCGAGAAAAGTGGTCCTTAAGATCGCTGACCACTGTTCCCGACGGAAGATTACCCACCCAGAGCGCATGACCTGATTGCTTTGGCTTCCGAGGCGGACCTCGCGGCGTTGAGGGTATACTACCTATAGTAGTATTGGTATTCTGTCTGCTAGTGGCTGTAAGCGTTATTAGCTTCATAGATACCGTGCGACTTCAGCAAAGATCAGCTTGCCTGACATGCCGGGCCTGAGGTACGACCCACTAGATCCGTATGGATAAGCTAACGAAGCATTTGATGAGTAACCGCTTTGAGGCATTCGGCTGCCCATGGAAGGTGTGTCCGTGCTTTGTTGCATAAATCCCGACCCATAAGACGATGGAAATGAACCGTGCTGCGTTTGCACAGCTTGGCCGTGCTGTCCCGCAAAATACATGTATTGCTGCTGCTGGGTTGGGAAGTAAGCACCACCAGGGTAAGATGGATATATAGGACTAGGTCCTCCCGAGTGAGACTGTGGACTTTGCTGCACGGGATACCCCTGCTGGTATGTTGAGCCATATTGCGACGGGTGATTAGCATAATTCGGTGCGTTCATTGGCGATTGACTGGCAAATTGGTGCTGCTGCTGATAGTTCGAGGCACCGCTCGGGGTGCCTGCGAGAAATCGCGGTTGATCATGTTGCGACATCTGCCCTGGGGTGTTGTACAGGTAATCGGGCAACGCTCCAGCCATACCCGACATGCTGAAGGCACCTGAAGACTGCCCACTTCCCAACTGATGAGCGGGCACATTCTGTCCAGGCGGATTGAAAGGTTGACCGCCCGGAGGCTGTTGCTGAGGTATTGCGCCGTGGACGCTAAACTCATAAGGCGCACTGCTGGAGGAGACATGCTCTACGGATTGTCAGTTGAACAAAGCCAAAAGGAGGCATGAAATGATTTTAACAAAGTACTTGCACGAAATGAATGGAAAGAAAAGAGACAAAAGAGATGAGAGACGGACGAGTTGGTAAGGGTCCTTCACTACCGCTTAGTCGATTCCGCGCTGAAGGGTCCACCTGTTGCCCGCCCACTGGCAGCCTCCCTCTCTGTGCAGCTTCTTCGGCCATCTCCCGATCCTCGACAATCACCGGCAATACCGTCCACTGCTGAACCCATATTAAGCGCATGTTAGCCTACATCTCCCCCGGTAACGACAGTGAAGAACACAGATCGAACAGAATTGAGAATCATTGTACCTCACTTGGGGCTACCTCCTATATGTTCCTCACATATGTCAGTTGCTGAATGTCTCACCCGGGTAGTGATGGAAAATCTTGAGATGGGTTTTAAAATGATAAGAGCCTCTGAGAGGACCTGATTCGAAGAGGCTCCTCAGCAGCAGTCTGGATATGGATTAGTATAATCAGCAAGCTGTCCGATTGCAGCCAGCTCTGGTGGCGATGGGAGGGAATGGGCGACAAGATTTCCACAACAGGCATACCGACTTCATAAGCGTAGGATCATGAAACACCATTGGGGTATGGCATGAAGATGGGTCGACGGGTACTATAAGATCACCTGGCGAATGGGAAGGTAAGAGAGGAGAGTGACAGCAAACGGTCTGGCAATTGCTTGGAAAGGGACAGGAATAGATCGACGTCACAACAGGTTTGGTCGACGACATTACTCGGCAATGCGAGAATAGCGAGGATAGCGAAGTCCCAAAGTAGGGGATCGTGCACGTACCTAGTTCGCTACACTTCAAGTCGGGGTGGCGATGAAGCAATGCAGCCCATCGATTGGTCGTGCTAAGCGTGATCCTGGGCGACTCGTTCGACGTTCTAGAGTTAGTCGACTTTCTCGCGGTGCATGATATTGTATAAGGCCCAAGAAAGGTGTAGATCTCCGAAGGGAAGGGGATCAGGCCAGGGCTGAATCAACAATGGCACAGCTTGGACCGGAGGAGGGGGCGGTGAATGGATGAGTGGAGAATGGGATTGGTCTTGCTGTGAGCGGAGCATACTGGGTGAACGGTCCATATGTGTACCTTATGGGAGTACGAATGGGGGACAAGGTATAATGACGAACGATACTACTCTTGTTCTGCTGAAGACAGGGGGACATCGAAGGTGGCGTAGGCGAGGCCTTGATTGGCCGAGAAATTTAGTTTTAGCCACAGCTCCCGTTTCAAGGGATCAGGGTCCGCCCAGTCCAGACTTCGAAGCCTCCCATTGACTTACATACCTTAAGGTAGTACACATCTGTCAATCACTTCCCCACCATGCACTTAGGGGCATGCATGTCTGCCGCAAGGAGCTTGGGAGAGTCAGATACGATCGGAGGGAACGGGCGGGAGCAGGGGACACATATGGAAGCGCGTGAGGCCGGTCTCTCTTTAGCGAACCGCGCTGGTGTCTAGTCCGCAGCTTCCATGCCTCATTTGTACTGTCCTTCTTTCCTGGGAACAAAAGAATATCCCACGATTGGGTTTCTGGTAGGACCCTGGTAGGACCCTGCTGTCAATCTCTGAGTCGGCGGAGTTTTCTCCGTCTCAGCCGTTGTACGTTGACTCAGTGTCGCCTCCCCTCTCGCTGATCCCCCACCTTAGTTTGCTTCATTATGTTTAGTGCAATATCAGAATGGACAAGGGCCATGGAGAACACCATTGTCTTTCCCATGCTGCTCGCGCATCGGCATTGCTCGAGCGCATTGAAGCCCTAAGACTTTACTGCCCCCAATGAAAGGATGGTGGAAGTCCATGGCAGAGTCTTCCCTCGGACCACAGGATTGAGAGCTGTTTGAAGGTGTGCCATAGACCAATACACAAATAGTAACTGTTGCGTCGTCCTAAAAGCCGTTGAAATGTCGATCACCCGCGACCATCAAAATCCCGAATGGTAAATCTCCATACGAACTCAAATCATGCTGATGGTGATTGCGCTAAGGTATTATTCATATGAAAGAGACGAGGATAAGAAGTCTGGATGTCTGGATGTCGCGGCACGGAGGAAGTGATCTGCACTGACATCACGTTCCTTGCAAGCAGCCACAGCCACAGCCCCTCGCAAGGATCCCGCATGGACAGCCGTCGCTCGCATACGTTCCTAAAAGAAGTAAAAACCATCTCATGTAGTCTTAAGTCCGAACATGTACTTTCGCACAGTTGTTGGTAAGAAATTTATCCATAGCAATCACACGCAGACGATCCAGATGGTGACCTGGTTGCTGCAGTGTCAAGTGCCACGAGGTGTCAAGGTTCTCCAAAAGTGGAAATAGGAACGTGCGCATTCGCCACAGCCTGTTCTTCGGGACCGTTCCAGGCGGGACACTTTCCTCAATGGGGAAATTCCGCCCCCAATGATCTGACTTCGTGATTTACCAGGGATCGGGGCTGAAGCTTCGATAGAAGGCTGATCGTCATCGATGTGGCTGAAGTTGGCGCCAAACCGACGATCTTGCCGCTACCAGCGATGCTATATTTAGTGGAAGAAGTCGAATATTCAAATCTCGGCGCTGACCTCGCTTGCTAGAGCGTCTGACAACGTCTCGATGGTTCCAAGTCACAACATGCACATATCGGTTTTGGGCATCTGCTCTTCCTATGAATAGAACCGGTGAATTGGGCTGCCAGAATGCTACAAGACTTTGCTGCGTACTCGTGCAAACCACAAGTAAGTCCGGTCGCTTAGTAGCGGCGGGAGAAGCCACTAATCACTTAGTCCTGATCTATTCCTTTTGGAGGAGGGCCATGACGCTAAAGCCTCAGGACGTACTTGTCGAGTTGAGTAAGGTAAAATCAATGACAGGAGGAAAGTGTAGGAGTCGCGATTCCATTGCTTTTCGATTCAACGTTATCCCATCGGAGTATACAGGATATCGATATTCGCAGGATGGATTTAGTGCATGATTTGTATATCTCAAGGTTTATGAGCTAACTAAGGGAGGAACTGACATAACCTCATTCACTAGACGATGTTGCGGGCTGAATGCTCTGATGTTTGGATCTGTAGAGTATGTGCATCATGCTACACTGCATGTTAGCAAGATTAGTATCAATCGTACAGGGAATCATGCAGGGTCCTTCGGGGCCATATCTCCGGAGAGTTGGTGCAGGATCTTCGAATAACAATACACATGGCACAAGAAACACAATCATCTCCTCTGGTTTTCGCAGTCACAATATCCGTCCCATCACGACATCCTGGTCATCAACGACCGCTGTTAATGTAAAATTGTTCAGCCAACCAGAGGGTCTGTGACCATGCTGGGAGGTCTCCGACAAGTTTTGCTACATATCATAATGAGGAAAACGCCTGTAGACTCCTTCCCCAGGTAAACTTCATCTCCCGTCAGTCTTACAGCATCATAAACCTCAAAGTCCTTTCAACAAACGCCATTTTCGTACTTCATTCATGGGTTGGTAATCAAAGTCCCCCAACCACAAGCTAGCAAAGTGAGAGTTACTCCAAATTTGCAACTCCTGTTCCTATAACAATGTCGGAGTTTGTTCAAACAATAATTCCTGTTCAAATCATGATGATGTTTCAAGGCCAATATAGAGCCTCGTTTCCCGAGTTTCATAGAAGTCTTACCGCACGGCCGACACTCCCCGTTTCAAAAAGCTCCACCAAACCGGCACCAAGGCACTCAGCTAAGATCCAGTCGAACCGGAGCCCTTTGAATTGTTTCCATTTACGGGTCCTGCTTGGTAGGACTCCTGTGAATTCGCGCCGATACTTCTTCGCCTTAGTCGCTGGATCATCAGCAGCAATCCCCCCATCCCACCGTTCACGAAGCAGATACAAAGGCATTTCTCTGTATTTTGACTTCATGATAAGGGAGAGCATGTGGGAACGCGCTGATGTCAATAACTTTAGATATTGCCCGATGCTGGGAAGAGACAGCGTCAGTTGTTCTCCTTCACGGGAGAACCGCTCAGACCCCTGGTCGGAAAGCTTCTCCGATTGTTGGCTGCTACGCCTGAAACCTCCTCGTCCTCCGGCGTCGTGAATGGCATCTTCCCCGCCAACTGCAGCCATCGAGCCAGAGGCTGCTCTCGAAATACAGGAAATAGACGTGATTGTCCCCAAAGATCCGGAATCAGGACTAGCAAAGACATTTGTGGAGTTTGATGGACGTGAGACAGATGTCAGGAAGCCCGCACGCATCAAGGCTTTGGTTTCTAACACGGAGAACATCCTACTAGAGATAATATAGCTCATTGGGTTCGCTCGAAGATACTCAAGTAATTTTCCTTTAGAATGTGTCAATACCTACACATGATCTACCCGAGCCACTCACCAGCCACACTCGATTCGAGATTCGTCGCCCTTCTTGTCAATCGTTCTATATCTTTCAGAAGTATTAAGCCATCTCCAACAGTCGAGCCGCCGATGCCTCTTCCAGGTATCACGATTCGCGTTATGATTCCAGCCTTCGTCAATTCTGCTATCTCTCGTTCGGTGGTGGTTGGCGACTCGGTCATGGCATGCACGTGAGAGAGGGTAACAAAAGGAGGAAGAGAAGCTCTAGAATTTAAAATCTCTGCTATCTTCGTACTATTGAGGCCTCCATTTTCTGGGAGAACGTCAAACGTATGAGAGCTTGTGTACTGTATGATTTGAGCCACGTTTCGTAGAGAAAGATCTGTGGCAAGTGACTTCGAAACACCAACATCTTCAAGACGGTCTCCGAGGAACTCGTTATCGTCTTCGTCAACGGTTTCGGGTTTTGAGCGCGTGCGCTGCACACACTTTCTCTGATTGAGACTTGCAAATGGAGACGATGCTGAACCTTTGAGTGAAGGGTTTTTGTACTTTGAAATTCGAGACGAGTGTGCAGCTGAGATATTCAAGGGCATACTGGTCACTATTCTATCATGTAAAGCCAGGGGCTACGCTCAACTATGAGGCTCAGTAGAGTTGTTAGCAAAAGCCGCCAGTGATGGATTTGTTTTAACACACATGTTATGCCCTTGGTCAGGACTCATCACACATGTCATCACATCTCGTCCCCAGCGCGCAGTGGCACGTATTTGATGTCATCGCGAGATCACCTCGTTGACTCGGTGGTGGTGGTGGTGGATCATAGGGCTGAATGAACGCCAAGAAATTATGACGCAAAAGCGGGATTCTCGGAATAGAATTACGTTGCCGAGAGCTCATCTCTATCTCCGTTATTCATGACAACCAACCACTTTATTGACCACGCCGATGACCATTCATTCTTTGGGTCCAAGCCACCCGATATCGCACTCAAAATGGCTATGGCTGCGACGATGAACCCCAACCCATTATTACCCACGGTAGGTAAGCAGCAGCATCTGCCTGCAAAGTCCTACCTTGAGGCAGGAGAGGAAAACCTTGACCCACATTCGGATCCTCATTCATGGAGGGACCAAGTGACCCCTGAGCTCTATGCTGGTGAGGGCGAAGATGCGACCCTGCGGAGTCCCAGGAGGAATATCCACAAGAAGTCCTCATCGCTGCGAGTCAATGGCTTCTTGAAGGACAACAAAGGCCCTTCTGTGATGGTAGAAAAATACGAAGACAAGGATGGGGAGCACCTTGTCAGTATCAGCAATTCATTGGATGGCAAGAAGAGCAAAACGAGACGCAACAGCGAACTTGTCAGCGGACGTAAAGCGGGCGCGGGCTGGGAGCAAAGCCAGTAAGCTCCTCTAGATGCCCGCGCTGCATTCAACTAATTCGATTCTCAGTATTCATTTCGCGCCCCTCTCCGTTCCGTTGAAACGGCGCCTCCAGACCCTGGTTGTCCTTGCGCATACTCTCAGTGTCGCCTTCCTCCTCGGCGTCTTCTTCCTTCTCTGTGCTATCCCCATATTCTGGCCAGTCCTTCTACCTTACCTCGTTTACGTTCTCTTCTCCAGCGCGGGCTATTCAGGCACGCTCTCCCACCGCTCCGACTTGATTCGCTCCCTTCGCGTCTGGTCCCTCTTTGCCTCATACTTCCCTGCACGACTTCACCGCTCTGCAGCGCTTCCGCCAACACGGAAATACATATTTGGATACCACCCCCATGGTATTATTTCTCATGGTGCTTTCGCCGCATTTGCCACAGAAGCTCTTGGATTCTCCCAACTCTTTCCTGGCATCACCAATACGCTTCTGACTCTCGACTCAAATTTCCGGGTCCCGTTATACCGCGAGTATGCCCTTACGATGGGTCTTCAATCCGTTTCACGCGAGTCATGCGAGAACATCCTTTCTCGAGGAGGCTCCAATGGGGAAGGAATGGGTAGGGGAATCACGATTGTTGTAGGCGGCGCCCGCGAATCGTTAGATGCACAACCGCATTCCCTTCGATTAGTACTCAGAAGGCGCAAGGGTTTCGTCAAGCTCGCCATACGGACAGGCGCAGATTTGGTTCCTGTGCTAGCCTTCGGTGAAAACGAGCTCTACGACCAAGTGCAGCCCGAGCAGCACCCTTTGATACACAAATTCCAGCTTGTGGTGAAAAAGGTCCTTGGCTTCACTGTTCCACTATTTCATGCGCGAGGCGTCTTTAATTATGACGTTGGTATGATGCCATACCGAAGACCGTTGAACATAGTGGTAGGCCGACCTATCAAAGTCGACCAAGCGAGCAAACCTTCCGAAAGCTATGTTGATCGATTGCACGATGTATACGTTAAAGAGTTGGAGAGAATTTGGGAAGAATGGAAGGACGAATTTGCGATGGAGAGAACAAGCGAAATGGAGGTTGTAGAGTGATCTCCTACAAAAGCATGCTTAGCTTCTAATTTGGAATATAACCAATGTACAGTACCTAATAAAATAAGAAACCGCCAAATGAATACACATTCTGTAGATACGGTACTGTTGTTTATTTCCCCAAACCATCATGGCGACTGAACATGATTGTCTTCGAGAGGATAGCTCAATGTTTTTTGGGAGTACCCACGTTTAGATTGTCACCTAAGGTAACACGGTAACAAGCAAAAGCTCTCGGTGCCAAGGCGTGCTCTGGAAATAAACTTTCTGCGGGCCGCACCCATGGAGCTAGGGTTTCCACCAATCATCATCGGCATCTACCCGGACATCGTTGATGTGCATTGTTTTGGAGCATGCTCAAACATCTCATCGCGCGCCAGCACTTTCTCACACCCTTCCATTCTCAAGGGTAGTCATACTCATTCATTGTGCGGATGTCAATCTGTTGAAAAGCTAGCCATTAATGGCACCCTTGGGGAACCTTGTGCGCTTACAACCCTTACACATCAATGAACTACCAGCCCATCCGTTGTTGAATTCTCTAATTCACGATCCTAAAGATGTATCAAACGAGAGCAGTCCCTCCCATATAACCAAAATCAAGTCAACAGACCGCCCCAATCTCATCTCGTTTGTGGAAGAGGTCCTTGATCAGGCAATTATGTTTGTGGATGATACCTTGCCAAATACGTTTAAAGAAGGGGGTTTGAAGAAGTCGCCGCCTTCTGAGGCTCCAGTCAGACTGTTGAGCAGGAGTATTGGGGAGGCAGATGTTAGAGCTATACCATGGATAAACTCAAGTATCCCACGACACTGGTCGTCGAATGGCAAAATGCCCGCGGAAGCCTGGTTCGCGAGGAGAAGTCGCCATGCTCACCAGAGTCGCGAGGGAACTGCAGACCTTGGTGAGTTCGACTTTGGATTGAGGCACGATCATTCGACCCACGAACAGGACTACACGCCAGATGTCTTCGACTCGTACAAAGTGCTCGACTGGGATGCGCAGATCAAGAGCGCTATGGACAATGGCTCAAGCATTGATAGTTACAGAGACTTGAACATGAGCATATTCGAGATGTGTCATGAGCTCCCCGCTGTGCTGTCAAATCGTGTTTTCCCCGTGCTCGTTGTGACCGCCAAAAGGGCAGAAAATTCATTCGTCGTTGTACAGATCCCAGTCGATGTTTCGAACTTGACGGTGGTAGGGACCAGTGTTGAGATCTGGTCGGACTTTGAATGCTCACGCGCTATCCTTAGGCTTTCTACAGCAACGGGCGCAATGTTAGGGAGGGAGACTGCGCATTGAAAAGGAAAAAGCCCATCCTCGGGTGAGTCTGCCCCAATGTGCAAGCCATAGTGTAGAGGTAACGTAATGCTTGATCACTTTATTAGGGTGTATACAAGTATCGAAACTTGTCGATTGCTGCCTGATCAAACGGTGGAATGGGTCATGGCTACAGCAAGTGATGCAAAAGGTTACTCATGTTTTCTATGCAGTCGTTCCCCAGTCCAGACGTGGTCATGAGTGGCAAACATGTCTTCCGGAAGTTCACACCTCTCGGAATCGTCTCCCAAAAGCACCTATACCTGATTGGATCAGAGACTGACTTCAGTATTGTACAGGCTGGTTACCACTGTGGATGCAGAAGACTGGCGTTCCCTCAGCTGTGTATGTCGCATTCAAACCTTTCTACTTTGTTCGTCTAAAGTGTCTATGGGAGTCCGCCATCTTCTGGGTACATCCGTGATTAGTGTATTTCTTATACTACTACTCGATTCATACCTCACTACAAGGTGTTTGGAAGGGCGATACTGACCTTGAACATCTGTATAGGGTGAAAGACGTGGGCCTTTTCATCGGCTGGATGGCTAGAAAGCGCATTTCAGCTTAACAAAACACCCATGGCCGAAGTATTACGTTACCAAAGGTTATGCTGGCTTGTACAATTAGGGACGAGAACACGAAGTATGTACTTTAGCGTTCCGTTAGATTAGGCTTTAAAGGCAAGCACGTGGTGGATATGTATCAAAAGAGATTCACAATGTAACAAAACAGATTATCTTAAGTAAGTAGAGACAATCAAGGCTGCTCTTTTGTCATTGGTCCAGAATCGATTCAGTCATGGATCCTCGGCGCTTAATTGTGGCTCTCAACCCCGCCAGTGCCACAGGCACGAGCCAATAGAAGGATAACCGTGGGCGGCTACCACATTGACCACGCCCTCCAGTCCTTCTCTTGACCTCTCAGACTGAGCCTAATGATCTATCCCCTGATGCCCACCCCCTTTTCAACGTACATATTACGAATGTGATGACCCTAACGAATGAGAGCACATGTACCATCGGCGCGTAGCTAACTCTTCAAAGCACATGTTCACCACGAGCCTTAGAAAAGTAACGCTGCTTGTGGAATCGAGCATCCATGAAATCTATTGATACTCCCACACTAGTCTGGCTACTTCCGAGACCTCGATACTTAAACCATGAGCTCCGGCGTGCGTCATGGCCAAGACGAAATGTTCCTCGAAAGGCCCTCAAACGGAGACTCGCCCACAATAGAGCCACTGAGGATATACAAGAGAGAGTCCCGCTCTCCAGAAGCTGATGATCAGCGTACAAACCCTCAGTCTTCTTCCTTTCCCCTGCCACCAGGTGCATCGAGCTCGCCAGCCCCATTGCCTTATCCTGACGACCGCCAGCGCGCCCAATATCGGCCTGCAAACTCTCCCAAAACTACTGCCCAACAGGGTAGAGCTTCGCCAGCATATCCGAATTCTCCTCCTCGCGCCCCTCATGCGGAACCAGTGCGTACCGGCATACCTGAATACCCCTCGGCGCTACGACCACGAGCTGGGCAAGATGTCGTGGGTGCGCAAACGGGCTCGAAATTGGCGGACAGGAGGGGCAATGCGCCAAAGCCTTTACCAGAATCGCCAGGTCCAGAGGCACCTGACAAAGAAGGCTTGTTTCAACGACTACCGCAACGAGAGGTCTTGCCGCCGGCGACAGAAGATCAAAACCCTTCTCAAGCGCCTGAGGTCAATCCATACCCAAACTATTATCAGCAATACTGGCCACCTCCAGGCGAGGACGCTCCGCCGGCATCCAGTGGACTGAATGTTCCGTCTCCTGGAGGAGTAAACAGACTGGGCTCCACAGCTTCTACGTCAACCACGAAAGCCCAGCGTGGCTCACCCCCACCTCCAGAGACCCCTATCATACCACCCAGCGAGCAACTCGGAGGCGGCATAGAAGCGCGTTACGCTGCGGCTGGTATTGCCGGCACATCAACCTTGACAAGTTTGCAAGCCCAGAGTGCAGCGGCGGCGCAAAGGGCGGCTCAATATCCTCAGCTGGCAAATGCGCAGCAAAACGTACCTCAGCAGCGGCAAGATGTGCCGCAAAGGCGTTGGACACCGACAGAGCAACCTGGCAGCCGAGCTCATGAACCTCCTACCATATATCAAGGGTCAAGTGAGACATCTGGGCAGCCTCCTGTACACTCACCAACGCCGCTACAAGGGATGACCTCGCCTTCATCACAAGCAGGACATACCGCCACTGCATCGAACCTTCTAGAACAAGACTTTCAGCGAATGCATGTGACATCCTCCCCTCCGCCAGCGTATACACCGGCGGGGTCTTCTGGTACCAGAACGCATATCCATCCCAATGAGAAGGCCAATCAACCAGCTGGAGCTCCTGCTGTAGGAGCGGCTGTTGTAGCTGGAACAGCCGCAGCAGCTGCGATATCATCCCCAGCACCGTCAGCAACTTCTGGACACCCGGCGTTTGCAAATCATGCAAGAATTCCGAGTGCGACTCCGATGCAGCCCGCTCAACCCAATAATCAGCCAACGATACAAGAGCCTGTTAAGCCATCTCCCGCACCTGCTGGCCAGGGTCCTGCTTCCCCACCGCCACTTCCGGAGGGCTGGATCGCACACCTTGATCCTAATTCGGGCCAGTACTATTATATCCACTTACCTACTCAATCAACGCAATGGGAGTTTCCCAAGGGACCGACACCGCTGAACCTTAATGAGCCTCTATCTCCAACTGGCAGTGTCAATTTTGGGAATCCGTTGGCGTCCCCAGGGTTAAGTGCATTCAGCGGCAAGCCATTGGCATCTCCAGGCTTTCAGCCCGCTACCCCTGGGTATCAAGACAGCATCATGAGCATGCAATCATCCACCCCTACCGTTGCAGGATTTTCAGGTCCACCACCAAGTGCTGGTGTCGACATGTACAAAATAGCCCCAACGAACGGTGTCTACTTTGGACCGTATCTGAGGTACACAAACATGGATCTGGAGCGAGGTATTTGGCTCGGATCGATTTTGCTTGTCACTGATGCTCTTCAACCTCCTACCATACACATTCATCAGAGCGTAGATCTTTCTCCCAATCCTCGCCAGTTGAAGGCTAGTCCAATCTCTGTACATCAGCGATGGACTTTTCATCGATATGACATCGATCTTCGAATGGACGAACATGCCAGCTCCAAGTGGACTTATGCCATCACATCCCATCTAGGCTGTACGAGATACGAATTTTTGGTCGCTGGCCGCAATGAGACGGACTGGCGTTTTATTGCTACTTCAGGAAACGATTTCTCTCTCAATGTGAACGCTAACGAGCGAGCCAAGGTGGGTGGTATTGGTTACATGTGGAAAGACATTATGCAAAAGCACGTTGAATGTGGTGGGTTTCACACCCAGGTTGGTTTAGGAGACCAGATCTACGCCGATAGAATATGGAAGGAGATACCTCTTTTGAAGCAATGGCTTGCGATGAGTGGCAAGGAGAATAGAAAGAATGCTCAGTGGACAGCCAAACACGAAGAAGATGTCTCCCATGCTTACTTTCACTATTATACAAGTCATTTTGACCAGCCGTATTTGCGAGAGGCGTTTGCTCAGATACCCTACATATTGCAAATAGATGATCATGACATGTGAGTTCGCTGAGATATGGGGAAAGATTAGGCATCGAAAACTAATGGCTGCCCTTTCAGATTTGACGGCTTTGGCTCGTACCCCGAATATATGCAATTTTCTAACATGTTCAAAAACATCGGCCGCGTTGGTATAGAGATGTACCTCCTCTTCCAGCATCATACGACTCTCGAGATTCTACGCAATGTTAGTACAGACACGGACATATTCACCATCACCGGTACCGGTTGGCATTTCGTCAAGTACCTCGGTCCGGCCGTGGTTGTGGTTGGACCAGACTGCCGATCCGAGAGGAACCCTCATCAAGTAATGGCAGGGCCAACGTACCAGGGTCTGTTCCCGAAGGTCGCCTTGTTACCGCCCAGTGTCCAGCACTGCATATGGCTCATTGCGGTACCAATCGTCTATCCCCGATTGGAAGCAGCCGAACAAATTGCACATACAGTCGCTACCGGCAAGAAAGCAGTGACAGGCACCTACAACCTTCTCGGAAAAGTGACGAGCTCCGTCGCTGGTGTTGTAGGGGCCAAGAGTGTGGTCGGCTCAGGGTTTGACTCGGTCAAGAAAGCTGTTGGCAAGTCTGGCCTGATGGGTGGAATATTGAGTCCCTTCGGCGACATCGATATGCTGGATGAACTGCGTGATCAATGGACTCATGAGTCAAAGGTAGGCAGTCATTTTTCGCCCAGGAGCTGGATGACGTTATTGACAATTGACCTAGGATCTCGAGCGAACTTATCTCATTCGCACTCTGCAAGGAATCTCCCATCAGAAGTCTATCCGCATGACTTTCCTCTCTGGGGCAGTCGATTGCTGCGGTGCTGGAATCTTACACGATCCCTCCAAGCCTTCCGACCATAAGACTATGTATCAGCTCATCTCCGCCTCGGTCGTGAATACTCCACCACCATCGTACGTCCTCAAGCTCCTTCATGCCTCTCAAAAGCCGTTGTATGTCCCGCAAAACGGTCACCGTTCGAATAACGCGCCGAGTGATACGAAAGAGGACATGATGGAAATTTTCACCACAGAGCCTGATGGACGTCAGAGAGACATGAGAAAGCTGATGGGCAGAAGAAACTATGTTGCTATCGTAGCTTATGACCCTGAGGTTGTGACAGGCACCTTTGGGCAGACTAACATGCATGGAAATGGGGCCGGCAAGCTGAGCTTGGCGGTGGATTTTATGGTGCAAACGAGTGAGTCTGGAGTCGTGGCGGCGGGCGTCAGTAAATATGGACCGGTCATTGTGCCTAGTCTGGATTATGGTAGATAATTACATTGTTGCCCTGATAATATTACCACCCTATGTTCTCTTCGTCTTCCTTTCCTGCAGCAACCGCTTCCTCCGTACCTGAATTTTCCTCCTCTCACCACCATCGACCTTTATCCCTCTCTTGATCTCCCACATACCCTCCTGTATCTTAATCGTGGCCACGCTCCCGCTGGTCCCTTTCACGGGCTGCACGTACGGTCCCACAATGGTCCTGGCGCCTCGGACTTTCATGCCCTCCACTGCCTTCAACTTCCGATAGTCAACATCCTGCATGAGAGCTTCCTCCGACTCATTCACAATCATCTTCTTCAACCTTGGCAGCCTATTCGTCGTACTTGTAGCCGTAGCTCTCGGTACAGTAGCATCAGGCACCGGCACCTCCACCAACCTCAACTCTGCCCCTCCATCCTTGACATTCTTCAAATCTCCTCCGACGCCAAAGACCCCTTTACGAAATCTGTCCCTCCACCACAGCAGATATCGCCGCGTCCGTGCTGGCTCAACACCTAGTTCGCGCAATTGGGTACTGGTAAGTGAGAAGAGAGATTGCCATGTTGGTATTTTGGCGGAGTGCTGGGCAAGGTTGCGGCCGATTAGAGTCAGGAAGGTGGAAGGATCTGGGACGAAGGGGGTCGGTTGCGGGATGGGCGGTTGAGCGGCGGAGGCGGAGGCGTGGGCGTGAAGTGTACGGAGACATTGTTGCGAATGAGGTCCGAAGAGACGCTGTTGAATTGCGGATGGCAGAGATCGGGGAGTAGCGTGTCTAATGATCATCGCAGTGGTTGCTGTTAATTGGTGCTATGTTGATACTGTACCATCCAGATTCTATACTGGTGCAGCACCTTAGCGTAGAACTAGAATATGCAAAACCTCTGCGATCTAGCGACATGGAATTCCCACTTGATGAGTTTCTCGCAACGTGTAATTCATACAGATACATTTTCAACCTAGAGATGAACTACAGGAGTTGATATGGTTGAACATTTAATAACGGAGATCCAAATTGTGACAAACATTGGCCAGGTCCGTTCGTGCCGCCAAAGCCAGGGAGTTAGCAAGAGTTTTGCACTTGCTTATTAGCCCTGACGAGGAGTATCGATACACAATATTTGCAGCTGAGCAGCTTGTACCCTTGTTCGTTGTCGTTAGTCGTTTTCTATGTACTGTGTACCGTAATACGTTGGGTCGGGCGGACTGGATCTCTATTTCCTAACAATTATGGCCATCTCACCAGTGGTTACGTATGTGGCCACAACCAACACTATGAAAGTGACTGCAGAGAAGGCCAAGGCCCTGGCCGTTCGGACCAACTCTGTTCCCACCATCGATGATGATCGTCCTGCTAAAGCTCATAAACTTCAAGACCTTGCCGAGCGCTTGAATGAGGAGACCAAACAAAAGTATGTCAAAGACAACAAGATTGGTGAGGGAACTTACGCCAATGTCTATCGGGGACATCTTAAGGCGGACCCCTTGACAAAGGTTGCAATCAAAAAGATCAAGCTCATACAAGAATACCGCGATGGTCTCACCATGGATTCCATCAGAGAGGTCAAGTACCTCCAAGAGCTATCGCATCCGAATATTATTGCACTACATGCCGTTTTCTCGTCAAAAAATCAGAATCTCAATCTGGTCCTGGAATTCCTGCCACTAGGAGACCTAGAGATGCTTATCAAGGACACTCAAGGTATACGCTACGGTACCGCCGAAATCAAAGCTTGGATGGGGATGTTGGGCCGTGGTGTGTGGTTTTGCCATGAGAATTTCGTACTTCATCGAGATATCAAGCCCAACAACCTGCTCATTGCTGCTGATGGAGAGGTCAAACTCGCAGATTTTGGCCTTGCTCGGTCATTTGCTGACCCATACATGAGAATGACATACAACGTTATCACACGATGGTACCGTCCGCCAGAACTATTACTCCAGGCGAGGCATTACTCCGGAGTCGTTGATGTTTGGTCTATGGGTATGGTCTTTGCAGAACTCATCCTTCGTGTTCCATTTCTCCCTGGAGACAGCGAGTTAGATCAGTTCAGGAGAATATGTCAGAACATTGGAACTCCGACCGAAGAAAATTGGCCTGGGGTATCGAGACTTTTGGAGGACGCTACTGGCATCGCAATTGATAAAACCGCGATCGTACCTATCAGTGGCAAGGACATGTATTTGTCTAGATTCGGAACGGCAGGATCCGTAGGAGTTGATCTGTTAATGTCTATGCTCACATTAGACCCCCAGAAACGATGTACTGCACGGCAGGTTCTTGAGCACAAGTGGTGGACAAGTGATCCTCGACCTACGGCAAAAGAGGATCTACCGAAAAAGGGTGGAGGTTTAGAGAAGATGGGTGATGATTTGAGGAGAAGAGGGGGAGAGATTGAGGACGGTGGAGGCAAAAAAGTCGCACGGAAGCTCAACTTCGGCGCTGTTAAGTAACGTTGCCATTGACGTTCATATGCTCGAAATCATTGATGTCGCGAGGCACCACATGGGTTTCTTGTCGGTTCGACGAGCCCAATCATCAATGCGCCGATGTTAATCACAACTTCAATATCGCTGATCCTGCTCAGGCTTGGGTGGAACACCTGCAGGTTCAATTACGCCAATTGCATCAAAGAGAGATGCAGAAAGACAGCCGAGAAGACAAGAAGACCATTGACAGCTGCCGGATGAGACGCTTGATTAGGTTAGGGGTATATATGCACTCCACTCAGCCTACTCCCTAATCAGCGATGGGGTCGAAAACAGATAAGCAGAAACGGGCAGGATCTTCGGCACCAACGACGATCATGAACTGGAGACGAAGCATGACTACGAAATAAAAAAGACTATAAAGGTCACCTCTGCACATCGGATTCTGCTGCTCCGGGCAAAGAGAATGGCATTCTGATAGGTCTGCTAGAGGTGTTCAGGCACTCTGTGTATTCTAATACGTAATGTCCGAAGTGCTCGTTGTGGAAATATTCACATTGTACAAAGGGGCTGCAGCAATGCCCATAGGATCGGTTTTACCCCCATTTCCCTAGCGACTTGCAGGACTGTAGGGAGCGGTTGGTGTGATATAGAAAGGAGAGTGCGTTCATGCCTGCGCCGTAGCCAATCATGCGCCTTTTCACACGGCATGGGTCCAAACTGTAGAGGTATGAGGTAGCGTGACTAGTAGTTTAGTACTAAGCATTTTAATCGAGATATAGCACGGAATATCAAAAGTATGGCTTACTTACCCCGTACTTAACAATTGTTACCGTGAGTTGCATTCCAAACGTAAACGATGATGATCAGGAAAGCAACAAGGAGAAGAAGTGCCGCCGCCGGGAGCAAAAGCGAAACCGCAATCCCTTGAAACACGCCGGCTCTAGTGTTATTCCAATGACCTTTACAAACTCCCTTTGGCTGCTACCTTCGCCCTCTCAAATCACCTCCACACGGCCAGCAAGCACGCGCAACTTCTCAGTAACTCTACAGCCAAGCTTATGACACAATATTGAAAAAGACCTTGTCCGTGAACATTCTGCAACCAAGCCTCGCATCCGCAAATCCTTAAGCTTTCCAAATGGACGTCCAGTCCAGCAGCACTTGAACGGAAAGATATACACCTGCCTCATCGTATCTACCGAAACATTACCTGCTTCTGACCAACACTCGTGGACATGTCAATCAGCATGCCGCAACCTAACCTTCCTCCGCCGACCGCGGCCTTACCTCAACTACCTGTGTCCACGCTACGGAGCCCTTCAATAGCTCCTGAAATATCTCGGATGTCGTCAGCATCTCCCACAGCGTCCAAGCTCTCCCTCCGAACCCCCTCAAGAGTGTCGAAGCCCCCAAGCTTGATACATACGAACCACACCACTTCAAGTCCAAGCATACCAACTTTGCGATCTACCTCCGCCCATCACAGCAAGATCCCAAGTGAGGACCCAGGAGATAAGGAAGTTCGACGGTCTGTCAGTATCGCCAATTTCCCTCAGCCTCCAAAGGTCCAACGGCGCACTGGTGTTGAGAGCAAGTACTCTTCGGCAGCTTATCACCTACTACCCGGAACAGCGCAGACTGGAAATTCTGCAATACCACCATCTTCGCAAGGATCAGGCTCCGCAGAAACTCACGCCGGTAGCTTAAGAGCCAAGAGATTGAAGACCAAAACATCAACAGGCACGCTGGGTCAGACGTACGCCGTAGGGCCTTCACCAACCCTGCTGAACGGAAGCGGGGAAGGCAGAGCCATAAATAGCGTCCAGCCCGGAACACGTGAGTCAAACGATCTTGCCAGTCTGCGGTCGCCACCGCACAGTCGGAGTTCTTCCGCCCAGAGCTCATACTCAACATCCGCTACCACGTTCGAGGAAGGTGAAGAGAAGAGGGGACGAGAGGGGCGATTGGCCCATGCTGAGGATAAGAGTAAGCGAAGAGAATCTGGCAAAGGGGGCCAAGGAAATGTTGTTGTAAGCGTGCGAGTCAGACCCGATACTGGTGGAGACAAGTCATCTGGCAAGGATTGGCTCGTGGATGGCCGCCAATCGTTGGTTGCATACAGGGGAAGAGAGGGTGGTGATTACTATTATGGTAAGCACTCGTGGCTCTTCACCAACGTAAATGTAATTTGCTCAATAATTTGCTCCAGACAATGTTTTCGCGCCTCACGATCAAAATCACAGGGTTTATGATGCTTCGGCAAAACGCCTTGTGCGGAGGGTAATGGAAGGTTACCACGGAACTGTGTTTGCGTATGGCATGACGGGGACGGGGAAGACCTTCTCAATGCAAGGAACCGCAACATCGCCTGGGGTGATACCATTGGCTATAACCGACATATTTTCCTTTATCCGCGAGACACCCCACCGAGAGTTCCTGTTACGAGTCAGCTATCTAGAGATCTACAATGAGAAAATACATGATTTGCTAAAGCCGCAGACGGAAGCGAGCATTGGACCTGGATCGACCCAGCCAGAGGAGATCAAACTTCGCGAAGATCCCAAACGAGGAGTCTTCGCCAGCCCGCTGAAGGAGGAAATAGTTCAAAGTCCGACTCAGTTGCTTCGGGTCATCGCTCGAGGCGATCAGTCAAGGAGAACTCGAAGCACTCAGTATAATGCTCAGAGCTCCCGTAGCCACGCAGTGGTCCAGATAGTAGTCGAAAGTCGAGAACGCCCGTTCCAAGGGAAAGGACAGAAAGACAAACGAGCTCCTCTGGTACCTGGAGGTGTGCGGGTGTCTACGCTCAGTATGATTGATTTGGCTGGCTCGGAGAGAGCGGCGGAAAACAAAGAAAGACGCACTGAAGGCTCACATATCAACAAAAGTCTGTTGACACTGGGAACAGTCATTGCACGACTTTCAGGCGATAAGGACAGCGCCGGCAATCCGATGGACAAGGATGGGAAACATCTACCATACCGAGATAGCAAACTAACGCGGCTGCTGCAGCCAGCCTTGTCCGGGAACTCATTGGTCAGTATCCTTTGCACAATCCAACTGGGATCGCAGGGTAGCGTGGCAACTGCAAACGGCCACACTGGCGAAACACTAAACACTCTCAAATTCGCAGCCAGGGCCAAGAATAACATTGTTAGTCACGCAAAGAAAGCGGAGGAAGCTCTTGGTAGTGGCACGGATGCCGGAAGTAGAGTGCTCCTTGAGCGATACCGCATGGAGATTCAGACTCTACGCAGCGAGCTCGACAGTCATAGGAAGCATCATGTCGAGAAAGATTCTGTAAAAGAGGACAAGCCGCTCGAAATGGAAGAGAGACAATTCGAAAAGGAAGCCGAGCAGCGACGTGAAGAGCAGATGCTCGAGATGCAACTCGCAAGAACGGCTCTGAATGATCGAATTGAGCACCTCAATCGCCTGATTTTATCTTCCAAATCCTCTGGGGTCAATACGAATGGCAAGATGTCGTCCTTAAGTATGCACCAGACGTCCTCGGTACGACACAAGAGCGAGTCATCCAACAAAACGCTCCGGTCTTTGCGTTCATCGACAAGCCATTCAACCCTTGGGGTTGTGGCACCATCGTTGCAACGAACGGGTTCAATGGGTTCCACGGTCAACGGAGCCGGGCATGTCAAGGACCAGCAGCAATCCCCAATCTCTTCTCAGGAGAACGAAGACGAATCGGCCGGCGAGTTCGGAGACGGCACTGCTACATCGAAAGCCCAGATCTGTGCGCTTCAAACTGACCTGGCGGACAAAAATCGATACATTTCGATGCTCGAGCAGCGACTCCTGCAAGCGCGTCGATCCAGTCAGTCTCGAGCCTCACTTCTCGTTTCTCCAAGCCCGCAGTTAAACACCAGCTCTCTCGACGAGGAAGGAGAAGAGGACTCGAAGATCGCAGAGCTATTGAAAGACAAGGACGCCGAGATTGCGGAATTACGCGCTCGACTTGATGACAAAGACCGCATGGTCAACGCGCTGAGGGCTGCAGCTCGACACCGGGATGTCGCAGATCTCGCCTCCGAGCCCGGCTCACCGGCCATGCGGCGAGAGAGCTACCACCAGAGCAACGACAGCAAGGACAGCAAACTCGGTGGAAGTGCCCGGAGCGGCGCGGTCGGACACGCTATCCAACCGCCCATGAGCCCCGTACAGCTGCTTTCACCGCACAAGGAGAAGGAGAGGGAGATGAAGCGGAAGAGTATAGATGAGATGACGAAGATTCTGGACGGCATGATCCACGATCGTGTGCAGACGGGCGGACTGGTTATCGGTGCCAACGGGATCGTGAGGCCGGCGCACGAGAGGAGGAAGGAGAGTCTCGGTGCTGTGCCGAGCGTGGGCGCTTTGGCAGCCCAGCTGCGACCGCGGTCGACCATCTCGGAAGCCGGACCGTGAGTTGTGCATCTGGTCACTGAACCAACCTTTCATGCAAGGTGTTTCGGTCGTTATGTTTTTCGGGGCGCACCATCTTGGTGCATTTGTCCATTTTCAGGCGTCTTTTGGTGCTATTGATCCGTGTATTTTCATTCTAGATACCCCCCAATCAGTGAAGCCCCAATCAGCAGGGTGAGTCTCAGATTCCTTTGGTCCGGCCTGTATTAAGGGTTTTCTTTTCTTTCTCTCTCTCGTGCCTGAGGTTGGGATGGGATAGGCAGCAATGATGTATGTACAGTACGTTTGTAGATAATGAGACGAGTCATGAGTGGCTTGAACTTGGGATTGATTTGACCGCCAACGTCTTATTTGTTTACATTCATGGTAAGGTAAGAGATCATTGCAATTTGGGTCAGTAATGTGGGAACCTGCCAATACTAAAAGTATGCTATTGTTACACCCTCCCCAAAGACCGAGGATTCGACTCCTAGCCACAGCCTGGTCGGACGTGAGTGTAGCAGTAAGTAGGCGGGAAGAATATACCTACGTCCCTACAGGTTCTTTTCCTATCGGCGCCGGTTCAATGGCAGAGATCGTGTCTTTTTCGGACAGTGTCCTCTTTGCTGCATGAAAGTGTCAACGACTTTGTTCCTACTATCTATATGAAATTATATGAGGGCGAGCAGCACGTTCAATTCAAATCATGAATGTGAGTAGTCGTGGGCGGCAACGAGTCAATTGTCCGCAGAAATGTAGTATCTAACCTTTCTGATTTGATATCCAAAAATCCATGTATAGATGGCATGCAAAAGGGTATAATGTCGACTGAGAGGAGACGTCCTGCTTGCTTGCTCTATCCAGCAGCAAGAATATTCTTATCTACTGCTCGAAAAAACAATCTCTATTCCAACCTGCATGCTTTTTCTCTTGCTTCCTCTCTCCCGTAAGGCTCGGACTGGACACGTGGAATTCCATGCTCAAATCTCCGTCATCAGAAAATCTTTAAAAAAAATGGGCAAGTAAGATGAAGGAAATGAGAGTCGTGAAAGATGTCACCACCCCCGCTCGTCCTTCAAGACAACTCGAGACCGCCGTCGACACGAAGCCTCAACACCATTCCCTTCTTGACATCCCTGCCGCCTCTCGTGCCACGATCGTACCCATAGTCATCCCTCGTACTTTCCGCCTCACCGTCCCACATCTCCCCAACAATTTCCTTTCGCATCCTCAGACTCTCCTTTTGGAGCTCAGAGCGGCTCTTGGAGTGACACTGGATCTGACCCCAGCAGCGCTGGATGCCGGCGTCCTGGAACGCCCATAGGGGCATGATCCAACGTGTGGCAATGTCCGTGGCACGCACCTTGTCGAAGGCGCAGAAGAAGGTAGGAGATCTGGGCAGCTTGAGCTTGAGAGACAGCTGGATCAGTGGACAGTTGTCGGCGACTCTCCAGCAAAGTTGCTCCCACAAGCGGTCATGCTTTTCCTTCCAGCGCTGATCTTCCGTCTTGACCGGATGGCCATACGCGTCATAAGTGAGAGCTAGCCTTGTTATGGACTTCGTGGTGAGAGGGCGCAGGTTGTCCAGAAAGTGGCGCAGGGCCCTCAGCCCGTGGAAATGGAACATGCACTTGGAGTACAAGACTGAAGCTGCTTCGTCGGACATCGATTTGCAAACGAAGAGGAGGACGGTGGGACCGGGGTGGACATCATCCTCCGCTAGATGCGTGGCGTGCACTCTCCGGTGATGATAGTCGAGGAGACGGCGACGCTGAGCAGCGCCCGGTTCGAGCTTGGGCGGGTGTGCTCCGGTCGGTCTGGGCAATCGGTAGGTCAGCGACTTGCTCTTCTGGGTGTTACCGACCCATTCGATGGCATAGTGTTCCTTGGTGATGGCATAATCATAGATCTTATTACGCAACTCGCCAGGGAGGTCAAGGAAGGGGAAACGATCTTCGCGTTTATAATGGCGGAGTGCACGCGAGGTTGACGGCTCTTGAGGAAGGCGTACAGTTGGGTTTACCGGTGCTTTCCTGCACGGTTCACTTCGGACGAAAAACTTATCTTGAGTCGATCCTTGTACTCGACTAATGGCATACGTAGGGTGGATGCAATGAAGATTTTGCCTTGTAGTGAAAGCTCTAGTTGGCAGGATCCTTGGCTGACATGGGGGTAGGCGGACATTGGCTGTTCGTTCGCTTGGAGACGGTGTCCTTGACTTGGTTTCGGAAAATGACTTTTCTTTGCTTGCTTCGATCAATTTCTCGATCTCAGCCTTTTTGCTGACGAGGCTCTTCTTGGGGGGACGTTGGCTGCGGGGCTGGGTCTTATTCTTCTTTGCCATAGCGGTGTTCTACTACCGTCGAACTCCGGCCACGAAGATTTGCTGACGGTTGGTTCGTAGGAAACTCTGTGCGGGTGCTGGACGCGATATAGGAAGAGATTCTTTTGCAGAGAGGAAAAGTATATCTTGCTCGATCAGTCAATGAGTGAATGGACTTATGACGCGACTGTCCGCTGCAGCCGTGTTGGTGAGGCAGGAGAAATGAGTAAAATGCAGAGAAGTTCGTGTCTACAGAGGGAAGGGACGGGCTGGCGAAATCGGAAGCCGATTGTGTGACTCGAAGTATTGGGTATTTGGCTTGGCCTCTTCTATTATGGGGTTGCGAAGTGAAACTGGTCGAGTGACAAGGTCGTGCTAATTAAGAAAATGTTTGATGGTGGTCGAGACAGCGCGTAGTATTGAAGAGAATGGGAACTTCTACTAGGAGACCATGTCCATCAATAGCATTGTGTCGAACAATGCACAATAGGAAGATTTCACTCCAAGTGAGATAGGAAAGCTCTCATCTCACTTGAGTGAAGGAATTTTGGAATGAATAGCAATCCCGGTATTGAGCTTTCCATTGTCTCAATATCAGCCTTGGCTCGCCTTCATATTGTGTGATACTGTGTGAATGGGGTGTTTCCTAAAGGCCTCGTACGTAGAACGCAGAGACCTACAGGGAATCGGAATGCTCTCAGCTGGATAGCAATATGGGAATACCTGCCTCGGTTCTGTCTCTTCAACACTGCTGCGCCGGCTCTGCGCATTGTGAAGATATTTCACCCGGAAGATAAGTTTCCGCATGGAATCCTGTCTCTGCCGTCGATCGTAGACAGCACATATTCAGCTATGTCCCAAAGACTGCGCCGGACGAGTATAAGCTAGTTGCTGAGGCTTGACCATTGCCAGTGATCTCCCCATCGCATGTCATTTTTGCCTCAGGATATAGCACCTCGGGTGATCAACCAGTAGAAGCTCCCTCACTCTTTCGCCATCCCAAACCCTCTTTCTCCCATCCTCTTCTTGACATCCTCATAGATCTCCCCAGGGCTTTTGACAGCTTTGATTCTCACTACCTTATTATCCTTCTCAAAATACTCCACCACCGGCATACTCGTCTCCACAAATGTCTTGAACCGTTTCTTGATACTATCTGCGTTATCATCCGCACGCCCACTAGTCTTCCCTCTTTTTATGAGACGCTCGCTCATAACATCCTCTGGACAGTCGAAGAAAAGGACGAATTTGGAGGGACAAACTGTCTCCTCGAAGCGGATCGCTTGGTCCATTTTGCGGGGGAAACCTGTATCTCTATAAGATGCGAGCCCAAGGACGTTTGCGATTGAAAGAGCATACCATCAACCAGGAACCGCCCTTCACCCTCGTTCTTGTCCATGATCGCGTTCTCCAGTAGTTGAACAGTGACTTCCATCGGCACAATCGTGCCCTCTTTGATGTACTCCTTGATCATGTTTCCAAACTCACTGCCCTCTCTATCTTGCTCCGCTCGTAAAAGATCTCCGGCCGACAGATGCGTGAAGCCATAATCACGGACGAGGTTGGCGCATTGTGTACCTTTCCCCGCACCAGGGCCACCAAGGACATAGATCACTGATGTTTTGTCTGGCGAGAACCTAGGCGTGGGTCTTTTGGGGGCAGCGAGACGGGGTGACGCTGGCGCCATTATCCTCTTGCTGGTCTGTCAAAAGTACTATTTTGGTGTTATGGTAGGACCACGGGGCTTCTGAGGCTCGCTAGCACGGGCTTTGACCATCCAAACATAGGTTCCCGTTCCCACGAAGAAGATGAAGACGAAAGGCCAGACTTTGAGGGGCGATTGACTTGGATTAGGTCGAGAGGCGTATGGCCTGCAGGCGATGGGAAACCTTCTCCCGGTGAAGGCTGAGACGTGATAGGTCCCCTGAGGTATAGGCCGGTAGGTTCCAGGCTTTATACCATTGGCCAACGAATCCAGGAAGAACATGGGAAGGAAGTTCGTTCAAATTCAAAATTGAGAAGATTGTTCGATGGTTACGATTGGAAGACAGGTTTAAGACCGACGATTTTCTTTAAATAGCGGCACCATCATCTCGTTGACACTCACTCCTGCTACCATCGATCAATCTAGCGATATGATACGCTACAATGCTCGACTATGTTTGATTCTCATTATCCAGATCGAGATACTCCGACCAACCATGCCCATGGCTTAACTCCGCTCCAACTATGTAAAGGCTAAGAATAGTATGTGAACGGGACCAAAAATGAGGTCCTTCATTCCCTTGACAAGTGTTTACTCGCCAGTCTCGGACTCGTAGGTGGACTTTCCACTCGTCCTTCCGTCGTGAAAGCCTGCCCTGGGCGCGATTCGCCAAAGTCCATACCCGGGCTAGCAAGCGGACTTGAGTAGGCTCCAGGAATTGGCACAGCATCATAGGTCTGCTCACCCGGCGCAGCCGGGACATGTTCCTGAACTTGCGGTGTTGATTCGAACCCATCCTGCGACAACGCAGGAGTGGCAGAGTGAATCTTGATAGGGGGTGCTTGTAGGGTGAATGGCTTGGGCTGAGAGAACGATTGGTGTTTCGAGGCAAATTGTGTACCTTTGGCGTAATACTCGCCGTTCTCTGCTGCGTTGATTGGATCATCATGGAGGTCTTTCGAAAATGAAGGTGTCATTGGCGTCTTCTGGAAACCGGGAGTGTTGGGCGCGGATTGACTTCGAAGTTGAGCAAGATATAGATCCGAGCGAGCTTTATCTCGTAGGTCCATTGACTTCGTGAGTCTACGCTTGGAGTAGTAGCGGTAGAAGACAATGGCGTAGATGCTGATTGTGATGACCTCGACTATAATCTCGATAAATGCACAGATGAGTGACCAATTCTGGAAGTCGAGTCAGCGTTTTGTAGATTGCAAAAATAGAGTATACTAACCTGAAGCCTACAGATCAACGCATAGTCGACATCTTGGGCGAACACGTCCTTCCTTTTACCATCCTTGCAAGACCACCCCCACATATCTTTACCTCCTCCATTCTTCCTGCTTTGGTTCAATAGAGCAGCGCCGACTGCCCACATGACGATGCTGAACGTGAAGAAAGCAACAGAGAACACTGTATAGTATATCGCAGCTTTCTCGGCGCGCCTGTGACCGCCTTTCCAGTAGGCGTAAAAGATTGCGAGCGTCATTGCCAGTGATACGCAAGCAATAGTGAGTAACGTGATCTGCGGCCATTTCTTCTGGGCGGGAGCCCAAGCCGGGATGGTGCTGCGAGGTGGTAGCGTTTTGGTAGCGTTGAAAATCGAGAAGGTCGTTGAAAGCATAGCCAGAACAATAAGGGAGCAACTGAAGTTTGTTCCTCGAAGGCACATCTTAGCCATCCGGACTCTAGTCTTGATTTTCTAGAAAGGCCGTTAGCTTTTTTCCAAACGTGGAGTCGACATGAGCTATCATACCACGTCCTTTGTATTGGCCTTCTCAGTGTGTTCTTCCCGCTTCTCCAAGACTTGCTCTTCTTGGAAAGTTGGGCTGAGTGGGTTCGCGAATCGTCCGGGTGTCCCGGGCGGCTTCAATGCACTCTTGAGTGGTGAATTCGGGGTCAGTGGCATTTCTACGCCAGCGTAAGACGAGTGTTTAGACGCCTGATTTTCCGCCATGTAGCCGAAGCCCACGTCGGAGGGTTGTGCTTGAGGCATGAGGTGCTGAGAGGTAACGGGAGGGTCTAGGAAAGGGCTACGCCCAAGCGAGCTGGGCCCGATGGGCGAGTTCACAGAGGTCGCTTCAGCAAAGCGTGCTGTCCTCGGAGTCTGAAGCGTAAGAGCAGATGAAGAACTTGAGGAGGTTCTTGCGCGAACCAACACTTGTGTATTCGCTGGCTTTCCGTCTGGCTGGTTGTTCGACATGCTAAGCGACCCTGCGGCTGACGTGAGATAGTTTGAGATAGCCGGACCTAGGCTTGGTCGACGTCCTGATTGCAATGAACCAGGTCGAACGACCAGGTTGACCAAATTTTTGGATTATTGAGGTATCCTGGAGAAATCCTAGATAGAGTAGGAGCAAGTTGTAAGATAAAAGAAGACCACCTCGGTCAAGGTTGATTGCCTGGGTGTGCGGGGGACATTTGTGTAAGCGCCGGGGCTCAAGATGGTGAGCATAAAATTAGACATTTCCAGAACGACAGCACAAGAGTGGTGCCAGCAACAGCGTCAAGGACGACGATATCATAGGAAGATGGGTCAGTGGGGCAATACCAATGGCATGGGCGCCTGGGTCCCTAAAATAGATCGTCTAGCAATGTCGTGCACATTTACCTCTTATTCACAGTCAGCAAACAGCATTGTATCCTCTCCATATGACATTGGAGACAAAGATCCTTGAGCCTTAATTGAACGTTTTTGTTTAAAGGCCCTTTGTCTGGTAACAGGGAAGTCGAAAGTGTAGCCTCGACGTGACGGTAACTTTTCATGCCTCAACAGTTCTTCTCGACAACCAGATGGAGACCAGATCCCAGTCAAGACAGGGAAGTTAAAGGACGGAGTCCGACTGCAGCAGCCTATGGGAGACATGCTATGTTGTGATTGGTGTGAGGCTTGATGATCGTCGGCTTCATGCAGTGTGCCTGTGTGTGGGCGTTAGAGATGATGGGATGGGAGCCATCTTATTGGCTGCAAGTCTTGTGGATATCCGGCGCTAAGCAGCAGATTCATGGCTCGCGTGACATAGATACCTTACTTACTGTGGTATGTACCTTAGTTACTTACTTGCTTACCTAAGTAAGCATGCACGGCATGCCAAGACGAGATATTGGTAAAGGGGTGCCGATTATTTCGAATATTGGTTCTAGCGACCTTTGAAGACAGCCATGAGGATTTACTGACATAGTCTCTACGTGATATTGCCAGTGTCGCCATGTCCCTGCTATCCCAGCTTTGGTGCAATGCCTTTTCAAGACCTGGACAGTGTCCCTCCTTCGATCATTTCTTCTCGATTGTCATAGAGGATAATGGGATCCGAATGTTGATCACCAAGGCGATGATGAAGTCTTATCTCGTTTCACGTCGCACACCTAATTCAAGCCTAGAAGGTCTTGCCATTTGCCTGTCAATTGTATGGATATGCTTAGAAGGAACGAACTGGTACTATACACCAGACGTTATGTGATGTTTCTGCGGACTCCATACGCCGCAACTGTGGAGCAAAGGCTTAGAGATATACTAGGCACTCCTCTTGTTGCCACCAATTCATAGATAAGACTTCGATTATGATATCTACTGTACGAAGCCAGATGAACATACTCTATCTTACGAGGCAACGTGGGAGTATTTTACTGGGACTCGTCATAATTGAATTGGAGGTTCGAGGTCGTTATTTATGCTGTAGGATCGCTGGATAACTCAAGGTCTAGGAGAAAGTCCAGAAGATCTACTACACTCTCGCAATGTGTCTCATGACACGCACGTTATTTCACGTAACCCTCTCTACTTCGTAGCCTTTGTATGAGTGGAAACCCAGGATCGTCAGCTTTGTAGTGGATTTGGTGATCAGTCAATGCACGACGTTGCAACGACTGGATTGCACGGGTGATGGTGATTACTAGCATCACTCGACAGTCCTGACAAGGCTACTGCATTGATTCGTATTCGAAGTGACCGCAGATGATTACCTGTAGTCAGAGCAAATGCCATCATATGAAAGTCGACAACGATGGCGTTAGGACTCCGTTCCACAAAATCTCCAGGAGAGAGGATTGTCAGTATATATGAGTAAAGAACATGGAGTACGGGAGTTCGGATGAACCGTGAATGGTCTACTTACTTTGGTTACTTTACTTTATGTTTACGGTTGCGTCTTCTTTGGCTTGGCGTATGAATCGGCAGGCAGGGCTGATAAGGTAGATTACCGTAGATCCAGCACGGATCGGACGGTATTTGTTTCTGCGGCCGCATGCCGGCTCCCATTCCTTCCGACGGACTTTTCCACAACAGCGAGATCTTGCAGCTAGCATCGGATAGGCTTAGTTTGACATCTCGGCATCATGAATTTTGTACCCTAATCGGAAAGCGGAGGTTTGCCTGCGAATGATGGCTACCTAATACTTAATGTCTAATGTCTAATGTTTAATTGTTTAATATGTCACACTCCGTATCCGGCATGCCTATTGCGGACATATTTAGAGTACTTCAACTTCTCTCACCCACCGCCCCTTGACTTGTTCTTTTTCCTCTTCATCGATAAGAGGCTACCTGCCATACGCTCCCCCCCCCTTTGCTTGCGAGCACCGTCTTCTACGCCCACCATGAAGTTCCCTACTCTTTCACGTCAGAAGCCTGCAAGCAACGTGAATGGAGCTCCCTTACCCTCTGCAGGCCTGCGGTCAAGCCAAAATACCTCCTCAACAGAGGTTGAAAAAGGAACGCCCATTGTACCATCACCTTCGCCATCAACAAGAAACAAAAATGCTTCCGGTCTTGGTGAGACAGATGTCATCGAAACTACCCCAATGAAAGAGATGGAAGCCCTGGATAAGCTATCCGACGAGCCGGAATATCCTACCGGTGCAAAGCTGGGCATTATAATCGCGTCTTTGTGTCTTTCCGTTTTCTTGATGGCTCTGGACAACACCATCATTGCGACAGCCATTCCCAAAATCACAGATCAATTCAAGGCCTTGAACGATGTCGGCTGGTTCGTTACATCCCCCTTTAGTTCTCTCAATTCAGATCCGGTTTTGAGTCTCAAGGCATACCTCGAGATGTTTCAGTCCTCAGTCTGATCCTCACTCGCATCCAATTCTACGCAAGTGGGTCAAATGCTAATTGTGAACTCGTCTAGGTATGGTTCATGTAAGTTAATTGAGCTATGTCGCAAGTCGCTGAGCCAACTGACTGTCATTCAGCTTACCTTTTGACAACGTGTGCCTTTCAACTGTTATTTGGCAAGCTCTATACTTTCTTCAGCATTAAATGGGTGTATCTTTCAGCGATATTCATCTTTGAAATTGGCTCGGTCGTTTGTGGGGCGGCTCCAAACTCCGTTGCCCTAATCATTGGTCGAGCGATTGCTGGCGTCGGATCGGCTGGTATCTTTTCTGGTGCCCTTGTCATCATCGCATACGCTGTTCCCCTGGTCAAGAGACCAATCTTTACTGGCATTGTAAGGCACAGCCCATTTCATCGCTACCCTCTTACCCCTGACTTATTCATCGGAAGATATTTCGGAGGACTTCATAATTCTGACGACGCATCAAGTCTCATAACTTCATCCGTTGATCTGAGTAAAACATTACTAACTTCTACCTGTGCAGATCGGTGGAATGTACGGTCTCGCCTGTAGGTACTCTCCAGTCTTTGAGCCATCTCTTCTGTACCCGGGTTTGTGTCTCACGGCACGGCTGGGGAGTGTTGAATCTTCAACCCTCTATGGAGACAGAGGATGGTCCTTCAAAAAGGACATTGCTGACTTTGGCATAACCATCAGCTGTCGCCGGCCCTCTTATGGGTGGTGCTTTCACCGACAAAGTGTCATGGCGTTGGTGCTTCTACATCAATCTACCGCTAGGCGCGGTCACCATCCTCGGAATTGCAATTTTCTTCAAATCACCACCCCGTACAAGTGAGAACTCTATCGGATTCTGGGAACGTTCTAAGCAATTTGATCCCATTGGGACTGCGTTATTCATTCCTTGCATCGTTTGTCTTCTGCTTGCGCTTCAGTGGGGAGGATCACAGTACCCATGGAGCAATGGTAAGCACTCACTCCGATCCAGACAGATATCCGAGAAATCATGGAAGCTGAAGCCTCCCTCACAGGACGAATAATCGCGCTTTTCGTGTTATTTGGCCTATTGGCCATAGGGTTTGCTGCTGTCCAATTTTGGAAGCAGGATAATGCGACGGTGCCGCCGCGAATCCTCAAGAAACGGAGTATAGCTTTTGGGTCTTGGTTTTCCTTATGCCTAGGGGGCTCTTTCTTTGTCCTGATCTACTATATTCCTATCTGGTTCCAGGCCATCAAAGGGGTATCAGCCGTGGAATCTGGAATCAGGAATTTACCAATGATATTAGGACTGGTAATCATCTCCATTGGCTCTGGTATCGGAATCACTCTCATTGGTTACTACACCCCGTTTATGATTCTCGTGAGGCACTTTCAGATGTTTGGGAGGGATACCCTCCTGTAAGGCCTTTCTTGCTGACTTCTGCTAGTCGTCCATATTCATGGCCATTGGAGTTGGCCTCCTCTCAACGTTCAAAGTTTCGACGGGTCACGCTATGTGGATTGCATATCAAGCTTTATGTAAGTTGTTTCGACATCCTCGGATTTTCCCTCAACTCGCTACCCATGCTATGAAAAACCTCTTACGAAGTCAAACCGCGACATATTCGTATTGGTACTACAATGGGAGCTGTTGACGACGACTACTTGGTTTACCGCTTTCTGTTAGGAAGACGTCTCACAGCGCACCTACCAAAGATGCCTCACTTTTATTGCCCATCCCGTGTGGATCTCGATGCTAACCTCCAATACTCGTACAGACGGCTTCGGCGTCGGTTTTGGCATGCAGCAACCCCTTATCGCGGCACAAACCGTATGCAGTCTCGAGGATGTTCCGACAGCGACAGCCATTGTCAACTTCTCACTTATGTTAGGGGGTGCCTTGTTCATCTCCGTCGCTCAGAATCTTTTCACAAACCGCCTTCTTACCAATATCGCCCGCACTGTACCCTCGATAGATCCATTCATTGTCTTAAAGATCGGAGCCATAAGTCTTAGAAAGAAAGTTGGGCCTGAGAACATAGCCGCGGTTTTGGTTGCGTACAACGACGCGCTCATGCAGGCATTCTACGTGTCTGTCGCAATGGCATGCCTCTCAATTATCGGTGCGGTTGGCATGGAGTGGAAGTCAGTGAAAGGCAAGAAGTTTGAGGCTGTGGCTGCATAAAAGCGAGCCCATCAAGCTTGATTCGCGGCGTTGTCGGGGTATAGATGTGTACGTTTGGTCTGCTTACATTCATTGTATTCCTCTGAATGTAGATATTTGTGTCATTCCATTGGTTTCGATTCGGTTTGGCGGTCAGGTGGTATCTCAGCATATAATTACTGTATATCCTTCATTACTTCCGTAACTACACATAATAGAGCATACTCACTATAATGATAATGCCAGCAAAAGTCAAGTTACGCACTGGACACAGCCTTAGACACACGCCTATTCCATATAGGGACGTCTGATAATTCATGTGGTTGAGTACGATTTTAACCCGTCGAGGCGCTACTTGATGTTTATAAACGGCCAGGGTCATATTTTCGGCTAGATCTGTATCTCTACTGAAGCGTCAGGGCCCTCGATGAAATCCACCTGCCTGGTCAACTTCATCAACGTATAACTTTAGGTCTGCACTGCTTCACTAGTATGGCACACGCCGAAGCAGCCAGTGTCTACCCACCCCTCGAAGCTCGTCCCATCAAGAACACAATCTGCCTCTTCGACGTCGATGGCACCCTTACACCCGCTCGCCGTGTATGTTCCTTCCTGCTCTGCCGGCCACTTTTCGTTCCCTAATTATCATGTCAGGCTGTCACTCCCGAAATGCTTCAGCTCCTGTCCGCCCTCCGTCACAAATGCGCCATTGGCTTCGTCGGCGGCTCCGACCTCGTCAAGCAGCAAGAACAGCTTGGCACGCCCTCGATACCTGTCACTGGCCTGTTCGACTTCTGCTTTGCCGAGAATGGCTTGACAGCATACAGGCTCGGGAAGCAGATGGCGAGCACAAGCTTCATTGGTTGGTTGGGGCAGGAAAAGTACAAGCAATTGGTCAATTTCTGCTTGAGGTACATTGCGGACATTGATATACCAGTCAAGACAGGAACCTTTGTTGAATTCCGGTATGTTATGGTCTCTGTTGCGCCCTTGAAGGATGCACAGTCCTCCAGATCCCGGGCTACAAGAGGAATCGCATTTCCACGTTCTATAACGGTAAGTATTAAAATGCTGACTTCCTTCCGCTGTGCAGGAATGGCATGATCAATGTCTCTCCGGTCGGCCGTAATGCTAGCATCCAAGAACGCCATGACTACGAGAAGTACGACCTGCAGCACAACATTCGGGCTTCCTTCGTAGAAGCTCTGAAGGCGAAGTTTCCTGACTTCGGCCTCACGTATGTTTGATGGTCTCTCCCTTTAGAGAGCCACCATTGACCGACAATCACAGGTACTCGATAGGCGGCCAAATCTCTTTCGACGTCTTTCCTGCTGGCTGGGACAAGACCTATTGCTTACAACATCTTGACGCCGAAAAGACTATCAGTGGTGTGGAGTACTCTACTATCCACTTCTTTGGGGACAAGACCTACAAGGGCGGGAACGACTACGAGATATACGAGGATAGTCGTACAACCGGTCACAGTGTCAAAAATCCAGAGGACACGATTAGAATCATCAAGGAGCAGTTCAAGCCGTGAATGTGACACAAAACCCAATGTGATGGCGTATGAATGACACGGTGGTCATGAAGTCAAGTATTGCAGGTGTTGCTGGCAGCCCTACGAAAAGTTATGATAGACAGGGGACACGGAATAGATAGGATTTGCATCATACAAATCGTCAGACCACCTCACATTAACAAGCGCCAAGCACCCAATATAATTGCAGCTGTACCTGTGCAGACACCCCTAGGAGCGTGGTTAGCAAGCAAACCTAGGGATTGGGCAGATAGGGTAGTTGTCTTCACATACATCAGCCATTGCAAGGTACTGAACTTGACCCCCTCAACCCGCTCACGTAGACCTGCTACTTCCTGCTCGATCCTCGTCTCCGTCTCCTTGATCTTCAACTCCTGCCCCTTCGCCTCCTCCCGTATCCGCCCCTTCTCGAGGTTCAGATCCAGCCTCACGCTCGCCTGGGCGCGGTTGACTTCGTCGCGAAGCCGGGAGTTGAGCTTTGCCAAGTCGTTCGACAGCCGTTCGTGCGAAGCTAGGGTCATTGAGGTGTCGCTGGAGTCGAGGGCGAGGAGTTCGGAGCGGAGCTTCGTGAAGTCTACCTTTTGAGTGTATGTGCTCCGGTCCGCATCTATCCAAGGTTCGGTGAGCATGGAGATTCGGACTGTGTTATTGGGACATAGGTAGGGTACCTTCTCGAAGTACCATTGTACGAGTGAGGTTTTGTATAGATTCCTCGATGACGTCCGAAAGGACGAGCATCATGGCCTTAGACTGCTCTTCCGAGAACCCTTCATGTTTCAGGCGTTGTACGAATCTTAGGGTATCGAAGTGATGGTCACGATACGAAGACGGGGTTGTGGAGAAGCCTCTGGCGAGTTCGCGGCGAGGAAGGTTTGGGGGCGAAGTACAGATGTCCTGGCGACGTGGGCGCACAGGAGAGTATGGTGGAGCTTCGCTTTGAGGTGCGCGCGCGGGCGATGATAGACATCGATGGTGGATGGGTATGGTGTAGGGTCTTTGGATCTGAGCAAGCGAACGAGCTGCGCATGGGGAAATTGCGGGCTTCCACGAAAGCTTCGGTAGCAGGAATGGTGGTATTAGTGCTGATGTTGCCATGCTCTCTAGTCGTCGATATCTAGCTAGGAAAGACAATGGCGTTTTTTTGGGTCTGTAGACCTATCGAATATGAGGGTCCTAGACTACGAAGATACCAACACTTGGCATTCGACGAGAAGAATCAAGGTACCTTGTCGTGGGGTTGGCGGCCATTGTACGCACTCATCAAGGAATTGGCATAGTTCACCATGGGTATACTGTTCTGCTTGTCTCAAGCTGATACGATGGGATACTTTGCATGTACATCAAGATCCAATCGCTACTTGCTATCCTCTCCAATCCATGGCTATCCTCATTAGATCTAAACTCACTGAAGCATGACAATGCCATCAAGAAAGCCCCCAGACGCCAATCGCTACTTGCTATCCTCTCCAATCCATGGCTATCCTCATTAGATCTAAACTCACTGAAGCATGACAATGCCATCAAGAAAGCCCCCAGACGCCAATCGCTAAATTTTGCAAACGGAGCGTACATCATGCATCGCCTTCAGTTATCTCGGCAGTGTAATCTCTCTGGATACTCAGCTCCTCCAACCCCGGCACGTTACCTAGCGTAAGGCCCTTTTCATTGGCCAGATGCAGGAGGCAGATGAAGCAATACGACGTTGAGATATCTGCCATCGCTTGCTTGGGATAGACCTGTTGCAGGTTGTTCATCACGGATGTGAACTTCAGTGGAGACTCTTCGCTCTCTCGTGGAGGATCCGAAGCTGCATTTGCTTGGGGAGTAGTAACACCCTGCGCATCTGTCAGTAACCTAGACACGTGTAATAGAGAAGGATAGGCATACCTCTTTGAATCCGATCCCCCTCCACATCTCCTCCTTCAGCTTTCGCACGTCCACCTTCTTCGCTACGCGGGCATACTGTACGTATTCGGGCCGCAACCTTCGACTTTGTGTCACCAGTTGAGTTCCAAAAGCCCCTTCTTGAGTTCCTCCTACATCAGCTGGGATACCGTTGATGCCCTGACTTCCAGCTGCAAGATCGCCTTCCAGATCTGGGGATATTACTTCTCTTGCATCTGCGAACATCTCGTCGTCGTCTGGCGGATTATTGTTAAAGTCAAGACCATCATCTTGGAAGAAATTTGCATCGTAGTCGCCCTGAGGGGCTTTCTCGTCCGGCGATACATGTGCTGCAATGTTCTCTTTCCGCGCCCAGAAAGCTTCGCCCATCTCATGCTCAGGAATCTCCTCCTGCCTTGTGGTGTGCCGCTGGCCCCCAAGTCCTTGTCTTCGCGAGCCCATGCGTGCTTTTGGCTTCAGGAAAAGTCGGACAAGCTGGCGAGAGCTAAAATGCTTGTCATCGGGTAATAGGTTGCGCGTTCTGGACTTCCATTGGGTTTTCGGTAGAGAAATGGCTGAGTTGGATGCTGCAGGAGTATATATCATCTCTGCAAGGGTAGGGTCTAGGGAAGACATAAAATCGATCTCAGTGGGTGCTTTATCTTTCCGTTTTGATGGTGCTGGTGCAGAGGCTTTCTTAGTGTCTTTTATCCTCCGGATTTTCCAGTGCTCAGGTCCGGCCCAGTTCTTTCGCAAGGCATTATCGAAATAGCTGAGAATGTCTTCGTGGCCTCCCTCGCACTGCTTGTGTTGTAAAGTTACCGCATGCTGAGTACTGTCAGGATCAAAACCACCAACTCCTACGTCAATTGCCGCTTCACCCTCGTCAATCGGCCCCTCTTCGAAACCGATGTTACGCATATTGTTTTGAGGCTCGAGGGCTGCATTTTGCGCCCATGCGTCACCTCCTGCCCCAAAACCTGCGTCTGCTTCAAGATCAAAGCCTCCCAGAATCCCATCATCATCTTCGAACCCAGCAACGTTATCCCCATCAAGGAAAATCCCCGTTTGATCCCCAAGATTACCTTTCACCGGATTATTGGTCTCTTGTCGCCAGTCTTCTGGCGCCTTTAGGAATGGAATATCGAGCGATCCTGCAGGGTCTCCCAGATCAAAGTTCTTCAGTGAGGGACAAATGTCTTGTTCATCCAGCCTGGCCAAATCTGGGAAGAATTTCGACCCCAGTGAAACTATGTCGACGAACGATGTTTGCACTTGTAAGGATGTGTTGTTTGGTTCCTGATCCGGGTGATCTGGTGACACCTCTTCGTCTTGTCCTGGCATCGAGCCGCTCTTTCTCCTTGCGACATCTCCTCTAGCGCTAGCATCTCCGTCATCATCACTACTATCGAAAACAATCCGCCCCGTTGAGTCGATGGCTAGATGATTAAGTAGGAGGCCTTTCGCACCACCTTCATCGAAGTCTGCTGATGCTTTCTTGAAAAGCGGATCCACAGAGAACTCAAGTTCAATCTTTTTCAACTGAAGTGAAGCAAAGGATGGTACTAAGGTGGCTTCTGACCGTTGCGTCTAGTCGATGTTAGTGGCATAGTTTGAGGGTTCGCTTCAGGAAGAAGCCCACTTTTTTCCTTGTCTTCTTCTTCACGTCGTCTTCACCCTCACCTTCTCCTTCTATCTCATCTCCATCTTCCCCCTCTTCTACCCGCTTTGACTTTTTATTTCCGCTATCTGCCAAACCACTGAGGAGCTTTCCTGTTTCTGTTGCAACGCTGTCAACTCGGCTAGTATATATTTTCACACAGCCATCGAGGGTACAGCTCGCTTTTTGGAAATTCACGCTGTCGCCCTCTTTGAGTAGTGACATATCATGGAAATAATCGATCAAGGCAAAGTTCCAAGAATTCGTAGCATTGATCTTGTTGTCGGTAGCCATTTTCATCCACTCCTCGAAATTGGCCAGAATTGGAACGCGTTTCATGGGTGTCATTGCGCTGGCGGCAACGACAGAGAGAACCCCGTCCTCGGTGCTTTCTAGGCTGCGGGCTACATGATTTCGAGGAGTCTTGGGGCTATCACTAGCCGCACGGTTGTAGTTGTTCAACTTCCGCACGGGTGAAGCTGCAGCTTTTAAAGAGTTCAACTGTAGATCATGGAGGGCTTGTCGAGACTGAAAACGCACAGCCTTTTCTTGCCGGTCGTCATTGAGTGGAATTCTATAGTTTCCTATCAGATGCGCCATTCCTTACACGCATGGGGCACACCTACTTGAGCGGCGATTGGAGCGGGCCTTGTCTATGAGGTGTCGCAGCGGATGTGTTATTTGGGCGGGGAGGATTTGTGACCCGGGGCATGCTGTGCAGTCGTTGTGGGTACCTCTGCAAGATTTAGTGAAGTGCAGAAGAGGAGGATTCGCTAAAGTAAACAATGCGCCTGACGCTAGAAAGAAGACGCTAGCGCGCGAGGATAATTCCGGCACTAAGCCAAGTAGAAATAGCGTGCCTGGTGTGTCCTCTCCATAATAGTTCCTGTCGTGCTGACAATTATCATCTCTTATACATGCCTTAGTAAGGCTGATCGGTACCTTGGCACGCGGGTGACAAAAATATTGGATCACCTGACTTGGCGGAGATCCCCCACCAAATTTCTATATAAATTATCTACTTTTCTTGATAACATGTCGTCCCCTAGTACTTATATATCTTATAAGGATTAGACTACGCCTTCTCGTACTATTATTCTTTATAATCGCTTTATTAACTAGAAGTCGTACCGTTAAATTATTAAAGATATAGGGATCCCCTTTACTATAGCTCACCGTTAGTATATAGAGTACTAAGACGACCTTATAATTAATAAACGTCGTCGTTATAACGATCCTACTAGGCCTAAACGCCGAGGTGCTCCTTTAAAGATTACTAATTAGTAAGTACGGGAAATAGAGCTTATCCTAGAGGTAAGGGATAATAATTACCCGGTAGAAATAAAGGCTTTAATATAGGAGTAACTAGGGTATAAAGTAGGCCTAAAAGATATTTTAGGACGTATAATAAAAAGATAAATAGGGTTTATAGAACATTATAAATATATTATATATAGGAAGGACTAGTATAATAAAAGCTCTACTAAGAGAAGGGTAGATTTTACTAGGGCGAAATTATATTAATATCTAGCTTTAGAAGACTAGTTCTCTATCCGCTTTTCTAATAAATATTATTTTAGCTAGGAGCTATAAGGTAAATTATAGATAATCTAGAAGCTAGGGTAGAGATATTATTAAGACTATATATAGTATATATAAAAGGAGCCTAAAAGTATTTAGGAAAAGAAAAGGTATTATATCTAGGCTATAATTAGCTATAATTTCCGCTTAAATTTAATATTCTATAATATCCCTAGTAATACTAATAGGAAGATATTAAAGTAGGTATATAAGGATAAAATCTTAGAGGCCGTCGTTAAGTTATAGTATAAGTAAGTTAGTTAGGGACTAGCTAATTTATTTATACTAGAAGAAGATAGTAACTCTAGTTATAAGATAGCTACGGCGAGCTATATTATTTATAAATAGAAGTAATAATATAGCCTATAAATATATTATAACTATCTATTATTACCTGATCTAGCGCTAATAGAAAATACCTAGTAAGGACCTAAATAAATACTCTATAAGTACCCCTATTAGGATGACCGTACTATAAGAGACTATATCGTTTAGGGGTAGGAGGAATATATAACTATTAAGTACGTGAATAAGTAGGTAGTTAGTATACCTAAACGACTCTAGGCTATTCTAGATAGTAACGGACAAATAATAGGGTTTTAGTAGAGAAAAGTAGATAATTTACATAGAAATTTAGTGGGGGATCTCCGCCAAGTCATTAGTGATCCAATATTTTTGTCACCCGCGTGCTTGGTACAGCGTATCAGTACTGTACCTTAGTAGCCCACGTCTGTAATATAAGCCAGACTAATGTCTACATGCATTGATTTGCGCGGATGACCTGATGATATTCCTCTGCCATTACAGCATTGCGCAACAACCGTAATTTATCATGATGATATATAGCATTCCCCTCAGAGTGATAATGGAGGATCGTCAACAATAGGGGAAGCGCATCTATGGGGTTTTCCATCAAACCTTTCAACTTTTCGGCGTGGCTATAAGCACTAGCGACTGTTGATAAGATAACGGGTATGCAGGCATGCATCACTGTTATTTAAAGTACTACTACAGGGATCAGTAGTCAAAGCATGAAGCTAGTCACTAGAGCTTCGCTGCATAGCAACCCGTCCCACACCCAGCTCTGCCATGCGGCAAGCATTGTTGTTCGGCTTATGGGGACAGCGGGGACAGCAGTGGCAGTTCAAGGGTATGATATAGGTAGGCTGCGAGGAGACCCGGTGAGAATCGGGGGAACGGCCTGGAAGGATGGGAGCACTGGTTTCGGCCTCGCTCTTTTGCTATCAAGGCTCTTGCGGTTGCCCGTCTCATACAGTGCATAATTATATAAGTTTTGCGACGTGGTCACAAGAATAATTGTCCGCTTTCTCCTTTTCGTCTGGTGGAGTCTATATCATGGCATCGTTTCCAGCAGTGTATGTTCATTACGCGTATAACCTCTAGAAGGAGGAGGAAACAGTGAAGCGTGCAGCTTCCGGATTCATCGCTGCGTTTCTATTTGTTCAGCATCCAGTACGGAGATGCTGCTTCGTTGGAGATGTCTGCAGATTACTTGGCTTTCAATTATCCAGTCAGCAATATTCAGTATCCGGTGTGGGCACACTCTTCTCTCAGCAACGTCACTCTGCTTCTATCACCTGTATATGGCAGACAACTTAACTTCGGACAGTCCCCTTGTCATGATCGTGTGGCAGAATCATTGCATGTATAATTCAAGCATGAATCAAAGCCTGCGATAAACGACTAGCGAAAGTCATTCCAGGCTGCATGCAACGTTCATGGTCGTCAGATAATAAGATATGTTCATGGGGGCACATCAACGAGCCATGCCAACTCCATATATATATTGTTGAGAGCAATCAAGCTTTCTCCGTCTTTCTTTCACATCCTATCACAGCATGCCTACCCACCCGACAAACTGCAAAGCGTCCAGGCCGTCTACGATACAACATTAACCTTCAAACAATCTGATACATGTAAGATTGTTCTCAATCAGTTTAGATGATCTATTGACACTTACAGATCTACACTCCAGCGTTACATCAAACCTATGATGGCCAGATACCTTCTCCCAAGTTGTAAGTCAATACCGTAGTGAGGATGGTCACTGCTGATATACTTGCTAGTCTCGACCTATTCTCCATGCCTGGGAACCCTGATAGCGTTTGGGGCCTTTAGCAATGCGTACATCATTGATGCTACGCTTACGCAACTGGAGGGTGGCTTGTATGAGATTAAGCATGATATCTGATCTCTCACAAGGTGCTAAGACGCTTTAGAAGCTCATGATGTGTCTACTATCTTGGACCGAGTGAAAGACTGCGGCAAGATGACAAAGTAAGAGGTCAAGGGAGAAGCGGGAGGTTATTGCTTTGCTTTTTTGTATCATGTATATACCCTATGGTTAACATTCGGTGCTACCTAATGCTATAGACGGGAATCTGGTCAAGACACGGACTGAACTTAGATGTCATCTGAATCCCAATTCTTCATCTATCCTCTCTTGATTCACGTAGGGGCATATGGCTCTGTCTCTATCTCGTCAAGCATCGTAATTAAAGTTCTCCATCGGATGGTGTAACCTGGACGAGCAAGCTTGGAAAGTACACTGAGTGATTAACAAAAATCGAAAAGGGGGATTTAGGACCCCTGCGAATCCGTGGCAGTAAAAGCGCAGCTCCCTACACTTTTCGCCCCCCTAATAACGGATGTACTGGCAAGATACCCGTTTCAGCGGTCCATGCAAATTCCTAAAGTTGCATGACATGGACTATTAGTAGAATCTTGGACGTTGATCTTCCATGACTGACATATCTGATTTGCATCTGTGTAAGGAAGTTACCCGTCGCTTCATCTGTCGAAATGAAACGTTATGGAACCAGTGTGTTAGGAAATTGAACGTTACACATATTTCCCTCCAGGATTGGATTTGCGTCTTCAATGCCAAGGGGTTGCAACGGTCTTGCACACGCAACATCATGAAGCCGGCAACCTGCATAGCCGTTATCTTATCAGCAGTCGCTAGAATACTGGCTTGTGTCAAAGTGTAGAAGGGCGACCGTAATCGCGTTTGGACCTACCCCCTACCACGCACTACATCACTTTGACTGTGGGATTGCTTGTTAGGAAGCTGAATAGGACTGCTTTACAGATTCGTGCTTCTCCAACGGAAAAAGTGGCGACATCCGGCGACATCCCTCCAGTCCTCACCACTTTGATGGGATTGAATCAACCAAGAGGCCAAGATGCCGGGCTTCGCCGATTCATTCTGGTCCCCAGACTATGCTGGGGGACTGGGAGTACTGTTTGGGAAGCTTCAACAGGGGGTAATGGAGAACCAGCAGATCCTCACAATAGCGAGGATGCGAGCTGATGCTGAAGAAATGTATGGGCGAAAGTTGGGGGATATCGCGCCGACAACAGACAAAATGGTGGGAGGGTTTGCTAGGGATGATGGAGCTAGCCTAAGGAAGGCTTACGAGGGCGTTCGAGGTGAGATGGAGGAGGCTTCAAAGAACCACAAGAAGATCGCTTCTAATATCAGTGAATTGGTGGTCATACCGTTCAGCCGCTGGTGTGAAGCCCACGAAGGACGGGTACAGAACTCCCAAGACGATTTGCAAACACGCATGAAAGCTCACGACAAGCAAGCAGAATATGTCAGGAAGCTGAGGAGTGCATATTTCAATAAGTGCCGCCAGCTCGAAGATCTGGAGGAGGAGAACAAGTTAGCTTTCCAAAGCCCAGAGAAAGACCTAGCAAGCCCGAAAAATACGACGACACCTACAATAAAGCTAATTGAGGCACAAGGAAGCGAGGAGGACGATCCAATCGAGATCGGAGATGAGACATACGATTTAGAGCAGGTCAAAAAAATCCTGACACATATGCTGAAAACGATCAAGATCGGCGAAGCGAAGGTTCCAATACTAGGTGTGTATCAGAACGTTTCGACGGGATCCGACATTACGGACTACATACAAAGGCATATGGGCGCAACCAGTGTCAGCTATTCCGAGAGAGTGGGGCAAGATCTTGTCACGAATGGGTTCTTGAGATTGATTGGAAATGTTGGAAGTACTTTTGCTAATAGCTCCAAAATGAACTACCAATGGCGGCCGAAGGTGTTTCAGCTAACAGGTATTCCCGAAAAGAAACGGCCTTTGGATCGAGTATCATCTATGGGCTCTACGAAAGATGGTGTTGATTCTCAGATCGTCGGATCAATGGGAGAAATCTTGTCTACGTGGAATCCCCTGAATAATGCACATCCCAACGAGACGCCTGCAGAACGACTCCGAAGAGAGTCAACCGAAGCGGACGACCGTTACAAAGCCAGTGTTCGCCGACTCGATGAATTGCGCTGCCAATTGGAGGAGAAGATCATCGATCATCTAAAGTTCATGGAACGATGCGAGTTAGACAGACTGAAGGCCATCAAGGCGGTAGTTTTGGACTTTTCTGGGGCCATCAGCAATACCATTCCAAGCCTGCAGAGCACTGTAGACAACATGTTACTTTATCAAGAGACTGTTCAGCCTCTTGGAGATCTCCGATATTTGTTGGAGAACTATCGTACAGGATCCTTTATACCCAAAGTCCAGACTTATGACAATTATTACAATTCAGTTGATGGCAAGTTTTCAGCTCTGGTGTCCGTTCGATGAATAGCCAAAATATGCTGACTCGTGCTACAGAGCAAATGTTTGGAGTGGACCTGGAGGCTAGGGCACGAGCAGATCGGAAGCGTGTTCCAATAATAGTCACCACCATCCTTACTTTCCTGGATAACCGTATGTTTTCCACCGCCCGGTCGGGCATGAGTGACTCACAGGCTATATAGATTACCCCGATCTCGAAGGCGATGAGGCTCGTCGCGGCATTTGGTTGGTTGACGTACCCTTAGCAGCAACGCACCACCTTCGTCAGGCCATAAACACTGGCAAAGCCATTCCTCGCGAAGTTTTAGAGCGATATGAGATACCTATTGTTGCAAGCGTGCTGAAATTGTACCTTCTTGAGTTACCCGGTATGTAGTTGGGGCACTGCGAATTACAAGAATCGTTGCTAATTCGGACCTTAGACTCGCTTGTTTCTTGTCAAGTTTACGAGATTATCAGGACAATTTACTCTACTCCAGACTCCTCTACCTCGGCGCAGACTCGTATATCCGTCCTTCAGAATACCCTCGGCCAACTTCGACTTGCAAACATCGCCACCGTAGATGCCCTGATTACTCACTTCACCCGCCTTATTGAGCTCACCTCCGCTGACGAACCATATATATCTGCTCTTACCAATAATCTGGCTCCGTGTATTCTTCGACCCAAAAGCGACACATCGCTGACGATGCACGAAAAACATTCCTACCGCCTAATTCGCGACCTATTTGATCACAAGGAAGAGATATTCGGCGAATTGAAACGCGCGTCCACGCTCTCGCATACTCCTAGCGGTGGCGCAGCCTCCAACGCTGCTCGTATGAGAGCCATAAGTACAGACGAAAGCAATCGACGAGCCAATATGGAAGCACGCAATCGCGCGATAGCCTCAAAGTCGCGGAACAACAGTCCAGCTCCTCATGCAAACGGGCGGAATCATCGGAGGGACCGATCAAGCGATCCCCCAGCAACAAGGTTTCCGATCCACACAAGTCCACCTATGGTGGGTGACGCACCACCGCGGAGGGGTGCCGTGAGGGCGAGCTTGGAGGTTCCAGGGGATGATGGTTCATCGCCGGTAGTAGAACGACAACCGCGGCAAAACAATGTCAGCAATCTCATCAACAGCATCAACGGTACTGCAAAGTTGCCTGCAGACAGTGCGGCAGACCCTCAATACGATGCCAACTCTGCATCGACCACGCATGTTTCGTCTTTGGAAGATCCTAACAGCACAGCAACGTTTTTGGAGAAGCATGAACCACTAGGGCGAAATAGTCGCTTCCCAACTAGGAAGACAGGTACGGCGGGAAGCTTGAGCAGGTCGGGTGGCGGCGAACGGAATAGCCTAGGGATTGGAATCGGGAATGCTTTGGATTCCGAGAGCGCAGTTGAAAACGGGGAGCGTCATGGGGTGCAATTGAGCGACAAACCTATGGACGACTAGCTGGTCGTCAAGACCGTACATCAAAAAGCAGGTTATGCAAGGTCTTTGAACCGGGCCTCATCGTTTCGATCGCAGGTATACCGACTTCAGCGAGCAACCCCCTTCATGACCTTTCCCATTGATGTACAAAGGATGTCCAATACTGCACTATACGAAAAGAGGTTTCTATATTTAAAGATCCTTGATCGTGGAAAGGGTGGTATGATCACCACTTCAGTTTATACAGTAAATACCCTATCGTGCCTATTTACCCGGCAGGGCTGTCCGGCGTGATCACAATGCAAGAACCAACGCCTAGTGTGTACGCCAGCCCATGCTCCACTAACCTCACAGCTTTCTAGTCGTCGCAACCTAAAAGGCCCAAGAGGATACCACGACCCACGCCTTCCAGGCATGCCTTCAACTCATTTGCGTCAACAAAGCACATAATGCTTCTGTCTTCCCCAAAACCTCTCCTTCTCTTGCTCGGTGTCCCGGATAACGCACCGAATCCTCTCCCACTCCGTTGCTCCCCAATCAAGCCTAATGTCTCCAAACCCGAGACGGTGTCCACAAATTCCGTGCTTGTAAGCGGATGCAGAGCGTTTTCCCGCTTACAGAGCGCGCAGTAGGTTTCGTACAGTTTTCCCACGGTAGGTGCACTGGAGCCTTTCAAAGGCATTCCAAAGACTGAGGAGGCATCGTCGCGAGACTTGTCCTGGTGGGATACCAAAGCGCAGAGTGCAGCCTTCTGCTGGAGGTTGAGTGACTGCAGGCGCTGAGACGTGCCATTGCTTAAAGCTGCAGCGGAAACGCGCGAAACATGAGCGACCGTTGCGCGAGGGGCATTCATTGCAGTCAGCTCCGCAATGGAATCTTCGAATGTAAGAGCGGCCTGTTGCGGAGAACAGAGGTTGGGATTATCGCGCAATGGAACCCTACTGGGAGATTTAGGCAGCGACTGAGTGCTCCGATATCTCTGCTTCGTTTCTGCCTCGACAACATCGATTGTTCGACGAACTATGTCAAAAGCCTTGCGTAGATCACCTGTCTGTGCCGCAATCTTTTTCGAGCAGAGTTGAACAGCTGTTGGGTGGAGAAAAGGCACGTAGTCCGATGCAGTGCCGCAGTCGGTCGAAGAAAGGGATCTGAGTTTCGTGGTAATGACGAAGTCGATTTGAGGGGCTGTATACGGAAGGAACGGTAGCAGTCGTGGCTTTAGATTCCGGGCCTTGAGGCGTGGCAAGAATCGGTCTGTCAGATCGAGGGCATTTGCAATTCCAAGCACAATGAGTCGGGATGACCGATCAAGAGACCACTCAAACAATGTATATAGGATTTCCAGGTCAAGGTCCAAAAGAAAATCAATTTCGTCCAAGGTCACCACATAGACAGGGCCGGGTGCGTTTTTCTTCGGTATGTAAAGAGATCGCAGTAGTGCGATGTAGTCCTGCTCGGTCCCAGTGCTGTCCCTAAGCAGCTCCATCAGAAGCTTTTCGTAAACATCTTTCGAGCTTTTGGCGCTCATACAATTGATGTATGAGGTCTTGACGCCTTCCGTTGGACTGATACCCTGACAAATCTCGCTCACAAGCGCGCTCTTACCAGTACCTGGAGGTCCACTAACATACATACACCGGCCCTTCTTGGACTCAATGCCTTCTACTATGAAATTGTGCAATTCCTCGCGCTCGCATTCGCGTCCTACGAGCGGACCTGGGTCGGCGCTTCTAGTGAAAAGTTTGCGTGCGCAATTGTAGACCGTGAGTACATTGCTTGGAGTTGTATGAGTACGAGGCGTCCGTAGAGTTAGTGATGTTCCCACAAGGCCAATTCTATGACGCGGAGTGATGGGTACACGCTTCGAGAGAGCATCGCGATGCCTTGGGGTCTTAGGTGTCGGCAGCTGTGCATTGTTCTCATCGTCTATCATTGAAGTCAGAACACAAGGTATATAGATCGTAGACATAACGTACTTGGTTCCTCATCGTAGAATTTCCTTTGCCCATTGGCCTTTCTGGGGGACAACGCGACTCTTCTCCGGCCCAAGGTTGTTTTTGTAGCTGTTGGGATACACTCTTTATGATTTGACAACTCATTACCATCCGGATCCACATTACTTTGACCATGGTTTCCCCTTCCATCGTGTAGTGAATTGGGGTCAGCATTCTCGTCGTTGACAAAGGTAATACAAGCCCTTCGCTTGACACGTGAAGAATTGGAGAGGTCTGGCGAGAATTAGCAAAAAAAGATGGCAAGGGCAGTCTGAACGTTTATCATAATGCACCTTGAGTTGAATCGGAAGTTCTTTCCCTTTTTCCCAAAATTGATGCCATTGCTCTTGCTGTTTGAAGTAGCGTCGATTTGGACTTCTTGCTGCTCTTACACCGAAAGCCTGGCTGACTTTCGCGACGCGTCAAGGCCAGGTAGCAGTGCCCGCCGCTAATGGCGATCTAGCCACCAAGGTTTACGCCATCAGGATGCATAATTAATGTACATGCAGGACGGTTCGGATACTCGGTTCTACATCGCTAAGCAATCAGGACCAACTTTCCGAAACCGAGCCCGATGAAACTTCTCGAGTCTTCGGAGTTGAGGTATCGCTGTCTGGGCAATTCCTCCCTCAGTCCTACAGAGTACTGCTGCTCCATGGTCTTTTCGTTCTCTCTCCTCAAACAAATCAAGGGTTGATGTTTTATGCCGTCGGGAACACTCAGGACTGCGAGTCGTAACAGCCTGAATCGAGGATAGCACCCCAGTTGTGTGGAAGGGAGGGAAGGGATCGTTCTGTTACCTGACATCCATACGAGCGCGACATGTTGTGAGCAGTAAAATCAATCCAAGAAAGAGAGGCTTCATGCACATATGATGATAAAGGGGTGCGCATAGAGCGATGCGCAACAGAGACCTTACAGGCCTGAATCGCACCGTCTCGGCGCAATCATGCGTGAAAACAATTGGCGACAGCAGCGCTCGCCGTCGCCGAACCCAACCACTTCTATGCTTCCTCCTTTATCTAAATTCTATTATGGACCCGCGCAAGGCTGGCATTCGAACGAGTCGTCTCCTAGCCACAACGGTATGCCGGTCTTCAAAACACAGGAATCGCCTACTAACCCATGAGGGCACAGGATCCACCGGAAGTTTGAACCCCAATCACGATAAAGACACACCTCCAGCACTTCCGCCTTGTCAAATGGCTGGCCAAAGCACTCATAGATCGCTTCAACCGTCGCAGAGATGTCATTCCCCAGCACCTCAAGCACCCACCGCCGGCGCATCTACCAATATGACTTATATGTCCGATAGCTTAGCTCTCGAACCTTGCGCCAGCGACGCTACGATTGATCCGACGTGGGATAGTGGTCCACCGGCCGCGTCAATATGGAGCGTCAAAAAGCGTCAGAAATACTCTCGTATTCCGGAGCCTATACCAAAGCCACCACTGCCGGTATGTATTGGGCTTCCAAAAGATGCCTAATGATTTGAACAAGGCTAACAATTTTTCTATTTTAGCCAAGAGCAGGCCAACAGCCGAATCAGCTCGGCGCCCATGAATATAGACTTCCTGCTTCTCGTTCCTCGGCAACAACGATTGACGTCCCTCTATTTCTGCAGCCTGTTGCTTACGATCCTGTGTTCGGTGCACCCATGCCGAAGTACTCTCCAATCTTACACCCAAACTATCGAGACCAAACTCACTCCCCTCCTGAGCCTCAGCGACTTCCACCTCCGCCACCTCGGAAGATCCCCCTAGACAACGAAGATGAGCCCAAAATTGCAACATTGAATCCAGAGCGTCAGCAACATAGTATGCAGAATGGTTTTGGTGGAGACCAACAGGAGATAGAATACAGATTGCGGCGTTCGCATCTCGATCCTCAGCATCTACACGATGATCTGAAAAGTCCACCTCGGCGGCAGCATCAAGAGCAGCAGCAACTAATAATTCCAGCCCCACAGTTCACAAAATTTGACATCGAATCAGGCCTATCGTCGGTACGATCTCATCAAGAGCCACCGCTACTCTCACAGCTACAGCAATCAAAACCAACACATCCGCAACAGAATTTCAACGCCGATTGCAATCCCGCAGGCCAATTTTCACATCAGCCTTCAACATCGCCCTTGGGACCCAATGATCAAGATCACTGGGCTCCAATGACAAAGCCATGGGGTAGTCAGGCTGCCTATGCCTCGTTCACAGAAAGACAACACGGTGTCCTACCGCATCAAGATGGTCACTCGACGTCGAACACCGACCTTTCGTCCAATACCGCTGGCAAATCAACACCGGAGTCCCAGCAGACATCCAACACATCGTATCGTGCAAGTGGAGACGAAACGGAGCAGAGCAGGCATGATCAAGAGGGTGACGACTCATTTTATTGGCATTCCGGACGATCGTCTTCGGGTGCTGAGGAAGGACATAGCCAAAGCAGCTCGCCGGCAGCGACACCGGGTCAGTCTAATGTTAACCTAAGAAGCTCAACGACAAATTTAATATCAGTACCCCACCAGCACCCAGATCTTCCCCCACGATCAACCAGTCTTTCCCTCTCAAACCCTGCATCTTACGGTGCTTCTGCTCTGGGCTTTGGAGGACCGTCCGATTGGGAATATTTTGGGGATTACGAGGGTGAAGAGGTTGACGACGAAGAACTGTATAGCCGGCTCAGACCAAGAGACAGTGTCAGTGCTATAGAAGGCTCTGCAGAGCTACCAGCAGATCCGCCGTCTTTGGGATTACAGCAGCGACCTAATCAATCAGAGCTACACACTTCAAGACCTATGACCCGAAAGACACCGCCCTTGCCGGACGATTCTCTGACCTTGCAGCAAGCGGCTAGCTGTTCGCAGGGGCATATCATGGGAGTTTCCAGATTACCTATTGATGGTGACTACGCAGCAAAACCAGATACAGTGTCGGAGCAAAGTCCAATAGCTAGTACTCCACTGTCCGGTGACCATATAGCGCCATCGGGCATGCCCCCTGAGATGCGAAAAGAGTTGGACGGAGTCATTCAGGTGTGGTCAGAAGCTCCCTTTGCAGCACAATTGAAAGATGACGGATCTTCCTATCAAGACAATGAAACCACTATCGATGAGCCTCCAGACGTTGCGGAGGCATCCTTGGCATCGACTCCACGTGCACGGATGTTTGGCGTTGATGTGATCCTCAAGAATGCCCCCTCGTTACCCAGATTGCCAGCCCTTACTGATCAAGCGAAATGTCTAGAAATTCAGACTCAGCACAGCAGCATGTATCCGACAGTCAACCCAGACGTCCAGTCAATACCACAGGACTTTGTGGAGCAGAAGGTGACGGATTCTCTACCTCAAAAAGTGGAGTCCGTCTCGGAGAACCCATCACCAAGCTCGGTAATCGTGCTTGCAGATGACGAATTATCATCTCTTGATCACGCAAGAAATAATTCTTTGACCCGAGATACCGAAACTTCATCTAATGAATCACTAGTCTCACCACACCTCCAGTATTCCAGCCCAACGGAGCCATTAGCTGCTAGTAAATTCTCGCTTAGGCATTCCGCAAGCGTTGAGCTCTCAGGTGGGTCAATAGGGAAGACTGCCCTGGTCCCACAGGAAAGTCCGCAGATGACGCCGCCTCGAACAGTCCAATTAGGACCACCAGAAGAGGCTGCTCGTCAACCAGCTATTCGCGACGTGGCTGGAGAAGTCTCAGACGGAACTATGATTGGCAGGCCCCGCACGAACTTGCAGCCATTCGTTCAAGACGTCGTCAAGAAGCTTTCATCTTCACATATGAACAATGACCATTCAGTCGACCATCCCACAAAAAAGTTCGTCCCGCTTTGTCACAAACCTACACGATACATCCGATCAGGTTCCCTACAGGAGATCACATCGTCAGGCCTACGCGCAAGCTTAGAGACCCTGGTGCATGGAGAGCCTATAGGGAACTCTGAGAAGCTGGATCATGCTGAGCCCAGCCAGGATCGGTCGCTAGAGGAACGGAAGACTTCGCAAGCCGGCGTAGGCATAGACAATGCACCTACCGGTACGGAATTTGACGAAGAGAATGATGCCCTTGAACAATTGACGGGACATGTAGGCGCCCTGGAAGAACGTCACCAATCAAATTCGTGCGCGGCGCCTGATATTGAACCTATACAAGCATACGAAACATCGCGAAAGACCGATAAAGCCAGTGATCCCTATGCAGATCTCGATCCATGGGGAAAAGCGTCCCTTAATCGTTTTGCTGCTATGCTGCGGGAGGAAGCCCGAACGGAAAGCAGTACAGACAAAGTAAATATCTTCAATGTTTTCACTAGCCGAGAGTCACGCTTGCGAGTGGTCTTGTATGGCACCGAGGATGAGCTTATTGTTCCGGAGAAACGGGTCGAACTCCAGAAGGAGATCCTTCATACACAGAAAGTTACTAAAGAGCTAGAAAAGGATGGAAAGCCGGAAGATAGGAAATCGCCGGACGAGAGCAGCATTGTGAAGCAAGCTGTGCAACCCACCAATACCATTGAGTTGCACCGTTCCTTGAAAGCGCTCCCTGACCTGCCCTCGAACAGAGACAGCGTCATTGGTCTACCTGGCAACGCATTGATTTCGTTCAAAGCTCAGTCTAACCCGGGCGTTAAACCCATAGTAGCCCACTTGCCAAGGAAATGCAAACAAGGTGGGCTGGACGTTTCAAAAGATATTGTAGCTTCCGTAGATACTGTTACTCGAGCAGATGCTCATCATCCGCCGAGCTTCGATGCGCCTGCCACGTTAGGATTCGGAGACCCAGAGCTTGGAAAGCTTTCTCATACACCATTCGAACACACCGAGCCTCGGTCGGAGGTGAAGAAATACTTGGCAAACCGCAAGTCCGTCGTCAGGCCTTATGCTACTCTCACGCAGGACTCCTTAGGGAATGGGTCCACCTTCGGTAGAACAATGGAAATTAACCCAACGCCCTCGACAACCATCTCGATTACAGCTCCAACGAGTCAACACGATCTGGACTTACCACCTAAGGGTGATGATGCCTCAGACGTAGCAGTCAAGGCAAAGGATATGCCGAATGACAACTTGCGGCATTTTACGAAAGCCGATTTCGATCCTTTACTAACAGTCCTGCCCAGCTCGGAAGCTCTCGTCATCGAGTCACCTCGCCTTCTTGATCTGCGACATATTATGGAGGTGGTACCGGACGACTTCAGCTTCATACATCAGAGCGTCGTTGCTTGGGATGCTAAAAACAAGGAGCATCGAGAGGAGCATGATAGACAGCGACATGCACGGCAGATTGAATCCGAACAGAGGATCGACTCGCTGTTCGACGATCACGAGATTGGTTATGGGGATATTTCAGAGCTTGAATCGGAATTCAAACGCTCGGAAGCAGCTAGGAAAGCTGACGAAGACCGTTCGGAGTACCAAATGTTCATATCTGATGTCTTCAACCTTGTATGGACACGGCTTCATTACGAGCTTGATCAGCTTATTCCTCACTATGAGGAGTACTCCAAATTAATGAACGATGCTTTGGCTGGTAAAGACATGTTCGATGGGTCTTCAGATAGTCTCGCATTGGGACCAACGATGAGCGCTTTCTTGGGCTTACATCAGAAACTTGAGATTCGTCACCAGAAGGCCTTTGAAGCCGTTTTAGAGAGGGATCGGCGAATGAAGAAAACCGAAATATCGCCTTGGTACACTTTGAGCAACATCACCAAAGTCAAGCAACTTGAAAAGCAATTCGAGGATGCAGAGAAAAAGGCCATCATCGAGTACTGCGAAGATCGCAACGCAAGGGCCAACCAACTTATGGATGTACTGGACCAGAACACCCTTAGGGGAGTGGGTGCCAACCAGGATTATATGGAAGCTATCATGAAGGCTGTGCGGAGGATAGCGTCGGGAAGAGCCTTTGCTTCCGTTGCTGGATCGAATGAACCCACAGCCGGCACGAGAGAAGTCGAGAAGGCCAAGCGTATCGCCACCTTGCTTGCGACATCGTCCGAGCAAATTGTGCAGACATTCCACGTTGCTGATATGCTGTTGAATTCTGCAGACTATGAGGTATCTGTTGCGAGAGCCAAAGTAGCCAAAGCGGACGTGGCAGCTCTCATCAATCTCAAGGAGGAGAGGACCAAGGAAGATCAAAAACTAATGCGAGATTTGGAGCACCGATTGGCGCTGATACGCGAAGACAGCCGGAAGACCAACGATGAAATCGTGAAACTGATGCTCTTTCTGGGAATTCATGATGGAGCCGCGGATGGGGGTGTTCTGGTGCAGACAGAATCGGGATCGGGAGCGGCGTATGGGGGCCATGAAGCATGACTACCAAGGCATGTGAGGATGCGACGAGGAGGAATGGGTCCAAGGAGTCAGGACGATGAGGATTGATCGCCGCTTCCCCAGGGACTTTTGGAGTGATACCCCTTTGCAGTGTATCGTTTGCGCAAAAGCGCAGGGACCTTGGTCGAGTTTACGGCTTCTCCACTAACGACCGTCTTACGAATATCCAAGAGGCTGCCCTCATAATCTATCCCATGTCCTGGCAAGGCTGGCATCCGTCTCGGCTGTACCTCGGTAAAAACCCTTGAGACGGATGCCATGCCAGGACATGGGATAGGACGTGGATGTGATTGCACACCGGATGAAACATAGGTGAACATAGGTGGCCACAGTGTAGATAGTGATAGTAAAATACTACAGTGTTTCTAGTACAGATGGCTGTAATCTTATCGAGGCTTGCATAAAGAAGCCACTTGGAGCATATTGCCTAGTCAGGATCGATCAAACACGAGTTGGCGATCCGGAAAGAATTGCCACCAATGAGAATACTACGTAGGTACCTAGGCTGGGAGGCTGGTAGCCAGTTGGGACGGATGCAGTGATCATGAAGTACAGTACAGCTACCTTACAATAAAGACCATGGCTGACTGTGATGAAGATAAGGAGACAGGTACCGAACAGCCACAGTCAAAGTCCAGAGTACCTTGGTTGTACTTCGTGCCTAGTAGTGGCCTCCAGACAGATATTGGTACTAGGTCGTAAGTAGGACAAGCGCCACTTCGGCGATCAAAGGCGGGGAGGCGGCGATGAAGCGAGCGTGGCAACACACCTCGGCACCGAACCCATCTCTCCTTCGACTTACCTTATCGAGCACAAGCTGGCTTACCTAAGCTCAGTAGTCCCACCCCCCAGCCACTTCCTGCGTCAGAGACCCTCGAACTTTCCCCAAAACAAGATCGCAATTCGCGATACCACCACCACTCACTTCCCTACCCACTGCCCACCACCCCCGTTTTCGCCTCCTCCTCGGATCTCTTCATCACTTGTCACGATCGCAGACATAAGCACTGGCTGCCTGGGGAGCTTTTGATATCGTCGCTAGCTCCTCCCCAACCCCTCAGCGTCCAACGTTACCTGCGGCGCACCAAGCTGATTAGGACTCGACTCTCCCAAATACTCATCTTGTGGAGCTCCATTGCGCTCATCGTTGACCCCAACTACTTCGTAAGACGCGTCTTGGACCGGGCCAGTACACGTGAGGTCCGTGTCTTCGGTGTGAGGTATCATAGCAGCAGCCTCCTGGTCGGGCAATGCGTCGTACAGATCGTTCGCATAGCATATTCGCGCCGATTGAAAAGGGGGCTACTGAAGACTACAATCAGCGATAGAGTCGCAAGTCACAGCTGCGGCGTGAGCGGATGGCACATTGCCATTGCGAGATAGACGTTTTCTCAGGTATATACAGGCTGTTTTCTTGCTCCATCCCTTCGTCTCAAACCCCCTCAAGCGGTAAAGCCTGTATACTCGCTTCTACACGCTTCCAATACCTCAAAGATCTGATTGCTTCAAACGCAACGATGTTGTCCGGAAGCTAATCTTCCTGAATATAGATAGTTGTTAGAGCTCCTGTGCTGCCAACCTGCTTCGGAATTTCAACTAGTCATCCTTCAATGGCAGAATTCAGATCCACTGCGCCAACAACCAGCATTCTAAGTACATTATCAGACCTACCAGGTTCCCCCAATACCTCCCAAAGTCCTAGGAAACGCAGGCGTCCCTCGAAGCATTCTCCAACTCTTGCTCCCGAGGCGAAACTCTCAAAGTCGACTCCCTCTCCGGAATATATACCACAGATACTGACAGGGGCGGCTGCCATAGCCGATGCGCAACGGGCTCGCCAGGAGCAAGAGTCTGTAGAAGCGAGACAAACCAGCCCCAATCCAGGACGCAAAACTCTTGGAGACCTACTGGGTTCGCAAAGTGGCATGAGCAGAATACACGATGCGCCGAGCCAGGCAAACACTCTGGGTGAGCCTCTTGCTAATATCGCATCGGCCATCAAGGTGTCTCCCATGACCCAAGACAACAGTACCATTGTTGCCCAGAGTGAGGGGACAATGCAAACAAGCCCGCAAAGCACTACGAGCTTAACTACCCTTGGAAGCACGACGGCGCCCACGCTTACAGCCAATGGCGCCTCGGTAGCAAGTCCGGGTCAGGTTGATGATATGGCCGGCGAGGAAGACCAGGACCAAGGCCAGCATGAGCATCGCCGATTGAGGGACGATGCCAGCAGTGCAGATGTGGAAGAGGGTCGATCGAATAAGGCGTTCACCTATCCCGGACCGATGTTGAGCGCTCAAGCGCACCGTACATCGAGCTTGCCTCAATCTGGGTACGGCGGTGGTAGAGACAACACCAGGTCTCCATCCACTAAGAGACACAAGTGCCCGTACTGTAGTACTGATTTTACCAGGCACCACAACCTGAAGAGCCACCTGCTCACCCACAGCCATGAGAAGCCTTACAGTTGCGACACCTGTGAGGCTCGTTTCCGACGCTTGCATGACCTAAAACGGCATACTAAACTTCACACGGGCGAAAGACCTCACGTTTGCTCCAGGTGTGATCGAAGCTTTGCCCGTGGTGATGCTTTAGCCAGGCATACTAAAGGTCAAGGAGGTTGCGCTGGAAGAAGGTCAAGCATGGGCAGCTTCGGAGGTGACGACAAGCATGAAGGAGGGGTGAGGCTTGGTGACGAAGAAGGCATGCCTGGAATCATGTATACCGGTGAAGCGTCACATGAACCTGAGCATATGGACGAAGACACCGAAAGCCTTGGCGGAAGGAGCCTCCCGAGTATCCGCAAACACGAGGCACCGCCCGTTGAACACCATCATCGACAAGGCTCGGATCGTTCAAGTACGTATCAGCCTCGGCAGCCAAGCACGTATCCTCCAGTAGCAGCCCGTCCTCCAGCCGGCGGTCTATACCCTCCGCCGACCGCAAGCCCTCGAGGTGGCTCAGGGACTTCGTCAATACAATCTTCCCTCAACCAGGCGCCATTGCCTCCTGCCCCAGGCGCTGCCACTGGCTTTCAGGCCTCTGGATCGAATGTGTTCGCCCAAGGAGGCATGACTGAGAGCCCAAAGCCTCTCTCACCTGCTGGCATGACTTCTCATCAGCTTGGCCATCCAGAATTGGGAATTCATCGCAACAGGTCCCCTAGCTTAACCCAGCAGTTCCAACAGCACCAGTTTGGTCGGCGTGTCACTGGTAACAATACATCACCGCCGATGAGTCTGCCACCTCCACATGCCAATAGCAGCCATTTGAATGCTCCTCAGCTACCCTCGTTGCCCGGACTGAATCCGCCGGAAACGAGATACGCTCTGCCAAGCCAGGGTACTGGTCCTCCTTCCCTTCACTCAGCCGGACCAACCAGTCTCGTGGGACCCCATCATGGACCGATTTCACCCAGTTACCCTCCAGGTAATGCCTCTTCGGCGAACAACAGCCTTTCGAGTCATGGTACAGGGCCTCTTACCAATCCAGACCGTCATACAAACTCCTACGTACCGCCAAATGATCCACTATGGAGTTATGTGAAAGGCTTGGAGGTAAAGGTGGACAGACTCCAAGATGAGGTGGGCTCGCTGAAGACTCAGCTGAGCGGGCCCCTGCAACAACATCGCTAAGTCAAAGCTGCGAATTCTTTGGCCGCTGGGAGCCAGCCCTGAAAACAAAGTTAGTCCGCGGCAACAGTATTTTAACCCGAGCACGTATCCAAAATCCTTTCTGTCATTTCATCATATACGCGGTGGACGGAGTAGCATCAGCGATAAGGGGTAGGCGTCATCAGAGGGAGCCCAGTACACGATAGAGGCTTCCAGCCAGTGACAAGCAACAGAATTGGCTCGGATCAAGCATGATTGGCGTATATTACACGATAATGAAAATGGGGACTGGGGTTACGATGTCTCATCTGTCCATCATACCATCACGAGCTGAATAATTTTCTCAGAAGTTTTGTCTCTTTTCTAGCGGTCGGAAAAGCGATGCATTAGCCATGCACATTAATGCCAGTGTAGCTACTTTTGCGCACACCCACGTCTTTGGCGCAGACGAGCGAAAGTGGCCAGTCATGGCGATGAAGGCATCATCCTGTATTATATATTACCTTACCAATTCTTGAGCTGGAGTGAAGCTGGCGTCTGGCCAGATTCGATGTTCCTTCGTTGACCGTGCGTTCCCGCTCTAACAGTATCTAAGCCACCTTTCAACAGCACCATTGAGCCTTCCCCCTGGCATAGCCTAGGAAGGGTGGTGTACCAAACAGCAGCTTCATGTTTCATCCTTGTGAAGCTAGCGAGTTAAAGATCCTCTGTCTCGACAGTTTATGGATCGAATGTCGTTGGACGGATCTGCCTGCCAGGTGGTTCGGCACACGGTACCACAACCACAGCCACTTCGATTGCACTATCTAGACATTGGGCACTTGGAGGAGGCACTCAACATTCCCTCAAAGGTAAACATAGCAAGACGTGTCCTCTCTCAGGTTCTTTTCTCCTTGGAGCAGTAGCATCTGGGAGTACGATAACAGGCGGCGATAATCTAGGAGAAGAGGCATTTTAGAACGAAAGGATATATGCAGGCAAAAGACAATCCAGAAATACTGGTTGATACCCATGCTGGTACGGTGGAGACCGACTGTTAGGAGAAGTGGTGTGCTTGGCGATACTTTACGAATGGGGGTAAATGGTGAGACTCTCTGAGCCCGCTGTGGGAGGATGGGGCAGAGGCAATATGTGAGATCCAAAAACATGCCTTGTGGCAACTAATTGGTGGAACAACGAAGTGAGCCTCGCCGTGATGAATGTCGAGAACTACTTGACCACATCTTCTCTTTCTTCTGCTGTGGTGGCCTGTGCCTCTCGAGCCTCAAAGGGCTCCTAAGCCCTTTCAGGATTAGCTTGACAGGCCTTCCACTACAACCTTCCCAAATGAACCTTCAACGTTCTTCCTCCTGATTCCAACAACAGATGTGACATAGAGCCCGCTCCTCTCGCTTCCTCAGCCCCAGACCTTAAAAGTGATGAACATGGATGGCAGAAGCTTTCGGACCCCGTTTACAGTCGTCCCCCATGGCCGCCTTTCAACCATGCCACCATCGATGATCTTATAGTCATGGCCCAAACGGCCAATGAGAAGCTCACCTGCACACGGCGGCAATCTGATCAAGAGCATTGACCCGCCGTTCATCTAAGGTTTGACCTCTGAGAAGCCGAAGTTTGTACATCCAAGACCATGCCTCAACGAACAAATGCCGGATGCTCCGCGTCCACAATCTAGCTTGCTTCTCTCTTTCTTCTGGTTTCATTCGCTTTGCTCCTATCAAATGCATATGAGCCTACCGCGCTCCTAATAAGATGCTCAGCCGAGCTCGAAGAAACCACGGAGGATGCCTTTACTGGCCATAGCCGTGCGGCGACCATGTCTTCTCGCGGTTTTCACTGGCGTTTGTCTTGTAAGCGGCGCTAATGGGGCTGACGTCTGCTGTGTCTCCAAAGTCTTGTTCACCTTTTGTTGTTGTCCAAAGTGTTGCCTGGATTGGGAGTCAGAATCTGTTTATAAAGGGACCATGTTGCTCCAGATCGTGTACTGTGCGGGAACGCTTTACTCTTCAAGAGATCATTCCCTTATCTTACTGATGTCGGATCCCGCCCATTTATTCCAGAGTCTCCATTTAGACGAGATGCCCGTTACTCGCTCTCAAGCACAGCCCAGTCAACAACGAGGAGGACGAAATGCTCGAGCGGGTCGAGGACGCGGACGTGGACGCGGCCGTGCTAGGGCTCCTCCACCATCAATAGTCTCAGCTCGAGATTCATCTCCAGGATCGCCTCCGGTCCAAAGCTTCACCGGACGTCAGTATTATACGCAAGCTCTGTCCCCTACGTCTGCTCAACGGGCAACTGAAGGCCTGGAGTCAAATTTCTGTGTAGACAGGGTCCAGAGTCACGACTCTGGCAGGGAGAGATATTACGCCTTCCAATTGAGAACACCAGTGGCAGTGCGAATTTATGAGCCCGCCAATGGGCGTGCGAGAATGGAGTGCAGCTGCGAAGCTCACCGCGTCACTCACTCTGAGTGTACACATATGTTTGTACGCCTATCGCCTTCTCCCAGTTCTTGAATGGTTCTGATGAGTATTAGTGGCTCTTTGCTGGTCTACATGCTGTACTCACAGACCAGCAAATGGCAGATACACAAGGTCCAGTCCAAATTGAGATGCCGCTTACATCTCAGCTGGGTCGGTACGTAATCTTTCTGTTCAAATACATTCGCAGCAGGGCTTGCTCACAAAACATGAGTTTTGTGTCTGGAGTTTGCGTTACTCAGCCTTATCTAAAAATGCATAGTTCTTATCCGATAAACTCCAAGGCTGACTTCGCCTTCATACAGTCTATATCCCCTGATCGAACAGCGTCAAGCCTCGTTGCGACAAGATCTGAATGAGATTCGTGGTGAGGATAATGAATCGGATGCCGATGGGCAGGACCCATTTTCGGCGAGTATGTTGGCATTTTCCTCCGTTACCTCATCATTGATATTGCGTTGCAATTTCAAAACATGTTTCAGAAAATCCCTGACCGTTTAGCCATGTCCCATACGCTGTTACTGGAAAGGGCAATGCTAATGATGAAATCATCTAGTCGACATGGAGACTCGAACAGATATACTCTGCGACATCTTGTCTAGCTTTGACGGTGATGTGATCCCAACTGAGTTCAAAGACCGCTTTGTGGACTATCCTCCGCCAAGACTGTCACCAGTCTCTGACAGTAGTCTGGTTCGGGGAAGCCTCCCAGCTACCATTTATCATCTGGCGTGCCGAGACGACGCTTTTTACAGATGCCTCCAAGAGCTTGTTCCGCCTGACGTACGTGCCATTCAATACTACCAGACTCAAAGTTCAAGGGCCCAGACTGCTCTGCGGCGATTATCCCAAAACGTTGAGACCGGTCCTCCGGCCGAGGCAGCAAGCAATCCAGATATAGATGTACCTCAATGCGCAAGGCAACTCCGATACATTGTCTATTCCATGTGTGAGGATCGTGATACGCGAATAGCAGTGGCTCCACTGAATCTTCAGGTATTGCGTCGACTGGCAGAGATCCTCGCCAAGCTAGTTGTCCAGGTCGTTAGGTGGGATAGAGACAGGCACGAGGCGGCTTTGTGGCAGAGGAACCGGCCTCTCAACGAGCATCCGAGGAAACACAATCTCTTCATCTACCTGATCGGGGATCCCCCCGTAGATACTGCACTTCCCGAATGGATGACTGACAAATTTGTCATCGACAGGCTCCGAGGCTTCCCTCCAAGCGAGTGGAGTCATCTTTTGGAGCTGTTCACCACGATCAAAGATAGTATTGAGGACATGGACATGGATAATATTCCAGGATCTTTTGAATATGTCGCAGCTATCAATGACATGGTCCAGTATTACACCGCCACAGTCTATGAGCCGAGCTCCTCTTCAGCACAGCCACGACGAGCTTGAGCATCTTTCGGTCGCAGCACTTCCCTCGGAGAACCTAGTAATGCTTGGATGTCCATACTGACTTCTAGATGGGCTTTCTTCCGTTAATGTCGCGTCTGTTAATCCTTTGACCAGGGACGTCTATATTGTATCGGTAGTACGATATATGATCACATTCCTGTTATCAGCCATGATTTATCCTCTTCCCTGTATGGAATATTGCAAAATCGGACGCTATCTTGAAGGCGGTAGCTAGTTGTTGTACTTGTCTTTGCCAGCAATATCAGAGGGCTGGACCCCATAATGATCTAAGTCTAGATTGTCAGCGGTGCTGCTGAAGATCGTATATAGAGGCCGATTGAGCAAATTTAAGAGTGCACCGAGTGCAGGCACATTCTTTTATGATCAGATGGAGCTTGCGCGCTTATGGTAGCCCATTAATATTCTACCTAGGCAGGATTCTCGCCAACGTCGCGGAATTCCACGCACTTGGCGAATGCAACAACTGGAATTGACGTATCTTCATATCTTGGAGACAGACTCTTTGAAGCCACCAACCATGGCGCTCTGTCGCCTTGATAGATCCAAGGCTGCAGTACGAGATCGACGAAGATCAGAAGTACTTAGCGATGAGAATATTTCACACTACTCGACAGATTGGAGTCTGACGAAGAGCGATTACACGCAAACGACAAGTTGTGACAATAAAATAGGCAAGTCCTGTCATAGAATAAAAAAAGCAGAGTTGCCGTCAGAGGGTGCAGAGCAGTTATGCACTGCGATATCTACTTTTTACATTGATCAGGAGTAAGTCCGTCTCCGACCTTTCAGAGCCCAGTTGCTGACCCTCTCCATGGCGGGTCCTCGACGTCCTCAACGGGATCAGTTGTGTAGAGCAGGAGTGGCTCTGAAATGTGTGACTTTCATCCTAGCGCCTCTACAGCCAACGATGGAGCCTTTCAGGTGACCATTTCATATAAAGTATGGTACAACGTGGTTTCCGATATTCTGTACCGAGGTGGAATGCGTATCGTTGGTAATGCCACTGATTCAATGAGATGCCCCAGACCTTGTTCCTTCGACGGACATGTGCGATGATTGTACATTGTGCTACCCTACTCCAGATCCAAAACCACTCGGCCGATCAATTTCCCATCCTTCATTTCCTGAAAGACCTGCATCCTCTCGTCAGTAATCCTGCATTATACCCAGCACCCCACCCCAGTCTCGCGATTACTGACCTCGGTCAGCTTATCCATCTTCTCCGTTCTGAAATGAGTTTTCACGATCCCACGGGCAGCGAAATCCAAACACTCTGCGTGAATCCTAGCGTTAGTATTGCCTTCCAGTGCATGTCCTTTGAGGAGTATGGGGCATTAGGACTGCGAGATTGAGGGTTGTGAGGCTTAGGGAATAAGACTGATATACCAATGGCGTCCTTCCTTGTCCCTACCGCTACCGCCGCTATGTTTGCTTGCTTGAACACTAGAGCTTGGGGGTAGGACTTGGCAATCGGTTGAGGATTTCCCTCCTACATTGGATTCGGGTGTTAGCAACCTTCCTTTCTTCAGGAATTCTTCAGGAAGTTGATCTCCGAAACATATCAGAGGACTAGGAATAAGAAAGGGCATAAAGTCGAGACGCTGAATTGTAAGATCCAACTGCATAGAGAATATACATACCGGCATGCCTACACACACCACAGTACCATCAAATTTGATGAAATCCAGAGCCTGCGCATAAGCTTTGTTACTTGCCGTGCACACAATGACGGCCTGTGCTCCGAGGCCGCCGGTCAATTTCATGACTTCCTCGGCGATGGACTTGTCGTCGTGCGCTACAACGTCAACGAAGTGCTCGGCGCCGCAGTCTAAGACGAGGCTCTTCTTAGAGGGGGCATCAATGCCTATGACCCGCATTGCCATTCCCCGAGACGCCAATTGGACGGCAATGTGGCCGAGGCCGCCGCCAGCGCCTCCGATCACGACCCCTGATTATGTGCCCCACAGTCAGCATTTGCCTTTCCCAGTGAACCATCCGAACTCTCGAATGTAAGTGATGGGTTTGAATCATTGAGACAAATCTCGAGACTCATGGACTGTGGGCTGGGAAACACCCACATTCGCCTGATTTGGCCTTGGATTTCCGAAGGGCAGCGTACGTTGTCACGCCGGCACATAGCATTGGCTTCACAGACGAGTCAACTTCCGAAGCAACCTAAAAGCAGTTGTTCTCAACGCTCACAGCTGCATCTGCTGATTGTAGCCCCTCCGGGATCGGTGTTAGGTAGCTGTGGGTCAGAAGGAGTGGTTCGTTAATTGGGAACTGTCGAAGAGTTCAGAGTAGAAGGGCTTAAACATACTTCACGGGACCAGTGCAGTACTGTTGAAACGTGCCAGGAGTGTAGTATCCACTGATCTTGGCCTCTGGACATAGTGCATCGGCGCCGGCCATGCATTGAGCTGCAGCCGGTCAGATATCGATCAGCTTGCAAGATCGCAATCACCGTCATAACGCAATAGCTTCCACACATGAGAACATGCTGCATGGATGGCGACTACTCACGACAGCTCCCACAGGTACCGCTGACCCACTTCACGCTAGACAACCTCGGAATCAGCACCTCCCCATGATGAATGGGCATCCATGATAAGATAGGACTTACCCTACGCGGTCTCCGACTTTGATAGTCGAAGCATCACTTCCCAGCCCGAGCTTGACGACTTTGCCTACCCCTTCGTGACCGCCTACCTGTCCAGGCTGTGTTGGAAAGGGAAGGGAGGCCCACTGTACCGATCCGACCGTTCAGCAAACCGAGGAACAGAGACTAGGTCCCCATACATATTGAACCTAGTAAACAAACGTACCGAGTTTTCCATGACGCCGAGGTCAGAATGGCAGACGCCTGAACTTTTCGGAGTCAGCATTGCGTGTCATGCATATCTGATGGCTGCTCGGAATAACCGCATCGAAGAAGATGTTCGGCGGCACATACTGTGTGCTATCATGGTTTTAGCAGTAGCTCTGGCAGGATCGGATTAGAGGCAGTTTGAGGGTCAAGACTCACAGATGGACCAGCGCTGGATTGATCAATTTCTATCAATCATTACTTCCTCTCTTGGGACGCAGTTGATGCGTTACCTTCACCAGGCCCAGGTTCAGGCATGTCTAGCGTCTCAATCTTTGTCGATACATTGCCAGGGCGGTCGTACACAGCTGCTCTGAATTGCTTTGGGATCTCGGCCATCTTGAGGGTGGATGTATACTGAAGTCCTATGTCGGATGAATATTGGTACTCGTCGTGCCGTGCGAAAGGTTCTCAGGACTACAGCAAACGCATCTGTGTCCCAGTGACAGTGGGATAGAGGATGACGATGTTCGGAGTGCGGGGAAGAGTGTCTTCTGGGGGGCACTGTCAACATGATACAACCCCAAGGGAACTTCTCTCGGTCCGGAACATCAAGAAAGCATGTCGATGTGTGGGGTAATGCAGGCAAGCAATGTTCTGCGGGGTAGCACCGGCACCAGTAGACTTATCTCAGCCTAAGAATGGATTTGGCATCAGACGGCAGAAAGGAGCATGGACAAGGCCAATGAGAATAACGAATGAAGCCGAATGTATGATTTCACAGTGCTTGCTATTCTTGCGAGATTGGTAGCTGAGGCATGCTTGGAGATTCTTGACCGTATCTCATAATGACATTTTGGTTCTTCATCTTCTCTCCAGGCGAGCAACATGAATAATATAGTCACCTAGCTAAAATGCACCCGGCTGATCGCCTTAATTTGCAAGACGGCGTCTTCGACCTTATTCCTCCAATTGTCCCCGTCTCAGCACGTGCATGGTGAGTGATAAAGAGTGTACGAGTGGCACCGATCGGGATGGTGAGCTGTTCGAAGACAGTTTTATGTGTACAGCACAGCGGGACCTTGTTCTGACGCTTCCATTGATATCGACGGGTTGCAGCCTCGGATAAGCGATCCGGGATACTGTGGAATCGCCAAGATGGGGCTCTTTAGGATGTAGGATCCAGAAAATGGACGCTGACACCCACTACTCATAATATTGCGGTTGTTGATACAATGCCTAATCCATATAGAAATCTCCCTTCAGGATCCTCTCCTGAAAATGATCGGGCTTCCTGGCAGACCTTGGCATTTCCCTAATGGGGTGCTCGACGGCCGGCACATTGGCAGCTTTATGGGGGTCTGTGGTGGGTGGTGCTGATGGAGGGAGAGCTTGGCTATTGACCGAGTGGGACCTCTCGGCTCTGTTCTTGATCTGCTCCGCCCAGTCTGGGCCTTCTCCTGAAATCACCGAAAGTCGTTAGCCAAAATATGCTCGAAAGAGATCAACATCAGAGACCGCTTGAAGATAAACCTCGTCTATTTATAGACGGGGTGGAAGCCATGATCTTGGCATTACCATTTGCTGTCTTGACATCTCGCAGGGCCCTTGCCCCAAAACTCATGCGGCGGACAAAAGCGGAGGGGGATGTGGGAGATGCGTTTGGCTCTGTATCACTTTCTTCGATGGCATTTTCGTTGACGGATGTGGTGGGTGAGCTGCTACTGCCGCTGCCTTGTCGATTTCTCAGGCCGGCGAAAGCTGAGGTTTGCGTAGGAGAGCCGGACAAGCCCAGGGATGCAATGGAGGTGCGTCGACGCTGCTGGGCTTGAGCGTTCGCGGCAGCCGTGGCGATGGGCCCAGGATATGCCGAAGTCCCGTTATTGTTGGGAGGTGAGCGACCAAAGAGTTCCGAGAGCTTTTGACCTGCGGAGAAGGAGGCTCGACGGGCGGAAGAGGAGGTTGGTGTTGGTGGCGGAGACGTCTCGTTGTTGGCCATGGCTGTAGTTGTAGATGTTACTCAAGAGGGAAAAATAAGCAGTATCTGACTTGGTGGTGGTTGACGATGTTGTAAGCTTGGGTTGGTGTGAATGAGCCAAGCTTGGACAGATTGAAAACAGTGTTGGTAGGATGAGTGACACCGGAATGCAATGGCAATGGCAATGGCAAGTAGAAGAGGTCGACGAAGAAAACAGAATGATCACTCTATGGAGAGACAATATGTAATTTGGTATACGTCAACGTAGAGGCAGAGGACGCAAGGGACAATGAGGACGATAAAGAGTGGGAGGGGGACTAGTTATGTAATATGGAGTAGCTCGACAATCAACGGCGACCGCCTACGTAGCTCCTTTGCGGGGAAAGCTCTGCAGAAGGTGCAGAACTACCTTACTTTACCTTACTTATTCTATCTACTACTACCTTAGCCTCTCAATCGTCGGCAATCTTGGGCGACCTATATATAACCCTTGGTATTCCTATGGCTTACGCAACCATTGATGTTGCATGATTAGCCTTCCAAAGCTCCATAGATCGACGATCGCGTGACAGTAGAACTACGAGTGGCCAAGATGAAAGCGACTGAAACCCTTGTCTTTTCAACGTCTGATCCTCCCAAACTGCCACTTGTTTTCGTGTCAAAAGCTCCCGACTTCCTCCCAACCATCAGTGGGTCTCTCACACATCGCACCAGAGTCGTTGAGCCTTTCGAAGCGTGCCTAGTGGGCTCGTGCGACATGAGAGGCAGTGCACTTCTCCACCATCCTTTGACCGTTGTGATCGAGGCAGGCTACCATACTCCGGGTCTTCGTATGATGAATCCACCCACTGGAGTATGAGCGAAGTTTGAAATATCGAACTCATGCTATATCTTAGCCGAACAGATACCTGTACCTCCCTCGTCAAATGCCTTGCTATTCCTTATGGTCACTAGGCGAACAGCATTTCGTCCGCCTACTAGTAAAGCGAGTGCCCTAGTAGCGATCTTGGTTCTTGGAGTACCGTTGGTACGTAGTAGAATACCTTATGCTCTGCGGTGTGGCTGGAAACCAATACGGCCTAGTTGTGGCTAAGCCAATGAGCACTGTGATTCCTTATTCATCCCTTGTTCGACCCTGCATTCGGCCTTCTCTACCAGTGCCTTGCGCCGAATATCTCTGTGCTCGATTGAAGCATAATCGGACTGCGCTCAGTGCTCTTAACTAGGACCATTCGCGCTTTCTCACATTTCCGCTTCTTTTGTTTCTTGAACGATGCCTTCTAATAGCCTTTGTACCATCTGTAGACTTCTCCTTTGGACCTTTGGAGCATCAATCGCTCAGTCACGGAATTGACGGTAAGTTATTTCCTCGATAGATCATGCAATTTGTCGCCCACCAAAAAGCCTTTACTGACGAGCCGTGCTCTTCCCCATCTTTGCTCAACGGAAATCGAACTTCTGTATTTGACCTCGTCTTTTGCTTCTTGTCCATCTCCTGCTCCTTCTTACCATTCAAGCGACCAAACAGATCTTGAAGATGGTTCAAGCAGGTAGTCCTCCTACCATCATGAATGGCTACACGCCCTGCACCGAGACCGAAACTATCATAATTGAGTGCGATTTTGATGGTGGAAGCACTAGTTGTACGGCAGTATAGAACCGGGACCAAGGTTCCAAGTGCCCATCCCTAGGATTTGAGTATCCTTTGACCATACTTTGTTGGAGACCGGCTCCGAGCGGTATTGTCTGGGTCTTCGGCTATCATTGCACGTCTGTTGATCTTACTCGTGGCTGTCTCGCATTCTGGAGGACTTTACTCACCTTTCCTGGTGCCCTAGTCCCTTCTAGTCATTGCGAAGCCAACTCACAGCCTATCACGGGCTTGACGTTTTGGCAAGGACAAGTGAATTCATGCCTTACGCTAGTATCTATTCTTCGCCGCAAATCGTTAATATTAGAAGATACGAGTAACCGTGTTCGCTGCAACATCTCGCACGCTCGACAAGCCCGTTCTTCGAGATACCCACACAATTATCTATCATCCTCATAGTTGCTAGCGCAACACTTTTGACCGTTCATCAATACAACACACCCCTACATTGATGGCGCCGGTGCACCGTCCGAGACCACGTCGCGTTGCTGGGAGACGTCGAGATGACGAAGATTTACTACACTCCGGCTCACAGAGCTCAGGAGAGGATAAGATTGCAAGGATGGCCGAGCAGCTGAAAACAGATGTTAGCACCCGAGCAGACCTCACTCGCATAGTCTCGAAAGTTCGGTTGACGGTGTTGCCATACAGGCTAGAGAACGCCGTGAGAAACGGCGCACCGGCATCACCAACGCGTATCAGAAGTCAGCCAAGGATATAGAAGATGCGACCGCAGTGACGTTTAATGAGATCATGAACAAAATGTAAATCAGCTGGCTTGTAATCATTGTCTCGTCTCTAAGCTACTATAGGAGATATAGACATACTCGTCGCTTGAAGGAACTGCAAAATCTCTTAGGTAGGAGGTCTACGATCGAGCTCCGCATGCTGGCTAGTATCACCAACATTGGAAATGCTTTCGACTTTGCGAACAAGGCACTTTCGTTTGGGTTAGCGCATCGTATCCAGGTAAGCCGCCTTGATAATCGTAATGTATAACTAAGTTACCTACGTTAACTTTTACCAGGGGTTAGCAGCGAAGTAGTAGAAAGAAATGTATGAGAAACGAGTAGCATAACGTCTATAATTAAAAATTAGCATAAGAAAATACCACTACACTCCTCTGTATATCAAAGGGAGTAAAATACTAACGCTGTAGATTCAGAAGGATAAGGTAGATATATAAAGATAGAGCTTATAATAATCATACAAGTACCTTCGAGATTAGACCCAAGGCTTAATGCCAAGGCCTAGATCCGATTTTTACCCGGAATTGGGCGAGAAAGTCGGCAGAGACTTTTGACAATTCTAGGATTTAAGTACGGACACCCTCGGGAGGATAACACCAACGATCTTGATGCGCTAACGGGAAAGGCACCAGTCCCGCAAGACGTCAGCGGGAATGCTGGCTCGGAAACCGCACCAGGATCTCCTAGAGCCGGTCCATACCTCTTGGTGCCGTTGCGGGTACCGCAGCCCGATATTGTAGCCACCGGTGCTCACCGTCTGTGAACCCTTCCTCGAAGCTAACCATAGGTTGACTATGTCCCTACGACTTCTATTGCGTGATTATCCTCAAAGGTCTTTTGCTCTCGTCACCGACACTCATGCACTCGTATTCTGCCACAGCCATCCAGAATCGAGCGCCGGAGGTCTCAGCGATGGTCCGAGCAGTAAGGCTCTGGCTTCCAGATGTATGGTGGAGTTCGTAAACATCGAAAGTGTTGATCTAGCAAACTATCACAAAGCTTGTATCTCGGGGGTGCACGGCACGCTGGGACTGATCAGCATCAACACCGATGTTTTCCTTTGTGTCGTTAGCGGAGCCACACGTGTGGCAACCGTGAGGCCGAGTGAGACCGTCCACAGAATACTTTCCGTGGACTTCTGTCAGTATACCTCATCAGACCATTATTGCGCCTTCAGAGCCTGACTGTACAACGAAGACTGCTTGAGCAAGAGCGAATTCGACCATGAGATGCATGGAGACTTTGAATCCTATCCGACTGACTTCGGCGGATCAGAAAGCCACGAACATGGTCATGGAGCGGATTTACGAGAGGCCGCCTTGGATCACCCCTGCATAGAGCTCAAGAAGGTTCTCAGCAGCGGCACGTTCTACTACAGCGTAGACTTCCAGCTAACAAATCGAATACAAGACAGAATATTCGAGCAGTCAGTATTCGATGCTGACAGCCTGGAGGAGAGCTTTTTATGGAATGCCTGGATGATACAGCCACTCATTAGTTTTCGTTCTCGACTAGCAGCGCATGACAAAGATGTACTTGATGCCTCTCGGATTCTGACTTCGGCCATTAGGGGGTTCGTCTCGTCCGTCACGATCCCAACCTCGACATCCCCGATTCGATCGCCGAAAAGCAATCTGCCTTCAACCTTGACCTTGATCTCCAGACTGTCTAGTCGACGAGCTGGCACCCGCTTTAATTCGCGAGGCATAGACGATGATGGTAACGTAGCTAATTTCGTAGAAACCGAGACGGTGTTTTACCACCCATCGGGTTTATGTTTCTCTTATGCGCAATGCAGAGGTAGTGTACCTCTATTTTGGGAGCAAGCAACAGGTCTACTTCCTGCGCAGCAGAAGATACAGATAACAAGGTCCCCTGAAGCAACACAGCCAGCTTTCGACAAGCACTTCGACTCTCTGGAAATAGGCTACGGAAATGTTCACATTCTCAACCTCTTGAGTGAAACCAAGCCTGGGGAAGCTGAATTGTCAGCAAGGTATCGAAATCATGTACAAAAAAGCCCATTAAATCAGACTATCGATCTCAGCGAATCGTCCAAGAATCAAAATCGTCTTCTTGAGTCGCATTTTGACTTTCATGCAGAAACTAAGGGACCAGGGGGCTATGAAGCTGCGAGTATGGTGAAGATGCTCATCTACGATCACGCAGAGAGCTTCGCCTATTTCTTGTGCGAAGAGGACAGCCAACGTAGAGGAACACAGCTTGAGGGGAAGGACCGACACCCTAAAACAGCTGTCACATTGCAGCAAGAAGGTATCTTTCGCACCAATTGCTTAGATTGCCTTGACCGGACGAATCTCATCCAGACTATCATCAGGTTCGTCATTTCTGGTTCATAGTTACTGCAATATGTTTGATCTTTCAGGTGCCAGTCACGTTCAAGGAACCCGGCCTCCCAAGCGCGTCGTAACTCATTCGAACAGGTATTCTCTGCTGATATGAGAGTGCTGATTCCCAGATGCGCTGTAGTCAAATGGCATTGGATCTATTTTTGCAACGTCGCAACGAGAATGCGACACCTGATTTCTGGATTAGGCATTCCAGTCTCTGGGCCGATAACGGCGACGTGAGTCACATCCTACACCCGTTGATTGACCCAGCTAAGAAAAACCATAGGCACTCTCTAAAATCTACGCCGGAACTGGGGCTCTCAAATCTTCTTTTACCCGGCACGGGAAGATGTCTTTCGCTGGTGCCATAGCAGATGCTCGTAAGAGTGCCACTAGGATGTATATGAACAATTTTGTGGATAAGGGACGGCAGGACACTACTGACTTACTACTGGTATTTCCTGAAAGAAGCTTGTCCTGCCCATTTCATTGACAAGGTTTTAGGGACGGCAGAGGGACCAACTGCCCGTTCATCAGTTTGACCCAATTGCTGACCATGTCAACGCAGAATTGAAGAGAAGGTTGGACTTAGCTGTTTGGGTAGCGTTTGTGTGACTAATCTGCTACAGAGCCAATGAATATTCTACTTCAGCTGTGGCCCAAATCTGGGTGGGGACCTTCAACCTCAATGGCCGTGGGAGCAGCGCAAAGGAAAACCTTGCAGCTTGGCTGTGGCCTGATATCAATCGTTCGCAGCAGCATCCAGGCATTGTTGCCGTTGGATTTCAGGAGATAGTTGAGCTTAGCCCCCAACAGATTATGTCTACCGATCCAGTTCGTCGCCAGGCATGGGAGGATGCAGTGAGGCGTACATTAAATGATGGTGCCCGCAGGACGAGATCTGAAGAATATATCCTCCTACGTAGTGGACAGCTTGTGGGAGCAGCACTTATGGTATTTGTGAAAGCTAGTACATTAGCAATGATTAAGAATGTCGAAGGCAGTGTAAAGAAAGTAAGCTGGACGAGTAAGTCCCTCCTGTGTAAGACCTGTGTCTGACTATGGACAGACCGGTATGTCTGGCATGGCAGGAAACAAAGGGGCGGTGGCCATACGGATGGTATTATGCCTATGCGGCTTGATTCCTCCCTGATTTCACTCAATCGCGAGTCGTAGGACATGCCTCATGACTCAAGATCTTGCCTTAATAGGGGACTACTAATTTCGAAACCTTACAGGACTATGGGAACACAGGCATTTGTTTCGTCACCGCCCATCTGGCAGCTGGCTTTGGCAATTACGAGGAAAGGAATCGGGACTATCGTACCATCAGCCATGGTCTTCGCTTCCAACGGAACCGGTCTATTGAGGAACACGATGCTATCATCTGGCTGGGGGATTTCAATTATAGGATCGGCCTTAGCGATAACAAAGTGCGCCAGCTTATCAAAGCTGGCGATCTTGACACCCTATATCATAATGATCAGGTAAATCGCCTTACAAATGGATGTTATTACCTATCCTTGCTAAATTCTTGATGCAACAGTTGAATTTGCAGATGGTCGCAGGGAATACCTTCCCCTTTTACTCCGAGTCAAAGATAACCTTCATGCCAACATACAAATACAACAATGGCACAGATGATTATGATTCTTCGTATGTGTTTCCTGCCTCGCTCCGGCTAGTTGCTGACCATGATATCTAGGGAGAAAGCGAGAATTCCTGCATGGTGTGATCGAATACTTCGAAAAGGAGACGTTCTGAAGCAAATCACCTACACTACTGCCCCTCTTCGGTTTTCCGACCATAGACCTGTGTATGCCACATTTCAATGCACAATCAGCGACGTCGATGAGATCAAAAAACAGATCCTGAGCCAAGAAATCTACGTGAATAGGAAGCTGGACATCGGAGACAATACTGCTACTTCTAGGCGCATCGATCTTGATGACGAGGACCTCGTTGGTTATGACTCGATAGCTCCCGGACTTCCTCCTGCAAGTTCGGATCGGCGTAAGTGGTGGTTAGACAATGGTAAGAGTTTTTGCTGTGCCGTTCCAGGTGGTTCAAAACTTGCGAGTGTCTCACGTATTGACCAAGATTAGGCCTGCCAGCGAGATCAGACATCAGGCTTCCTAATGAAGCATCGTTTCTCAACGCAAATCGACCTTCAAATCCATTTACGCCCACTGCTGAACTTGACTGGCATGAAACCCCAACGGCTCTTCCCACACTTGGTGCACAAGCTATGAGAACAACTAGTGGGGGTTCATACAAGGCCACGTCTGCTTTCGATGGAAGTCCGTTGTCCCCATCTATAGCTGACTGCGAGTCGAAGTGAGAGCATACCCATGCTGATGAGCCAAGCTCACTGAAGTATAGTTTAACATTGACGCATTCCATGTCATCAAGCGTAGCACGCAAACCGGCGCCGCCCGTTCCAAAGAAGCCGACCCTACCTATGATATCCAGCGACCGGCAGGCAAGCAGCGAAAGGAAGGCCTTGGGACAAGACAAAGCAGGGTCTTTGGGGTCGTCAATAGAGCGGGAAAGAGGAGTTAGTAGCAATGCAAGGATAGACATACCCCTACGCATAACAAGTGGGGAAGCAAGGGCGTCACAAAACACTCAGCGTCGTCAGCAGCCCCCGTACGATACTGATAAACCGTCTCTCCCACCGAGGCGACAAGGGGCTGCCGTACGCAAATCTAGCGGCTTGATGGATGAGGACGACGGAGGTCCTAGCTCCATACCATCATTGCAGCCGATGCGGAGAAAGTAGGACCAGTTTTCACCGGGAAATTCTCTTCTTTAGACTAGGCATATCACTAGAGCACGCATTAGATGAGCTTTCCCCTTCAATGCTTAGTAATATATCCTTCATCAATCGAGACCCTTATCGCAGGAAGGATCATAAACATGATGACTTTATGGATCATCGAGTGTCTGGGCATAATCCCACGCCCTGTCGTCGACTGCTGCAATCCTCTCCCATAACAATAATGGTAATGCTACGAACATAGCCCCTTGGCCTGTAATTACAGCCATTTTCGTCCATAACAACAGCCCCTCCACGAGGAACAGGGCTCGCAAGGCCAACAATATCGATGATAGAATGTAGACTGTGACGATTACCTTAGGGGACTGGCCGATTGGGTATCACGACATCTTGTTCGGATAATATCTCCTGACATGTGCGGAAACACACAATAGCCCGCTGGTCCCATCGCGGAGCTTATGGCTGCCAAGCTGATATCCAACATGATCGTTATGGGTATCGTGCAATCTTCACTCGTTTCAGGAATCACGACCAGCGCCATGGCAGAAACCCCCTGAAACGAGTACCCAGGCGTGCCAAGTTGCCAGGATATGGGACTCGAATATCGAGCAGGATCTAGGGACCGAAAAGATCCTTCACCATTACCCAGCAGCATCCCATACTCTTTTAAGCCGGAGTCACGATTTTGGTCGATGATACTAGTGGACGGGTTAGACGGAGTATCATGAAGGGAAGTGCGAGAGGGACGATGCAGTCAACCGCAAGTCCATTCGTGTACTCTGATGCGAGCTGATGTGGTGCAACTCCGCCAGGGTTCAGACATGTTGAATAGATTTGAACTTGGAGACAACCGAGGGATTGGAGGTTTTGAAGGACAGGGAGGGTAGAGACAGATATCCCGAGCATATGGTCACTCGTTGTCGTACCACAAAGTCTCACCTAACGACTTCCGACAAGTCCGTCCACCCTGCAATGCCCGGTCGATCTCGTGAATGCATGCTAATTGATAGGAAGTAAAGAGCAGACCAAACCACCCGCATACAGGGGTTTTCTGAAATGGCCCAAAGCTTGCGCCTCGATCGATGTAATCTATAAAGGTATAAATGCATCACGCTCAAATGCAACACTTACCTAGGGCTCCTAATCGCACAGAGGCCGTCTTATATCATTAGCATATTTTCCTGTCCTGAATGGATGATCTTCGTTCGAGATGATAGTGGTGATACGATCTGGAAGTGGCGAATCGTTGGGCGAATCGTTCGGCCTCAAGCCGATGTAAGGTCCTCAGAGATCACGCCGGACGCGTGGCAAACCGACTAGCTTGCCGACGAGCGGTTCCTCATTCCGTCCCATAGCTCTCACGCACATGGAGTTTATAGGATGAACCCGCCATACTCTACTTCTTCGCTTTCCCGCCTTTCTTTTTCGACTTGCCTGCCGTCCAAATCATGAATGGCGAGACCTTCTCTTTCTTTTTCTTGGCTTTCTTTTCTGCTCGTAATCAGCATAGTGTACTAGTCACTCGGCAAGGGGCCAACACGCGCACCATCACCGATCGTTTTGCCAGTGGCTGATGGGACAGGAGGTGGTGGGGGAGGGGCACCTTCTTCCACTATAACAATTTCTTCCAACCCTTCCACTAATGCTTCCGCTGGCGGAGGCTCTGGGATTGGCCACATGTGCATTGATATCTCCCACCCTGGTTGTATAACGACTTCCCAAACGTGTTTCATGATAATCTCATCGTGCGGACCAACCAAGTCATACTCCCCGTTGGCGACATGTACACCATATACATCAACATGGAGAAAAGCCTCTTTAATCAGATACTCCATGCCCTACGCAAAAGGGGTCAGAGAGGGCTTAAAGGGTACTTACTGTATTTGCGTGCAGACTTACTCTCCAATCCTTGCACAAATCAAAGGGGAAGCTGAATCTTCTTCCAATAGCATCCTTAAACTTGATCGGCTTGTCTGGCTCTTTGGGTGGTGGTGGTGGATTTGAAGCTGCGGCAGCGGCGGCAGCTGCAGCAGCTTCGGCGGCAGTTGCTGCGGCGGCATCTGCGGCCGCTTTATATTCTTTTTCAACATCCTCTCTCGCTGCAGCTGCGGCGGATGCAGAAGCAGCGGCAATCTCCGCAGCTTTCTGTTTGTCGGCCTCGGCCTGAGCAACCGCGTCCTTTGCTGCTTTTTCAAGTGCGGCTTCTTTCGCTTCTCGTTCTGCCTTCTGGTCGAGAAATAGCTTCTCAAGGCGTGCGAATTTCTCATCGTCCTTCGAGGTATCTGGTGGAGGTGGAGGTGGAGGCGGTGTCTTTGCAGGTGCTGGCGCTGGGGTAGGAGCTGGCGCTGGGGTAGGAGCTGGCGCAGGTGCCGGTGCCGGTGCCGGCGGAGGCGTGTAAACTTGGTAGACTGTTGGAGGAGGAGACATAGTCATGGGAAAAGGTTGGGGAGCATATGGAAAGTATCCTGGGCCGGGAGGGTGAGCCATCATCTCATGACCTATACCTCCATGGTGACCATGGGGGAAGTACGATGGAGTCGGCACTGGAGCAGCTTGTTGGTACGGCGAGTAACCATATGGCACGATTTGCTGTTGACCAGCAGCGACAACACTTTGGGTAGGATATTGCTGGTATGCATGAGGAGGAGGGTAGCCCGGAGCATAATGGGCGTACGGCCGACCATGATATTGGTGGGGGGGGCCGCGGGCGTAGCCCTGCCATTCTTCGTGAGAGTCCACGCTTTCCGCCGGCTCCGAGGGCGGTGCACGGTGCACTCTAGGGGGAGGACGTGCACGTTCGTGCGTTATATGACGCCGATAGGACGGTCGCCCGGCGTGTTCAGGTTGAGGCGCTTCGACGATGGGACGTTGCTGGTTCGATGTTCGAGGCCGTGATGCTGAATCGGATGGCCGAATCTCATCAACGATCCCCCAGCCTTCGTCTTGCTCCTCGATGGTTTCCGAGTATGTTTCGTGGCTGTCAGCTGCTGACCTTGGAGAAACCTGTACGCCTGTGTCTGTAGAGTCTTCTTCGTCTGAGGACAAAGAGGATTCGTCAGAATTGTGAGCGGTGGTGGCGTGATCGATGGTTATATTGAGTCTGGCAATCGACCATGGTAAGTGAAAGTCATGTACGTCTCTATGTCCAGACTTACGGCATATGAGAGGGTTCCTAAGCGCAAGGAATTATCTAGCTCGGATCCTCCTTTGGAGGAAGAACGAGCATAGATAGCCTCGGTAAGGGTTGGCAGGGACTCAACTTGTTATCATCCGCGTGTTCAGAGCTTTGATGGCTGCGTAGACTTGGAGCCGCGAGACCAATGATATAAATATTCAACCTCGCCGCTCTTATTGAATGCTAGGCAAGTTTTCTGACGGAGAAAATCGGGGAACCCAAGTTTCGGCGCACAAGTCGCAACAACTGTTTCACAACTTGGCGCGAATGCGCAGAAGAGAGCTTTCCGTTTTCGCCTTTGCAAATGCAGATATCAACGTGGCATCCGAATAACGGAGGTGAATGGAGATAAGTATCATAAATACTTCTATGTTGCGGTGACAACTTGTTAGCAAATGAAAATTGGGAAACTTCGCATGGTGCCCGATTTGCGGGGCTCCCTTATGCAGCTTGTTGGCCGAGCAGATACATTATTCTTCATTGGTTGATGATCGAGTCGATTGGCCATGGCCATGGCCATCATTCATCAGGCTCTGAGGGATACGTAGCATTGCTTGACAGCAACTGATGATAAAGCTGGCACCACTTCTACATGTATTTGTGGCCTTCGAACGGTAATATTTCATTGCCCTCCACGCAGGAGAATGATTATCCGAGGTGGCTATTCTAATGCTGTCCGACGTCATCGCTCCACCATCAATTCCAGTATTCGATACCCAGTAGACTCCAAATTGTATAGAGCTGACTACACTTGATGTCCTGTCGCATCCCCCGTCTGAGGACTCTCGTCCAACTTGAAGCATGTAGCAGCACTGGCCACGTCAAGCTCTGATGGTATATCTTGAGCCTGTCCTGATGGCGTAATGAAGATGGTTCTGCAACAACATTGCTCATTGGGTACGTGCTTCGAGGTTCGCCACTGGATCCCGATCCTACTGCTGCAGCAGATGCTGCCTGGCATGGCAAAGTGCGCCCACATCTGATTTAATCGCCTAATCTCAAGTTCCCCTTCAACAGCCGATACCCTTCTCAAGGACTACGAGTCCAAACGAATCAATTAGGCTGGACTCCAGAACGTGAGGATCACTTCGTACCCTTGAGGTCTTCAAACATACACTAGGCTATCCACAATCATCGCTGCCTGATCTGCGTACTCCTATGGAGCAGCGCTTTCGCAGCAACAATCTCAGCTGCATGTTGTGCGTTGTCTGGTGTCTGGCGCGTGACTTCGGCAAGTTTCGACGTCGCGCGCTCATTCAATCTATGAACAGTCTCCAACAATGGCATTGGGAGATCGCCAGTATCAGCGGACGCTAGATGTGTCGTCATTTTCTCGTCGACAGGGAATGTCGACAGAAGTCGATCTGATGCCTGCTTACTCAATTAATTCATGTTTTGCGGGGGAGGGCAGACGTACAATCATTAGTCCATAGTATCCTCGGATATAATCATCGCATAATTCGATACTTCTGCAGAAGCGGCGCATTGCATCCACCAATTCTTTTACCTCGATGCTCTCCTTTCCGCTCGTCGCGGACATGAACAATGCCTCGCCCAATTGTGCGTGTATCTGTGAGGCACACCAATCAGCCTTACCCTATCCCAAAGCACCTTGTCGATCATACATTCCAAGCATTGGGAGCCACCAATAAGACTTCCTCCAGACAGAAGATCGCTTGGGAAAAGAGATTCTGTGACAAGTACAAATCCGCAAGTTCGACCCAGGCTTCGATGTCAGTCGGAGAGGACTCCAAGAGCTCTCTGAGAGCATCAATTGCATCGTTGCATCGGGACAGGGTCTGAAGAAGTGCTATTCGACGTTTCGCTACCGGCTGCGAGAGTAACGACTTAGCACGAACATCAAATGTTCAGCTTTTGAACGCACGGTGTTCACAGGATCCTCATCGAGGACATCGTTGTACCCCTTTAGTACCTTCTCCAACGCAGAGTCATCCTGGGCCACGGCCTCTTGATATAGACCTCGCAGACCCATGACTCGTTCATTCGCAGCTCCAAAACGGTCTATGAGCTTTTGCAGGCAACTGTGTGCAGCCTCGTCGTCTCCTGTACGCAAGCAAGACAGTATTGACCTCTCGTACGTGAGCCATAACTCCGTAGACTCCGGGGCCGACATGAACGGAAGCGGGATGGTCGATGTTCCTGTGTTTGCGTGGTTACGGAGATGTTGGGCCGTTTGTTGAGAGAGAGACAAAGCTTCCGAACTAGGTTGTCGTAACGATGACTTGAGTAACATGATGTATTAATTGATATCTATTCATTAGAATCCAATGTACTTGCGAGGGACAAAGTCACGGAAGCGTAGGTACCTGGGCGATTGTTCCTCCGAACGATCTACAGGCGCACTAGGCGGAAGCAGAGATACCGGGTCCGTCTTACTATGTAGGTAGTACCTTACGGAGTATGGTACGGAGTAGACAGGGGTCTGAAACCGCTATCATGCATGTCCTAGGCTAAGATTGGCATCCCTAACGTTTGGTACACACTACCGAGGATAGAATACCTTGGTAGTTACTTGGCCCCTCATTGCTACGCACGAGGGCAGTAGTTTCACTGCCTATAGTAACTCTAGCCCTCAAAATGTCGATGGCTTCTACATTTCGCAGCAGACGAAGCAGCCAAAGTATCCTGTGGGATCGGAAGATTGCAGGTCTTTGGCAAACTATCAATTTACAGCTGAAGATATAGTAGTTGTCGAGTAAAACGAACCAGGACGACATGCCTTTGATATGGCATCTATTTCTCGAGTAACATAATTATTTTGAACTGAGTCTTAACGCCCGCTCACATTGATCTGTACCTCCATGATGTGAGGCATATGTCCATATACTGTGGAGAAGACTAATGAAGGGGTATCCCAGGTTCGAAAAGTCATTATACGATCTTATCAGAGGCCTGCGCAACCACAAAGGCAACGAAAGTCAATACATACAGCATAGCCTCCGGGAATGTCGCACAGAGATCCGGGGTTCGGATATGGATCTGAAGGCGACCGCGCTGTTAAAGTTGCTATACCTCGAGATGTTCGGTTATGATATGTCTTGGGCTGCCTTCCACGTTCTAGAAGTCATGTCATGCCAGAAATATCAACAAAAGCGAGTAGGCTATCTTGCGGCCGTCCAGAGCTTTCGTCCCGAGACAGAAGTCTTGATGCTCGCTACAAATCTACTAAAGAAGGTCAGGAAGCTGGCCTACACGTTGTTGCTTGGGCCCTGCTCAATAAAACACAGGACATATCCTCACCTTTGCCACCAACTATCTCTTTGCCTCTAATCACACTCCCTCACATCATCTCGCCGTCGTTGGCGATCTCTCTTTCCTCGGATCTCTTGCCAAGGCTAACGCACTCTAATCCTAACGTACGGAAAAAGACCGTTGCCGCCCTCTACAGGCTTGCGCTATCGTACCCCGATACTTTGCGATCAGCTTGGCCGAGGATGAAGACTCTTTTAATGAGCGAAGAGGAAGACCCGAGCGTGACAGCGGCAGTCATCAATGTTATTTGTGAACTGGGTTGGAGGAGGCCGACAGACTTCCTCTCGTTGGCGCCGAGACTATTTGATCTACTAGTTGAAGGTGGGAATAATTGGATGGCAATCAAAATAGTCAAGCTTGTGTGTGTGCCAGGATCATTAATCATACTTATACTGACTTCGTGTAGTTCGCAACATTGACCCCTTTAGAGCCTCGTCTGGTCAAAAAATTGCTGCCTCCCTTGACAAGCCTTATCAGAACTACCCCGGCCATGTCTCTCCTATACGAATGCATCAATGGATTGATTCAAGGAGGCATCTTGGACGGTGCAGATGCGGTACGAGAGGCCGAGGAGATTGCTACTCTGTGTGTTGGGAAACTTCGAGGGATGATTGTTGTCGACGGAGACCCAAACCGTTCGTTGAAGGAGAAGTCTTTGAAAGAATCATGCTAATCGAAAACTTAGTGAGATACGTTGCGCTCCTGGCGCTCAACAGAATTACAGCTTCACATTCGCATCTAATCTCCCTACACCAGGACGTGACCATGAATTGCATAAACGATCCAGATATTTCAATCCGTCTGCAGGCACTTGACCTGTGTGCTAGCATGGTCAACAGCGACAATCTGGTCACTATCGTCGAACGCCTCTTGCAACAATTACGCACCACACCCACATCCGTATGGACCGCTGAAGACGGGCGAAGCCATGCACTGGATGTTGAGCCAGCTGCAAATTCCGACGACGAGGATCCCGAGGAGGTACTGAACACTATTGCAGATCATCATAAAAGCCCCGCGGCATTGCCAGCCGAGTACAGAGTGACCGTCATACGCCGGGTCATCGACATATGCGCTAAAGATACATATGCAAATATGGTCGACTTCGAATGGTATATCGATGTACTATTGCAGCTAGTAATGCTATTGCCTGCATATCCTCCTGCATCACTGGGTTACTCTGGACAGGCGTTGCAAGAAAATGATATAGCGAGCATTATAGGATGGGAGCTACGTAACGTTGCCGCGAGAGTGAGTAGTGTGAGGGCGGAAGCAGTGATGGCCGCTTTCTCACTAATCACTATCTACGCGAGCGATAGCTCCCTCACCTTTATTGGTACTGGAGGCGAGGGGGTACTTGCCTTCGCAGCTTGGCTGATTGGCGAATATCATGATATCTCTGGTCCTGTAAGCGTTACTTTGGATCCCTTTATCCACCCAAAAGTTCAGTCACTACCACCTATCGTCATATGTGCCTATATCCAGGCGATACCTAAGGTTCTCTCAATTATCGTTTCGCGTCGAGGGGACTGGAACTCGGAACGTCAGACAATGACGGCCTTGCTGGTGGCACGAGTCATTCATTTCCTCGAGCCCCTGAGTACCAATTCAAGCGTCGAGGTGCAAGAAAGATCGGTGGAGTTTCTAGAGCTTATGAAGATAACGTCCCAGGCAATCTCAAGCCATGACCTGGACAACCGGGTTGGACCTCTTCTGTTGACGACGGTAATACCCCAGCTTTTCGCTGGACATGATCTTAACCCCGTGGCTCCGACCGCGCAGGGGAAGGTACCTTTGTCGGCTGACTTGCATCTTGATTTGTCTATCAACGAAAATCTTGCAACCATCTTGCGGCGTACAGACAATGACGTCTCCGACATATACGAAGCTGCGGAGTTTGAGTCTTTCTACAATAAACGCTCATCTTTCAACGTTACTGATAGTCCCGCAATTGCCACCTTGTGGTCTCCTGAGTCTAAGCCAACCTCATATCAACAGACAGCAAACCATCTTTCAGATACTAACACGTTTTCGTTGAAACCCGATCAAGGGCGGGAGAGGAACGAGGTCGCTCCACTGTACATAGGAAACCATAGGGTTTCGTCCGGTACCTCAACGCCTCTCCATGTCATGTCACAAACCACCAATAGAGAAGACGTTGATGTGGACTCTATACCAATAATAAATCTCGATCTAAGGGAAAATAGTACCTTGGGTGTTGATCTCAACTTACATACCAGGCAGCCAAGGCGCAAGCGCCCTAGGAAGGTGCATGTTATTGAAGACGAGAATATCGAACACGAAAAGATTGATTCAAGCAAAGACCGAATGCCACAAATAGCAACTGATGAGGATGCCGGTCTCCCACAGCGATTTTTCAAGAAGTTATTGCTCCAAGTCGATTCAAGCGGACTTAGTACCTTTTCCTTGAGTGATAACGACCAATCCATACAATCAAAGAAGGACGAAAGATTAGGGGCTCAAGATGCTGAAATGGGTCGAGCATTAGCAGAAGTTGAACGAATAAGACTAGAAATGCAGCGCGTGTCTGAGCGCATCGAAGCGTCTGACGGGGCTCCTACGGAGGGTACGCTAGTAAAGAAGAAAGTTAAGGGAAGGTTGAAACAGCAGGGTGATAGAAGTACGGACAGGAAAGGTTAGATTATAATGTATACGCTTATTAATCTGAGGTAACTACCTTAGCGTCGCGAAGTGGTTTACTAGGACTGTAGTAGAACTATCTAGTTACTATTACTAATAGTAGTATTAAAAACTATTAATACCGGTAGTAATAAGTCTCGTTTCTAGTATATTAAGAATTTAAAATAAGGAATATATTAGTAAAGTCCTAACTCGCCCTTATACTCTAGGTAAAGGTCTTATACCTCTAGGCTTAAGATAGGCTCTAGGGCTACTTAAGGCTTTTAAGGTAGTATTATATAACTACTAGCTAAGTAATAAAAAAATTACTAATTAGTAGATTAAAGGAAGTTATATAACTACTTACTAAGTAGAACTTTAAAAGTTTTAATATTCTATAATTAATAGGCGACTTAGGTAGTATACCTTAGAGCTACTCCTAATACTACCTTAAAAGCGACTCTAGAACTAATTAATTCAGCCGATTTTTATATAAAGGTAACATATTAAGGTAGTATACTATAAGAGGTAATAGCGTAGTAGTTACATTATCTTAAAGTATACTTTAATATAATAGTAACTCTTAAACTATTTCTAATACAGGTATCTTAATACTATTACCTAGTACCTAGAAGCCTAATCTTAGAATATATTAATACTACTACCTAGCGCCTAAAAGCCTAATCTTAAGGTAGCTCTTAGTATTATAAGTATCTACTATTTAACCCCTACGGCCTCTAACGCCTTAGGTGTAAGTAGGATTACTCTAGTAGCCCTAGGCTAAGCTTTCTTAACCTAGAACTTAAAGTAGTTTAAAAATTACTAATATAGTATCTAATTATTAAGATAGTTTACTAACTTAATAGTATTAATAAAGGGAGATACTATAATTATATCTCCTTTACTTATAATTATACCCTCTTACTACTTATAATTATACCTTCTTATATTGAATTACCTTTATATTATTATTATTATAATACCTCTTATATTATATACTTTCTAATATTTCTAGCTACCTATTATTCTTTAACTTACTTACTTTAATTAATAGTATATAATCCTTTATAAATCTACCTTTAAATAGTTTATTAAATACCTCTCTTAAAGTTATAAATATATAGATAATAACTTTATAAAATTATATAATTAAGGACTACTTTAAAGAAAGCCTATTATATTTAAATTACTTATTAATAACTTTAGTATTTTTAATAATTACTTGAATTTTTTTTTAATATAAGTATTATAGCTTTTATATCTATTATAGTATAGAAGCCTTCTATACTATACTCTAGTTATTCCTTAATAGAATCCTTAATAGCTAATTAATTACATATATATAAAATCAGCGTGTAGCTATTAATTACCATGACAAAATTCCACAAGGTATTCCCTAACCGTAGGCTATTAATGCCGCTAAGACGACATCGGCCTACTAGCTCGCAGACTATACGGACTGCCTAGGAAGTAATAGCAGGCGCTTGGAAAACTTGTCAGTTATCGTAAGTAGGCTGTAAAAGCCGTCTGCAGAAGCCTTTACCAACGAGTATTCCCCGTACTCCTAGAGAATTAGTGCTAAGGCAGAGAATTTCTACTAAGGCCCTAATAAATTTACCGCTCTTCCTAATAAATCTCTATATCTTATTACTATAACTCCCTAGGTTAATTATAGAACTTACCTTTTAACTAAGTAAATTTATCTAGATTAGCTACGCTTTTACTTCTATTATTAATAAATCTATATATTATATTATCTCCTTAATTATAAAAGATACCCTTAGGCCTATTAGGATAATTAAGCCTTTAAGATAAAGTATTTATTCTAGGTTAATATCCCTAGAGCTTAAGAATATTATCAGGAATTCTAAGCTATCTTAGCCTTATAAATAGGCTATTAATAAACCTTTAATTTATAAGACTATCTCTTAATTTAATAAAGGAATAAAAGCCTCTTATAAGTATCTTATTAAACTATTATCTTTAAAGCTATTTTAAGTAATAGCCTAATAATAAATATCTAATATTATATTATTTATTCTTAATAGCGCTAGTACTAGATAAATATTAGTAGAAGAGATAATTTATAATAAATTAATTAATCTAGAATTAGAATTAAAATCTAAATATAGTTCTTTAAAAAAAATTATAAAATATTAACCTTAAAATAACATCGGTAATTCGGGAACCCGGTCCTGGCGGCTCCAGCAGCCCGTGGGGAGGGACATGTGCTTAGACCAGCTCGTACTAGCCCTAGTAGGAAATTTATGAATATTACGTCATATATTACTAATAAAATAACTAAATAGGCCAGATTTGATATTTGAGCTAAAACGGACTAAAACTCACTAAGCTACTAGCTCCCGAAGTCGAAAGTTTTAAAATCGAGGGAAAAAAAACTTCGACTTCAGGAGCTAGTAGCTTAGCGAGTTTTAGTCCGCTTTAGCTCAAACTTTAAATCTGGCCTATTTAGTTATTTAATTAGTAATATATGACGTAATACTCATAAATTTCCTATTAGGGCTAGTACGAGCTGGTCTGAGCACATGTCCCTCCATACGGGCTGCTGGAGCTGCTAGGGCTGTTAAGCTGCAGTCCCTGAATTGCCGATGAACTATATAAGTTATTATTAATACTAGAATAGCTTAATATATTTAAGAGTACCCCCCTTAGCCTCTTTAATAAGATCCTTCTAGCCCTCTAAGTCTATCTAGCCTACTAGGCTAGACTAGCTAAGAAGGCTAGGCTATAATAGATACTAGTAATTAAGGCCCTTATTAGAATCTAGATAATCTAGGGTTCTTTAATCCTATATATAATAGAAAATTAATAAGTATTAATAAGGCTATTAAATATATTAATAAGAAGACTTACTTTTATAATATTTACCTTTTTATAGATTATATTAAGTAGATATACTCTTTAAAGGATCCTACTTTAATATAAAAAAAATTATAACTAAGCCTTTATAACTAGGCTCTTACCTAGTAAATAAGTTAATTATTAGAATATAATTAATATCTTATAAAGATAGGTAATAGTATTAATTAATAAATAAGGCTTTTATTAAAAAGGTTTTAATAACCTTCAAATATAAATATTAATATTATAATATATAATAGATTTATTATAAAGGATATAATAAATTATTAAGAACCTAGGGAATTTAATACTAAAATACTTTAAGCTATTAGGGATACTAGGCTTTAACCTATTAAAGTATAACTTAATATTATTTATAATACTATTAATTTTAAATTATATTAAGATATTTATTATACTACTAATTAAACTACTATTAATAACTTCCTATACAACTTAAATAAAGTAAAGTATAAGTAGTAAGCTTATATTATTAAGTATTATAACTCTAATAATAGTACTTTAAATAATTAATAAGGTTATATATTTAATAAAAGTAGACTTATAAGGTAATATAATTAATATAGTTTTCTTAATAGAGTAGGCTACTAGTTATACTAGCCTAGGAACTAGTTATATAATAATACTTATTCTTATACTTTACCTTTCTAAAATAATTAAACTTATTAATAAATTTTATAACTATCTTATTAATATTATTAAAATATTTTATAAATCCTACCTCCTACTTAAAAACTATAAATTATAGTAAGTCTTATAAATAAGTTAGATTTATAACTACCTCTTTACTTATACTAATTAGAAGGATTTAGATAAGGCTAAGGGTAAGGTTAATATAATAGGTAAATAGGTAGTTAATTATAAGATAGCTACTAACCTTATTTCTCTTTTTAAAGGGCTTATTAAGCTTCTACTAAGAATATTATAAAAGACTTCCTTAAAGGATTTAAAGAGTTAGGATACTAGTAATATTATACCTTATAAGCTAAGGGTAAGTAGTAAGAGGATACCTTATATTATAATAACTCTTATAATATAAGTAATAAGCTATTAAGTAGAAATAATAATAACCTTATTAACCTTAATAATAATATACCCTAGGTATATTTTATCTCCTAGTTAAAATTAATAATATATATCTATTCCTTATATATATTTATATTTACCTTATAAAATAAGCTCTTTAACTACTTATAATAGTAGTATTAAACTATATAAAGCCTTTAATTAAGATATCTTTATAAATAAGGTCTTTATTAAGTTTAATAATAAAGCTTATAATAAATTATACTACTTTATAAGTACTTATACTTATAAATTTAGCTATTATACTAGATTAAGGAAAGGCGCCCAGTTATAAATTTTATAATTAGAAGTACGCGACTATTAATATCTTAAAATTTATACCTACTACTATTATATTAGCTTAGACTAAGGTTTACTTTAATAGTAGTTATTTAGTTACCCTAATTAATTAATTCTATCTAAATAAGGTCCTTCTTAATACTACTATTAAAAAATTAATATTACTAATACTTATATAAGGGGTTAGTAATAAAACTATAAATATTAATAAATATATACTAGTTAAGATATATATTAGGGGTACTATTAGTAGAATATTAGCTATAGCCTTAATAGTAATAAAAGTCTATATAATTAAAAATTTAAAGGCTAATTTACTTATAAGTATAGATACATTAGTTTTATAATAAATAATTCTTAACCTTATTAATTATAATTTAATTATTATATTAGTAAACTAGGAAGCCTGTATATTATAGAAAAATGCGTATTTTCTATATATAACAGGCGCGCTTATATATTAGCCCTAGGGCTAGGAATAATACCGTAAGTTACTAAAGGCGCATTTAGCGCATTTAGTAACTTTTAGAAAATACTAGGTAATAGGACTAATAGGGGATAAGTCCTACTAATTAGTTATAATATAACTATATTAGGCTAGTACTAACTAGGTAATTATAATAAGGTACTAAGTCTTATTAATAACTAATAGTACTAATACTTAGTAGGAGAATTAATCGCAGGCGTAATATAGGTATAGGAAACGGGGCTAGGCTAGGGGGAGGTACTCTATGCGTATATAAATTATGTGAATTAACTGTATTTAAAACCTATATTACGCTAGCGTTAACGACGTAGCTACTATAACTCTAGCGAGCTTCCCGTTTCTTCCTGGCGCTAGAGGAAAATCACGGATTTAAGGCCTTAAATCCGGATTTTCTATATATAGGACTTTTAGGCTAGAATAAAAAAAACCTAAATTTTTCCTATTTATTACTAGTATTTACCCTGGAAAATGCGCTTTCAGCGGATTTTCCAGTTTTAAATTTTCTATATTAGTTCCTAGTTTGCTGATGTAGTTCCTATTAAGGCTTTAATACTTCTATTAATATTTATAATTACTTATTACTTAATATAAAGTATATTATTAAAGCTAGGTCTATTATTATTATTCCTCTTTATATAATTATAAGGGTTCTAATAATCTATTAGGGGGAGATCCCCTCTAATAGAGACTTCCTCTTTAAAATTAAATATACCTAGGACTTTAGAGATAGTCGTATTTATACTTATATTACTAATTATATAATCTCTTTTATTTATATCTAGAACTCTTTAGCTACTCTAGTATAATTATCTTATAATGCCCGCCTTAGTTTACTTATAAAATATAATTAAGATAGTACTTACCTTACTACCCTAATAGATACTCCCCTTTTAGCTAGTAATACTATCTCCTAGAAGTTATCTATTATAAAAGGCTTTATAGCCTTAGCTACTACTTATATAAGGATTATATAACTTATAATAGCCTCTATCCTAATAATAAGGGCCTTAATTAATCTTACTCTTAAATATATTTAGCCTAATAGTATTACTATCTATAAATTTCCTAAGGTAGTAAAGTAAATTACTACTATAGCTACTAAATTCCTAGAAACCTAGATAGGTTAGGGGTTAATAGTAGATATTTTAGAGGAAGAATAGATACCTATCCCTTTAAAGTTAGATATAGTATTAAAACCCGCGTAAGTCTATCTTATTAGTTAGAAGGACTATAAACTTATTAATTAGATATTTAATCTTCTTACTATAATAGAAAATACGGATATTAGGACCCTAAGCTTATTATAGCTTATTAATTAGTCTAAAGTCCCCTAAATTACCTCCTTAGGACTAGCGCTACCTACGTTAAATATTAAAAGTCTAATATTTCTTTATATTCTACCTACCTCTATACTAACGCTCTATAATATTTTCTAATTAGAATAAGTTATATTACTTATCTTAACGTATATAATACTTTAAAAATTATAATAATTAATATAGTAGTTTAAAAGATATATTATTATTAATATATTTACCTACTAAATTTAATATAATAGTCTAATATCTTAGTACCTATTAATCCTATTACTAATTTTTTCTTCCTACCTATTACTACTATTTAATAGTATACTATAGATTTTAATACTCCCCCTAATTATCTATTATATATAACTTATATTAGCCGTCTTTAAACTACCTACTATTACCCTTCTTATACTAAACTTAGCTCCTCTAGCTCCCCTATAATACCTTCTAAGCGCGTAGCTCTTTTTAAGCTAGATTATAACACCCTTAATAGTAATAATAAGAGGGTTAAATCCTATAAGAGTAATAGTATAGGGCGTACTAGACGCCTAAAGACGACTAATATAGGTACTTAAGTTAGATCTAAGATCCTTAGGGCTAACCTAATAGATATTACGTTAATAGAACCTTACTCTAGAGAAATACTATTAGGGACTCGCCCTTATAGCTACCCTAATAACGGTGTTACTCTTTAATAGCATATAGCTCTTACTAATATAACTATTTAAGTAGTTATTCCGCCTAAAGACCCCTAGTAACCTACTCCCCTAGCCTTTAAAGAAGCGCCTTAAGAATTTACTCCCTACCCTCCCTCTAAATATAATTAACGTACCTATTACTAGTACGCCTAGTAAGACGCTAATATAGAGGATAATACTAAGTACTAACCCCCTATTAGATAATGCCTATACTAATAGCGGAATTATATATATTAGGGGTAAATACTAGGCTAGGGATATTAAGTATATAAGGATCCTTATATAGTAAGATATATAGAGCGTTACTAGGTTAATAATTTATTTAATATTACTAGTAATATATACCCCTATTATAATATATTATTATAAAAAAATTGATATAGTAACTTAGAGGATAGTTAATAGCTATATTATAATAATAGGAAGAATAATTAGCTATCCCCTAACTAGTTATATAAGCTAGCTAATATTAACTTATTACCTAAGGGGCCTTAAAAGGAGGCTAAGCTTAGGGTATAATTTATTAATAAATTATTTAGCGACGTAGATAATATTATTATTAATAGATAGTTTATAAGAAGGATGACTATATATAATAAAGAATTTATAGATAATGTTATTAACTATAATAATTATCTCTCCTTTATTAGTAAGGGTATAACTAATATTAATACCTATATTAATTAAACTACCTTCTAGATCTAGGGGTCTATTTATTATTTAATAAGTCCTCTTATTACTAATAATAGACTTAGGCTAAAATTCGCCTAGATTTATATACTAGATAGTATATAGGAGTAACTAGATATTTACTATTAATATTTTAATAATTTAAATTAAGATACCCTTACTTCTACTTAGTATACCCTCTAGTCTATTAACTTATACGTCTAGGGGTTTAAATCCTACTATAACCGCCTTAAAAAGGATAAATTATAATATCCTATTAATACTATAAGTATTTATATCTAATAGTTAAATCTTAAATAATAGGATAAAGGTACCTATAATTAGCCTACCTTTATAGAAGTTACCTATATTATAATAACTCCTAATAACGCTATAAGGGGCTAGATTAAGCGGGATATCTATATTAAAACTATTAAGGGGGGCCTTATATTAATCCTTAATTAGTAACCTTTTTATATAGCCCTCTAATATCCGCTCCTATTTCTATTTAATAAATAGTTATAGTATAACTACCTCCTATTAGCTAGCTATTAACTTCTAGGCGACTATCTATTATATATATCGCGATAGAACTATATTACTAGTATACTCGCCTAGTATACCTTAATTAGTAGTAATAAAAAACTAGAGTAGGAAGAGGGTAGTAACTCTAAGTAGGAACTAGATTAGTATATTACTAGCGAGTATATACCTTAGGGTTATAGTAGGTCTTAGTAAATAATAAGATAATAATTTTATATAAAATAGATATAAGTAAGACTATTTAATATATTTCCCTACCTATTTTCTAGACCTAAATCTACTTAGTTATAAATAGTTCTAAATAATTTAGATATTAGTTAGGAGATAGTTAATATAATTTAAATAATTAGCTAATTAATATCTAGATCTAGCCTAATTTCTTTAATTATATTATTAATAGTAGATATCTATTTAGCTATTAGGCTACTAATATCTAGATATTAATAGAGCTTAATAACCTAAATTAGTATTATTAGAATTAATAGACTATTTAACTTGACTATTACTCCGGCCTAATAGATAGGCTTAGTACTAATCTAGATATCTTACTTAAAGATATTAGTAGTAAGGTAACTATCCTCCTATTAATAATACTAGGAAGCCTATATACTATAAAAGCGAGATTATAGGATATTATAATAATAGTCTAAAAAAGGGGTAAACCTAATTTTTTATTACCTTTATATATAATCTTAAGTAGCCTAATATTTAGAGCTTATTAGTATCTAGTTAGATATTAAAGTACTATTATAACCTAGTTACCTATATCTTTAATTAGAAGCTCTAGGAGCTAATAAAGGACCTCTTTAAGTAATATATC